>CWHC01000112.1_pt1 | contig 22792 bp, 22 predicted proteins | sample 693371 | NCBI WGS metagenome assembly CWHC01 (sample SAMEA3735914, study PRJEB9488) | human gut metagenome | biome: ENVO:mammalia-associated habitat; material: ENVO:feces | place: Malawi | collected 2009-02-27 | reverse complement strand
AAAAAAGCCCCGTCCCAAATTAGCTGCCCTGCCTCCAGTGGATCTGCTTGCCACGAAATGGGCCTATTTACTACGTTTAATCGACTGCCCTCGACCACGCCGAGACTTGTGAAATTAAAACCGCAGGTAGAATGCTTGCCGACTTTCAAAAAATACCCGAATGGTCGACCCATGCGGGTTAAACGTAGTAGATAGCCCGTTTTCGTGGCGCATCTCTAGACTGTCAAATTGGTCGACTTGGCCCCATGGCAGTTGCGGTGGAATAGTTCCTGGTTTATGCCTCTGTGGGCCAATCTGGGAACTATTCCACCGCAACTTACTGGGGGACTATTGGGAGGGGGCTAGTCTAGGTGGACTGGATCGTGGGGGTAGGCGTTGAGAATCTCGACGCCGTACTCGGTAACCAAGGCCAGGTCCTCTATGCGGACGCCGGTGCGGCCGGGGAGGTAGATGCCCGGCTCGATAGAGAACGTCATGCCAGGCTCTGCGATTTGCTCGTTGACAAGGGAAACGTCGCCTGGCTCGTGGTCCTGCAGGCCGATCGAGTGGCCCAGGCGATGCGTGAAGTACTTGCCGTAGCCAGCGTCCTCAATCACGTCGCGCGCGGCGCGGTCCAGGTCGCACATGCGCACGCCCGGGGCGATGAGCGCCTCGGCGGCTTCGTTGGCGCGGCGCACGATGTCGTAGATGACTGCTGTCTCCTCGTCCGGCTCTCCCCAAAAGAACGTGCGCGTCATGTCCGAGCAGTAGTTGCGATAGCGTCCGCCGATGTCGAATAGCACCACGTCGCCCCGCTTGAGTAGGGTGTCGTCGGGTTCGTGATGCGGGTCGCCGGCGTTGGCGCCAAAGCTCACGATCGGAGAAAAGCTAAAGCCCTCGCAGCCGTGCTTGCGGTACAGGCTGAGCATCTGCTCGGCAATTTCGCGCTCAGTCACGCCCTCGTGAACGAGCTTGATGGCATCGGCCATCACGGCGTCGTTGGCGGCCGAGGACGCGCGCATAAGCTCTTGCTCGGTAGCGTCCTTGTGGGTGCGCGCGGCGGTGACGGCAAAGTCGCCCAGGAAGAACTCGCTCGCGGTGTGACGATCCATAAGGGGCATCAAAAAGCCTGAGCGCATAACGGTATCGATGCCGAGCGGTTTGGTCGGATCGACCTCGCGAGCGATGGCCTCGGTCACGACGTCAGTATCGGCGTGATATGCGACTCGGGCATTGTCATACTCGGGCAGCTGATGCAAAGAGTTGATCAAGATCACGGGCTCGGCATCGCGTGCGAGCAGCACGCCGCAAAACCGCTCGAACATATCGGCATAAAAGCCGGTCAGATAGTAGATCGACCATGGGTCATTCACGAGCAGCTGTGCGCCGGGGTGCTGAGCCTCGAGCGCATCGAGCACGCGCGCCACACGCTGGTCATCGACATGTGCCATGAAACATCCTTTCACTAGGTTGCCACCATGGTATCCCCAATGCCAGGGTAGTCAATTTGGGACGGGGCTATTTAAGCTGCGTCAAACATGCGGGCTGATAGGTAAAAGTAGTCAATATGGTCCCGTCTCAAATGGGCTGGTTTCAAAACTATGGCGGATTACGGGGCTGGACCTGTATTACTTGACCATGGGAAAAATCGCGAAATTAAAACCGCAGGTAGACGGCTTATCAAAAATTGAAAATTGCCGGTATGAATGGGAGTCTCCGAATCAGCCCCGTAAACCTGGGTGGTTTTGAAATAGCACTAAAGTAGGCACAAGCTAAATGCCAATTTCCAAGGATAGTTGCGGTGGAATAGTTCCTGGATGCCAGGGTTTTGGCGGAAATCAGGAACTATTTCACCGCAACTGAAGAGGGGATGGGGTGGATGGTGGGGTAGTTAAAAGAGCCCCGTCCCAAAATGACTACTTAGGCTTGGTCGATGTCCATGCTGGCGATGAGGTTGATGCTGGTGCCGAGGAGGTCTTCCAGCACGACGTCGCCCATGCGGATGGGGGCGTCGACGACCACGCCGCGGATGAGGTCCATCGCCTGGGCGTGGAGTTCGAGCGGGATGGCTTCGGCCGTGCGCACGGGGAGCAGGGCCTCATCGCCGCCGGATACGGCCACGGTAGTGGTGAGTACGCGCATGGGGCAGGTGAGCTCCTGATGCGCGAACGTATCGCCGCGCGGGCAGTTGTTGCCGGTTACGGAGCGCACCTCTGCCACGGCGCCGTCTGTGTCGCGCTCCACCTCTACGGTCAGGAGGCACTCGGAGGGGCATATGGTGCAGTTGAACTGCAGCGTCTCGATCGCATTCGTGCTCATGAGCTATGCCTCCTCGACGGGATCGACGGACAGGACTATCTCGTTGGCGCCCAGGTCAAGCGCTTGCTGGATGTTTTTCGCCGGTAGCGGGAAGCTCTCCATTACGCTCGGTTTAAACGGGCGGACCTTGCCTGCAAACAGTTCTTCATCCCCTGCCAGAATGCGCACGCGGGCGGCGTTGACCGGTCGGCGTACGCGGAAGTTGAGCTTAGTGAGCCCGACGGTCGTAATGCGTCCCGGCAGTGCGTAGCCCGCAATGCCGGCGGGGGAGACCGTGAGCTGGCAGCTCGGAACGGCTCCCGTGCCGGTCCCCAGCGCGTACGCCGCCGCAGCCGCACCGGCGCGCTCGGACTCGGTCGTCACGTTGTCGGCCAGGTCGTGCACGTGCAGCACGTTGCCGCAGGCAAATATGCCCGGCACGCTCGTCTGCAGACTCTGGTCCACCATGGCGCCGCGCGTGCGCGGGTCCAGCTTCACGCCCGCGGCAACCGAAAGCTCGTTCTCGGGAATTAGGCCCACCGAAAGCAGTAGCGTGTCACACGGAACAGCGCGGTCGGTCCCCGGAATGGGTGCCAGGTGCTCGTCGACTTGGCTCACCTCGACGGCTTCCACGCGGTCGTGCCCGATCACGCGCGTGACCGTGGTAGACAGGTGCAGCGGAATGCCAAAGTCGTCCAGGCAGTTCTTCACATTGCGGCGCAGACCGTTGGCGTACGGCATGAGCTCGTACACGCCCTCGACCGAAATCCCCTCGAGCATGCAGCGGCGCGCCATGATCAGCCCGATGTCGCCCGAGCCCAAAATGACGGCGCGCGAGCCGGGTTTGAGGTTCTCGATATTGATGTATCGCTGCGCCAGGCCGGCCGTAAACACGCCGGCGGGACGACTGCCGGGGATCTTGATCTCGCAGCGCGTGCGCTCGCGGCAGCCCATGGCAAGGACGACCGCGCTCCCGGTGAGCTGCAACATGCCGATGGGGCTCATGAGCGTGACGGTGTGGACCGCGGCGTCTTCCGTGGACTCGCCCGAATCAATCCCAAGCACCATGCTGTCCAAGAACAGCGCAATATCTGTCGTGCGCACCTGGTCGATAAAGCACTGCGCGTACTCGGGGCCGGTGAGCTCCTGCTTAAAGTGCGAAAGGCCAAAACCGGGGTGGATGCACTGGCGCAGGATACCGCCCAGATGCTGCTCGCGCTCCACGATGGCCGCGTGCGCGCCGGCCTTTTGCGCGGCAAGTGCGGCCGCCATGCCGGCGGGGCCTCCTCCGATGACGACCACGTCGAAGGCCTGCGTTTGCACGGGCGCTGCAGCTCCGACCTCTGCGGTTCCGGCCTCCGCGCGTCCGTCGCGCACATCGATCGTCGCCATCCTAGCGCACCCCCTTCAAAGGTCCCTCGACCAGCCAAGATCCGGCATCCTCCAACAGCACTTCGCTGGGGTCGCAGCCCAGCTCGCGCGCCAGGATCGCCACCACGCGGCTCTGGCAAAAACCGCTTTGGCACCGACCCATGCCGGCACGACAGCGGCGCTTGACACCTTCGACCGAAATTGCACCCGGGCGGCGCCGAATCGCGGCCACAATCTCGGCCTCGGGCACCGTCTCACAGCGGCAGACGATCTGCCCCCATGCGGGGTCGGACTCAATGAGCTCCTCCTTGCGCGCAAGCGGCGCACGGTCGAAGTCGTCCGGGGCGCGTCGAATTGGGTTCCAGTCCGCCCGCTTGTGCAGCTCCACGCCCGCCTCACGCATCACAAGCTCCATGCGCTCGGCAATGGCCGGCGCGCTCGCCACGCCTGGCGACTGAATGCCCGCCGCCTGAAACAGCCCCGGCACCACGGCGGACTGGCCAATAAAGAAGTCGTTCGTTCCCTGAATGACCGGACGCCCGCCGGCAAACGCGCGCACCACGCGGCGCGTGTCCAGATCGGGCACCAGCTTGCGCGCGCCGGTCAGCAGCGCGTTCACATCGCTCGCATAAGTCTGTGTGTCGCCCGGCTCGCGCACGGCAGCGGTCGCGGTGATTACGGTGTTGCCGTGCACGGTGCCCGTGACGATAACGCCCTTGGACACCGGTGTGGGCACGGGGTAGAGCGGCATGAGCGCGCGCGGCTCCTTGTCCAGTACCACGATGTTGCCCTGGCGCCAGACCATCTGGAACTCTTCGGCGCCGGCCATATGCGAGATGTCCGCGGCGCCGTTGCCCGCGGCGTTGATCAGGTACCGGCAGCGTATGTCTCCGGCGGGCGTCATCAGCGTAAAGCGCGTAGCCCTGTCGGTAGCCTCGCCGCCGGCAACCTCAATCGCTTTCACCGGTGCGGACCGCACAAATGTCACCCCGTTGGCCACGGCGTTCTCCAGCGCGGCGATGGCGACCTCAAACGGATCGACAAAACCGGTCGAGGGGCACCACAGCGCGCATGTTGCGTCGGCGCTGGCACGCGGCTCCAGCTCGTGGATGCGCTCGGGGCCGATAATCGACAGCTCGGGTACGCCGTTGGCAAGGCCGTTGCTGCGCAGCAGCTCCAGATGCGCGCGGTCTTCGTCGTTAAACCCCAGCACCATGGATCCGGTACGGCAAAACAAAAAGCCCAGCTCTTGGGCCCAGGTGCTATACAGTTCGCATCCGCGGGCGTTGACCTTCGCCTTTACGGTGCCCGGCGCCGGATCGTAGCCGGCGTGTACCAGGCCGCCGTTGGCCTTCGAGGCGCCCAGCGCGATGTCGTTGGTCGCCTCGACCACGCAAATGGACAGGTCATAGCGCGTGAGCTGCCGCGCGATGGCGCACCCGGTGATGCCCGCGCCCACAATCGCGATATCAAACGTTTCCGTCACAGTGCCTCCCAGACGAGTTGACAGGCTGTCAATAGGACTATCCTACGGTCTGCACACCCCCAGTGCGGCGGCAATGCGGCGAACAGCCCCGCAGCATCCGCCAACGGCAGGCGAGGGGAGACTCAGCAACGTCGACAACCTCGTCTGCCAAAAACTACGGCAACCGTTCGTCTCGATCTGTAACAGTTAGACGGGGATTTGGGTTCTAGATGTTACAGATTGAGACGGTGCCAGACGGTCCCTCCGTTTATCTTGATCTGTAACAGTAAGAGGGGAAATTCGGTCCTATGTGTTACAGATTGAGATTAAAGACAGGGAGAGATTCTTCTGTCTCGATCTGTAACATCTGGGGTCCGTTTTGCTGAGTTACTGTTACAGATTGAGACATTGGGTTCGGAGATTTTTCTTCGTCTCGATCTGTAACGTTTAGCCGAGATTTTGACCCGTAGATGTTACAGATTGAGATGTTTGTGTCCGCGCCAGCACCGTACCTAGCCGTGGTCCCATATAAACAAACCCCGTGGTAAACTTGATCGAGTTGTAAATTTTCCGAAAGGTACACCTCAATGTCCAAGTATATCTCCGAGCTCATGTCGCCGCAGCTAATGGGTGTCATCTATGCCTTCGTGGGCTTTATCATCGCCCTGTACGTGCTGTCGGTCGTCTATGTGTTCATCGACGCTCGCCGCCGCGGCGCCAGCTCCTACGTGGCATGGGGCATCATCGCCCTCATCCCGTTTGTGGGCCTCATCGCCTACCTGGTCCTGCGCCCGCACTCCTACGCGGCCGACCGCGAGGAGCAGGAGCTGGACATGGCCCTGCGCGAGCGCCAGCTTGCCCAGTACGGCACCTGCCCGCAGTGCGGCGCCCCCATCGAGAAGGACTTTGTCGTGTGCCCGGTGTGCGACACCCAGGTTCGCAACGTGTGCCCCAGCTGCCATCGTCCGCTCGACGCGCACTGGAAGGTCTGCCCCTACTGCCGAACTCGCATCCAGTAACGCATCCGTCGTCGGGCCGGCTGCAAGCCACGGGCGCACCACGGGCACCGCGCGCCACACGCAAGCCGCATGCGCACCCCACACCCCGCCCCCACACGATGAAGCATGCGTAAAAAATCGCCCGCCGTGCCATTAAGGTGCGGCGGGCGCTTGTATACCAAGGTAACCTGCCTATAATGATGCAAGTCAAAAACGCCGCGCCCACCAAGCGCCATACCAGCGCCGGGCGCCCGCACTTGTACACCAGGCATCCGAGAGGAGATAACATACCCATGAAGGCACTCTACAATGACGGTTCGGTGGCCGAGCTCCCGCAGGACGAGGTCACGCACGTCATCCGCCACTCCGCCGCGCACATCATGGCGCAGGCCATCAAGCGCCTGTACCCCGAGGCCGACTTTGCCTACGGTCCCGCGACCGACAACGGCTTCTACTACGACGTCGACCTGCCCGAGGGCGTCAAGATCAGCGAGGACGACTTCCCCGCGATCGAGGCCGAGATGAAGAAGATCGTCAAGGAGAACCTCAAGTTTTCCGTGTACGAGAAGCCCCGCGCCGAGGCCATCGCCCTTATGGAAGAGCGCGGCGAGAAGTACAAGGTCGAGCACATCGGCGACCTGGACGACGACGCCCGCATCACCTTCTACCAGCAGGGCGACTACATCGACATGTGCGTCGGCCCCCACGTCTGCTACACCAAGGCGCTCAAGGCCTTTAAGCTCACCGGCGTCTCGGGCGCTTACTGGAAGGGCGACAAGGACAACAAGATGCTCACCCGCATCAACGGCGTCGCCTTTGCCACCAAGGAAGAGCTCGACGAGCACATGCACATGCTGGAGGAGGCCAAGAAGCGCGACCACCGCAAGATCGGCCGCGAGATGGACCTCTTTATGATGCGCGACGAGGCCCCCGGCTTCCCGTTCTTCCTGCCCAACGGCATGATCCTTAAGAACACGCTGCTGGACTACTGGCGCGAGATCCACCACAAGGCCGGCTACGTGGAGATCTCCACGCCGCTCATCATGAACAAGCAGCTGTGGAAGACCTCGGGCCACTGGGACCACTACAAGGACAACATGTACTCCACCGTCATCGACGACGAAGAGTACTGCATTAAGCCCATGAACTGCCCGGGCGGCGTGCTGGTGTACGCCTCCAAGCCGCACTCCTATCGCGAGCTGCCCATCCGCGCCGGCGAGATTGGCCTGGTGCACCGCCACGAGCTGCGCGGTGCCCTGCACGGCCTGTTCCGCGTGCGCTGCTTTAACCAGGACGACGCCCACCTGTTTGTGCGCCCCGACCAACTGACCGACGAGATTGTGGGCGTGGTCAACCTCATCGACTCCGTGTACCAGAAGTTTGGCTTTAAGTATCACGTTGAGCTTTCCACCCGCCCCGAGGACTCCATGGGTTCGGACGAGGACTGGGCTCGCGCCGAGGAGGGCCTGCGCGCCGCTCTGGAGAAGCTGGGCATGGACTACGAGGTCAACGAGGGCGACGGCGCCTTCTACGGCCCCAAGATCGACTTCCATCTGGAGGACTCGCTCGGTCGTACCTGGCAGTGCGGCACCGTTCAGCTCGACTTCCAGATGCCGCTCAACTTCGACCTGGAGTACGTTGACGCCGACGGCACCAAGAAGCGCCCTATCATGCTGCATCGCGTGTGCTTTGGCTCCATCGAGCGCTTTATCGGTATTCTGATTGAGCACTTTGCGGGCAAGTTCCCCACTTGGCTGGCTCCCTTGCAGGTCAAGGCACTTCCCGTCTCCGAGAAGAGCCGTGACTACGCCCACGAGGTGTGCGCCAAGCTGGAGGATGCCGGCATTCGCGTGGTCTGCGACGACCGCGACGAGAAGATCGGCTACAAGATCCGCGAGGCTCGCAGCATCGACCGCGTGCCTTACATGCTCATCCTGGGCGAGAAGGAGGTCGAGGCCGGCAACATCTCCGTCCGCGACCGCTCCAACGAGACCGTTCAGATGAGCGTTGATGAGTTTGTGGCCAAGGTGCTCGAGGAGATCAAGACCCGCGCCTAGCACAAACAATATAAGAATTAACAAAGGCGATCGTCCTATAGGGCGGTCGCCTTTTTTGTTGTCTATAGAAGAAAAGCCGCTGGTTAGAGCGGCTTTTTTGTTGTGCAAAAAGGTACAGGTTTTTGTATCTTTCGACGTTGCTCATTATACGAGCAAACTGCTCGCGTTTTCCCAGATTGCACAAAATGCGCCGCGAATGGGTGTATCTCCATACGCCTCTACAAAAACCTGTACTTTTGCGACTGCGCCTAGCTGCGAGCGAGAAGCCTGTTCTTAACGCCCCTGCATCCGCGTGTGTCGCGGAGCAAGGAAGGGGGCGAGAGATGGAACAGACAATGCGGCGCCAAGAGCAGCTGCCCGGTGCCTTTAGCAGCACCGCAACCAAAGGACAGCACGGCCGCGTTCGCTGGTATCTGGTCCACACCCCCCATGGTAAAGAGCGCGAGACCTGCGAAAGGGTCCGCCGCATTATCCCGCACGAGCTGATGCAGGACGCTTTTGTGATGCAAAAGGAGTACTGGTTTAAGCGGGACGGCGCCTGGTCGCTCCAAACCAAGCCCATGTACAAGGAATACTTCTTCGTCGCCACGCGCGATGCCGCTCTGCTCGATAAGGCCCTGGCCCAGCTGAGCTTTGGCTGCAGGATAGCCGGTAGTAAGGAGCGGGCCTATGCACCCATGCCGGACGACGCGCAGGACTGGTATCGCAGCGTGCTCGACGACAACGGCGTGGTGCGCAACAGCGTCGCCCGTATAGAGGACGGCGTGCTGCACATAGAGCAAGGGCCCTTGGTGGGGCAAGAGGCCCGTGTAAAGAAGATCGACCGTCATAAGCGCTGGTGCCTGGTAGACGTGGGCGAAGGCGACTCCACTTTTAGGGAGCTGCTGCCGTTAGACGTGCCCAGTAAGACGTAAGGGAGACGTTGCGCCAGCAGTTAATTCAGATTTTAGTTCATAGATGGGGGGTCCTGGGGACAGGATCGTATGTTTAATTGTGGCTGAAAAAGAAGTAACAGAGAGTAATGCGCCTGCGGGGGCGACGCTGATTGCTCAGGCCATGGACCGGCGTGAGGGCGCCGGCCGCTACAGGGCCATGCAGTCCATCATGGACTGGGACCGCACGCGCCTGGTCTACCGAGCCGTCAAGCGCGCGTTCGACGTCGTGTTCAGCGGCTGTGTGCTGGCCGTCATCGCCATTCCGAGCCTGGTGCTCGCCGCAACAATCCGCATGGAGAGCGAGGGCAACCCGTTCTACAGCCAGATCCGCGTGGGCCGCACCCGTTCCGACGGTAGTTTAACCACTTTTCGCATGTGGAAGTTCCGCAGCATGTACAGAGATGCCGACGAGCGCCTCGCCGAGCTTAAGGAGCTAAACGAGATCGCCGGCGCCATGTTCAAGATGAAGGAGGACCCCCGCGTCACCAGGATCGGCAGATTCATCCGCAAGCATTCCATTGACGAGTTCCCGCAGTTCATTAACGTGTTTCTGGGCCAGATGTCCGTCGTCGGCCCCCGCCCGCCGCTGCCGAATGAGGTCGCGGAGTACACCGAGTTCGACTTGCAGAGGCTAGCGGTGAAGCCAGGTATTACGGGGCTCTGGCAGGTGACGGAGCGAAACTCCACCGGGTTCGACGGCATGGTCCGTCGTGATCTCGAGTACATAGCCAAGCGCGGAATCGTCATGGACCTCAAGATTGTCCTCCTCACGGTTCTGGAGGTCTTCAACGGAAGCGATGCTTACTAATGCCTAACTTTAATACCCGATTCGAATCGGAGAAGAAAATGAAGATTGCCGTCGCCGGTACCGGCTACGTCGGCCTGTCCCTCGCCGTCCTGCTTTCGCAGCACAACGAGGTGCACGCGCTTGACATCGTGCCCGAGAAGGTCGAGAAGATCAACAGCTACGTATCGCCCATCCAAGACGACGAGATCGAGCGCTTCCTGGCGGAGGCCAAGGCGGGGGAGCGCGAGCTCGACCTGCACGCCACCGTGGACGTGGCCGAGGCCTACACGGGTGCCGATTACGCCGTCATCGCCACGCCCACCAACTACGACTCGGACAGGAACTTCTTCGACACGAGCTCCGTCGAGGCCGCCATCGCCGCCGTGCGCTCCGTGAACCCGGACGCCTGGATCGTCATCAAGTCGACCATCCCCGTCGGCTACACCGCGGGCCTGCGCGATAGGCTGGGCGACAGCAAGATCTTCTTCAGCCCGGAGTTCCTGCGCGAGAGCAAGGCCCTCTACGACAACCTGCACCCCAGCCGCATCGTGGTGGGCGCGCCCAAGGACGACCCCGAGGCCGTCGCGGCCGCCGAAAAGTTCGCCGGGCTGCTCGCGCAGGGCGCCGACCCCGCCGAGCTCGAGCGCGTGAACGCCAACGGCACCAAGGGCATCCCGGAACTCGTGCTGGGCACCACCGAGGCCGAAGCGGTGAAGCTCTTCGCCAACACCTACCTGGCCCTCCGCGTCGCTTACTTCAACGAGCTCGACACCTACTGCGAGGTCCGCGGCCTCAACACCCGCGACGTCATCGACGGCGTGTGCCTGGAGCCGCGCATCGGCAGCCACTACAACAACCCCAGCTTCGGCTACGGCGGCTACTGCCTGCCCAAGGACACAAAGCAGCTGCTGGCCAACTACAGGGACGTGCCCCAGAACCTGATCGAGGCCATCGTGGACGCCAACCGCACCCGCAAGGACTTCGTGGCCGATGAGGTGCTGCAGATGGTGTGGGACCGCGTGTACGAGGGCAAGCCGAAGCCGGTCGTGGGCGTGTACCGCCTGACGATGAAGTCCAACTCCGACAACTTCCGCGCGAGCTCCATCCAGGGCGTCATGAAGCGCGTGAAGGCGAAGGGCGTGCCCGTGGTGGTCTTCGAGCCCACGCTGGACGCGCCGGAGTTCTTCGGCTCAGAGGTGACCCACGACCTGGAGGCCTTCAAGGCCGGCTGCGACGTGATCGTCGCCAACCGCTGGAGCGACGAGCTCGCGGACGTGGAGGACAAGGTCTACACGAGGGATTTATTTAAGAGGGATTAGTGTATGACGGAAAATTGCAAGGACATAAAAGTGTGCTTTGCCGCGTCATCAGGTGGGCATCTAGAGCAGTTGCTTGCACTTAAGCCCTTGATGGAGCGATATGACAGTTTCATTCTCACCGAGAAGACTGCCTACGAGGCTAAGCTGCCCGTGCGGGCTCGCTATGTGCGCCAGGTGAATCGACACGAGGCGAGTTTTCTTCCACGAATGGTGGCCAATGCCGTGAAGTCTCTTTGTTATTGGTACGCTGAACGTCCCGACGTGATTGTATGCACGGGGGTGCTGGCCACCATACCGTTTTGCCTAATCGGGCATGCGATGGGCGCCAAACTTGTGTATGTCGAGTCTTTCGCGAAAACAGATTCGCCGACCATGACGGGAAAGCTGTTGAGCAAGCGCGCCGATCGTTTTTATGTGCAGTGGGAGTCGATGCTTTCCGTGTACCCCAACGCCCGCTTTGTCGGCGGCGTGTACTAGGGAGGTGGTCGCATGATATTTGTCACTGTTGGTTCTCAGAAGTTCCAATTCGACAGGCTGATCAGGGCTGTAGATGCTCTTGTTGCGAGTGGCGTTGCAAAGGGCGGCGCTTTTGCGCAGACGGGGGCGTGCGCCTATGTTCCTGAGCACATGGAGCACGAGGCTTTTTTGGACCGTGAGGCCTTTCGCTCTCAAATGGATGCTTGCGATGTCGTGGTAACCCATGGAGGTACCGGCGCCATCATCGGCGCTGTTAAGGACGGCAAGAAGGTCATCGCCGTTCCTCGTTTAGCCAAATACGGCGAGCATGTAGATGATCATCAGATTGAGATCGTTACGCAGTTTGGTGAGATGGGGCTTATAGAGCCCTGTTTGCACCCAGAGGGTTTATCCGAAGCTTATGCGCGTGTGACGACGAAGAATTACCTGCCTTATCGAAGTAATACTGAGCATTTCTGTGCCGATCTTTCCGAGTACATCGACGGCCTGGGAGGCAACCGATGAAGTTAAAAAAGCGAATTGCGCTATCTTTGAGAAATAGTCTGCGCTTTATTCCCGATGAAGCGTACATGAAGATGTGTTTTAAGGTGAAGCTCCGCTACGAGCCGGACTTTGAGCATCCAAAGACATTTAATGAAAAAATTCAGTGGTCTAAACTGCATTACCATAATCCTGATTTGACTTTGCTTGCAGATAAGTATGGCGTTCGTTCTTTTATCGAAGAGCGTATTGGGTCAGAGTACCTTGTGCCGCTTTACGGCGTATTTGATTCGGTAGATGATATTGACCTAGACGAACTTCCAGAGAAGTTCGTGCTTAAATGTAGTCACGATTCGCAAAGCACATTTGTTTGTACAAACAAAGCTGAATTCAACTTTAACGAAGCAAAAAAACGCCTCCGGACTGCGCTTAATCGCAACTGGTTTTGGCAGGGTCGAGAGTGGGCGTATAAGGGAATAGCGCCGCATGTTGTCGCAGAGGCCTATCTCGATGAGCCCGGCAGGGAGACTCCGACTGATTATAAGTTCTATTGCTTTGACGGTAAGGCTGCTCTTGTTCAAACTGACGTTGATCGTTTTACCGCCCATGATATGCAATATTTCACACCTGACTGGGAGCCGCGCGGCGATATAGATCACGAAGTTTCAGACAGAAATCAGACAAAAAAGCCCGAGAATTATGAGCTTATGCTTGCGCTGGCCGAGAAGCTCGCGTTGGGTCTTCCGCACGTTCGCGTAGATTTCTATAACATTGCTGGAAAACCTTACTTTGGTGAAATGACGTTCTACACCGGAGGGGGATTCGATCCCTTCTATGCGAAAGAAGGACGTCCGGACCGACTCGATCGTGAGCTCGGAGAGTTATTTGCACTTCAAAAGCAGGGGTGAGGGGCGCTCGTGCAAGGCCTTTCCCAAACCCGTTTGTTTGACGAACTAGCTATCACCTCATCGGCAGGTTTTGCGCGATTTGGAACGATTGAAATGGATTATACGATGGGGAGCTGGTTGAAGCTTCCAACTAAAAAGGTGGCGTAATGACGAACGAGTCGAATCCACGTGTATTGATGATTGGGCCAAGCTTGTCTTCTCGCGGCGGTATGGCAACCGTTGAGCGACAACTTGTGGAGCGCTTGCCAAAAGCGGGTGTTCAGACGAAGTTCATTTCGACCTATGACGACTGCGGAAAATTCGGGAAATTGGTCATTGCGCTGACCGCGTTTCTTCAGTTTCGATTTTCGTTAAATAAAACTGACATCGTTCATGTTCATATGGCATCTCGCGGTAGTTATATAAGAAAAAAGTTGTTTATTGATGCAGCCGACCGAAGGGGCGTTCCGGTTGTCCTTCATCTTCATGCTGCTGAATTTGCATTGTGGTTTGATAGCGAGTGCTCAGAAAAAGAGAGGCTTGACATCCACAATACTTTTACTCGTTGCGCCAAAGTCGTCGTTTTATCTAAAGAATGGAAGAACTTTTTAATTAATAGGAACGCATGCGACTCTGAGCGCATAGCAGTATTGAATAATGCTGTTGATGTGCCGTCCGAAAATACGACTGACTACTCGCTCAATACTGTTCTATTTATGGGCCGACTCGATAGTCGAAAAAGCCCAGATGCGATATTGCGTGCTGCAGTAAAGCTGCTTCCGTTGCATCCTGATGCCAAGTTTATTTTTGGCGGTGATGGCGATATCGCTGCCTATGAGAATCTTGCTCGTGAGCTCGGTGTTATTAATAGCTGCCGCTTTATCGGTTGGGCAACAGCTGAGAAAAAGATTGAGGCGTTTCGCGTTAGTAGCATATATTGCTTGCCGTCTAAAAATGAAGGAATGCCAATGAGCGTGCTGGAGGCCATGTCGTTCGGGCTTGCTACGATCTCTACGCCTGTCGGCGGCATTCCTCAGGTTATATCCGACGGTATAAACGGCATGTTATTTCCGGTCGATGATATTGATGCTTTGACAAAGATTCTCGATCGGTTGATGAGCGATACGGCACTTAAAGAGCGGATTGGCAAGAATGGTCGATCGCGCATCGAAAAGGCATTTTCTTTGGAGGCTTTTCTGAATCAAGTCAAGATGCTTTACGGAGAAGTTGTCGGATGATTGTAAACAATTCCGCATCCAACTTGGCGCAGAAGAACTCGCATTATTTCCCTTTATTACTTACGGTGGTGCAGAGGGTTGAATAATATCATTCATTATTGCTGGTTCGGCGGCGTTCCGCTCTCCGAGACTGCCGTGAAGTCGTTAGCTTCGTGGGAAACATTTGCGCCTGGGTTTGAGGTAAAACAATGGAATGAGGGAAACTTCGACTTTGCATCTTGTCCCTGGTCAAGGGATGCGTATGCAGCGGGCCTGTGGGCATTCGTGGCGGATTACGCTCGCTTTAAAGTCTTGTACGAGTATGGCGGCATCTATATGGATGTTGGTAGCGAGCTCATACGAGACATATCGCCTCTCATGGAAAGCATTCCTTTCACTGCAATCGAAGAATCATCGTTGACCGCCACTACTGGCTTGATTGTTGCCGTTGAGCCTCATGACCCTGTAATTCGCGCATGTATAGAACGATATGAGTCGATGAAGTTCTCCTGTGATCCTGATTTTCTCGACAAGACCACGGTGAATGAGGTATTCACCGCTGAGCTTCAAAAAATCGGCTTTGAACGCGTGAATAAAGAGCAGCATTTCGGTGGCTGGCTTGCCTTGGACTCCAAAGCGTTCAACCCCGTTTACGGTTTCGGCGGTTATCACATCAAGCGTGAAACCTACAGCATCCATCGCTCTTCGGGAAGCTGGGTTGAGCCTAAATATCGCATCAAGCGGAAGGTTGTGCGTAAGTGTTCCCCTTTCATTGGGCGAAGGCTTTCGCAGATTTTGGGTCGAATTCTCATGGAGCTTAGTGACGGCGGCTTGGTTGTAGGAACTAAGAGAATCTTTGGCTCTGTTCGCGAAAAGATTGCTAAAGGAGAGAGAAGTTAGAGTGGGCGTATTCGCTAAAGATACTTTTCACTATTTTGGTTCGGAAGGTGTAAAGCTCGGCCGGCTATTGGGTGATTTTGGCTACCGCTATGTTTTCTATCTAAGGATGTGTCAAGCAGGGGGATTGCGAAAACTCCTCTTCACGCTTCCGAGGAAACATCTTTCCAGGAAGTGTGGACTCGAGATTTCGCCATCAACTCAAATTGGTGAAGGCTTCTACATTGGTCACCCCTACGGCATTACTGTTAACGCCGGCGCGAAGTTGGGCCGCAACGTGAACATCCATAAGGGGAGCACCATCGGCCAAGAAAACCGTGGCCATAGAAAGGGCGTCCCTACGATTGGTGACCGCGTATATCTCGGTATTAATTCGACGGTTGCAGGTAATGTGACCATTGGAAACGATGTCTTTATTGCCTCCAATGCCTTTGTTAACCAGGATATTCCCGATCATTCGATAGTCATTGGCAACCCGTGCAAGGTTATCGAAACCGATAACGCTACTGAAGGTTACATCATCAATTTGCTTTAACGAGCTTGTGAATAGTTAGGCGGAAAGATATTGAAAAGCATAGGCATCCTCACATTTTCGAATACCGTAAATTATGGTGCTTCGCTACAGGCATGTGCTCTGCGCAGGACCGTGATGTCGTTGGGCTGCGACTGCGAAGTGCTCAATTACAGCAATAAAGAACTTGATGATCGGGAGTTGGGTACGCGCTTCTCGTTCAATCCTTCAGATGCTATTCGCTTTGTACTTCGTAGGGGTTTTGAACGTCAAAGACTAAATTCGTTCGCTCACTTTGCCAAGTGCAACCTAAGCCTAACGGACAAGCTTGATAGGCAAGCTCTTGTTGATAGAGCCAAGAGCCTCGACTGCGTTCTCATTGGCAGCGATCAGGTTTTCAATCCTCGGGTTAATGGCCACGACCCCGTCTTTTTGGGTGAAGGTATCGCTGAAGTTACAAAGGTCGCGTCTTATGCTGCCAGTTTGGGGGATGCGACGGCGGAATCCATTTCGGCATGCGATGAAGGCGCGGCCGACAGGCTGGAAAAGTTCACTGGTCTTTCCGTTAGGGAGCCGAGCTCTATGAAAGTCCTTAGCGATATGGGGCTCGAATCTGTATTTATGCCCGATCCGACCCTGCTTCTTACGGGCGATGACTGGTCGGCGTTTGCCTCAGATGATGGCTTGGATACGATGCCTCAATCCTACGTGCTACTTTATACGCTTAACTCTGAGCAAAAACTCGTGGATCAAGCTAAGAAGATCGCCAGCGAGCTCGGCGTTCCTGTCGTCTGCATTCATTACAACACGAAGAAATTCCCCGGCATGATTAACGTAAGGGGTATCGGTCCGGCTGCTTTCTTGAAGCTTGTTAGTGAGGCGTCCTTTGTTTGCACAGACTCCTTCCACGGCGCCTGCTTCTCCGTGAATTTCAATAAGTCGTTTGTCGTTAAAACGTCGGACTCCGCCGTTCAGAGCAATGTCAGGATTACCGACCTGCTCGCACGTTATGGAATTGAGGATTGTCTGTATCGAGACGGGGTCGTTGCTTCGGCTGTTGACTATGGTCATACAAACCAGACACTCTCACATGACCGTGAAACAGCGCGTGCCTTTATCGCTCGCTGCATTGGATTGTAGGTGTCGTTTCTGGCTTATGTTTGCAAAGAACACTTTTTGGAACTTGGTCTACCAGTTGACCGCTATCGTTGCCGGTTTCCTCGTCCCAAGGGCGATTATCGGCGTATATGGATCCGAGGTTAACGGTCTGGTGACCTCTTTAACTCAGTTTATTGGTTATTTCGCACTTGTCGAAGCTGGTATTTCTGGTGCGGCGACCTTCGCTCTATATAAGCCTATTGCTCAGGGCGACTGGGATGGGATTAACGTCGTGGCTTCGGCCTCGAAGGTCTTTTATCAGAAGTCGGGCATGTTGTTTCTTGTCTTGCTAGTTGGCCTTTCGGTCGTCTATCCGATATTTGTCTCGGCAGGTTCGCTTGCGCCTTGGGAGATTATGGTGCTTACCTTCCTGTTGGGCGCGAAGATTGTAGTGGACTTCTTTTCTCTTGCTAAGTACCAGGTTTTCCTAACAGCCGACCAAAAGAACTGGCTCATTCAGCTTGCATCGACGGTCTTTACGCTGGTTAACACGGCTGTCATTTTCTTATTTGCCTATCTTCATGCTCCTGTTGTTGCTGTCTACGCGCTGGCTCTGTCTGCGGTTTTTGCACGCAGTATGATTCTCGCCCTGTACACGCGTCGTCATTATCCGAAGCTCAACTGCAAGGTTGATTACGGTGACTATCAGCTGCCCCAGAGGTGGGATGCGCTGTTTCTTCAGATCTTGGGAGCCGTTCAGTCGGGCGCTCCTGTTATTTTGGCGACCTTTCTCTGCGGGAGCATGAGTGAAGTAAGCGTTCTTGCTGTTTACATGCTCGTATCTACGGGCCTGCAGATGATTCCGAATGTCCTTGGTACAGGGCTGCAGGCGCTCTTTGGCCGGCAAATTGCTGAGGGGGACTACGAGGGTCTTCGGTCTTCGTATAAGCCATATCGAGCGCTTGTGTACGCAGTCTCCGCTGTGGCATGCGGATGCGCTTTTTCATTGATTATGCCGTTTGTTGATTTGTATGCAGGCGGGTTTCACGATGCAAACTACCACAATGTCCTGCTCGGTTTCCTCGTCGTCCTAAATGTTTTTCTCTATCATGGCAAGTCGTCCCAGGGCCTACTTGTAATTGCTGCTGGCATGTACCGTGAGACTAGGGCGCAGACCTGCTTGCAGGCTGCAATGATTATCGTCTTGGGTATCCCACTCACAATGCGTTTTGGGGTCGTCGGCACAATTGCTGCGTCCTGCGTATCCAATCTGTACCGCGTGATTGACCTTTTGCTCTACGAGCCTCTTAAAATCTCGAAGGACTCTCTTTCGAGTTCGTTTTGGTCGTTTGGCGTGTATGTATTACAGACCGTTCTCGTGGCCATGCCTGGCTATCTACTGTCTTGCTTCGCTGGAAGTTGGCCGGGATGGATTGCGGTCGCCATCGGCCTTGTCATTTGGGGCGCAGTCGCCGCATGCGCGACGCTCTATTTCTTCGACAGGCCTAGCTATAGTTCGATTATTGGTCGTTTTATGAGGATTAAATAGGATGAATTATTTCAGTGCGTCTAGGGCCGGTGTTGAGTCTTGCTCTGAGTTAGAGCGACGCTTTTCCCTAAATGATGGGTCCATGGTGTTCATTCCACTGCTCTTTTACGCCTTTTTCTGCCAATCGCTCGCTGCTTCTGCGCTTGCACTCGATGTCTGCCTCCTGCTATCTGCTACGGCGCTTCTCCTGCATTTTGTGACTAACAGAAGATTTGCTTGCAGAAGATTTGGCCTTGAGCTGGCTTGGGCACCTTTCTTTGTGCTGTTCCTTTTTCATAGTTTCATATACGGTGTGGCTAATTTGACCCTGCTCGTAGTCTATACACTTCTATTTCTGTGCATGTATGTTGCGGCAGGCGAGCGATCCTGGGTCACTTCATGCCTTAGGGTTCTTGTCGCCTTTGCAGCATTTCATGCGTTCTGCACCATTATCTTCTGGCTAGTCCCCGCACTTTATCCGCCAGTTAAATCTGCCTTCTTTTCAAGTAGCTATATGGCTAGGGACTATCGCTCTGGCTTTACGGCGCACTACAGCACTAATTCGATTTATTTGAGTTTGGGTCTCGTCTCTTGGGCCTGTGGTCTTGTTGGTAGCAGGGAAAAGGTTCGGATTAAAGATCTGATGCTGAGCCTTATGCTCCTGCTTGCGCTCTTTTTGACCACCAAGCGGGGTCCTTTGGTGGCGTCTGTTGCCGCTGTTGTCATCTCTTGCCTCTTCGTTAATAGGAAGAAATTTACCGGGACGATGCTCAAGACTTTGACTGTTGCTGCGATCGCTGTAATAGCCGTCGGTGTTCTTGCAACGTTTGTTCCTGCTGTTCAGGCGACTCTTGAGAGGTTTATTGAACTGTCAGATGATGACACTGGCAACGGTAGAAGCTATTTGTACGATTGCGCTTGGAGTTTGTTTTATGCAAAACCCTTGCTTGGTTGTGGCTGGGGAACTTATTCGAAGTATGTTGCCACTACTTCTCTTGGTGCAATGTACAGTAATCTCGGCTTCTCATCGATGAGTGCGCACAATGTATACCTACAACTGCTTGCCGAGACGGGTGTGATTGGCCTTGCGGCTTTTGTTTTGCCTGCGCTTCTCTCCATCTTTGCAGCCGTGCATCAATCTGAATCTCATTTAGAGGAGGGTCCTTACGGGGACTCCTTTTGCTTGTGGGCCTGTTTGGGTGTGCAGATTTTCTTTCTACTTTATTGCTTTTCAGGCAACCCTTTATACGATCCGCAGTGCTACATACCGTATTTCATTTCATGTGTGGCGGTGTTTGCTATTTGCGGCTCAGACAAGATGATTCTTAACGATTGGGAGGGATTCCATGGATATCTGCAAAGATAGTCAACGCTGCACCGGGTGCTCTGCGTGTCTGTCTGTGTGTCCTCGATCGGCGATTCAGATAGCAGAAGACTCTCATGGGTTTTACCGTCCGAAGATTGACGAATCAAAATGTGTTGAGTGCGGTTTGTGTCAGATGGTATGTCCGGCTAATGGTTTGACGAGCAATGATCTGAAGATGAGCCCTCGCCGGTTATTGGCTTATCAGGCTGATGACGCCGAACGCCTAAAAAGTTCCTCGGGTGCCGCGTTTTGGACCTTGGCTACTTACGTCCTAAATAATGGCGGCGTCGTTTACGGCGCTTGCTTCGATGAAGATTTCCGCGTTGTTCAGCGGCGTTGCGCCTCTGTTGACGACGCGCAATCTTGTCGAGGCTCAAAATACTCACAGGGTTTCGTTGGCTCTTCATTTGTCGAAGCATATAACGACTTGAAACAAGGTCTTGACGTGCTCTACAGCGGAACCCCATGCCAAATTGCGGGTCTTAGGAGTTTTCTGTCTAAGAAAAACTATTCCGGACAGTTGGTTACCTGCGATTTAATCTGCCATGGCACACCTAGTAATCGTATGTTCCGCGATTACATTTCCTTTTTGGAAAAAAAGTCCGGAAAGAAGGTCATCAAGTATTTTCATCGCCCCAAGGACAGAGGTTGGGGAGTCCATGTCGAGAAGGCTCTCTTGGACGACGGCACTGCTCTCTATAACACGATTGAATCTAATACTTGGCGAGATGTGTTCTATAGCAATAACGCTTTAAATTCCAGCTGTTATAACTGCTCCTATACCGACGTCAACAGGGTCTCCGATTTCACTCTTGCTGATTTTCTTGGCGTCGATCGAGTTCGTAAAGGTTTTAATGATCATAAGGGACTTTCTGTTGTTATGGTTAATAGTGAGCTAGCCGAGCGTATTGTCGCATCTGGTGTATTTGAGCCCGGCGTAACAGATATATCTCTTGAAGAGGTGCTGCCCGGTAATCCGATGCTGGAGAGGTCGTCCTCTCCGCAGGGTGACGTTGATGGTTTCTGGAAGGCTTATGAGCATAAGGGGTTCGAGGGCACTGCTCGGTTTGTTGGCGCCTACGGCTTCGTGAAATCTCTCAAGACTCTTGTGAAACAGCTTATTAAAAGGAAATAGTTACTAGGGGCGTTTCTCTTGAATTTAATGGAGTTTGTAGAGCATGTGGCGACCTGGTTTTATGTCCGGGGCAAGTTGGCGTTTCTTGCAGGGAGATTCCCTGGCCAGATAAACATGACGAAGGCTTTCAGGCGACCGTTTTATTGTCGTGTATCGGATAAAGGCGTTATTAACGTTGGTGAGCGAACGTCTTTCAATTACGGTTGCGTCCTGATTGCTCATGAACGAATTGAGATTGGCAGAGGCTGTCTATTTGGTCCAAACGTCCATGTGTATGACTTCGACCACGGTATGTCGCAGAATGGAGTCATGTACCGGGACCAGCCGACTACGACTGGGCCCGTTCATATTGGTGACAACGTGTGGCTTGGTGCGAATGTTGTGGTGCTTAAAGGTGTGACCATTGGCGACAATGCGGTCATCGCTGCCAATAGCGTTGTTAATAAAGATGTACCTGCGAATATGCTATTTCACGAAAAACGGGATCATGTTTACAGAGAGCTTCAATAGGATGCTGGATTGGTGTTAGCGTCGGGATAATTTAGCCAAATATAGTCGGCCGAGATTGACCAATCCCGGCCGACCCATTTTAGCCAACACGCCCGCATCTATGACTTTTCTATCGCATTCCTACATCCCCTCGGGCTGGATCCCCCTCACCTTCACCGCCTGGGGGACGGCCTCCACCGAGTAGGTGTCGAGCCCCCTGCCGCGGTAGCTCGGGCCCCGCATCACGAACACCGACGCCTTGTCGAACAGCCTGTCGAGGGCGCAGAGGAGCGTGTCGTCGCCCGTGAAGAACTCATCCCACCCGCTCGGGGCGATGTTGCTCGTAAGGATCATCGCGTTCGGCCCCTCCTTCTCGTAGCGCCTGTCGACGACATCGAAGAACAGGTCGGTGCACGGCCTGTCGTAGACGCATCTTCCCACCTCGTCAACGATGAGGCACGACGGCTTGACGAGCGAGGAGACGACCCGCGAGGTGTTTCCCCGCTGGACGGCCTTCTGGAACCTGTCCCTGAGCTCGGTCGCCTTTATGCAGTAGGTCTTGAGCCCCCGCATGCAGCACTCGCGCCCGTAGGCCTGCGCGAGGTGCGTCTTCCCTATGCCGCCGGGCCCGACGAAGGCGACGTTGCGGTGCGCGTAGAGGTCGGCCAGCGACGGGAGCTTGCCCAGCGCGGCCGCGTCCCGGCCCTGGATCCTGGAGAAGTCGAAACCCTCGAAGGTCTTGGGCTCGCGCCTGGGCAGCCTGCTCAACCTCAGCAGCGTCTCGATGGAGGCGAGCCTCCTCTTCTCCGCAAGGTAGGAGAAGGTGGCTGCCACAGCGGCCATCTCCCCGTCGCCGAGGTCGAGGTCCGAGGCGAGGGTCGCGAGCTCCTCCGCCCCGACGGCGATCCCGAGCCTCGACGCGGCGTCGCTCGCGAGCTCGTAGGGACTTGCCCCCGCGCCCGCCATCATTCGGCCCTCCCGAAGTCGAACCTCTCGAAACCGGGTTTCGTCCTGGGCGGGGCGATCTGCTCGACCACGGTCCCGACCGGCTGGGTCGGCAGCCCCTCGGGCTGCGCCGGCGATGTCTCCCACTGCCTCTCGCACCAGCTGTCGGCGCCGGTGCCGACAGCGTGGGCGACGAGCTCGCGGGAGAGGTCGTCGCTGTATATGTGCACCACGCGCCCCTCCCGGTTCACCCTGCACTCGCGGCGGACGTACCAGTAGGGCACGCCGTAGCGGTGCCCCTCGAAGCTCACAAAGCCGTCGAAGGAGATCTTCCGGCGCGGGCACAGGTACCGCTCGACCTCGGCCGTGACCTCGAGCGGCCTGGTGTTTGCTGAGCATGCCGCCTCGTGTTCGCGCATCGGGACGCATGCCGCCGGGCGCCGCCAGCGGCCCCCCTGCTCGGCGCACCAGAGGGCGGCCTCCCGGTTGAGGGCGTCAAGGTCGGTGAAGGACCTTCCCGCGATGTGTTCCGTCAAGTAAAAATCGACAAATA
>CWHC01000010.1_pt1 | contig 24326 bp, 19 predicted proteins | sample 693371 | NCBI WGS metagenome assembly CWHC01 (sample SAMEA3735914, study PRJEB9488) | human gut metagenome | biome: ENVO:mammalia-associated habitat; material: ENVO:feces | place: Malawi | collected 2009-02-27 | reverse complement strand
GAGGAAACGGACGCGCTCGTGATCGAAGTCGCCGAGCTCGTCGAGCACCTGCTGATGCGTGCAGTTTTCGCAACCGAGCGACAGGAAAAGCACGCCCGCCGCATTGGGGTGACGCGAGAGTGCCACCAGCAGGCGGCGCGTCTGGGCATGATCGGCGCCGGTCTGCGAGCAGCCAAAGGGATGCGGGAAGTAATAGACGCCCTCGAGCGAACCCTCGACCAGGTCCTGAGCCTGCTCGCACATGGCACGCGCGACCTCGTTGACGCAGCCGACCGTGGGGATAATCCACAGCTCGTTGCGCGTGGCGGCGCGGCCGTCGGCGCGGCGGAAGCCCATAAAGGTCTCGGGCTCAACGGGGTTTACGACCGGGTGCGTGGGGTTGTAGGCGTACTCGACCTCACCCGAAAGGTTGGTCTTCACATTGTGTGTGTGAAGCCACTGACCGGGTTGGATGTCGCCCGTCACGTGTCCGATGGGCAGGCCGTACTTGATGACGTCCTCCCCCGCGGCAATCGCGCGCACGGCCATCTTGTGGCCCTGCGGGATATCCTCCACGGCCACGACCTCGCCCACGCCGGGGACGGCGACGGCCGTGCCCTTGGCGAGCAGCGACAACGCGACGATGACGTTATCGGCCGGATTGATCTGGATAGTGTTCATTACAAAGAGTCCTAACCCTACGGTTGAGCAAAAAACGAGCGGCGCCCACCGGTTGGCCGGCGGGCGCACAAAAGGATTTAGGCCTGGGCGTTGGCGAATGCTTGCTTGACGCCCTCGGCGCGCACGACGGCGAGCGCGTTGACGACAAACTCCTCAAGGCCGGCAATCTGCGTCAGATCCTCGCCCCACATCTGGTCGTTGGTGAGCATGTCGTGCACCAGCTCGGCATCCTCGACGCCGGCGTGGGCGGCGTAGAAATCGAGCACGAAGGCGTCGTCCTGAGCGGTGTACTCGGTGCCGTCGGCGCGACGCAGGTGCAGGCCGTCGCCCTCGCGGGCAACGAGCTCCTGCGTGTAGAACGCGATGAGCGTGGCCAGGCTCGTGGACAGGCACTTGGGCAGGTTACCGGTCTCGGCGACGTAATCCTTGAGCATGGGCAGGTCGCGGGCACGCCACTTGGCAGTGGAGTTGAGGCAGATGGAGAGCAGCGCGTGGTCGATAAACGGGTTATCGAAGCGGTTCTCGACGGCAGCGGCAAAGGCCTTGCAGTCCTCGACATCCAGATCGGCGGCAAGCGTCGGGATGACCTCGTCGTAGAGCATGGTGTTCATAAAGCCACGGACGGTCTCGTCGTGCATGCAGTCACGCACGATGTCAAAGCCGGCAACCCAGGAGCCCGGAACAAAGGCGGTGTGGGCGCCGTTGAGGATGCGGACCTTGCGCTTCTTGTACGGAGTGACGTCGGGGGTCACAAAGACGCCCGGCAGGCCGGCCTTCACGAAGGGCAGACGCTCCTTGAGCGACTCATCGCCCTGGATGCCCCACATCTGGAAGGGCTCGCGCACGGCCAGGAAGGGGTCCTCGTAGCCCAGACGCTCGGCAACCGCGGCGGCCTCCTTGGGTTCGCGAATACGGCCGGGAACGATGGTGTCGACGAGCGTGGTGCAGACGGTGCAGTCATTGGCCATCCACTGCGAGAACTCGTCCTCCCAACCCCAGTCGCTCACGTACTGGTTCATGATGCGCAGCAGCTCCTCGCCGTTGTGGTCGATGAGCTCGCAGGCGAGCACGATGACGCCCGGCTTGCCGGCGGCCCAGCGGGTGTGGAGCACCTGGGCCAGCTTGGCGGGGAAGCTCGCGGGCGGCATGTCGTCGGCCTTGCAGGACGGGTCGTAGGCGATGCCGGCCTCGGTGGTGTTGGAGACGATGATCTCCAGGTCATCGGAGACGGCAACCTCCATGACGGCGCGGTAGTCGTCCTCGCGGTACGGGTTGAGGCAGCGGCTGCAAGCGCTGATCACGCGGGACTCGTCAACCGTGTTGCCGTTCTCCTTGCCGCGCACCAGCACGGTGTACAGGTCATCCTGGGCATTGATGCCGTCGGCAAAGCCAAAGGCACCGCTGATGGGCTGGACCATGACAACCTTACCGTTCCAGCCGGTAGCCTCGTTGCCCATGTCAAAGAAGCGGTCCACGAAAGCGCGCAGGAAGTTGCCCTCGCCAAACTGCAGGACCTTCTCAGGGGCGTCCTTGGGCAGCACGTAGCCCTCGTAGCCAATCTTCTCGAGCGTCTCGTAGCTGATGTTCTCCATCTATGTTTCTCCTTAGGCGTTTGTTAGCGTGCAAGCTTGCCGGGAGCGCCGCGTGTGGCAACGACGCTCCCGGGTTCTATGTGATTCGGTGCGAACTTAGGCCTCGACGGTGTCCAGGTCAAAACCGAAGTAGCGGACGGAGTTGTTGTAGCTGATGTCGCGCACGATGGTGCCCAGCAGCTCCATGTCGGCCGGATACTTGCCCTGCTCGACCCACTCGCCGATCACGCTGCACAGCACGCGGCGGAAGTACTCGTGACGCGGGTAGGACAGGAAGGAACGGGAGTCGGTGAGCATGCCGACAAAGTTGCCCAGAACGCCCTCGTTGGCAAGGGCCGTGAGCTGCTCGCGCATGCCGACCTCGTTGTCGTTGAACCACCAAGCGGAACCGTTCTGGATCTTGCCGGCAGTCGGGGCCTCCTGGAAGCAGCCCATGACGGTGTCGATCATGGTGTTGTCGATGGGGTTCAGGCTGTACAGGATGGTCTTGGGCAGGCCGCAGGTCTCCTGGATGGAGTTGAGGAAATCGGCGAGCTGGTCAGACGGCGTGTAGTTGGAGATGCAGTCATAACCGGTGTCGGGACCGAGCTTGGCGAACATGGCACGGTTGTTGTCGCGCTTGCAGCCAAAGTGCAGCTGCATGGCCCAACCCAGGCGGACATACTCGCCGGCGACAAACTGCATAAAGGCGGTCTTGTACTTGAGGACCTCTTCCTCGGTGAGCGGCTCGGCGGCCAGACCCCTGGCAAAGATGGCCTCGATCTCCTCGGCGGCAGCCGGGACATACATGACGTAGTCGAGCGCGTGGTCGGAGGCGCGGCAGCCCAGCTCGTGGGCAACATCGTAGCGCTTGGAGATGGCAGCCTTCATGCCCTCGAAGTCACTGATATCAACGCCGGCAACCTCGGAGAGATGCTTGCAGTAGTCGGCGAACTCCTGGCCACGCTCGATGCGCAGGGCGGCGTCGGGGCGCATGGCCGGGACGACCTGGACATCGAAGCTATCGTCGGCGGCAATCTTCTTGTGCCACTCAAAGCTGTCGGCGGGGTCGTCGGTGGTGCAGATCATGCGGACGTTGGACTGCTTGATCAGATTGCGGCAGGTAAAGCTGGCCTCGGCAAGCTTGGCGTTGGCGAGGTCCCAGACCTCCTGGGCGGTATTGCCGTTGAGGACGCCCTCGTAGCCAAAGAAACGCTTGAGCTCCAGGTGGCTCCACTCAAAGACGGGGTTGCCCACGCAACGACCCAGGGTCTCGGCCCACTTCTGGAACTTCTCGCGAGCGGGGGCATCGCCGGTGATGAAGCGCTCGTCGACGCCGTTGGCGCGCATCAGACGCCACTTGTAGTGGTCGCCGCCCAGCCAAACCTCGGTGATGTTCTCAAAACGCTTGTCGTCCCAGATCTCCTTGGGAGAGATGTGGCAGTGGTAGTCGACGATGGGCATACCCTCGGCAAAGTTGTGGAACAGCTCCTCGCCGGTCTTGGTGCTCAGCAGGAAATCCTGATCGTCCATGAAGTTTTTCATCAAACAACCCCTCTGTTGGCGGAGCGGGTGCACCGTGCGCCCGTTATCCTCTAGGTGAACGTTCACTATAGTAGTGCATAATGGCATGTTAGGTGAACGTTCACTTAACCATCACGGGGTGAACGGTAGATTTTGGGGGTTTAACGGTTGTCTTCGGGAAACTGTATCCCGTTCTGAGCGCTGATTCTGGGACACAGTTTCCGCTAGAGCTTCATTGGGAAAGTGTGTCCCACTCTGAGCCCCAATTCCGGGACACAGTTTCCCACCGTTGCTGAATACTCTCAAAAATGCACGTCGCTACCGGGGTACCCGCCCAGACCGGTTAGATGCCCGCAAGCTTGCAGTAACGATCGACGTTGCTGGCAAACACCATCTCCACGGCACCCTTTTGCACGGGGTCCGCAGGCGTTTTACCCCACAGCAAGTAATCGCCCAGCGTCTTGGCACCGCGGTAGGCCAAACCCACCGGGTCCTTGTAGACGATATTGGTAAAGATACCGCGACGCAGGGCAAGCGCGCTCTCGGGGAACAGGTCATTGCCGATTACCATGACCTCGCCAGCCTTGTTGGCCGAGACGAGCGTGTCGGCCACCAGCTCGGAGCCCACGGCGAACACGCTGCAGATGAGCTCGGGAGCCTCCGAGCTGCTGAGTCGGGCCTTCAGTTCGCGCTCAAGCTGCTTAACCTGGGCATGCGCGCCCGTCAGGTCCTCGACCTGCCAGGGAACATTGTGGTCGCGCAGGTAATTGTGGAAGGCGCGGGCGGTCAGATAGTGCGAATCGGTATAGGGGTCACCTGCCAGCAGCAGCACGCGGGCATCGGCACCGGAAGCGTGGACCAAATTTGCCGCTTGCTCGGCCATCAGGCTGCCCGCCGTTGAATAATCGGCCAAGCTGGCGCCCAAACGGTCGAAATGCGGACGGTCGCCATCGACGAGCTCAATTGCCACACCCGCCTCGGCAATCTGCTCCAGTAAATGGGTCGCACGATCGTCGCCCGGGACGTAAGCAAGCAAGCCATCGATCTTCTCGCCCACCTGCAGACGCTCATCGATATGCTCGAGTGCATCGGCATAGCCGCCGACGACAAACTCAACGCGCTCGATGCTAATGCCCTGGTCGATGACCTCCTGCTCAAAGCGATTGCAACCTTCCCACAGGTAACGATAGAAGTAAGCGCCCTCGCGCGATGCGCACGGCAGGCAAAACACCAGGTTGATATCCTTACGACGCAGGCTCGAAGCGCTCGTGTTGCGGTGATAGCCCATTTCTTCGGCCTTATCGTTAACTTTGGCGCGCACGGACTCGCTCACGCCGGCCTTGCCCGTCAGAGCTTTGTGCACGGTATTGATGGAAACGCCGAGCTCGGCGGCTATGTCCTTCATGGTTACGCGAGCGCTCATAGAGTTACTCCGGTGTTGGAAAGTTGCTAATTAACAATACGGTTAACGATACCCCAAAATCACCCGTTTACTCCCCATGCCTGTCCCCAAATGCGAAAAACGCCCCGCGAACGGATGCTCGCGAGGCGTTTGAGACCGGGTTTTGCTACTGAACGCCGCGGCCCAGGTCTTCGGCAATCTTATCCACGCCCTTAAGTGCGGCGCACGTCTTTTTGTTGGAGCAATGCCCCGTGCAAACGCCACCCTGGGCGCAGTCGGCGCAGGTGCCCTTACGATGGATGCGCACGCATACCGCGACAAACGCAATACCGATAACGGCCAGGACAACAATATCGATAGGTGCCATAGCAAGCCTCCTCTAGTTAACCACCTCTTACTTTACTCCAACTCCCACCCGCCAAAAAGGGACAGGTTAATTTTGGTCGGTTTTATCTGCAGAAACGCCACATTCCCCTCACCAAAAAAGTTGCGGTGAAATAGTACCTAAAAATGCCTAACGCCCTCAGGCAGGAACTATTTCACCGCAACTAATTGATGCATGGGGGACAGATTACTTTTGTACCGACCTGTCCCTATGCACCAAAAAGCCCGAATGTCGCTAGGACACTCGGGCTCATGGAAAGGGGTTAATCCTTATTCGGACTTAAGCGGAAACTGCGGCGGAAGCGGTGTTGGTCTCGTCCTCGTCGGTCCATGCATGTTTGGGCATGGGACGGAAGATCTGGAAGAGCATCGCAACCAGCAGCACGATGGCGACAACCGTCCAGATACCAAACTGACCCAGAACAAGCAGGTTGTAGAACTGGTTGATGAACAGGCCGATCACCCAAGCGAAGGCGCACTCGTAGACAATAGCGATCGCAGTCCACTTGCCGGAGTCCATCTGGTTGCGGATGGTACCCATAGCGGCAAAGCACGGAGCGCACAGCAGGTTGAACGCGCCGAAGGCGACGCAGGCGCCCATGGTGGGGAACATGCCGGCAAACGCGGTCCACAGGCTCGGATCGGTCTCGCCCGCGTCGGCGACGGACAGCAGCGAGCCGGCGGTGGCGACAACGTTCTCCTTAGCGACAAGGCCAGAGAAAGTCAGCGCAGCTGCCTGCCAGGTGCTAAAGCCGAGCGGGGCGAAGATCCAGGCAACCAGGTTGCCCAGCATGGCGAGCACGGAGTAGTCCATATACTCCTCGGGGATGCCGTCCATCGCAGGCAGGAAGCCAAAGGCACCGTTATAGCTACCAAAGTTGGAGAGGAACCAAACGACGACGGTGGATGCGAAGATGACCGTACCCGCCTTCTTGATAAAGGCCCAGCAGCGCTCCCACACGTGCAGCGCCCAAGAGCGGATCGCCGGGAAGTGGTAGGCAGGGAGCTCCATAACGAACGGCGTCGGGCGACCGGCGAAGAGCTTGGTCTTCTTGAGCATGAGGCCCGAGGCGATGACGGCAAAGACGCCCAGGAAGTAGAAGAGCGGACTGATCCACTTCGCGGTGGTGGAAGAATCGCCGATGATGGAGCCCATGAGCAAGGCGATGATCGGCAGCTTGGCGCCACAGGGAATGAACGTGGTGGTCATGACCGTCATGCGGCGGTCCTTCTCGTTCTCGATGGTCTTGGTAGACATGACGCCGGGGACGCCGCAGCCCGAGGACACAAGCATGGGGATAAAGGACTTACCGGACAGGCCAAAGCGGCGAAACACGCGGTCCATGATAAAGGCGACGCGGGCCATATAGCCGCAGTCCTCCAGGAAGGACAGCATCACAAAGAGCAGGAACATCTGTGGGACAAAGCCGAAGATGGCGCCCAGGCCGGCGACGATGCCGTCGCAGACCAGCGAATCGACCAGGCCTCCGTCCTCGGTGCCGCCAGCCACAAGGGCGTCGTGCACCATGGTGGTGATACCCGGGACATAGGGGCCGTACTGTGCCGGGTCGACCGAGTCGGCATTGTCGCCCGCAGCTTCGACAGCCGCGTCGTAGGCGTCGCGGCCCTGGCCGAGCACATACCAGCCGTCGGTGCCGAAGAGCTGGTCGTTGGTGAAGTCGGTCACCGTGCCGCCCAAGGTAGAAACGGCGATGTAGTACACGCAGAACATGATGACCACAAAGATCGGCAGGCCCAGAATACGGTTGGTAACCACGTAGTCGATTTTCTCGGAGGTGCTCATCTTGGCCGGAGCCTTGGTGAGGCACTCATCGATGATGTGCGCGATGACGCCATAGCGCTCACCGGTGATGATGGACTCGGCATCGTCGTCGCAATCCTGCTCGCACTGGGCGACCAGCTCCTCCACGCGAGAGGCCTTCTCCTTGGTGAGGTTGATGAGTTTGCAGGCGTCCGTATCACGCTCGAACAGCTTGACGGCGTAATAGCGGCGCTTGTTGGCCGGAACGCTCGCCGGCAGGTTGTTCTCGATGTGCGTCAAAACGTCCTCGATGGAGGAGTCGAACTTGTGCTCCGGCACCTGGCCCTTGGAAGCAGCGGACTTTTTGACTTGCTCGAACAGCTCCTTAATACCCTTGTTCTTAAGGGCCGAAATCATCATAACCGGGCAGCCGAGCTTCTTGGACAGTTTGGCGGTGTCGATCTTGTCACCGTTCTTCTCGACCAAATCGGCCATGTTGAGGGCAACGACCACGGGCAGGCCGGTCTCGATAACCTGAAGCGCCAGGTACAGGTTGCGCTCGAGGTTGGTGGCGTCAACCACCTGGACGACAACATCGGGCTCGCCGCTCATGAGGTAATCGCGCGAGCATTGCTCCTCGGGGCTGTAGGGGGAAAGCGAGTAGATGCCGGGAAGGTCCGTGATGGTAACGTTCTTGTCGCTTAGGAGCTTGGCTTCTTTTTTCTCAACCGTGACACCGGGCCAGTTGCCAACGTAGCCGTTAGCGCCGGTAATCAGGTTGAAAAGCGTGGTCTTGCCGCAGTTGGGGTTACCCGCCAGCGCGACATGGATCTGAGAATCCGCCATTCAATCCTTCTTCCTTGTGTGCCCGCGCTGCTTTCTCCGAGCGGGCTGGATAATGTGCTTCAAAGTTGCAGCATTAAGTTAGAAAAACCTAACTTTATCTGCAGAAATATACGCCAGAGCCCTTACTGGACCTCGACGACGGCCGCCTCTTCCTTGCGAATGGAAAGCTCGTAGCCGCGTACGTTGATCTCGACCGGATCACCGAGCGGTGCAACCTTCACGACCTTAAACGAAGTGCCCTTGATAAGCCCCAGGTCCATAAGGTGGCGACGAAGCGCACCCTCACCGTGAAGCTTGACGATGGTAGAGCTCTCGCCCACCTTAACGTCACCCAACGTCTTCATTTACTTGTCCCCCTTTCAGTGCGTACAGAAATACCGTCGACTAACCGACGGTCATGATGTGCATGGCCACCTTGGAATCAATGCCAAAGCGTGCGCCCAGCACCGTGACGATGATATTGGCGCCACTCGAGCTCACCACGTGGACCTCGTTGCCCTCGACAAAGCCGAGGTCCTTGAGGTGGTGTTTCATGTCCTCATTGCCCTTTACACGAGACACACGCACGGTTTCGCCCGCCTTTACCATCGAAAGCGGCATGGCCGGCACCTGCGGTCCACAAGACATGAGTGGCTCCTAACGTCAGTTCGTCCTCAACATCGGCGTGATAAAAGTTAACCACGTCTATGTTCGCTTTAGTAAACTAGCACGTGGTTAACTTTTTGGAAAGGGTCCCCATTCAGATTTCGAAAAAGTTTCCTATACGAAACAAAAAGAGGCACCGCAAAGACCATCTCTTTGCGGTGCCTCTTGATACCAATGAATGTGACAAAGGGACTGTCCCCTTGCCATCTTGTTGCGGTTAAAGTGAGAGGTTTCTGATCGACGTAACGCAGGAAGCCTCGTCTACGCCCGAAACGCGGAAGATGATGTCCTCGCCGCAGTCGCCATAGAGAGCCATGAGGCCCATAACGTCGCGACCGTCGGTATGGCGGTCGCCGATGCTGACCGACACGTCGCTACGATGCTTGGCGATGATGTCGTAGAGCAGCGCGACCGGGCGGGCATGCAGTCCCAACGGATCTTTAATCGTCTTCGTGAACTCGACCATGTCCCCTCCCACGACATCGCACATTCGGCCGGCAAACCCAGCCACGTGGTAGCTATTGTACCGTTAGATGCTTGTCGAGAGCTCCTCTGAACACCTCGTGGGCAAAAAGTGGCAAATATGAGTACTGTCACTAATTTAGTAGCAGCAAAATCGAGAGCAAATTGCCTACTTTGAGCGATTCGAAGAGGTTGAAAGCCGTCAAATGCCCTTTAAAGGGGGTTAGATAAATTGATTTTGCATCCAATTATGTTCAAAACCGGCCGATAGATATGGCACTCATGTTGCAACAGTACTCATATTTGGCATTTTTTGCCCACAGGGTCCAAAACCATGCCCCAAAACACAAAAGGAGGAGCCTCGTAAGGCTCCTCCTTAGGAAAGGGAATCGATTTATTCCACAGCCGCAGATTAATCCTAGCCGCTACTCCATCATGTCGAGGACGGAGGGGCGCAGCTCGCTCTCAGCAGCCTCGGGATCGGTCTCGCGCAGACGGTTGATATAGCGGTTGTACCAGATCACGGCAAGACCCAGGAAGACAACCACGCCGCCAACGTTGTAGACCAGCGTCAGCCACAGCGGCTGATCGAGCGGAATGGTGCCGCAGATAAGCACAAAACAAAAGACCATAAGCAGGAATGCGGCAACGACCAGGCCAAAGGCACGCGAACCCATGCGGAAGCCACGGGGAGCAGCGTCGAAGTTCTTGCGCAGCATAAAGTAGGCAAGCAGGATCAGCAGCGGCGGGAGCAGAGCAGTGGCAGCCGTCATGTTGGTGACGATCATGAGCAGGTCGTCGAGGTTGCCGGAGCCCAGGGCCGGGATGACCAGGATGGGGACGACGATGGCGAACTGCAGCCAGGCAGCGCGGGCAGGAATGCCGTGCTCATTGAGCTCGACGATCTTGCTACCAAAGACGCCCTTGGGGATCTCGGTGAAGAAGACCTTGATGGGAGCAGAGGTCCACATCATGAGGGAGCCCAGCGTGGCAGCGAGAAGGATCAGGCCAATGACGCGCGTGGACACTTCCATAGGAATGCCAAAGTGGGCAAAGACAGCACCGAACACGTCGAAGATACCGGTGGAAATGGCAACGCTGCCCTCGGGGATGAACAGATTAACCAGCAGCGAAGCGCCTGCGTACAGAAGGCCGATGGTCAGGCCGGCGATAACGACGGTGCGCACGAAGGCCTTGACGCCACCTTTAAGGTCGTTAAGGAACACGCCGACAGACTCAGCGCCGCCAACGCCCTGGATGATCCAGGCAAGCGTACCGAAGAAGCCCCACGTAGTTGCGAAGTTGCTCATGTCGGGAGCCATGTTAGCGGGAGTAGGAGCCGTAGCGAACTCAACGCCGCCAAAGGCAGCAGCCAGGGACAGCAGGATGAACACGGCAGTCAGGCCGAGAGCCGCGGTCGAACCGAAGGAGGAAATGGAGCCAATCCACTTAGCGCCCTTGGTCGACACCCACGTGGCGATAGCAAAGACAACGATCTCGATAATGGTGATCCACAGCTGCGAGAGCTCGACGTTGGCGCCAAAGAACACGTAGCTCGCGTAGATGATGACATTGGGCAGTACGGACGCAAAGTAGAACAGGTTGACGAACCAGTAGCTAAACGCCGTCAGGAATGCCCAGCGGCCGCCCATCGAGGTCTTGACCCAGGCGTACACGCCCGACTCGGAGTCCTTGTTGAGGCCGACGAACTCAGCGGTAACCAGGGTATAGGGGACAAAGTACAAAAGCGTGGCGAAGAAGAACGACGGCGCAGCTGCCAAGCCGATGGCCGCGTTGTTGTTGATGATGTTCTTGATACCGAACACGGCGGCGACCGTCATGCCCAGCAGAGCGAACGAACCGATCGTTCCTCGTTTTTCAGAGCTCATAAGCCCTCCCAATCATCTGTTACATGTCATCTAAAACTGTCCGAGTTGCAAGTGCAATCGCGGACGGCACACCTGCTAAGGGGAATGGGGAAAAGGGAGTCAACAAAGCCATCCCCCTTAACGGCGCAAAGCAAACGTCCAGGCGGACGAATACTACTTGTTGGGGAAGGAATAACCTTCGACCGTCACGTGCAGTACGACGATGCGGGGATCCGTAGTGTCGGCGAGAACGCGATACGCCTCGTCGATCTCGACAACGGCAACGCCGCCGGCGGGAATCGTCACGATCTCTCCCGTACCCTCAAAGCGCTCACGATCGTCGATATCGCTGTAAGCGCGGGTGCAGGTGAGGCCTGCCTTGGGGGCAACCTCGACGGTCAGGTCGCCGTCGAGCGGAGCGAGCACGGCATGGTAGCGACGGTGACCGACCAGGTCGGCGGTTGCGGCCTCGCGGGCATAGACCCACCAATACACCAGCGAGTCGCCGATGGAGTACGCCACGTCGTGCTGCAGGTCGGCAATGCCATCGAGCGCCTGGCCGGTGCGCATCCACTTCTTGACAGACTTCATCTGGGCGTCGAAATCGGCGCGCGAGTTAAAGACATGCATGACTTATGCCTCCTTAATGGGTGCCAGCGCCTGAGCCAGATCGGCAGACGTCAGCGGTCGCAGGGACACCTCAAAGCTGAAGCTCTCAAAACGGGTGCGATAGGAATCGAGTACCTCGGAACCCCAAGAGTTCGAGCCGAGGCCGAGCAGCTGGTCGTTGATGTTGACCGTGACCGTATCGCCCTTGACAAGGTCGTAGACGTGCTTGGCGTTATCGATGGCCTCGCAGCTATAGGGCCATGCCGAGAACGAGAACGGGTTGGAGGCAGCGTCGCTCGGACGCGTCACGACCAGACCGTCACCGTGGCTGGAGCGCAGGGCGACCCAGCGGGTACCCTCACGGTTGGCGCAGTCCTGAGGCATAACGTAGGGCGTGAACATGTCGTCGACCGTAGCGCGGTAATGACCGACCGGGTTGGCGCGCAGCGAGTCCGGATAGTTCTCGCCCGGGCCGTGGCCATACCACTCGACGACTCGATCGCAACTGGGGACCTCGAAGGAGATGCCGATGCGCGGGATGATATCCGAGTAATCGCCGTAGGGCTCGCCGGAAACCTTGAGGTCGACGCGACCGCTCGGAAGCACGGTGTAAACGAGCTCGACGCGCATGCCGAACGCACGGACGGGAGGAGCGATACGCTGGCTCACGGTAACGACGACCGCATTGCCGTCCTGCTTCCAAGAAACCTTGCGGGTAGACGTCTGCATCACATCGATGAAGTTGTCCTTCCACAGGGAGTCATACTCCTGAGCGTGGTTGTCGACGAGCGGATGCCAAAAACCAACCTGGGGACCGGAGGCCATGACATCGCGGCCGGATGCCTTCCACTCGCTCACGGTACCGTTGACTTTGCTGAAGGTCAGCTCGCCATTGAGGGAGTGAATGCGGATCTCCTGCTCGGTCTCCTCGGCCGTAAGCTCAGGACGAGCGGGGGCGGCGATGACCAGCGCCGGATGGTTGGCGATGGCAAACTGGCTAGCGCCCAGCTGGAACATCGGCTCGCACCAGACGTGAGCGGCCATGGTGTAGGCGCGCACGGTCAGCAGGGTCTCGCCTACCGCGGCCTTGCGAATCACCAGCGGAAGCTGGACGGACTCGCCGGGGGCAACCGCGCCGGGCATGAGCGTCTTGCGGCACACTACGTCGCCGTCCACCAGGGTCTCCGCCGACAGGCAGACATCATCGAGGGTGGTAAACCAACGCTTGTTGGTGACGGTCAGCTCGCCCGCCTCAGCGTCATAAGCCATGCGAACCGGACAGATGACCTGGCCATACTCAGTGAGGCCCGGGCTCGGCTGCTGCCAGGGGAACACCATGCCATCGATGCAGAAGTTGCTGTTGTTGGGGTAATCGCCGTTGTCGCCACCATACATATCGTAGGCAACGCCGTCCTCGGTCACAGCAGCCAAACCGTGGTCGCACCATTCCCAGATAAACTGGCCTTGGATGCAATCCCAGCGATCGAAGACCTCCTGGTACTCGGACAGGCCTCCGGGACCATTGCCCATGGAGTGACCATACTCGCAGTTGATGCGCGGCTTGGGGAACGGATGCTCACCAAAGTCGTTCATCTGCGACACACGGGAGTACATGGTGGAGATGACATCAACGGTATCGGCGTTGCGGTCCTCCTCGTAGTGGACCGGACGATCATCGAGCTCGTGAGCCTTGGCGTACATCGCGCGGATGTTGCAGCCATAGCCGCTCTCGTTGCCCATCGACCACATAATGACGCAGGCGTGGTTGCGCTCCTGCATCACCAGGCGCTCAATGCGGTCGACGTAGGCCGGCTCCCATGCCGGGTCGTCGGTGACCAGGGCGATATTGCCGATATTCTCGAAGCCGTGGCTCTCCATATCGGTCTCGGCCACCAGCATGATGCCATATTCATCGCACAGCTCGTAGAAGCGCGGGTCATTGGCATAGTGAGAGGTGCGCACCGCGTTGATGTTATGCTGCTTCATGAGCTCCAGGTCGCGGCGCATGCGATCGAGACCCACAGCACGGCCCTTGTGATCGTCGTGATCGTGGCGGTTGACGCCATGCATCTTAAAGTAGGTGCCGTTGAGGTAGATATGATTGCCCTCGACCGTCACCTCGGCAAGACCCTGGCGATGCGGAACGTACTCGCTGACCTCGTCGCCGTCGTAGACCTCAAACGTAAGGTCATAGAGGAAGGGGTCCTCGGGGTTCCAGAAGTGGGCATCGGCAACGCTGCACTCGGCATGTCCGTCGATGCACTCACCCGTAGCGACCACGTTCTCGCCATCGCTGAGCGTATACACAACGCGGGTAGCGCCCTCGGCCACCGTATCGAGCGTGATCAGAGCAACATCGCCCTCGCGGTGCGTGCGGAACCTAAAGTCGACCAGTTGCGCAGCGGGGCGCTGCATAAGGTACACATCGCGGAAGATGCCCGAGGCCCACCACATGTCCTGGTCCTCGATATAGCTGCCATCGCTGTACTGCAGGACCTTGACCGCAAACAGGTTGTCGCCCTCGACGAGCGCGTCGGTCACGTCGAACTCGGCAGACAGGCGCGAACCCTTGGTCATGCCGATATACTGACCGTTGACGTACAGCTCGCCATAGCTCTCGATGCCGTCAAAGCGAATGATCTCGCGAGCGCCGGCAGGAACGGCGGGAAGGTTGACGATGCGCTGGTACACGCCCGTGGGATCGTCGGAGGGAACGAACGGCTGATCCACCGGGAACGGGAAACCCTCGTCGGTGTAGGCAAGGTTGCCATAGCCGTCTACCTGCCACAGGTGCGGAACCTCCACGTGATCCCACTCGGGCTTGTACGTGGAGAGCTCCTCGTTGGAGACGGCAGCAGGCCCCTCAAAGAGGCGGAACTGCCACGAGCCGGACAGCTGGACAAACCCACGCGACAGCTCGCGGCTGTACGTTGCAGCGAGATCGGCGGTCTCGTAACCCATAAAATACGCATGGGGTGCTAGGCGGTTCCTGTGGGTGATCGCTTGGTTTTCCCAATCGTTAATGGCGTCCATGGTGATGCTCCTTCGTCATCGTAGTGATTCTTGTGCAACCGGTTGTCCTTATCTTACGGGCGATTCAAAATACTGTGCAACCGATTGTCCGCTGAACGGTCGATTTTGACGGATTAACGGTGCAACCGGTTGTACAACCGCGACGCTTATGTCACCCTGAGTATCGAAACTCAGCGCAAAACAGCATTCCCAGGCGGCGGACAACGGCCGAGCCCATCTATGCCCCACCCTTGCAAGCCATGTTCAACAGCAGCTTGAATGTGAAATGCCACCAGTGGCCGGATATCATGAACGCTGTTCAGGCGCACTATAGTAAGCTGTATCCGCACCAGTCCATATCAGTGACAACATCGACCGCATTTTCCAGGAGACGCCATGACCCAACCAGTTCGCACCGCACCTACGCTTGCCGAGGTTGCCGCAGCTGCCGGCGTGTCGCGCTCCACGGCATCGCGCGCCCTCAACGATTCGCCCCGCATTAGCGAGGAAACCAAAAAGCGCGTCCGCGCGGCGGCCAAGGAAGTCAATTTTGTCCCCAACGCTCGTGGCAGAGCGCTCGCTGTCGGGCGCACGGAAATCATCGCCGTGCTCGTGACCGAGCCCCTGAGTGAACTCTTCGGCGACCCTACCTATAGCGAGTTTTTGAGCGGCATTACCGAGGAACTGTCGGAGTCGTCCTATCTGCCCGTTATCTTGCAGGCGTCTTCTACGCATGAGCGCAACCGCGCACGCGAGCACTTTGAGCGCCGCTCGTTCGATGCCGTGATCGACGTCTCCCCCTACAAGGGCAGCGAGCTGCTCGAGGTGCTGCGCGAGCTGGGCGTACCCACCGTGTTGTGCGGCCAGCTCGAGGGCCACCCCTATCGCGATGTGTTCTCGACGGTCTACTCTGACGACGAAGAGGGCGGACGCTTTGCGGCACACGCCATGAAGGAGCGCGAGCGCAAAGATATCGTCGCCGTGCTGGGACCGCAAGACAACCCCGCTGTTGTCGACCGCCTGCGCGGCTACCGCGCCGTCTTGGGCGAAGACCTCCCAGACGCAAACGTTATCTATACCGGCTGGAACAGCGGAGACGGCTATCAGGCCATGCGCCAGATCCTCGCGCGCAAGATTGCTTTCGATGGCGTGCTCTGCGGATCGGACCGTATCGCGGCTGGCGTCATCACCGCACTCAACGAGGCAGGCCTATCTGTTCCGGCGGACGTTTCTGTCGTCGGCTTCGACGATCACGAGATTGCGGCGTGCTGCGTCCCCGCGCTCACGACCGTCCGCCAGCCCCTGCGCGAAGAAGGCCACATGGCCGCCAACATTGCGCTCGACATGATCAAGGGCGCCGAGCCCACCACCTCCGTCATGCACATGCAGCTCGTTCAGAGAGACTCGCTGTAGGAAACCAGGACGGACTTTCTGCTAAGCAGAGAACTGCGGAAAGTCCATCCCATTCTGAATGCTGATTCCGGGATGCACTTTCCGCCAGAAGCTCAACCGGAAACTGCATCCCGTTATCTGGCGGGATTCTGGGCTGCAGTTTCCCAAAGGGCCCTGTTTGGGAAACTGCGACCCGTTCTGGGCGCAAATTCCAGGTTGCAGTTTCCGCAGAGCGCCTCAAGCGGAAAGCTCATCCCACTTTGGACGCAAATTCTGGGACGCAGTTTCCGCGACGCCCAGCCAACCAACGCCCTCGCAACGCCCGCGTATAAAAAACGAGGGAAGGCACACGTCCTTCCCTCGTTGTGGGCAATATCTAGCCGCTTGCCTACATCAGGCGCAGGCTGACGTCCTTGAGCTGGGCGCCACTAACGGCACTCGGGGCGCCCGACATGAGGTCGGAGCCGCTGGCCGTCTTGGGGAACGCCATGACGTCGCGGATGGAATCGGAGCCGGTAAGCAGCATGCACACGCGGTCCAGGCCCAGGGCAAAACCGCCCATCGGGGGCGCACCAAACTTGAGCGCCTCCATGAGGAAGCCGAACTGCGACTCGGCGCGCTCCTCGGTAAAGCCCAGGAGCTTGAGCATGGACATCTGCATCTCGGCGTTGTGAATACGCATACCGCCGCCGCCGGCCTCAAAGCCGTCCATGACAAAGTCGTAGGTGCACGAACCGGCTGCCAGCGGATCGGCCTCGATCTTGGCGATGTCGGTCTCGGTCGGCAGGGTAAAGGGCTGATGCTCGGCAGCGTAAGCCTTGCGGTCCTCATCCCAGTGGAACAGCGGGAAGTTGACGACCCACAGGAAGTCGTGGCCCTCGCGCTTGATCTCGAGCGCATTGGCCATGTGCGAACGCATACCGCCCAGGATCTCGTCGGAGAGCAGGCGCGGACCGGCGGCGAACATCACAAGGTCGCCGGGCTCGACGTCCATGCGCTCGCGCAGAGCGGCCATCTCCTCGTCCGAGAAGAACTTGACGATGGGGCTGTTAATGGAGCCGTCCTCGCGGAAAGCGATCCAAGCCAGGCCCTTGGCGCCAAACGTGGAGGCCACGCCGGCGAGCTTATCGATCTTGGCGCGTGCCCAGGCACCGGCGCCCTTGGCGTTGATGGCCTTGACGACAGAGCCCTCCTCGTTTGCGGCAGTCGCAAAGACCTTGAACTTGGAGTTGGCAAACACGTCGGTCAGGTCGACCAGGTGCATGCCATAGCGGGTATCGGGCTTGTCGGAGCCATAGGTGTCCATGGCCTCCCAGTAGTCCATGCGACGCAGCGGCGTGGGCATCTCGACACCCATGCGGCCGAAAGCATCGGACAGGACCTCCTCGAGCGCGCTCATGACATTGTTCTGGTCCACGAAGGCCATCTCGATATCGACCTGGGTGAACTCGGGCTGGCGGTCGGCGCGCAGATCCTCGTCGCGGAAGCACTTGGCAACCTGGTAGTAGCGCTCGACGCCACCGACCATGAGCAGCTGCTTCAGGAGCTGCGGGGACTGCGGCAGGGCGTAGAAGTTGCCCGGCTGAATACGGCTGGGGACGATGAAGTCGCGGGCGCCCTCGGGCGTGGACTTGAACAGGGAGGGCGTCTCGACCTCCATGAACTCACGGTTGTGCAGCGCCTCGCGAATAGCAAAGGTGAAGTCGGAGCGCAGCTTGAGGTTGGCCATCATCTCGGGACGACGGAGGTCCAGATAGCGATAGCGCAGACGGGTGTCCTCGCTGGTCTCGATGCCGTCCTCGATCTGGAACGGCGGGGTGACGGACGTGTTGAGCACCTCGGCGTGGTCGGTCAGGACCTCAATCTCGCCGGTCGCGAGCTTGGCGTTGGTGGTCTCCTCACCACGGGCGCGCACGACGCCGTGAATCTTGATGGGCCACTCGGGACGCATGGTCTCGGCGATCTTAAAGGCGTCGCCATCGGAGTGCTCGGGGTCGAAAGTGAGCTGTGTGATGCCCTCGCGGTCGCGAAGATCGCAGAAGATAAGGCCGCCGTGATCGCGGCGACGGCTCACCCAACCGGTGAGGGTAACCTCTTCGCCCACGTTCTCGCGGCGAAGCTCACCGCAGGTACGGGTGTGCATGGAATGCTCGTCGATGGGACGGGTCTGGCTCATACCAGTGATCCTCCTTTATGGATCTGTGCCGCCCCGTGTCGTTCCGGGCGGCGTCGTACAGATTTGCCCAGCCTGCGTAAACCGCGCAGCCAGACATGGCGTATTATCTTATCGCACCCGTGCCGATGTGCCGCGAAAAAGTGGCTCCCGCCCAAAGACTTGACGGAGACGAAACAATTGACGCGCCGCGGCACCCGCCCGCGCTCGTCACGTGCGACAATGTGCCCCAATAAAACAGCACCTGGAAAGGCCCGTCATGACTGAACGCCTCATCGTTATGGATATCGACTCCACCCTCATCAACCAGGAGGTCATCGACCTGTTGGGCGAAGAGGCCGGCGTGGGTGAGCAGGTGGCACAGATCACCGAACGCGCCATGCGCGGCGAGCTGGACTTTAAGCAAGCGCTCGTGGAGCGCGTGGGGCTGCTCGCCGGCCTGGACGAGAGCGTGTTCGAGCGCACCTTTGAGCGCGTGACATTTACCCCCGGCGCGTTGGAGCTTGTGCGCTCGGCACACAGCAAGGGCTGGAAGGTCGGCGTGGTGAGCGGCGGCTTCCACGAGGTCGCTGACAAGATCGTGGCCGCCGCGGGCATCGATTTTTGCCTGGCCAACCGCCTGGAAGTCGTGGACGGCAAGCTCACCGGTAAGCTGGCTGCCGACATTGTGACCAAGGAGTCCAAGCTCATCCAGCTGCTGGACTGGGCAGTTGAGTGCGGCGTCGACATGGCCCACACGGTCGCTATTGGCGACGGGGCAAACGACATCCCCATGATCCAGGCCGCGGGCACGGGCATCGCGTTTTGCGCCAAGCCCAAGACGCGTGAAGCCGCTCCTTTTGCCATCGACGAGCGCAACCTGATGCTCGCCATGGACATCATCCTGCGTGACTAGCCAATCCGTCTAACAATTGAATCAGTCTGTCCTATAGTTTCCGAACAATTTTGTCTTAGTGTTCGGAAACATCCCCTTTGAGTGTTAGACTTTGCGCCGTCGAAGGGAACATATATGGATAAGCGAGATCTTGAGCAGCTGCTGAGCGATGTTGCCGGCGGAACAGTCACCCCGGCCGACGCCCTTACGCGCATCCAGACGGCTCCGACCGCCGATTTGGGCTTTGCGCAGCTCGATCTTTCGCGCGGAGTGCGCCAGGGGGCCGGTGAGGTTGTCTACGGTGCCGGTAAAACCGCCGAGCAAATTGCCGCCATTATCAAAGCATTACTCGATGCAGACCAGGAGCGCATCCTGGTCACACGCTTGGATGCCGAAAAAGCCGCGCGCACCGCTGAGCTTCTCGACAACGACATTGACCTGGGATATGTCCCGGATGCCCAGCTCGCCCTGGTTGGTGGCAAGCCCTCCCCCACCGGCAACGGACGCGTTGTCGTCGCCTGCGCCGGCACGAGCGACCTGCCCGTCGCCGAAGAGGCGGCGCTGACGGCCGAATTCTATGGCAACGAGGTCGATCGCCTCTACGACGTGGGTGTCGCCGGCCTGCACCGCCTGCTCGCTCATGCCGAGGAACTTGCCCAGGCGCAGGTGATCATCGCCATCGCCGGCATGGAAGGCGCCCTGGCGAGCGTCATCGGAGGCCTGGTAAGCTGTCCGGTCATCGCCGTCCCCACCAGCGTGGGCTATGGCGCGAGCTTTGGCGGCGTGGCCGCACTGCTCGCCATGCTCAACTCCTGCGCCAGCGGCGTTTCGGTCGTCAATATCGACAACGGTTTCGGCGCCGCCTATCAGGCAAGTCTTATCAATCATCTGAGCGCCGGCACGTCCTGCGCCTGCTAAGGAGCATTTCATGTCCAACCATCAGCACACGCTTGTCATCGACGGCACCTCGGGCATCAGCGGCGACATGACCGTCGCGGCCCTGCTCGACCTGGGCGCCAGCGAGGAGCATCTGCGCGAGCAGCTCGCCACGCTTCCGGTCGGCGGCTTTGAGATTGCCGTTACATGCGTAAACAAGCATGGCATCGACGCCTGCGACTTTGACGTTCGGCTGGCAGAGGAGCTCGAGAACCACGACCACGACATGGCCTGGCTCTACGGCAACGAATCGGGCACCGAGCACGCGCGCGAGCATCACCATCATGACCATGATGAGCATGAACACGAGCACTGTCATGAGCACGACCATGAGGGCCACGCCCATGAGCACGAGGGCCATCATCACGCCCACCATCATCACCACCGTTCTTTGGCGGACGTCACCGACATCATCGACGGCTCGCAGCTAAGCGATGGTGCTAAGCATCGCGCGCGCGCCATCTTTACCGCGCTTGCCGCCGCCGAGGCCAAGGCCCACGGCAAAACGCCCGAGACCGTCATGTTCCACGAGGTGGGCGCCATCGATTCCATCGTTGACATCTGCTCGGTCGCCATCTGCCTCGATGACCTGGGCATCGAGGATATTGTCGTCGAGTCGCTCTCCGAGGGTCACGGCACCATCCACTGCGCCCACGGCCTTATGCCCATCCCGGTGCCCGCCGTCGTCAACCTATGCCAAGCAGGCAATATCGCCCTCACGCCTGCACCGGTCGCCGGCGAGCTCGTGACGCCCACGGGCGCCGCCATCGTAGCCGCACTGCGCACGTCCGAGCACCTGCCGGCCCGCTACCGCATCGAGGCCGTTGGTTACGGCGCCGGTAAGCGCCCCTACGAGGGCTGCTCCGGCACGCTCCGTTGCCTGCTGGTTCACGTAGATGCATAGCCATGGATGCCCGCAAAACCAAAAGCCGTGCCGCTATTGTCACGGCGTTTTCCGAACTCCTACGCGAGAAGGACTACGGCAAGATCACCGTCGGCGACATCATCGCGCGCGCTCACGTAGGCCGCGCGACATTCTACGGCCTCTTTAAGAGCAAAGACGACCTACTGTCCGAGCTCGTGAACGACATCTGCACCCACGCCCTCGACGACGATGGCACACCGCTCGATGATCCGCTCGTACAAGTCGAGCATATCCTCAACAACCTCTGGGAGCGCCGCCAGGGCGTTCGAGCCCTCGTAGCCGGCGCCGGCTCACGCGTCTTCGCCGACTGTTTACGCAAGACCATCATGTTACGAGCAGCCGAAACCGTCCCTACCGACCCAAACGGCCCCGCCGCCGCCATGGACCGAAGCTTCCTGCTACACCACATAGCCTCAAGCTTCGTAGGAATGGTCCAATGGTGGGCCTGGCACAACTTCGAAGCAGAAAAAGAAGAAGTAGCCAAAGACTACCTATCAGCCATTAAACCCATCTTTGGCTAAGTAAGCCCCTCATCCCAAAGCAGCGCCCCAACCCAAGGCGCCATGCATCCCAAAGTGTCACTCACACTTCAACACCCCTAACAGCAACAAGCCCCTCCCATCCAAATTCAGATATATGTTGGGTTGCTTGCTCCAATGCAACTGGATTCCCGCAGGGCCCGTCACAGGTTAACTTTCCGCCGCACTCCGCAGAACGCAAGAAGCTCCCGCCGCACGAAGTGCGCAGCGGGAGCTTCTTGCATGTTCGAGGACGCGGCGGAAAGTTAACCTGTGCCGGGCCCGGACGTTATATCGAATGCTTTGGACTAGAACATGCCCAAGAAACCATGCACAAACAGCGCGGCCAGAGCGGCACCGACAAACGGAGCGATGCCAGGAACAAGCAGGCCGTACTTCCAGTTGTTGTCGGCCTTGTTCTTGATCGGCAGCACCTGATAGGCCATGCGAGGACCAAGGTCACGAGCCTGGTTCATGGCGAAGCCGGTGATGCCGCCCATGCCCATACCAACAGCCCAAACGATCAGACCGACGCAGATAGCGAGCATCAAAACATTCTCGCCGGCGCGGCTAGCGGCAGCAAGGATGGCGCTGATGAACACAAAGGTGCAGATAGCCTCGCAGAAAAAGTTACGGGCATAGTTGGTGCCCTCGGTGGTGGGGTTGGTCGAGAAGATATTGCGCTGTGCAATGGGGTCGACGGCACCCTCGGAGGCCTTAAACTCATCGGCATACATAAACCAAGCGATCACGGCACCCACAAAGCCGCCGAGCATATCAGCGAGCATAAAGGGGATGCAGCTGCCCCACGGCACCAAACCGACGATGCACTGGGCAAGCACCATGGCAGGGTTCATGCATACGGCGCCGCCAAAGACAAACAGGCAGACCGAGATGCCAAAAGACCAGGTGGTGATGGCAAACATATGGCCGGAACCCTGATACTTGGTGCCCTTGAGCACGGTATCGCAGTGTACGCCCACGCCAAAGACGATCATGAGGGCCGTTGCGCCGAATTCGCAAAGGAGTTTGGTAAGCATAAAACCTTATCTTTCTTGTCAGTTACAAACGATTCGTTTGGGCCGCACACTAGTGCTGCGCGACGACAACACCCAGGCCATCGGGGATAACGGCAACCTTGGCATCGGCACCCTTCATCTCGAAGGCGAGCTTGAGCGCCTCCTCGATCGTGTTGACCGGCGTCATGTGCATATCCTTGAGCATCTGGTGATCGCACAGGTCGGTGACCATGATCACAGGGTGATGCGCCAGGATGCGGGCAAAAATCTGGCTCGTCCACTGGTCGGGCAGGGTCTCGTCCTTAGGACGGTCGATGCAGGCGCGCTCAAACTCAGCCGGATCATTGTCGGCGATGTTGTGATAGAAGCCCTCGCCACCGTGACCGTCGGCACAACCGGCGACATCGATAATCACGCCGCCCTCGGGAAGTGTGGCCTCGGCAGCGCACATTCCCTTCACGGCCTGATAGATGTTCTGATCGAGCGGATAGCCACCGTTGGTGGTGATGGCAATCTCGCACTCGACGGGCTCAACGCCGGCAAGGCTCTTCACGAACTCGCAGCCGGCCTCGTGCGCCTTGTGAATGTCGCCGGCAAAGGAGCCGATGACCTCGTGCTTGCCGTTGAGCACCACGTTGAGCACAAAGGCGAGGTGAGCCATCTCGGCAGCCGCAAACATGTCCTCGCTCACGTGGTTGTGGCACAGGTTGCCAGCACGCGAATGGGGGTCGTTTACAAACTGACCGTTGTGGTTGTACATGATGGTCTTATAGCTGGCGATGCCGGGCAGCACGGACTTGCGGCTACCAGAGAAACCGGCAAAGAAGTGCGGCTCGATAAAGCCCTCGGCGAGCAGCAGATCGCAATCGGCGGCAACCTTGTTGATGATGCACTCGCCACCAGAAGGCAGGGTGCCGATCTTTTTCATCATGCTGTCATCGGTCGCAACATGCATGACGATTTCCTCGTTGGCAACGATCTCCTCGCCATACTTGTTGACGAGCTCCTCGTGCGTCGACGGACGATGCATACCCGTCGCAACCAAAATACGCACACGAGCCTCGGGCGCGGCAGTATGGATGTGATGCAGCAGAATAGGCATCGTCACACGCGAGGGAACGGGACGCGTATGATCGGAGCTAATGATGACAATATCCTTCTTGCCAGCACAAAGCTCCTCGAGCGAAGGCGAGCCATAAGGGTTGGCAAGCGACTCCTCTACCAGCTCTTCCTGAGATTTTGTAGTCTTAAACTCGTTTTGGTGACCTTCCATCACACCCGCGAAGTTCTTATCCTCGAGCTTTAGATGCAACGTCTTGTGGTCAAACGGCAGTTCACATTCAAACAATGTCGAGCGCCCTCTTCCTTTCAACTGACACACTAGATAAACCGTTGGAAGGATACGCCGCTCACCGAAAAACATCACCGTCCACTGACTCATTAACACAACGTTCATATTTGACCCACAAACAATGGCCGCGACCCCAAACGGGACCGCGGCCGCTGCAGTCGTAAGGCGCGAAACGCGCTTTATTCTCATCAGCCCCAATCCCTGAAGACCGAGGACGAAGGGACCCGACGGGTTTCCCTCTGAATGCACTCCGCAGCACGAGTCCCTTTCCAAACGCGCGAAGCGCGCCATTATTCCCCCCAGCAGTAATCCGCCGAAGACCGGACATCGTAGGGTCCGCCATCAGTTCACTTTTAGGCACACTCCGCAGGACGCAAGAAGCCCTCGCCGCAC
>CWHC01000019.1_pt2 | contig 26152 bp, 18 predicted proteins | sample 693371 | NCBI WGS metagenome assembly CWHC01 (sample SAMEA3735914, study PRJEB9488) | human gut metagenome | biome: ENVO:mammalia-associated habitat; material: ENVO:feces | place: Malawi | collected 2009-02-27 | reverse complement strand
GGATTCTGGGATGCGGTTTCCCAAAGGGGCCTGCTTGGGAAACCGCATCCCAGAATCCAGCCAAATAATGGTCCCCAGTTTCCGGCTGACCTCCCGCAGAAGCCGCGCCCCATTCCGAGTCCTCAGACTGGGACGCGGCTTCCCAATGAGAGTTGAATCGTGTGATCCAAATCAAATCGCGATTGCACCGCACCGCTAGATAACCAACGCTCATGTTGGCAAACGCATCAGGCGGCGCAACCGCTCACCGACATGCAATTTGTTGCACAGTAAAATCGGCTACAGGCACCCTTACCCTTTATGTAGCGAATATCGAATAACGTCAAGGGAGGGAGGGCATTATGCCGAGCCAATAATCAACACACCATCAGATAATAATCTCGCGTTGATTACAGATACGCTGGCATCCCATCTCGAAATTAGAAAAAGCCAATGGAAATGAGAATCAAGGTAGTAGACAGCGTAACCAAATGGCACAACAAGCGGGAAAACAACAATGTTATTGATTACTATCTTGATGGCAGCGGCGTCGACCAGTTCGCAGAAGAGGACGCTTTCGACATGTGCACGCTCGTATACCATCAAGGAATAGCGGACAAGCGCTCGGAGTGTTCATTTGTCTGATAACCGATGCTCACTCTAGTCCGAGCAGATTAAGTCCCGTCTCCGTCATCCTGCACACGAGCGGCCTTGCGGACACTTTTTCTAAATACCCGGCAGCGATCAGGTTCGACAATGACCTGCTCGCTGTCGGCTTTGTCACATCGAGATAGCCCGACACACCATCAAGCGTAGATTCGCCAAAGGCACCGAAGATATGCATCTGTGCCGCATAAAACAGAATATCTTTTGCCCTTTCGGTAAACGTATCGTCGAGCTCATCGATCGCCCGCTTGAGATCATCGAGTTGTACGCGTTTTTCGACCAAATCGCCCAGAACGGCATCCTGCGCTTGCTCGATCAAATCAAGAATCATTGCGACAAACGGAGTAGCCTCGCTACCGTTAAGGGGCCTCTCCACCACGTCAAACGCCTTGTAATATGCGGTTTTATTCTCAGCAATCGTCCTGGAGAGCGACAACACCGTAGGCTGCGACAACGTCTCGTTCAGGCTCAACGCGAGAAGATATCTCCCCGTTCTACCGTTACCGTCATAGAAGGGGTGAATATACTCAAAGAGAAAATGGCAGATTGAGGCTGCATAGAGGCTTGGGACATCTTCGCGATTGCCCAACTCTATCATCTTGCCAAGGAGGTCAATGATTTCGGGCTCCGAGGAAACACCCTGATGGAGAATCTTGCCCCGACTGTTCTCAATCACAACGGGACCCAAACGGAACATCTTGCCATCCGGACGGTCCTTCGGGTCAAGCACGCCCTTAGTGACGGCATCGAAAATCTTGCGAATATCCTCGGGTTTGCCGGGACGACTTGAACCATCCACCAACTGAAGGTAGAGGCGAGCGAATTCAATAAAAGGAGTGTGCTCCTTTTCGGCGGCACCGCAAAGTTCGGACGCAGCATCCTCCGCAGACTCCAGCGCCGCTTCAATCTGGCGCCGTGTGCTGTGCACACCCTCCATCTCGTTGCTGAAAACAACTTCCTCAAGCACCAGCGAACGAATCGAGGCCCCCAAAGCCACATAAGGCAAGCTGTTCCACAGGTTGGAAATCTTTCGCTCTTTTCTGAGGATCCGCTCGCTCGCAACGGACAGGTTCAAAGGAACACAAGCGAACAGTTCACCATGCTCAAGGTGAATTCCAGTCCGCACCGTGCCGTCGGCAGTAAGACGTTCATGCAGCAGCCTGTCATGACGAGCATAACGATCGGAGCTTAAATCTGCATAAAAGAGGTTTTCGAGCGTCTTGTACGTCATCGCTTCATCGCTCCTTTGAAATCAAAAAGCTAAATCGTCTTTTATTATTTCGAATTAACTCGATATTTGCAATTAAGACTCAAGAAATGCATTGTCTAATTTCAGAATTTGAAGTATTAGGAATTAAGGTTTCCTAATTTAGATAGAGAGCTAATTTCAAACCTCAGCAGAGCTTTATGCAAGAGGCGCGCTGCCTGTATCAACCGCAGGCAGCGCGCCATCTTCTGTTTGAAGTGGAAACTGCGTCCCATAATTCCGGCTCAGAATGGGATGTGCCTTCCCTAACGGGCCTCTCGCGGAAACTGCATCCCACTCTGGGTGCGGATTCTGGGACAGAGTTTCCCAACGGCCCCTGTTTCGGAAACCACATCCCGTTCCGAGCCTTCAAAGCGGGGCGTGGCTTCCCCGAGAGAGTATCGACTACTTACCGTCGTCGTCCTCGGCTTCTTCTCTTGCATAGAGCTCCAGCATGCGGCGGCGGTATTCGCGTACGGCGAGCTTGGCACGCTCCAGGCGACGGCGCTCGCGCGGAGTCAACTTGGACGGGTCAATCTCGTCACCATAGGTCTTCTCGGCCAGCAAATGGGCAGCGTCCACGATGCGGGCATCGATGCGGCCACACGCCGCTTCGGCCGAGAGATGGTCGGCAATAGAATCAATCGTAGGCATGCCGTCGAGCGTTCGCCCGTGACCATGCGAGGTCAGCAGTTCGTGCTCGCGTGCGAGCAGGCTCGCCAAATCGTGATGGGCGCGCAGGATGTCGAGCGCATCGGTTGGATGCTCGGCGACCTCTGCCACGGCGGCGACCGGTGCGGCGTCGATCACGCGGTAGAAGAGCTGCGCGAGCAATGGCATCAAGAACACCGTGATGGCACCGGCGGCAACCATGACCGACGCAATTTCTTGCGACAGCGCGCCCGCGTTGACGGCAACGCTTGTCACGGCAACGATGATCGGCAGAGCCGTGGTGCAGTACAGGGCCACGGTAATGCGGCCATACGCCGACACATCGCGCGTCGCGGGACAAATGCTCATAGAGATGAGAATAGGCACGGCACGAATAATCAGCAACGCCACGATAAAGCCCGCGAGCAAGCCCGGGCGCGACGCCACGGCCGTCAGGTCGATCTTTGCGCCCGATACGGTAAAGAACACCGGAATCAAAAAGCCGTAGGCCAGGCCATCGAGCTTGGTCTCGAGCGTATGGTTGCCCTCGGGGATGATATAGCGCAGGACAAAGCCGGCGGCAAAAGAACCCAACACGATGTCGAGGTCAAAGATGGCCGAGAACGCCACGAGCGTGACCAAGATGAGCACCGTCAGGCGCACGAAGGTCTGCGACGTGGTATCGGCACGTTCCTCGACAAACGAAAAGAAGCGGCTGCCGACGCGCCTGGAACGACTTGGGACCACGGCCAGCAGCACGCAGACCACGGCAAACAGGCCAAGAATCACGAGCGTCTGGATGCCGGTGCGGGCAGACAGCAGCACCGACATGGCGAGCACGGGACCGAGCTCGCCCCAAGTGCCATATGCGAGAATCGAGTCGCCAACGCGCGTGCCGGTGAGCGAGCGCTCGCGCAAGATGGGCATGAGCGCTCCAAGCGCCGTCGAGGTCAAGGCGAGCGTCACGGCGATACCGTCGAAATGGCTGACCGAGAACCACGGGGTAAAGCGCACGGCAAGCCAGGCGATACAAAAGGTAACAACCCATGTGGCCATACCGTAGCGCCCCTCGACGCCCGTGATGTTCTTGGGATCGATCTCAAAGCCGGCAAGCAGGAACAAAAATGCCAGACCGAGCTCTGACACGAGCGAGACCTCGGCATCTACATGGACAACGCCGAGCATATGAGGTCCCAGCACCGCGCCGAACACGAGCAAAAAGACCGTTTCGGGAACGGGTTTTCCAGGAATCGCCGAGGCGATGAAGGGGCTTGCAAAGGCCACCAGTGCGATGATGGCAAGTGAAACGAATGCCATGTGATGCCTTTCTCTTGATTGCTCATCACTGTAGCACCCTCACCGTCCTCAACGCGCCACGAGCTGTCGTATCATAGTGAGGTTTACAAACATGTGGCTCAAGGCGACCGCAGGGCAGACCCCGCAAACCGACCGCTGCCGCATACCGTACCGTACGCCCAACCGATCAGGAAGGCAGGAACCAATGGTCTCTCGTATCTACGTGGAGAAGAAACCCGGGTTCGACGTCGAGGCTCAGCAGCTCAAGGGCGAGCTGACCGAGATTCTCGGCATCAAGGGCATCGAGGCCCTGAGGATCATCAACCGCTACGACGTCGAGGGCATCGACGAGGAGCTTTTCCGCTCCTGCGTGCCGACCGTCTTTAGCGAGCCCCAGGTCGATGTGACCTACGACGAGCTCCCCGCACGCGATGGCGCCGTCTTTGCCGTCGAATTCCTGCCTGGCCAGTTTGACCAGCGCGCCGACTCCGCCAGCGAGTGCGTGCAGCTCATCAGCCAGGGCGAGCGCCCCGCCGTGCGCTCCGCCAAGGTCTATATGATCTCGGGCACCCTGGACGAAGCCGCCATCGAGGCCATCAAGCACTACGTGGTGAACCCCGTCGAGGCGCGCATCGCCTCGCTCGACCTGCCCGAGACGCTGTACATGGAGACTCCCGAGCCCCAGCCCGTCGAGGTACTCGACGGCTTCCGCGAGCTCGACGAGGCCGGCCTTGCCGCCTTTATCGCCGATCGCGGTCTTGCCATGGACGAGGCGGACATCGCCTTCTGCCAGCAGTACTTCCGCGATGAGGGCCGCGACCCCACCATCACCGAGATTCGCGTGATCGACACCTACTGGTCCGACCACTGCCGCCACACCACCTTCGGCACCGTCCTGGACGACGTGACGATCGACGACGCCGTGGTTCAGCAAGCCTTCGACCGCTACATGGAGATGCGCCACGAACTCGTCCGCGACGCCAAGCCCGTCTGCCTCATGGACATGGGCACCATCGGCGCCAAGTACCTTAAGAAGACCGGCGTCATGACCGATGTCGACGAATCCGAGGAGATCAACGCCTGCACCGTCAAGGTGAAGGTCGACGTCGATGGCGAGGACCAGGACTGGCTGTTCCTGTTTAAAAACGAGACCCACAACCACCCGACCGAGATCGAGCCCTTCGGCGGTGCCGCCACCTGCGTGGGCGGCGCTATCCGTGACCCGCTCTCGGGCCGCAGCTACGTGTACCAGGCCATGCGCGTCACCGGTGCCGGCGACCCCACCGTCCCGGTTTCCGAGACGCTCGAGGGCAAGCTGCCGCAGCGCAAGCTCGTGACCACTGCCGCCGCCGGCTACTCCAGCTACGGTAACCAGATCGGCCTTGCCACCGGTCAGGTCAACGAGCTCTATCACCCCGGCTACGTGGCCAAGCGCATGGAGGTCGGCGCCGTCGTGGGCGCAACCCCGGCAAACCACGTGCGTCGCGAGTGCCCCGCCCCCACCGACAAGATCATCCTGTTGGGCGGCCGCACCGGCCGTGACGGCATCGGCGGCGCCACCGGCTCCTCCAAGACTCAGAACACCGAGTCCATCGAGACCTCGGGCGCCGAGGTCCAAAAGGGCAACGCCCCGGTCGAGCGCAAGCTGCAGCGTCTGTTCCGCCGCGGCGACGCCTGCCGTCTGATCAAGCGCTGCAATGACTTTGGCGCCGGCGGCGTCTCGGTCGCCGTGGGCGAGCTTGCCGACGGCCTGTACGTGGACCTGGACACCGTGACCAAGAAGTACGACGGTCTTGACGGCACCGAGCTCGCCATCTCCGAGTCCCAGGAGCGCATGGCCTGCGCCGTCGCCGACGGTGACGTCGATGAGTTCATGGGTTACGCCGCCGAGGAGAACCTGGAGGCGACCGTTATCGCCGAGGTTACCGCCGAGCCGCGCATGCGCATGGCCTGGAACGGCGTCGCCATCGTCGACCTGTCCCGCGAGTTCCTCAACTCCAACGGGGCGCCCAAGCACCAGGTCGCCCACGTGTGCGCCCGCAGCGTGTGGCAGCCCAGCTGGGCGGGCTCCACGCTTGCCGAGCGCATGACCTCGCTGGTCACCGACCTCAACGTCGCCTCCAACAAAGGCCTTTCCGAGCGCTTCGACTCCACCATCGGTGCCGCAACCGTGCTTATGCCTTTTGGCGGCAAGACGCAGCTCACCCCCAGCTCGGCCATGGTCGCCAAGTTCCCCGTGGACGGCGAGACCACCACGGCGAGCGCCATGGCATGGGGCTTCAACCCCTACCTGATGGAAGCCGACCAGTTTGCTGGCGCCTACCTGTCCGTGGTCGAGTCCATCGCCAAGCTCGTGGCCGCCGGCTTTGAGCACAAGCACGCCTACCTCTCCTTCCAGGAGTACTTCGAGCGTCTGCGCACCGAGGCCGAGCGCTGGGGCAAGCCCACGGCAGCCGTCCTGGGCGCCCTCATGGCCCAGGTCGACCTGGGCGCCGGCGCCATCGGCGGCAAGGACTCCATGAGCGGCTCGTTTGAGGACGAGGCCGGCGAGCTCAACGTTCCGCCGACTCTGATCAGCTTCGCTGTAGCCGTGGGCCGTGCCGCCCGCGCCGTCTCCCCTGAGTTCAAGGGCCTCACGCACCGCGTCGTCCGCATCGCTCCCGCCACCTACGGCGAGGACTACCGTCCCGATGCCCAGCAGCTGCTTGCCGCGTTTGACGCCGTCGAGGCGCTCACTGCCACCGGCGACGCCCTGGCCGTCTCTACGCCTGGCTACGGCTGCGGCGCCGAGAGCCTCTTTAAGATGTGCGTCGGCAACCAGATCGGCATCGAGCTTGCCGAGGACGTGGACGTGGAGAGCCTCTTCACCCCGCTCTACGGCAGCTTTATCGTCGAGCTCGCCGAGGGCGCCGAGCTGCCCGAGGTCGCCGACGGCGTTGTCGTCGAGCCCCTGGGCACCACCGTCGAGGGCTATGTCATCGATACCGGCTCCGAGGTCATCGAGCTCGCCGAGCTTCAGGAGGCCTGGGAGAGCGGCATCGAGGGCGTCTTCGCCTACCGCAGCGCCGGCGAGACCCCCGAGGTCGAGACCGTCGACTTCCGTGCCAAGGATATCCACGTGTACGGCGGCGCCAAGATCGCCCGCCCGCGCGTGATCATCCCCGTGTTCCCCGGCAACAACTGCGAGTACGACAGCGCCCGCGCCTTCCGCGCCGCCGGCGCCGAGGCCGACACCTTCGTGATCAACAACCTCACGCCCGAGGCCGTCGCCGAGAGCACCCACGAGCTTGCCCGCCGCATCCGTGCAAGCCAGATCGTCATGATCCCCGGCGGCTTCTCGGGCGGTGACGAGCCCGACGGCTCCGCCAAGTTCATCACGGCGTTCTTCCGCGCTCCCGAGGTCACCGAGGCAGTCCACGACCTGCTCAAGGCCCGCGACGGCCTGATGCTGGGCATCTGCAACGGCTTCCAGGCCCTGGTCAAGCTCGGCCTGGTGCCCTACGGTGACATCGTCGACGCCACGCCCGATGCGCCCACGCTGACGTTCAACACCATCGGTCGCCATCAGAGCCGCCTGGTGCGCACCCGCATCTCGTCCAACCTGTCCCCGTGGCTTTCGCAGTGCAGTCTGGACGACCCCTTCACCGTCGCCATCAGCCACGGCGAGGGCCGCTTTGTCGCCAACGACGGGGTACTCGCCCAGCTTATCGCCAACGGCCAGGTCGCCACGCAGTACGTGGGCGAGGACGGCAAGCCCAGCATGGATCTTTCCGTCAACCCCAACGGCTCCGCACTCGCCATCGAGGGCATCACGAGCCCCGACGGCCGCGTCCTGGGCAAGATGGGTCATGCCGAGCGCCGCGGCGACAACCTGTACCGCAACGTGCCCGAGCATGTCCCCGGCGATAAATTCATGCCAATCTTTGAGAGCGGCGTAGCCTACTTCGCCTAAACCTATCCCATCGGGTACAATCCCCTCGGGTAACAACACCCGCCACCGGCACGCCCGGTGGCGGGTTCTTTTTTGCTTCGCGCATACCGGAAGGACATCATGGAAAGCCGCAAGCCTTATCTCGCAACCCTGCCCGGGCTCATCCTGGGCTGCCTTGTTTGCTGTGCACTCTGGGGGTCGGCCTTCCCCTGCATCAAAATCGGCTACGCACTCTTTGGTATCCCGGCGCACGATAGCACCTCGCAGCTGCTCTTTGCGGGCCTGCGCTTCACCCTTGCCGGCATGCTGGTCATTGTTGGCATGAGCGCGGCCCAGCACCGCCCGCTCGTCCCACAGGTACGCGACATCAAGCCCATCTGTATCCTGTCGCTCTTCCAGACTATCGGGCAGTACTTCTTTTTCTACCTGGGACTCTCGCGCGCCAGCGCTATGTCGAGCTCCATCATCGAGGCCAGCGCCAACTTCCTAGCCATCCTCTTTGCCGCCCTGGCGTTTCGCACCGAGAAACTCGATGTGGCCAAGGTGCTCGGCTGCGTGCTGGGCTTTGCCGGTGTCGCGCTCGTCAACCTTTCGGGCACGAATGGCACCTTTGGCTTTACGCTCGACGGTGAGGGCTTTATCTTGGCTTCCACCGTTGCGGGCGCCCTTTCGACCTGCCTGATCGGCATCTTCTCGCGCGAGCACGACGGCGTCTTGCTCGCCGGGTGGCAGTTCTTGGTCGGCGGCCTGGTCCTTACCGCCGTCGGATTTTTGATGGGCGGCGTGCTCTCCCCCACCGCGATCATCCCCGCCATCGCGCTCATCATGTATATGGCACTCATTTCCGCCGTCGCGTACTCGCTATGGTCGCGTCTGCTTGCCGTCAACCCCGTCAGCCGCGTTTCGGTCTTTGGCTTTATGAACCCGGTCTTTGGTGTACTGCTGAGCGCGCTGTTGCTCGGCGAGGGCACCGGGACGAGCCCCGTTACCGTCATCGTTGCCCTGCTGTTGGTCTGCGGCGGCATCATCATCGTCAACAAACCCAAAAAAGCCTAGCGAGCTCACCTTTTTAGAGAGGGTGTCGTACACTTTAGCTTAATGGAGTACATCGGTGAGCTGAGGGCCGCCACGCACGTCAACGGCGCTTTTTTCTAGCGTATCTGGACGCCGGCTTGCTTCTTTTCGCGCTTTACGCGGTAGAGCTCCGCGTCGGCAGCACGAAGCAAGTCTTGCCAGGTATCGACGCCATCACCAACCCGTGCGTAGCCGATGGACATCCGCAACAGATACGGAACCTCGGCGCGCGCGAGCTCGTCGTTGATTGTCGCGCACAGATGCATGATATCCTGCTCCGTCGTCGCCTTTTGAAGCACCACGAACTCATCGTCGCCATAACGTGCGATAAAGCCACCAGACGCCGAGCAGGCTTCTTTGAGCGCAGCGGATATGACCTGGAGGGCATGATCGCCCTCCACATGTCCATAGCGATCGTTAATCTGCTTAAAGCTGTCGGCGTCCATCATAAGCAGATACACATCTTCGGCCTGATCCACATTTGAGAAGGTCGACAGCATGTAGGTTTCAAAACGATTGCGATTGTTGAGGCCAGTCAACGGGTCGGTCGAGATTAGCTGCTCCTGGTAGATGATGTAGAGCGATAACATGCTAATCATTATGCCGACACAAAGGCCGGGCACCGAGTATACGACCTGAAGGGTACCGCCCACCAGGGCCGGAATGGCGAAGAATGCCAGAGTTCGATAAATGGCCTTCTTTCGCAGACTTTCAACCCGTAGGGAATGCACAAAAGCGTGTAAGGACGTATATATGACATAGCAGTAGCTCACGATAGGCTGAATCATATAGGCGACACCGCGGCGGTACACGCCACGGGCATCGATGTAGAACAGGGCGTGCGTCCAGTAACTGGCAAACGCCAGCACGACCACCAGAGCCGTAGGCAACGTTACAAGCAGCACCCTATAGCGCGAGGTCAAAAGGCGAGAACCCTGCACCGTCTCGGAATAGATAAACCAAATGAGACACACGATGGCAAAGAGCGAAAACGAAACCGCGTTGGAAATCCAGTTGACGGCAATGCCCAACGTGCCGTCCACACCATCCGAAAGCGTCCAAATCATATCGAATGATATGTACGCGGCAGAGGTGTAGCCAAGCATGCTAAACAACAGCTGCTGGGTGCTCGAGAACAAGGAGCGACGACTTCGCACGGCAAGCCCGATAAGAACAATCATGCATAGCAGGAATATCTCAATCTTGAGCGCCTTAACCACTAGACGCCATCCCTTCAATATCCAAGTGGTCAGAATCTCCCGATTCGAGTCTGAGCAACAAACACCCCCTACTCCGCAGGGGTAAGGGGAATAATAGCAGAGCGCCCGAACGTCACTGCAAGACAGCTTTCGTTCGGGCACTCAAACGGCGTGAATTGCACGCCGGCATCATTGATTGGTAGCGCTTACTACTCGCCATCGATGTCGGTCGCGACGGCCTCCTCGATGGCCTCGACACCGGCAGACGACAGATCCTCCTTGCCCTGGCAAAACTTCTTGTCGACCCAGCCGGTCAGAATCGGAGCCATGATTGCCGTGATGATAACGGCGGTGGCGATCTGGGCGTACGCGGTGGGCGCAAGCTCGGCGTAGCGCGGTGCAACCTCGGCGAGGGCAACCGGTGTGGTCATGGCCGTGCCAGCAATAGTGGAGCAAGCCACGGCCGCCTTACCGTTGCCGCCGCACAGGCGTTCGAACGCAAAGGTGATAGGACCGACGACAAACAGCGTGATAAGGCCCAGCAAGATGCCGGAAATACCGCCGGTGATAAAGCTCGACAGGCTCATGGAGGCACCGAGCTGAAAACCGATGACAGCGATCGCGGGATTGGCGCCGGGAACCAGCAGGTTTTTGATAAACGGGAACAAGTTGCCCAGGACCATGCCGATAACAAGCGGCAGGATGGATCCGATGATAGTGCCGACGGGGATATTAGCGAGACCCGAGACACCGAGAATGATCATGGTGACGGCGGGGCCGGCCGTAAAGAACAGGATACCGACGGCGCCCTGCTCGGACTCATCGCCGAACTCGCCCATGATGCCCGTGTAGAGCGCCATGTTGCAAAACGTGATGCCACCGATGATAGACACGGAGCTCAGGCCCAGGAAGTTGTCGTTAAAGAAATATGCCACACCCAAGCCAAGGGCAGCCGCAACAACAAGCTTGGGGATCAGCACGACGATACCGGTCTTGATGGCGCCCGGCGTGGACTTAAAGCTGATGCCGGCGCCCACAAACAGCAGGATCGCGGCGACGATGGTATTGGAACCGCCGCGGCAGGCTGCGGTAAAGAAGCCGCCGATCTCAAAGACCTGCGGACAGAAAGTGTTGAGCAAAAGGCCAACGATCATGGGATAGATCATGATGTCGCCCGGGATACGCGGGACTTTGAATTTCTTTTGCTCGTTGGCGGTTGCTTCCTGTGCCATGAAACCCCCATTTCCGTTGACGGGGCACAAAAGCCCATGTCACACTTTGCTACAGTAAAGTCTGAACATGGTACCAGAAGAAGCAGACCGCCTCGGTGAGAAATTCGACAAGTTCGAATGGAACGAGATTCGGCGTCCGCGGCGCCACCCCTCTATAGAGCGCGAAACGGGGGGATATAGCAGCGACGCTTGCGACGATCGATGCCGCCGGTACGTGCGCCAGCCACCGAGTTCGCCTACAATTGCCACCGGATCGAAAGACACAACTTTTTAGGAAGTCATTATGACAGCTATCGATCGGGGCCGGGCGACCGCGGCCTTCAAACGCTATACCGATGCCTACGATGCCGCCAATCCGCGCATCGCACTCAAGATCGAACATACCTATCACGTAGCGGAAGCGTGCGATACCGTGGCGCGTGAGCAGGGCTGGTCGACAGAGGATATTGACCTGGCCTGGCTTTGCGGCCTGTTACACGATATGGGACGCTTTGAACAGCTGCGGCGCTGGGACACCTTTAAGGACGCCGAGAGTATGAGCCATGCAGCGTTGGGCGTCGGGGTCCTCTTTGGCGAGAACCCCGACGACGCGCCCGCAACAACAAGCATCCGAGATTTTATCGAGGCCGACGAGCACGACGAGCTCATCCGAGCGAGCATCGCCTACCACAGCGACTTTCGCCTGCCGGCACAACTCGACGAGCGCACACGGAGCTTCTGCGATATCGTGCGCGATGGTGACAAGATCGACATTATGCGCACCATCGCCGACAGCACCGTCGACACCATCCTCAAGGTGGACGAGAAGACGTTTCTCGGCAGTCGTTTCTCGTCGCCGACACTTGCCGCCTTTGATGAGCACCGCTGCGTCGCACGCGATGAACGCGACGAGCCCGCAGACTACCTGGTGGGTCTCATCTGCTTTATGTTTGAGCTCGTCTATCCAGCAAGCCGCGCGCTGGCGCGCGCGCAGGGCGATATCTACCGCCTGCTCGACGCGCCCTTTGGCATTGCGCGGCCCTTTACCGACCCCGCCACGCAAGCGACCTGGAAGCGCCTAAAGGACGAGATGCGCGACTGGCTGGCGCGCGCCTAGCGCTCAAGTTGGGCCAGCAGCTCATCGACGACCTCGACGGCATCACCGACAACCTTGTACTGGGCAGCACCAAAGATGGGGGCATCCGGGTCCTCGTTGATGGCGATAATGCACTCCGCCCCACCGATGCCGGCAAGATGCTGGATGGCGCCCGAAACACCGATACTCACGAGAAGCTTGGGCGAAACCGATACGCCCGTCTGGCCAATCTGATGGCGATACTCCAACCAGCCGGCCTCCACGACAGGTCGCGTGCAGCCAAGCTCGGCTCCCAGGGCCTCGGCGAGCCTTCGCATCAGCGGCAGGTTTTTCTTGGAACCAATGCCGCGACCCACCACGACCAGGCGCTCGGCATCGGCGATCGAAGCCTGCTGTCCCCACTCCTCGGCGGGAATCGAGATCTCGACACGAGCCTGAGCATCATCCGCAAGTGATATCTGGGCGATCATGCCGGAGCGGCTATAGTCAAAGTCGGGCGCCTTAAAGATGCCGGGACGCACCGTTGCCATCTGGGGACGATGGTTGGGGCAGACGATGGTGGCCATCAGGTTGCCGCCAAACGCCGGACGCGTCTGTTGCAGCAGCCCCGTCTCCGTATCCATCGAAAGTACGGTGCAGTCGGCCGTAAGGCCCGTCTGCAAACGCACGGCAACGCCAGGCGCCAGTTCGCGGCCAAAGGCGGTCGCACCGTACAAAATGGCCTCGGGCTTGCGCTCTGCCACCAAATCGCAAATCAGCCGGGCGTAGACCTCCGCATCGTTCTGACGCAGACGCTCGTCGCGACAGACTAGGACCTCGTCTGCACCGGCGCAAACCAAATGCTCCAGGTCACCGAGAGAACCCTCGGTGCCCATGCCGACCAGTGCGACCAAACGACAGCCGCGCGCATCGGCAAGCTCGCGGCCCTTTCCCATGAGCTCATAGGCAACGGGAGTCACCGTATCGTGCTCGTCGGTCTGCACGAAGACCCAAATGTCTCGATATGCATCAAGGTCTGCCGCGACGGCGGCCTCGTCACGCTCGATCGAGATGGCGCTGACGGGACAGGCGTCGACGCACCCGCCGCATAGGATGCAGCCGTCGGTTACGCGGGCGCAACGGTTGGGCCGATCGCCTTCCACGACGATGCCGCCCGAGGCACAGGCGCGAACGCAGCGACCGCAGCCGATACAGGCTTCGCTATCGATAATCAGTCCGCTCATCTATGCCATCCCCTCGATAATCTTGGCAAGTTTTGCCGCCTGCTCGGACGCCGTTCCGCCAACGGCCTCGCACGTTTGGTCGCGGTCGGGCACAAACGATCGCACGACCTGCGTCGGCGAGCCGGCAAGGCCGCAGCGCGCGGGGTCGGCATGCACGTCGGCAGCGCTGACCACGCGCACGTCCGCCTCCTCGGCCGCACGAATACCGGCAATGCTCGGCATGCGCAGTTGGCCAATCTCCTTTGCGGTCGTCATCGCGCACGGCATCTCAAGATAGACCGTCTCTTCACCGGCATCGCAGCCGTGAACAAGCGCCAGTGAACCACAGTTCGCAAAGCCCGCGCTCTGCACGCAGCTCACGTCGGTCACACAGGGAATCTCGAAGGCACCGGCAAGCTCGGGCCCGATTTGCGCCGTATCGCCGTCCACCGCCATCTTGCCGCAGATGAGCAGGTCGAAGTCCTCGTCGAGCGCCTCGATGCCGCACTTGAGGGCATAGGTGGTTGCCAGGGTATCGGCACCTGCAAAGGCGCGATCGGTTAGCAGCAGTGCGTCATCGGCGCCTCGGGCGATGCAGTCGCGCAGCAGCGATTCAGTCGCGGGGATGCCCATCGACACCACCGTTACGCGCACGTCCATGCCAAAGCCGATAAAGTCGTCCTTCAGCGCCAGCGCGCATTCCAAAGCGCTCGCGTCAAAGGGATTAATGACCGCCTGCTTGCCATCGCGCACGATGGTATTGGTCTTGGGGTCCATCTTGACCTCGGTGCTGCCCGGCACCGCCTTGACGCACACCACCATATGGAAATCGCTCATCTTCACGCGCCCCCTTTCTGGACGAGATCATCCAAGAGCTTCTCCGAAAACAGGTTGCCGCGACCCAGCTGCCCGGCAGGATCGAGCTGGAGCTTGAGCCGCGCCGACTCGACCATGGCCTCGTGACCGTACATCGTCTCCAAGAAGCGCGCCTTGATCTTGCCGACGCCGTGTTCGGCGGAGACGGCGCCGCCCATGGCCGTGACCTCGGAAGCCCACTGGGCAAAGAGTTCTCCGCCGCGGCGGTAATCCTGCGCATCGCGCGGCAGGATGTTTACATGCAGATGGTTGTTTCCGATGTGTCCCCAGGCGGCAGACTCAAGCCCGCTTTCGGCCAGCGTGCGACGATAGAGCGCAACGACATCGGCCAGACGCGCGTTGGGCACCGACATGTCGGACCCCAGCTTGGTGATGGTGGGATCCGTGCGGCGACGCTCGTCGATGAGCATGTTGACGCTCTCGGGCACCGCATGGCGGAAGAATCGCTGACACTCGCGATCGACCTCGGTGCGCGCGACCCATGTCGCATCGTCGCTGCCGCCCGCAAGCTCTAGCACCCACCCCAAGTGATACAGCTCCTCAGTCGCCTGGGCTTCGTCGTCGCAGTCGAGCTCCACGTAGACACAGACCTTGGCGTCTTTGTCGAGCGCCGGCAGTGAGGCAAATGCGGTCGATTGCTCGCGCTGGTGGCGAAGGATATCCAGGGCGCCCGCATCGAAATATTCGATGGCAGCCGCGTGGGACAGGACGGGACGTACAGAATCGGTGAAGGACACGGCCTTGTCTTCGCTATCAAAGAAGCAGCTCACGCCCCAAACGACCGCAGGTGCCGCCTGCAGGGCAATCTCGAGCTCGCTGATGACGCCGAGTGTGCCACACGCACCGATAAACAGATCGATGGCATCCATATCGTCAGCAACGAAATAGCCCGAAGCATTTTTGGTCCTTGGCATGGTGTAGCCGGGAAGGTCGAGCTCGAGCGTGCGGCCCTGCACCGTGACGAGCGAAAGGCGACGACCCTGTGCAAAAACCTCGCCACGGTGAAGCTCGAGCAGGTCGCCATCGGTCAGCACGACATGAAGACCCGTGACGTGAGGACGCATGGGGCCGTAAGCGTAGCTACGGGCGCCGGAAGCGTTGCATGCCGCCATACCACCCAGGCAGGCAGATGCCTCGGTGGGATCGGTAGGAAAGAATTGCTCGGGAGCTTCCTGGAACTCCTCGTAGGCCTCAAGCGATGCCTGGTCCCAGCCGGCAGTCGGCAGCACTTTCTTGCCCAGTTGCTTGCGCAGCTCAGACAGCACGACGCCGGGCGCCACACGCAAAAAAAAGCGGCCCTGCTCATCGCGGCGAATGCCTAGGTAGCGATTCATGCGGGAGGTATTGAGAATGTGACCGCCATGAGGCACGGCGCCGGCGGCAAGACCGGTCCGGGCGCCCTGAACCGTCACCGGGACACGCTCGGCATGGAGCTTTTTCAAAATGGCGCGGGCCTCGTCCTCCGTTGTCGGAAACGAGATGCTCGAGGCCTCGCCCGATGCGCGAGACTCATCGCGGCCATACTCTTCGAACTCGTCGGTGAAGGGTTTGATAGTTGCAGACACGCGAACTCCCCCTTTAGCTAACTACAGTGTTTGCAGGGAAATGTTACCGCATCGTTTCGTCGACGTGTTCGAAACCGTCTCCATAATTGACGATTTTTACGTTTGTGCAATTCGGCGAGCGGCAATGTTTCCTCGGCAGACGATGCTTTTGACACATGTCGCTTTACCGCCGGCGACCACGCAATTGTCGCTCGAAAAAAGTTGAAGTAATTTTTACCATCTTTTACCTGCGGAGATGTCAATCCGTCAAGCATTTGGTCAGGAATTGGTCAAGTAGTGACTGATACGGTCGGCATCAACAGCCAAAGCCAATGGAAGTTTTGGCCCCAGAAGCAGGGAGGTTCCCATGGCATATTACTGGCCCCAGTACGGCGTCGCCATCGAGGTCGACGACGATCCCTATCTCCTGCCTTTCGACGAAGAGGCATTCCCCGATACGGCGGTCTACCACGTCACCACCGATGTTATCTGCGACCCCGAGTCGTTCTCGGCGCTCGCCCACCACATCGCGCGTACCCACAACATCGAGCTCCCTCACGACTTCGACGAGCTCATCTACTCGCGCCGCCTGATGCTTCACATGCTCTTTGGAGCGGACCCGTCCACGTTCGCACGCATCTACACCACCAAGGACGCCGCATGAGTGCGAAGAAGCCGCCCCGCCTTGCAGGGCTGGGGCGTCGCAAGAAACTCGTCGTTGTCTGCCTGGCTATCGTCTGCGCCCTCATCGCCGTAGGGCTATACGCCTGGCAGTCGCAGCCCGTGCCCGAAGCGGGCGCCTCAGTCACGACGGCAGAGGGTAAATCGCGCCAAGAAATCCAGGATGAGCTCGACGCCGTCGTCCGCGACAACATGATGACGATCTCGGTCGCGCCGGTCGCACAGTTACAGGAAGGCGGCAAGTTGCGCGTCAACGTGCAAAACGTCCAAGACAACAAGTTTCCCCAGCGCTTCCGCGTGATTCAAAACGACGAGACCATCTATGAGTCCGGTGTGGTCGAAGCCGGCAAGACGGTTGCGACCTGCCCCGCCGGCGATATCCAAGAAGGCGAGGCATATATCGAGATTCAGGCACTCGATGCCAAGACCTACGACACCCACGGCAATCCGACGCGCGTCAAAGTGCGCGTGACCCAGGCAGAAGGCTAGTGGCCGACGCACTCGCAGGGGCAGCACCCTGCCCCCATTCGTACAACCATCACGGAAACAGTCCGTGACGAGCAGAAAGGATCAATGATGAACACACCCATGAACCTGAGCGGAGCCAGGGCGCTCGCCGTGGGCGCAGGGCTTACGCTCGCACTTGCGATGGGCGCCGCGCCAACGGCGGCCATGGCGGAGGTGCGCGCTGGAACCACCGATGTGACGGTGAAGGCCGACATTAGCAATGTTTCGTTTAAGGCGCCAACGGTCATCCCCTTTGCCGCCAAAGCCGACGGAACGCTTGTAGGGCCCTCCGACAAGACGATTACCATCGACAACCTCTCGGCATATGGCATCCACGTCACCAACATGAAGGTCACGGCCAAGAACGACTGGACAATCGTTGCAGACGCAAAGACGGGCTCGGCCCAGAACTCCATCGATTTTAAGGTTGGCCCCGATAAGGCAGAAAAGGATGCCAGCTCGGCGACTCAGACTACGGGCCTCGATCTTTCCAAAGACGCAAGCTTCGACATGAAATACAAGGACATTGCCGACGGAACGGACAAAATCAAGCTCAATGTGAGTGGCCACGTCGCCCGCGTCACGCGTGACATCTACCGCGCTACCGGTACGGGAGATCAAGTGGCAAGCATCACCTGGACGGTCGAGCCCGGTGCGCACGCCACGTCCTAAGGCGATTGCACTGGCTGCCATCGTCGGCATCTTGGCGTCCGCACCTGCCATGGCCTTTGCTCAACAGGAGCAAGCGCAGGCGGCCACAGAAGTGACCGTCGACCTTTCGGGCCTTAATCGCGGCAGCCGTCGCGAGCCGCTCGCTCAGACGAGCGACACCCGGCAACTCATTGCGGTAGGCGTCGCCACGGTGGGAGCAGGACTGACGTGCCTTGGCCTGCACATCAAACGCAACCAATAGCCGAGCACAACCGGAGTACGCGGAATAGATAGGAGAACCATGGCACCCAAAAACCTTTTGCCCGTTGCCGCGCTCTGCAGCGCACTGGTGGGCGGTACGCCTCTCGCCACTTGGGCGACGCCCGCCACGGCAAACTCCTTACCGCAAGCTCTGAACCCCGTGGCGAATTCGTCGGGTATCGTCGCCTGCCAACGTTTTTCGCTCGCACACGCCACGGTCCGAACCTCGGGATGCCTTCACCGCAATACGGTCGACTCGATAGTCGTGGATATCAAGCGACCGGACAAGGAGAACGGTCCCCAGACAGGTTGCGCCATCTGCACATGGAAATCGGCTGCAGTCGACGCCGATGGCGACCCATGCGACTTAGAGCTGCGCATCGATATTGCCTCGGTCGATGACTCGGCGAACGGGGCGAAGGTCATCTTCGACAGCGCCGCCCATGAAGAAGGAGGGGGTGTATGCCTGGGCTGCGTTCCCTCGAATGTCGATGGCGCGCAGCCCATCATCTCCTTTACGGCATCGCTGCGACTGACCAAGGCGGACACCGAAGCCATCGCAACGGGAGATGCGCCTTTGCTGTTCTACGCTGGCGACGCGGACGACCAAGAGACTCAAAGCACCAGACAGAAGGGCTCGCTTAACCTCACGCGCGGATCAGAACCCGCCCCCATCAATATCGATACCCAGGCGCAAGGCGTGCAGCGCATTCTCGCCGATCCGGCGCTGCTCCAAATGACATGGCACGGAGTGGGGTCCGTCGGGATTGCTGCTCCTATATCTAGCGATAATGACAAATCCCCCAAAGACGAGGTCGCAGACGCACCGACACATGTTGACGAACATGTTGACGATGCAGACGACGCATCATCAGAAGACAACGCTGCGGCTCCCCTCGAGAAGCCAGGCGGCACCGCCACCGAACGAGGCGATCCCCAACCGAAAGACGTCCTGGACTTTGCCGCTCCCCCAGATATCGACGAAGGCAACTGTTGCATGATGGTCGCGCTCGACCACACGGAAACCGTCGACGCCGCAAGCATTGAGCCGGTCGCTGCCGGTGCGCCCCGCCGCAAAAACGTCCTCATCACATTCCCCAATACCGTCGAGCTCGTCTTTTTGCCTTCGGGTGAAGTCATCGCGCCTACGGCACTTACAGCAGTGGGAGCAAGGAGCGCATCGAACGATATCCAAGCTATCTCGGCACTTGATGCCGCAACGACCGCCAAGCTACACCTTTATTCCGTTGCAGCAGACGGAACGCGACTCGAAGAATTCGACGGGACCAAGCTTTTGGTTCCTCGTCGCATCGGTATCCAGGAAGACTTCCCCTATCAAATGGAACTTGAAGGGTTCGATCGTGCACGAGATGCCGACATCATTGCCGCAGCCATCGAATCCCCGCAGCACCTCATGACGCTGCGCTTCGACTTTAGCCCCATCCTGTCCTAAACCGCTAACCGCTGCTTGGCTCGGATACTGAGCGCTCCCCTCCCCGTTCTGCTACGATTGCCGCGTTGGCATCAAGTACAGGAGGGTCCATGCCGGGTTTGGGGACGATCATCAACGTCGTACTTTTGATCGCGGGCGGTCTGCTGGGCCTCATGGGTGGGCGCTTCATTACGCCCCGCATCCAAGACACGCTCATGAAGGCGTCGGGGTTGTGCGTTCTGTTTATTGGACTGGGCGGCACCATGCAAAAGATGCTCGTTATCGATGGCGAGGCGTTGGCGACCACCGGCACCACCATGCTTATCGTCTCATTTGCCCTCGGTTCGCTCATCGGCGAGGCCATCAACCTGGAAGCCGCCATCGAGAACCTCGGCGAATGGCTCAAGCGCAAAACCGGCAGTGAAGGCGACAACGAGTTCACCAACGCCTTCGTCTCGGCATCGCTCACCGTGTGCATCGGCGCCATGGCCATCGTAGGGTCGATTCAGGACGGTCTGCTCGGCGACTGGTCCACACTTGCCCTAAAGGGCGCGCTGGACTGCATCATCGTCTGCACCATGACGGCCTCGCTTGGCCGCGGCTGCATCTTCTCGGCCCTGCCCGTTGCCGTATTCCAGGGCACGATCACGCTTTTTGCCGGCGCACTCTCCCCCATCATGACCACCGCGGCCCTCGACAGCCTTTCGCTTGTGGGCTCCATGCTCATCTTCTGCGTCGGCGTTAACCTTATTCGACCTCAGACCTTCCGCACGGCCAACATGCTCCCCTCCGTCGTCGTGGCGGTCATCTACGCCCTCCTGTTCTAACCCCTCGGTAGATTTTTGGGACATGCTTTAAAATCTATCTTTCGCCAGTGCCCCAAAGGCCAACCCGCCTACAGGTAGATTTCTGGGCATGTCCCAAAAATCTATCTGAGAGCGGTATCTCGAACACCTGTTTGATGCTGTGCTATGATATGAGGTCACCGACACCATATAGGGAGAGGAGAGGGCGGTGGCCGACCAGGACGTCAAGATGCTCATCGAGCGCATTATGGCCGAGGCCCGGACCCATCAGTCCGCCCGCTTCTCAAACGAAATCTATGCTGACGAGCCGATTCTCAAGACCGGTCGTCAGATGCAGAACTTCCTCCCCGACCAGTACCGCAAGATGCGCGAGATATCACGCTGGCAAGATGATCCCAAAGGCGGCGCGGGACGTTGGCTATCGGAGGCGGAGCTCTTTTACCGCCAAGGCCTGCTGATGGCCGACTTTGAGGACGACTGTCCCTACAACGGCACCTTTAAGTCGTACTTTCCCACCTACAACGCCATGAGCGACCGGCAGCTGCGCGGCTACTTTACCTGGCGTGCCCAAGTGCGCCGCGGAACCGTCGAGGAGACGTCTACGTCCTTTGCCTTTCTGTATCTCTATGAGCTGATTTGCGGCATTGGCGTCGACGACCCGCTCGATGGCTTTGACAAGATCAAGGGCTTTTGGGATGCCTATCGCGCCTTTGAGCCCGGTATCGACCGGTTCGCACGCGTATGGCTGCAGGACTACGCCGTGTTCCACGGGCTCGACCCCAAGCTGCTTCGTGATTCTAAAACCGTCATGTTCGACAACGCCCTTATCGAGCTGCGGCGCGCAGCACGAGACCTCGTACCCGCGCCGGCGCCGTCCGGCCAGACCCCTAAGCATCGTAAAACCTCCGAGCCCACGCTCCCCCTTCCGCCCGATGAGGCGCATGAGGAGCGACTCATGGCTGCCATCGACGCACTCTCGACGTACAACCTGAATAACTCACGGCTCGACCGCAGCCACCATCGCGACCTGCGCCACGTGGCATGCGCCGTGTATGTCCGTATGACGCGCTACTATGACACGCACCGAAAGGCCGGCATCGTAGCGAGCTTGTTTGGGGAGGAGACGGCCATGCCCTACACCATGTTTGCCTCGGCCGTATTTTTTGCGCCCGAGCGCCACGAGGATTGCGAATATCGCCTGGACCCCATTCACATCTACCGTTGCCAAAATGGCTTTTGGGAATGCACGCGCATCCACGGTAGTAGGCAAAAGAGCAGCAAGCTCGGTGAGATGATGCGCGCCTGCGACCAACGCCTGCGCCTGGCGCTGGACCCCGCCCATCCCCTTAAGGAAGAGAAGGTCCCCAAATATCTGGCTAAGATTATCGATGACGAGATCGTGGCATGGCTTTCATGGGATGCCGCACATCAGCCCGTCAAGATCGATATCGATCTGAGCCAGCTGGGGCACATTCGGAGCGCCGCCGCACAAACGCGCGAGGCGCTGTTGATCGACGAGGAGCGCGAGGACGGCGCGTCCGCAGAAGCCGAGGCAGCGGACTCAGGGCAACCGGAAGCCGAGCCCGTAGCCGACGCGACGGTCGAGGCGGTCGCGGCACCCATTCGGCAGGACGAGACCGACGAGCCGACCATATCCACCGAACACTTTGGTGTCGTGGCACCGCTTCTCGCGCCGACGCCCGCCTTCGCAGCCGCTGCGCCCGCTGACGCCACGAACGAACTCGCGCCTGCCGCAGACGCCTATCTCCGCGCACTGCTCAAGCACAACGCAGTACAGGTGGAATCGGCGGTAGTGCAATCGGGGCAGAGCGAGGACATGCTCGTCGATACCATCAACGAGGCGCTCTTTGACCTGGTGGGCGACACCGTAATTGAATTTAGCGCGGCAGGGCCGCAGATTATCGAGGACTACGAAGCAGACGTGAGAGGATACCTAGACCATGAGTGATACCGCATCCGCAGCGCCCCGCGTGCCCAAGCGCGTCGCTGCCGTCATTCTCAACTCGCTCAAGGGCGGCGTGGTCCCGCGCATCGGCCTTCCCTATATCACCGTGGGGCGCGAGGTCGAGATCCGCGCCCTACTCACCGACCTGGACCTCATCGCCGACGGTGGCGCGAGCTTCCGCTTTCTAGTCGGTCGCTACGGCGCCGGCAAGAGCTTTTTGCTCCAGACCATCCGCACACACGCCATGGGTGAGGGATTCGTCGTCGCCGATGCCGACCTATCCCCCGAGCGCCGCCTACAGGGCGGCCAGGGACAGGGCCTTGCCACCTACCGCGAGCTCATCCGCAACATATCGACTAAAACGCGCCCCGAGGGCGGTGCGCTCAACCTTATCCTAGATCGCTGGGTCGCCTCGTGTGCCGATGCCGACGAGTCTGCCGTTAATGCCCAACTCGCTCCACTCGAAGAGATGGTCCACGGCTTCGACTTCGCCCGTATGCTTCGCCGCTACCGCGCGGCCGTATCCGAGGGCGACGAAGAGGCCATGAGCCGCGTGACCAAATGGATCCGCGGCGAATACCGCACCAAGAGCGAGGCTCGCGCCGAACTGGGGTCCTCAACCATCATCAGCGATGACGACTGGTACGACTACGTTAAGCTCATTGCGCGCTTTTTGGTCTGCAGCGGCTACAAGGGCATGCTGGTGCTCATCGACGAGCTCGTGAATCTGTATAAGATTCCCAACGCCATCACGCGCCAATACAACTACGAGAAGATCCTAACGATGTACAACGACACGCTCCAAGGCAAGGCGCAGTACTTGGGCATGATCATGGGCGGCACGCCGACCTCTATCGAGGACCGCCGCCGCGGCGTCTTTTCCTACGAGGCCCTTCGGAGCCGTCTCGCTCAGGGCCGTTTTGCACGCGATGACCTCAAAGACATGCTCGCGCCCATCATCCGCCTGCAGCCGCTCACCTACGAGGAGCTGCTGGTGCTCATCGAAAAGCTCATGCAGATCCATGCCGGCTACTTTGGCTGGACACCCACGCTTACCGAGAACGACTTGGTGGACTTCCTCAAGATTGAGTTTGGCCGCGTGGGGGCAGACACGCACCTGACGCCCCGCGAGGTCATCCGCGACTTTATCGAGCTGCTCGATATCCTATGTCAAAACCCCGACGCCAACGTGGCCGAGTTGCTGCAAGGCGTCGGTGGCGACGCGCTGGCGCCAGCAGCCGCAACAGGCGACACCGACACCGCAGACGATGACCGCAACTTCGCCGAATTCACCATCTAGCCTGCCAAAATGGGACAGGTTTATTTTGGCAGGTTTTATCTGGGCAAACGCCGATGTTGCAATTCGACGACCCATTGCCCGTTGCGTTTGATAGCCCGTTGTTGAAAGGAGGCCCCGTGAACGCCTTTGACCGCTACGCCCCGTTTATCCAAGACTTCATCTACTCCCACGATTGGGAGAGTCTGCGCTCTATCCAGGTTGCGGCGGCAGATGCCATCTTCAACACGCAAGACAATGTGCTCCTGACGGCATCCACGGCATCTGGCAAAACTGAGGCGGCCTTCTTTCCCATCCTGACCGAGTTTTGGGAGAACCCACCCGCAAGCGTGGGCGCCCTCTACATTGGCCCCCTCAAGGCGCTCATCAACGACCAATTCGTCCGCCTCAACGACCTGTGCGAAGAAGCCGATATCCCCGTCTGGCACTGGCATGGCGATGTCTCGCAGTCGCACAAGGCAAAGCTCATCAAAAAACCGAGCGGCATCTTGCAGATTACGCCCGAGTCACTCGAGGCACTCCTGATCCACAAGCACATGGCAATCCCGCGTATGTTCTGCGACCTGCGCTATGTGGTCATCGACGAGGTCCACTCGCTCATGCGCGGTGACCGCGGCGGGCAGACGCTCTGCCTTATCGAACGCCTCTCGCGCATGGCGGGCGTGCGGCCCCGGCGCATCGGCCTTTCGGCCACCATCGGGGACCCGGAACGCACGGGTGCCTTCCTGTCGCAGGGGACGGGACGCGACTGCGTTATCCCCCGCTTTGAGGAGCCGCGCCGCGTTTGGCGTATCTCCATGGAGCACTTCTACAACTCGGGTCCCCAGGCGCAGCAACGAGGATTCACGAGCACAGGTCCGCAGGAAGCTGAGGTGCTCGCATGCGAGCGCATTGCGGCGGCACCACCCACGGCGCTGCCCGTCAGCACCCAAGACATGCGCCATAACGGACAGCTTACACAGGAGGAACGCCGCCAACGTCGCGAGCAGGCACGGGGCAAGGCTGCCCCCAAGGACCGTCGCACTTCCTCAGCTCCCGAGGGCGAAGTCGACATCCCGCAGGCAACCGAACAGGCACTGCTCAACCCCACCGACACCGCACCCGACAACGCCGACCCCGGCATGGGCTACATCTTTGAACATACCCGCGGCCGCAAGTGCCTGGTCTTTGCCAACTCGCGCGAGGAGGCCGAGGCCGTGTGCTCCATGTTGCGCAGCTACTGTGAAAACCGGCACGAGCCAGACCGCTTCCTTATCCATCACGGCAACCTCTCGGCATCGCTACGCGAGACCGCCGAGGAGCTCATGCGCGACGAGGAACAGGCACAGACAACCGTCACCACCTCCACACTAGAGCTCGGCATTGATATCGGCCGCCTGGAGCGCGCGTTCCAGATCGATGCACCGTTTACCGTCAGCTCCTTTTTGCAGCGCATGGGGCGCACAGGCCGTCGCGACCTTCCGCCCGAGATGTGGTTTGTCATGCGCGAGGAAGAACCCGAGCCGCGCACGATGATGCCCGAGACCATTCCCTGGAAGCTCCTACAGGGCATCGCGCTCGTTCAACTCTATCGCGAGGAAAAGTGGGTTGAGCCACCCGAGCTCGATCGACTCCCCTACAGCCTGCTCTATCACCAGACTATGTCGACGCTCGCCAGTACCGGCGAGCTCACACCAGCCGAGCTTGCTCAGCGCGTTCTCACGCTCAGCTATTTCCACCGTATCTCGGCCGATGACTATCGCATACTGCTGCGCCACCTCATCAAGATCGACCATATCCAGGTCACCGAAGGTGGCGGGCTCATCGTGGGTCTCGCGGGAGAGCGCATCATCAACAACTTTAAGTTCTACGCCGTGTTCCAGGAGAACGAGGAGTTTACCGTCCGGAGCGAATCGGCCGAGCTGGGCACGATTGTCAATCCCCCACCGCCCGGTGAGCGCATCGCTATCGCCGGACACTGCTGGATTGTCGAAGAAGTGGACTGGAAGCGACACACCGTCTTTGCCACGCAAGTCAAAGGTCGTGTGCCGGCCTACTTTGGCGACTGCCCCGGCGACATCAATACTCACGTACTCGAGCGCATGCGCAAGGCGCTCAACGAGCATGCGGCATATCCGTATCTCATGGGCAACGCACGGGCACGCCTTGCACAGGCTCGTCATACCGCCGAGATTTCGGGCGCGGGAACTAAACCGCTCATTAACCTGGGCGGCGACACCTGGGTGCTCTTCCCCTGGCTGGGCAGCTACGCCTTTTTGGCGCTCGAGCGCATGCTCAAGATTAAATGTGCCGCTGAGCTGGGCCTTCGCGGGCTCGATCCGTCGCGTCCGTACTTTATGCAGTTTAAGATGAAGGCCGACGAGGAGACGTTCTTTGAGGTGCTCGCCGCCGAGGCCGAGAAGGACTTCGACCCTATCGAGCTCGTCTATCCCGGCGAGGTGCCCTACTTCGATCGTTACGACGAGTTTGTTCCCGAGGAACTCGTGCGCAAAGGCTTTGCTGAAGGCGTGCTCGACATCAAGGGCATGAAGCAACGCGTCCTCAGCTGGCGCGACCACACATAAAACGGGGCCAACTATA
>CWHC01000033.1_pt1 | contig 27880 bp, 21 predicted proteins | sample 693371 | NCBI WGS metagenome assembly CWHC01 (sample SAMEA3735914, study PRJEB9488) | human gut metagenome | biome: ENVO:mammalia-associated habitat; material: ENVO:feces | place: Malawi | collected 2009-02-27 | reverse complement strand
CAGCGAGCTCTTCCCCTTCAGGTAGCCCATCACGCTCGACACGCCGCGCTTCGGCGGTGTCGCGAGCAACATGCGGACGCGGTCGGGCATCAGATGTCCCTCGATGGCCTCTATCCCCTTGTACTGGCAGGGCTTCCTGAAGATCTCCCCAAAGCTACCCAAGGTTGGGCCGTATTTGGCTGCAGATGACTTTGCGCCTAAACTTCGGCGTGAACACGATGTGGCAATTGCACATCCACTTCGTGTGGGAAAGGCTGTAGGCTTTCTGGGCCATGGCCGATCACCACCCTTCCTTCTCGGATTCCTTGACGGCCTGAACGATTGTCAATATCCGGCGGGAGGGTGGTTTTGTAAAGCCGATTGTCATCCGCCCGCTTAGCGGACGGATTATTTGGTGCGGCCACGCGCGCTAGACTAAAGTCAGCAATAAAAGCAACGCGAATAAACGCATGAGCACCCGAGATGATGTACTTTTTTTCCTTCACACATAGTTTGGGAACAATCAATAAAGAGCAGCATTTCAAACGCGAACGTGGCGAATCCATGCAATTGCCGAAAGAAATGTCCGTATTTACAATATGGAAAGACGAGCGCAGGACAGCAATCGTATTTCGCATTAACAGCCCTCAATGTTCCCATGAACGACAATCACCCACTGCAACCAGCCCAATACCCGCAACATCGGAGGCCATCATGATCTACGCAATGTCTGACATACACGGTTGTCTGGAAGCCTTCAACGAAGCATTGAAAACGGTGGATTTGAGCGACGGGGACTCCAAGCTCATCTTGCTGGGCGATTATTGCGACCGAGGGCCCGACAGCCTGGGCGTTTTCCGAAAAATCATGGCTTTGCAGCAGGCGTATCCCGAGCAAGTTATCGCCTTGCGCGGCAACCACGAGGAGATGCTGCTGGAATACTGCGACATGGTTTCCGACCCCGATTTCGTTCGTGGGTGGATTCTGGCCGACACCGAATTGGCGACGGCAAAGAGCTTCCTTGGCGCCGATGCCTTCAAGGAAGTTCTTCACATGCTGAAGCTGAAACGCTTCGAAGACGCATATCGGTTCACCGTTTCACATATGAAAACCGAGCATGCGGACGTGCTGTCGTGGATTCGCGGCCTTCCCTACTACCATGAGACGCCCACGCAGGTGTTCGTACATGCCGGTATTGACGAAGAAGCGGGTGATTTATGGCGAATTGGCACGCCGATAGAATTCTTCACCACCATGGCACCCGACTATTTAGGGCAGCACTTCGACTTGGATGTTATTGCCGGACACATCGCCACCGAATTCGTTTCGGGCATCCCCGGCTACCAAGGCATTTATTATGATGGCGCAAGCCACTACTATATCGACGGCTGCGCGGTGAAGAACGGCCGCGTGCTGGTATTGCAATACAACGAGAGAACCGGCGAATACAGCGGAGCGACGCTCGAATAGGGGCACACAGCAACTCTGAATCGCTTAACGTCCTACTTGAGCACTATAGGTTTGCGGCACGTGCGCCAACGATGTTTCAATAATTAGCAATGTTTACCAAACTGAGTTTAATAAACAAAATGTTATTTCATTGAAAGCCATCTATACTATATCCGACAGGCACTCACCGAAACTGACCAGGGAAGAGCAAGTAATGCTGCAGCCATGGAACGACTACGAAAAGGCCATAGAGAGCCTTGAGAACGATCCGCGCGAAGAGCTTACGCGAAATGAGGCAACGGCGCTTATGGGCATGTCCACGGGGGCTTTCTCGCGCGAGGTGAAAGACAATCAGATGTTTCTTGCGAAATGCGAGCCAAGGCTAACGGGGCGCGCCAGCTATTACAGCCGCAAAGACTTGATAGACCACATGAAACGCCTAAAAAAAGGCGAGGAGCCGGCCTTGCTTCTCTACGAGCGCACCGCATTGAGCGACGATGCATTCCTGGAGAAATACGGCAAGACAAAGAATCAAGTCTTCAGGAAAGGAAGTTACCTTACCGTTGGAGGATACATCCCGACCGAAGAGGAAGAGAGATTAAATGAGCCATCAAAAAAATGACGAACTGATAGGCTACTAATAACAACCATAGGGGAACGGATTCATCCTGTTCCCCTTTTATAATGGCTGATGATTTTTGTCATTTCGAATTTGAACTTGTCATCAGATCTACTTAAAGTTATTATTAGTTTGCTTTTGAACACGAGAATCTATTCCGAAAGAAAGGAATTGTGATGAAGAAACTAAGTCCTGACACGCTACAGAGATATCTCTACGATTTAGAAGGGGCGTATTACTACAAAGATGGGCGAAAATACGCACAGTCGGTACATGGCCGCAGCTATTCGAGGCTCGCGAAGGCCAGAGAGCAAGCACGGCTGCAACCGATCCCCGTCGAAGAGGTAGTCGACTTGATCGTTATGTTTCTTGAAGGGATCGGAATCGATACCGCCCCGCTAGAAATTCCATCAACCACGATATCAAGAGGCATCGACTACAAAGCAATAGCGGCGAAGCACCAGCTCGAAGACGCGCGCGACCTTGTTTGGATCAAAATCGCTAGCAATGGAACAGTGGGTGTGGTTGCAACTTCAGCCGATCTTAATCTGCAACTTCCGAGTCATTCGAGCGAATATGACGCACGTACCCCAAATAATGGATGGCAATACAACACAGCGGGAATTATCGTCCATAGCTTAGGGCTCAGTTGGCTTCCATTCGCCATCGTTTTCCCGCTGCCGCACATACCCGAAGGCTACACACGGCATGACATTGAGCACGCCGTCGGCAACTACCTTATTGAGAAACATGTACCACTCCTCGACTACTACTCGCACTGCTATTAGGATCGCCTCAAAAGCCCAAATTGAGCATGCCGTTACCCATACGCAAGAAATCAAAAGGACTGACAACATGACCACCCTGTTAAGCACCGCATTAGAGCTCGCCCGGACACAGGCGGAGAGCCCTTTCTATCGTCTGGAAGAAGAGCCGACCTGCTCGACCGACTTCACCCTCCACATCAAAGCTGACTGGGTAAGGCTTATCGAGCAGGTTAGCGTCATGGCACACGGGGTTTTCACGCGCACTTTCCCCATGAGCCCGATCATAGAAACCCCCGAGGCATACGCCGAGCTCGTCTCCCTAACGGCTACATTAAATGAAATGGAGGAAGAGGTACTCGGGTCCTTTCGAGTTAATTTCGCCAATATGGAATACTGCCTATATTGTCCAGCTCCACTCATAAAGGCGGATCCAAAATTGGCGCAGAAATATATGTTCGAGGAACCTATCCGGCGTATGAGCCTCTTAGCGGCACCGATTCTCAACGTTGCAAGCGGTCACTGGAGCGCCACGAAAGCAGGGGGCTACGTGAAAAGCGTATATTGGAATGGAACCCCCAAATATGAAGGAGTGCCGACCGCGCATTAGATGGCGCGAGAAAACATGACAATGCCGAGATCCCGCCCACCACGGGCGAGGCCCTCTCATGACAGATGCTATCCACTCGATGTGTGCGCTGAACGCCCGATTTCCCCATCTGCACTTGGCGTGCGGCGTGCGACTAATTCGGAAATCGCACCCCCCCATCGACCACAACCGAGTATAAGCTCCCTTGCGTCGCAAGCAGCATAGTTCCGCACGCAAAGAAGGCCACTTAATGTGGCCTTCGTCTTGCGCAGGACTGCCCGAGCAGGCAATCAAGTATATTGCGGGCGGGCACGCAGCCCCGTCGGCTTTACGACAGCGCAATACCGCCGAGCCAGCCCCAACGCACGCCAGAGCCAGTACCATAAAAGCTAATGAACGAATCGAGCGACTTCGATGTAATGGCGCCCTCGTTGCTCATAACGATGCCACCGCCGACATAGATGCCCACATGGCCATACAGCAGGCCCGGCGTACCGGTGCCGCTATGCGAGGAGTCAGCCACAATCATGCCCACCTGCAGCGCCGAGCGGTCGGAGCTATAGCACCAGGCGTTAAACATATCGCACGCGTTACCGCCAAAGTAGCCAACGCCGGCGTTACGGAAGACATTGGTAACCCACGCCGCGCACCAGTTCTGACCCGGCGAAGGCGTGGAGTAGCACGCGTTGACGACGGCCTGCTGCTTGCCCGAGCCGGCATTCTGCTGCGGCGTTCCGGGCGCATACGATCCGCCACCCGAGCTCGAACCACCCGAGTAGGAATTGTTCTTGTTCGCGGCGGCCGCGGCAGCGGCGGCCTTCTTGGCAGCCTCCTCAGCCTGGGCGGCGGCGAGAATCTCGGAATCGCGCTGAGCCATGAGCTCCTTGACGTCTTCGGAAAGACCGCTCAGCACGGTCTGGACCTCTTGTTGCTTGGCCTGCATGTCCTGCATCTGGGCAGTCTGCTGGTCCTTGAGCTTCTCCAAGTCGGCCTTCTGCGACTCGAGCGCGGTCTTTTGCGCATCGAGCTCTTCCTGGATGGTCTGGATGTCCTCGATGGCGTCGCGGTCGCTCTTGTTGACCTTCTCAACATAGTGCGCATTGGCGACGAGTTCCTCAAATGAGCCAGAAGCCAGTAGCAGCGACAGAATGTTGGTGCCGCCCGACTTGTAGCTGGCGGCAACGCGATCGGAAAGATCGTTGCGCTTCTTTTTGAGCTCGGCCTTCTTTTCATCAATCTGCGCCTGCGTGCTGTCAATCTGGCCCTGTACGCCCTCGATATCGTTGAGGGTCTGGGCGTTTTTGTTGGCCAGCGCCGCATATTCATTTGCGATGCTGTCGAGCTGGGCCTGGACCTCGTCGAGCTGGGCCTGGGCGGCATTCAGTTTGTCAGTGGTTTCTTGGCTGGCCTCAGCCGCATGGGCGCGAGCGGGCAGACCAAAAAGAACGGCTGCAGAAGCTGCGCCGAACAGAGCCTTGAGGGCAGTACGACGCGAGAGCTCCTGGGAAAGGATGGAATCGCTGTTTGGTGACATATCTACTCCGTTACATGTTTATTTATATGTCGCTCAACTCATACATATTAGCGTACATCCGGCGCATCCCAACGATTTCCACGAACGGCAGCAAACCGTATGGTCGGCGGCTCGTATGCAAGTGCCAAAGTCGAGGTTATGCCCACGCAAGCATTTCTATGAGTACGTTAACATCAATCCTCTGGTTTTCCCGCTGTTCACGTTCTTGGCACCCCTACCTGCGCTATACTCCCCTCAAGAAGTGTTCCTGATTCGATAGGAGACTACATGTCCAAAGCACTCGACCCCAAAGACACCTGCGTCCTCGTTACCGGCGGCGCCGGCTTTATCGGCTCGCACACCGTCGTTCAGCTGCTCGAGGGTGGCTACCAGGTCGTCATCGTCGACGACCTCTCCAACTCCAGCGCTGTCGCCGTCGACCGCGTCAAGACCATCGTGGGCGACGAGGCCGCCAAGAACCTCACCTTCTACGAGGCCAACGTGCTCGACCGCGATGCGATGGACAAGATCTTCGATACCCACCAGATCGACCGTGTCATCCACTTCGCCGGCTTTAAGGCCGTTGGCGAGTCGGTGAGCAAGCCCGTCGAGTACTACCACAACAATATCGAGAACACCCTGGTGCTCATTGACGTCATGCGCAACCATGGCTGCAAGTCCATCATCTTCTCGAGCTCCTCGACCGTCTACGGCGATCCGGACAATCCGCCCGTCACCGAGGAAGACCCCAAGAAGCCCGCGACCAACCCCTACGGTTGGACCAAGTGGATGATTGAGCAGATCCTCATGGACGTCCACACCGCCGACCCCGAGTGGGACGTCGTGCTGCTCCGTTATTTCAATCCCATCGGCGCCCATCCGTCGGGCCTGATCGGCGAGGATCCCAAGGGTATCCCCAACAACCTGGTGCCTTACGTCGCCCAGGTCGCCGTCGGTAAGCTCGAGGCCGTTCAGGTCTTTGGCAACGATTACCCCACCCCCGACGGCACCGGTGTTCGCGACTACATCCACGTGTGCGACCTGGCATCTGGTCACGTGGCCGCCCTCAACTGGATGAACGGCAAGACCGGCGTCGAGATCTTTAACCTGGGCACCGGCACCGGCACCTCGGTACTCGAGGTCATCGCCGCCTTCTCCAAGGCCTGCGGCAAGGAGCTGCCCTACGTGATCCGCGAGCGCCGTGCCGGCGACATCGCCGCCAACTGGTGCGATGCCTCCAAGGCCGAGCGCATGATGGGTTGGAAGGCCCAGTACGACATCGCGGATATGTGCCGCGACAGCTGGAATTGGCAGAGCCACAACCCCAACGGCTTCGCCGACGCCGAGTAGCAAAAAACCTGCAGATTGTTCTTGCCCCGATCTCACGATGTGAGACCGGGGCTTTTTCATGGCGCGCAACCATTCACCGAAATCCGAGCAACTTTTCCATCTTACCTATACATGTTTAAACAACATGTTCTACAATAGGCGTATTGAAGCAGAGCACCGGGGGCGGACTGTTCACCCATCTGCAGGCCGGTCCCACAACAAGAAGGTTGGTGAGCGCATCCATGGAGCGTGCAAGCGGTGTTCTCATGCCCATCTCGTCCCTGCCCGGACCGTACGGCATCGGCGGCTTTGGCTGGAACGCCTACGACTTTGTCGATTTTCTCGCCTCGTGCAAACAACATTATTGGCAGATTCTGCCCCTTACGACGACGAGCTATGGCGACTCGCCCTATCAGTCATTCTCGGCCCGTGCGGGCAACCCCAATTTCATCGACTTTGTCGAGCTTATCGAGGCAGGTTACCTGGAGCAGCGCGATATCGACAGCGTGAACCTGGGCTCCGACCCCAACAACGTTGACTATGGCGCCATCTTTGTTGGCCGTCGTCAGATTCTCGACCGCGCCGCCGAGCGCTTTGCCGCCGACAAGCCGGCCGATTTCGACGACTATGTCCAGGCAAACGAAGACTGGCTCATTCCTTACTGCGAGTTCATGACCGTCAAGGAGGAGTGCGGTCTCAAGGCATTTTGGGAGTGGCCTGCAGAGCTCCGTACCCGCGGTGAGGCTTCTGCCAAGGTCTGCGCCGCCCATCCCGCGCGCATGCTCTACCACCAGATGACGCAGTACTTCTTCAATCGTCAGTGGAGCCGCCTCAAGACCTATGCCAACGAGCGCGGCATCCTTATCATCGGCGACTTGCCTATCTACGTCTCGCGCGACTCGGTCGAGATGTGGGCCACGCCCGAGCTCTTTAAGATCGACGCCGCCGGCAACCCCGTCAGTGTCGCCGGCACGCCGCCCGACCAGTTCTCCGCCACCGGCCAGTACTGGGGCAATCCCATCTACGACTGGGACGCCATGGAGGCCGACGGCTTCTCCTGGTGGGAAGGCCGCATCCGCGCCGCCCTCGACATGTACGATGTCATCCGCCTGGATCACTTCCGCGGCTTCGAGGCCTATTGGGAGGTGCCGTTCTCCTCACCCGATTCGTCCTACGGTTCGTGGACGCAGGGCCCCGGCCTCGAGCTCTTCAAGACGCTCGAGGAAAAGCTCGGCACGCTGCCTATTATCGCCGAGGACCTGGGCTTCCTTACCCCCGGCGTCATCGATATGCGCGACACCTCGGGCTTCCCCGGCATGAAGATCTTGCAGTTTGCCTTTGAGGGCACCAACTCGTATTACCTGCCGCATAACTACATCGCCAATACCGTCGCCTATGTAGGAACGCACGACAACGAGACGGCGCGCGGTTGGTTCGAGGGTACGGCCACTCCGCGTCAGCGCGAGCAAGCTGCCCTGTACACCCACCAGCAGGCCGGCGAGTCCATGGCCGATGCACTCAACCGCACCATCGCCGCCAGCGTAAGCGATACCTGCATCTACACCATGCAGGATCTGCTTAACCTAGGTAATGAGGCACGCATCAACACCCCTGCCACCCTGGGCGGCAACTGGACCTGGCGCATGCTTGATGGCGCCATCACCCGTGAGCTCGAGCACAAGCTTACCGACTGGACCGAGACTTACTTCCGCATCCCGTCGGAAGCCGAAATTGAGCTTCCCCAATAGGAGCCACCGAGCCCGAACCCACCGCACCGTGCGGACGCGTCCGTTTTTCCCGCGCGAGGCCGCCCCAACCCCTCGCGCGGGATTCTTATGAATTGCAGACATGTAATCAACCCATCACAGGAGGAAACATGCCCCGTATCAATCTCACAGAACTCGCCGAGCAGTCCTTTGGAACCTCGCTCGAGCAGCTCGATGACCGTCAAATTTATAAGCTGCTGGTCAAGCTCGTGCAAGAGCGCTCTGCAGCTTGTCCGCTCAACAACGGCAAGAAAAAGCTCTACTACATCTCTGCCGAGTTTTTAATCGGCAAGCTGCTCATCAACAATATGATCGACCTCGGCATCTATGACGAGGTTAAGGGCCAGCTCGTCGCCGCCGGCCACGACCTCAACAAGATCGAGGAGTTCGAGGTCGAGCCTTCGCTCGGTAACGGCGGCCTGGGCCGTCTGGCCGCGTGCTTCTTGGATTCCATCGCAACGCTGGGCCTGACCGGCGACGGCGTGGGCCTCAACTACCATTACGGCCTGTTCCGCCAGCGCTTTGTCAATAATCAGCAGAAAGCCGTCCCCGACGAGTGGCTCGACGAGCAGGACATCCTGATTGATGACGACCGCTCCTACACTGTTGAGTTCGGCGACTTTGCCGTTACCTCCAAGCTCGTCAACATCGACGTGCCCGGCTACGGCCAGCCCACCAAAAACCGCCTGCGCCTGTTCGATTTGGCAAGCGTCGACGACGGCCTGGTCCCCGGCAGCTCCATCGACTTCGACAAGACCGAGATCGCCAAGAACCTCACCCTGTTCCTCTACCCCGACGATTCCGACGAGCAGGGCCGCCTGCTTCGCATCTACCAGGAGTACTTCATGGTGAGCAACGCCGCCCAGCTCCTGATCGACGAGGCCGTCGAGTGTGGCAGCAACCTGCACGACTTGGCCGACTACGCCGTGGTTCAGATCAACGACACGCACCCCACCATGGTCATTCCCGAACTCATCCGCCTGCTCACCACCAAGCACGACATCGAGTTTGACGAGGCCGTTACCATTGTGCGCTCCATGGTCGCCTACACTAACCACACGATTCTTGCCGAGGCCCTCGAGAAATGGCCGCTCGCCAGCCTGCAGAAGGTCTCGCCCGCCATCGCCGACATCATCGTCAAACTCGACGAGGTTGCCAAGGCCGAGCACGACGACCCGCGCGTCGCCATCATCGACGAATACGACATCGTCCACATGGCCCACATGGACATCCACTTTGGCTTCTCCATCAACGGCGTCGCCGCACTCCACACCAAGATCCTGGAGGATACCGAGCTTCATCCGTTCTACGAGATCTACCCCAAGAAGTTCTCAAATAAGACCAACGGCATCACCTTCCGCCGCTGGATCCAGGGAGCCAACCCCGCGCTCGCCAGCCTGCTCGACGACGTAATCGGCACCGATTGGCGCAGCACCGGCGACCTGAGCAAACTCGCCGACTTCGCCGACGATAAGAGCATTCTTGAGCGCCTGGCTGCCACCAAGACTGATGCCAAGGCCATCATGCGCCGGTTCATGGCGCTCGAGCAGGGTGTGACGATTCCCTCCAACGCCATCATCGACGTTCAGGTCAAGCGTATCCACGAGTACAAGCGCCAGCAGATGCTCGCGCTCTACATCATCTGGAAGTATCTCGACATCAAGAACGGCAATAAGCCTGTGCACCCCGTCACCATCATCTTTGGCGGCAAGGCGGCCCCTGCCTACACCATCGCCCAAGACATCATTCACCTGATCCTGACGTTGTCGCAGTGGATAGCCAACGACCCCGACGTGGCCCCCTACCTACAGGTTGTCATGATCGAGAACTACAACGTCACCGCTGCCGAGCGCGTGATCCCAGCTGCTGACATCTCCGAGCAGATCAGCCTGGCCTCCAAGGAGGCGAGCGGCACCTCCAACATGAAGTTCATGCTCAACGGCGCCTTGACCCTGTGCACGCTCGACGGCGCCAACGTGGAGATTGCCGAGCTCGTGGGCGACGAAAACATCTACACCTTTGGCGCCTCGTCCAAGCAGGTCGAGCAACTCTACGCCGACGGCACCTATGACGCCGGCGCGCTCTACCACAAGCCCGGCATCAAGCTGCTGGTGGACTTTATCACCAACCCCGCCTTTATGGCGACCGGCAACGCGGAGCGCCTGCAGCGTCTGCACGACGACATCAAGGGCAAGGACTGGTTTATGGCCCTGCTCGACATTGAGGAGTACATCCAGACCAAGGAGCGCGTGCTGGCAGACTACGAGAACCAGGATGCCTGGATGCGCAAGGCGCTCATCAATATCGCCAACGCCGGCACCTTCTCGTCCGACCGTACGATCTCCCAGTACAACGACGAGATCTGGCACCTGAACTAACCCGTTCCCCTTACCCATTCTCTTGAGGAACGGAGTCGTGGCAACACGGCTCCGTTTTTTGTGCCCTTGTGTTGCCCGTGGCCTGCCTCGACCAAACAATCTCGGTCTGTAACATCTAGCCGACAGAATTGGGTCTACCTGTTACAAATCTAGATAAACGAAATTGTCCCGATGAACTGTCTCAATCTGTAACAGAATACCGCCGGAATCGGGTCTACCTGTTACAGAATGAGACAGACGGGCAAGGCGGCTAAAACAATCTCAATCTGTAACAGGTAGCTGCCAAAAACAGTCCTTCGTGTTACAGATCGAGACGGAAGGACAGGCGGCTCAACTCAATCTCGTTCTGTAACAACTAGACCGACTTTGGCCCTCTACCTGTTACAGATCAAGACAAACTGACAGATGGGCAGCCCCAACACAAAGAAAGGCTCCCCTCTCGCCTCGTGGATGGGAGGGGAGCCTTATATGTGACTGCGGCAAAAGGATGGTAATACCGCAGTCGCCCAAGGGGGGGGGCTGGATGCACCGGGCCTAGATAAGGTTCTTGCCAGACACCTTATCGAACAGATGGGTCGCGTTCTTCTCGAACTTGAACCAGATGGGATCGCCAGCCTTGAGCGCACCCTTGGCCTCAAGATCGACGACGGGGATGATCAGGACAAACTGGCCGTCGGGAGCGGTCACGTGGACGTGCTCGGTCGAACCCATGAGCTCGGTCACCTCGACGGTGCCCTGAAGCGCACCCTCCTCGTCCTTGTCGGCAAGCAGAATCTGCTCGGGGCGCACGCCGGCCGTGATCTCCTTCACATCGCCGCCGTCCCAGTTGAGAGCAAGCTGAGCGCAAGTCTCGGGAGCGAGCGCCACGTTCATATCCTCGGTCTTGACGGTGAAGCCGTTGCCCGAGCGCACCAACTGGGCATCGAAGAAGTTCATCTGCGGCACGCCGATAAAGCCGGCGACGAAGATGTTCGCGGGATGGTTGAAGACCTCCTGCGGCGTGGCGATCTGCTGGACGACGCCGTCCTTCATGACCACGATGCGATCGCCGAGGGTCATAGCCTCGGTCTGGTCGTGGGTAACATAGATGAACGTGCCCTTGATCTCGTGGCGCAGCTTAATGAGCTCGGCACGCATCTGGTTGCGAAGCTTGGCGTCCAGGTTGGACAGCGGCTCGTCCATCAGGAAGACCTTGGGATCACGCACGATGGCGCGGCCGATAGCGACACGCTGACGCTGGCCGCCCGAAAGCGCCCTGGGCTTACGGTCGAGATACTCGGTAATGCCCAGAATCTCGGCAGCAGAGCGAACCTTACGGTCGATCTCGTCCTTGGGGACCTTCTTGAGCTCAAGCGTAAACGCCATGTTCTCGTACACCGTCATATTGGGGTACAGAGCATAGCTCTGGAACACCATGGCGATGTCGCGGTCCTTGGGTGCCACGTCGTTGACGCGCTTGCCGTCGATGAGTACGTCGCCCGAGGTGATGTCCTCTAGGCCAGCGACCATGCGCATCGTCGTGGACTTACCGCAGCCAGACGGGCCGACGAGAACGATAAACTCCTGATCATGCACGGTGAGGTTAAAGTCCTCCACCGCGAGCACGCCGTCCTCGGTAACCTTGAGGTTGTGCTTCTTCTGCTCGGTCTTCTTCTTTTTGCCAAAGAAGCCCTTCTTTTTTGACTCGTTGTTGGGATACACCTTCTGAACATGTTTGAGAACGATCTCGGCCATGTCTCTACCTTTCGATACGCAGCGCCGCGCTGAGGGGCACCGCTAAAACTTGCAAAACAGTTACGGCATCAGCCCTTGACGGCACCCGCCACCACGCCGTCGATGATGTACTTCTGGCAGAAGATGTACATGATGACGATGGGGACAACGACCATCATGATGCAAGCCATCATGGGGCCGAGCTCGACGTGGCCATAGCCGCCGCGGAAGTACTGGATCAAGATAGGAATGGTCTTGTACTTGGTGGAGTCGAGCGTAAGGTAGGGCAGCAGATAGTCGTTCCAGACCCACATGGTCTCGAGGATGCCGACCGAAAGATAGGTGGGCTTCATGATGGGGAGGACGATCTTGAAGAACACCTGGACCGGGTTGCAGCCATCAATCATGGCCGCCTCCTCGATCTCGAGCGGGATGTTCTTTACAAAGCCGGCGAACATAAAGACCGCCAGGCCCGCGCCAAAGCCAAGGTAGATAAAGCAGATGTTGAACGGCGTGTTGAAGCCGATACGGTCCGCCAAATTGGACAGCGTGAACATGAGCATCTGGAAGGGCACGACCATCGAGAAGACGAACAGGTAATAGAAGAAGTTCGAGATCTTGCTGTTGACGCGCACTACGTACCAAGCGCACATGGAGCAGCACACCAAGATCAGAACGACCGACGTGACCGTGATGATGAGCGAGTACATAAACGCCGAGGCAAAGCCCTGCTCGTTCAGGGCGTGCACGTAGTTTGCAAGGCCGTTGAACGTCTCGGGCGTGAGCAGATCGAATGCCGTGGTGGTGCTGATTGCAGTTGCCTTTTTAAAGGAATTGAGCGCAATCATGAACACGGGGTAGATCCATGCGAGCGACAGGATCGTAAAGAAGATCGAGAGCGCACGGTTGATAACCTTATCGCGTTTCATTACTGCTGCACCTCCTTGGACCTCGTGGCCTTAAGCTGGATCATGGAGATTGCTACGACCAGGATGCAGAAGATGACTGCCTTGGCCTGGCCAATGCCCTGCCATGCTATGCCGGCACGCGAGTAGAACGTGTTGTAGATATTCAGGGCAAGCATCTCGGTGGAGTGCGCGGGGGCACCACCGGTAAGGGCGAGATTCTGGTCGAACAGCTTAAAGCCGTTGGTGATGGACAGGAACAGGCAGATGGTGATCGTCGGCATCAGGTTAGGGATCTTAACCTTCCAAAACGTCTGCCATGCCGTGGCGCCGTCGACCTTGGCGGCCTCGATGTAGTCGGACGGAATGGACTGCAAACCAGCAATGTAGATGATCATCATGTAGCCGACCTGCTGCCACAGGGTCAGGATGATAAGGCCCCAGAAGCCGGCAGCGGAGTTAAGGGCGATAAGGTCGGCGCCGATGTTGGAGAGCAGGCAGTTGATCAGAATCTGCCAGATATAGCCCAGTACGATGCCGCCGATCAGGTTAGGCATAAAGAAGATCGTGCGGAAGATGTTGGTGCCCTTGAGCGCCTTGCGGGTGAGCGCCTGCGCGATGGCGAGGGCGATCACGTTGATGAGCACTGTCGACAGGAAGGCAAACGCCACCGTAAAGAAGAACGACGTAGCAAACTGCGGATCGGACAGTGCGCGCACGTAGTTCTCGATACCGACGAAGTGTGTGTTGTTGATGGTAATAAACTGGCAGAACGAGAGATAGAAGCCCTGGATAAAAGGGATCACGAACCCGATCATAAACGCCAGGCACGTGGGCAGCATAAAGAGCGGCCACCAGCGCTTGAGTGCTTTGCCCATAGAAGGGTCCTTTCAATATGCAGGGGGCGGGCAAACCAACGTCTGCCCGCCCCCTGTCGCTAATCAGATAGCTCGGGCAGCAACTGCTTACTCAGAAGCAGCCTTCTCGGTCTTCCAGCCATCGACGAAGGCGTTCTTGACGCCGTCCCACTTGCTGTTGTCGGCAGCGTAGGCAATCAGAGCCTGCTTAAGGTTCTTCTTCCACTCCTCGGAGGGAATGTAGACGAAGTCCCAAGCGACGGTCTTCTTGCCGTCCTTGGCCATGGCAACGGCCTGCTGCGAGAAGATGTTGGTGGTATCCTTGGCGCTCTTGAACGGGGCGGTCAGACCCATCTTGTCAGCGATGATGCTCGTCGGGGTGTCAGCAGTGACGCACCAATACATGAAGTCCTCGGTGGCCTTCTGGGCGTCCTCGGAAGCCTGAGAGCTGACGCACCAGTAGTTCTCGCCGCCGGAGCACAGACCCTGGTTCTCCTCGCCGTCAACGCCGATATAGATCGGCATCATGCCAATCTGGTCGTCCGTCATGCCGGCCTTGGTGAGGTCAGCGTAGGCCCAAGAGCCGTTCTGATAGAAGACGGCCTTGCCGGTTGCGAACTCGTTGGTGGCGTCGTCACCGGTCTTGGAAGCGAGCTGCGAAGGATCGCAGGTGGAGTCGGTGATGTACAGGTCGAAGATCTGCTTGTAGTTGTCGAGGAACTCACCCTTGATCTCGTCGTCCTCCTGGTTGTGCTCCTTCTCGAACTCGTAGTAGAGCGGCAGGTTGGCGAGGTGGGTGGTGTAGCGCCAGCTGGAGGAGTCGTCCATGCCGGCGGAGGTGAAGGCGCCGTCAACGCCGAGCTCGTCCTTGCGGGCCTGGATGTCGTCGGCACAAGCCTTCAGCTTGTCGAAGGAGTCGATGTCCTCGGCCTTGTAGCCAGCCTTCTCGAGCAGCTGCTTGTTGTAGATGATGCCGTAGCTCTCCTGGACCCAGTCAATGCCCAGATCCTTGCCGTCGGACTGCAGGGCAAGGGAATCGTCGATGAGCTCGCCGCGGACCTTGGTGTCGGACAGATCGGCGCAGTAGTCCTTCCAGTTCTTAAGACCGGTGGGGCCATTGACCTGGAACAGGGTAGGCGCGGAGCTCTTAGACATCTCGGACTTGAGCTTCTCCTCGTAGGTGTTGGAGGCGGCGGTCACGATCTTGACCTCGATGCCCTTCTCCTCCTTGTACGCCTTGGCGATCTCCTTCCACTCCTTGTCGACCTCGGGCTTAAAGTTGAGGAAGTAGACCTCGGCAGCGTCACCGGAAGCAGAGGAGCCGGAGCCGGCGGAGCCGCCGCAGCCCACGAGACCGAGGCCCAGAACCGCAGCCGCGGAACCAGCGAAGCCCAGGAACTGCCTTCTGCTCATTTCGTTCTTCATTACAATCCACCCTTTCGCACCGTGGCGGTCCCTTTCGCCGCCGCCTTCGGAGATTGGTTTGGGGACCGAGCCCCTTTTGCTAACTTGTACAATACGCTCATTGGCTAGTTGTTTGAACAAGTAGTTACTAGAGTGGTAGAAATTCATCGGTGAACGGTTCCTGATCCTTACATGCTTGACAAATATTGTCTAAACAATTAGAGGCGCCTATAAAAAAGGCGACCCGTGTGGCCGATGGGAAATCGGCCGCACGGGTCGCCTCATGTCAAAGACGTGGGCTCATGCGCCTGTCCTTATCGCTTGGAATTGACGCGGTAATGGAAGATCTCGGGGTGCGTACGGGCGTGCGTCACCTCGAACAAGATGCCATCCGAGGTGTACGACTGGCTCTCCATGACAGCAACGCAGTTGTATTTGCCAAGGTCAAGATAGCTGCAGTCCTCATCGTTGGCGAGTTCGACACTCACCGTACGACGGCTCGCCATCACTTTGACGCCGCACTTGTGCTCCAGATAGCTGTAGATAGAATCCGCCGCGATCTCGGGGGTCAGACCCTTGGCGATCGACGCCAAAAAATAGCCATGGTCCACCTGGCGTGCGCTGCCGTTGAGGCTTCGGACACGCACTACGCGAATCAGATCCTCGCCCACCTTAAAGCCCAGTCGACGAGAGAGCTGCTCGGTGCAAATCAAATGTTCAAAGGACTTAACGTCCGTCGATGCAACGGCATTGTTGCGCTTTGCAAATTCGCCAAACGACTCGACTTCCTCGAGCGCGCCCAGCATGTCGGTTTCGCCCTTGAGCCAAATAACGCGCACGCCCTTGCCGTGTATGGGCTGCACGAACATCTCGTCGGCCAGCATGCTCAAGGCGCGGCGGACGGTATTGCGCGTGCAGTCAAACTCCGCGGTCAGCTCGGCTTCGGTTGGCAGCATCTCCTGAAACGCATAGGTCCCGTTCATGATGCGCGAGCGGATTTCTCGGTAGATTCCTTCGTATATCGCTTTTGGCATTATTTCACCTCTACATCTTCTTTCTGGCTAGGCACAATAGCATTTCTCAAAGTTGTTCAAACCGATTATCGGTAAAGCGACAGTATTTAACCGTTGACGGCTTCTGTCGTGTCTAAATCGGTTTCGTTCAAAACTGCCGGCACGACAATCGTCTGGTCCTCTACAATGAATCCATTGTTTAAACGTTTCCCCACGCGCAATGTGTCTCGATATTCGGGAGGCAAACCATGCTGCAGAAAATCCAACGCTTTGGCGGGGCAATGTTCGCGCCCGCTATGCTGTTTTCCATATCGGGCCTTATGGTCGGCATCTCCGCTCTCGCAACAACCGCGGACATCGTCGGCGACCTCGCCGTATACGGAACCCCTTGGTACGTTTTCTGGGCTATCATCCAGCGCGGCTCGTGGACGGTCTTTAAACGCCTTCCGCTCCTTTTTGCCGTAGCGCTGCCCATCGGCCTTGCCCAAAAGCAACCGGCACGTTGCTGCCTCGAGGCACTCGTGGCCTATTTTGCCTACTGCTTCTTTTTGAGCGAGATCATTAAGCTGAGCGGCGACAATCTTGGACTTAAGTACCCGTCGTCTTTGATCCCCGCTAGCGGCATCACCGTCATCGACGGCATCAAGACGCTCGACACCGGCATTATCGGACCGCTGGCAGTCTCGACCATCGTCGTTGCGATCCACGATCGCTTCTACGACGCCAAGGTGCCCGATTGGCTCGGCACCTTCTCGGGCTCCTCGCTGGTCTATCTCATCAGCTTTTTCGCTGTGCTCGCCCTTGCCATCGTCTCGGCCGCCATCGTGCCTTCCGTATACGCAGTGACTGAAACGCTGCGCCATGCACTTGTGGGCGTCGGCCCCTTTGGCGTGGGCATCTTTGTCTTTTTAGAACGAGCACTCGAACCCTTTGGCCTGCACCACCTGCTCTACATGCCGATCTACTACGACAACCTGGTCATTAACGACGGCATCTACGCCACGTGGACCAGCTTGCTCCCCATTCTTTCCCATAGCACGCGCCCCCTTAATGAGCTTGCGCCGTGGGCCGGTTTTACCGCCACCGGCTGGGTCAAGCTCTTTGGCCTTCCTGCCATCGCGGCTGCGTTCTACTCCACCGCAAAACCCGAGCGCCGCTCCGGCCTCAGGGTCATCCTTGTTCCTGCCATCATCGCCTCGGTGGTTTGCGGCGTCACCGAGCCGCTCGAGTTTCTCTTTATGTTCACCCACCCCGGGCTCTTTTTGCTCTACGCCGTCTTATCGTCTTGCCTTGCCACAACCATGAATCTCTTTGGCATCGTCGGCATCTTCTCGGGCGGCATCATGGAGATGGCAGCCTTCAACTTTATTCCGCTCATGCGCACGCATGCCGGTGCCTATCTTTTGGCGCTCGGTATCGGCCTTGTCTTTAGCCTCATCTTTTTTGTTAGCTTTCGAGCACTCATCTTGGTCTTTGACCTTAAAACCCCGGGCCGCGAGGATCATGTCGCCAATCACACAGCTGCCACCCGTCTGACGGGACACGATTCCGTCAAAGAACGCGCCGGCAAAGACGGCACAGCCAACAGCCAGTCAAACCAAGATCACCTGCTCGCCGAGCAGGTCGTCGCGCTCTTGGGCGGCGTTTCCAACATTGTGGGCGCAACCAACTGCGCCACGCGGCTGCGCGTCGAAGTCGTGGACCCTTCCATCGTTGCGGACAACGCGTCGTTTGTCGCGGTGGGCGCCAAGGGTCTCATCATTACCGGCAAAACCGCTCAGGTGATTATCGGCATCTCCGTTCCCCGCGTTAAAGAGCATTTTGACCAGATCATGGGTCTCGAGCCGGGGTTCGCATGCGCCGCCTCGCCTTCCCATGCCGCCGACGCCACCAAAAAACATGGCGATATCTGCTTCTTCGACATCGACGGCACGCTCGCCTGGCAAGATCCCAGACTTGCCCAGGAGCTTCCCGAAAATGAGCGCGATCTGTCCCCCTATCCCAATGAAGCGGTCTCGCAGGCCATCCGCGAGTTTGTCGCCAACGGCAACAAAGCCTTTATCTGCACGGGGCGCACCCTCAGCTGTATTCATCCCAAACTACTCGAGCTGCCGTGGGCAGGAATTGTCTGCCTGGCGGGAGGCTACGTCGAACTCGACGGACGCATTGTGCGAAATGCAGCCATGAGCCCTGGCTTGCTGCAACGCCTCGCCCCGTATCTTGAGCAATCGGACGAGGTCATTCGCTTTGAAGGTCTCGATCGCGTCGTGCGCATGAGCGCGGACGCCCCCGAGACGTACGGATACGCCCGTACCGTAGGCGATGCCGTCACAAAGCTCAAGCATTACAGCGCCTACAAGATCCTCATGTCTACGAAGCTCGCCAACCGCATCGCCCAGGATAAAGAGATCGAGCCGCTGCTCTGCTTTAACGAACTCGAGCTCGAGGTGACCGAAATCTCGCCCCGCGAGTGCACCAAGCGAACCGGCATCCAGGCCGTGCTTGGCGCCCTGGGGCCAAACCACGGCACCGTGTACGGCATCGGCGACGCGAGCAATGACATCGCCCTCATGGAGGCGGTCGATGTTGGCATCGCCATGGGCAACGCACCGGACTTCCTCAAGGAAAAGGCGGACTATGTGACCGATTCCATCGATCACGACGGCGTCGTCACCGCACTCGAACACTTTGGGCTTATCTAGCCGAGCCCCTTGCCGCGTTTGCGGCCGCAAGACTCAATCGTCTTCGACCGCCGCGCTCGACGTCCTAATGTGGCAATATGTTGTCTGCATAATGCAACGATGCGACCTAAGAAAGAATGCGAGAGCCTGTGTCCAGTCCGTTTACCAGCTTTTTAGCCCAGCATTTTGACCAGATTAACGACTATCTGGCCACGTTCTTTGACGGACAGGCGACCTCTGCCGATATCGAGCGCTACCTGTATACCCCGCTCTCGGCATTTACGGCCAATGCCGGCAAGCGTCACCGCCCGCTCATCTGCATGCTCGCCGCCACCGCGGTAGGCGGCAGCTTTGAGAGCGCCCGCAGCGCCGCGGCGGCCATCGAGCATTTCCAGTCGGGTGCGCTCATCCACGACGACATCGCCGATAACGGGCAGCTGCGCCGCGGCAAGCCCTGCATGCACCTCACCGAGGGCACGGGGCTTGCCATCAACTGCGGCGACCTCGCGCTCACCATGGTCACCAAGACGGTTCTCGACGATCCCACGCTTGAGCCCAGCGTAAAGCTGCGCGTACTCCACGAGCTTACCGAGATGATCGTCCGCACCATCGAGGGTCAGGCACTCGACTTAGGCTGGGTCCGTGACGCACGCTTCGACATCTCGGTCGACGATTACCTGGACATGGCAACGCACAAGACCGCGTATTACAGCGGAGCCACGCCGCTTGCAACCGGAGCCATCATTGGCGGAGGCAACGAACAGCAGGTCGAGGCGCTGCGCGCCTTTGGCCTGCACACCGGCCTTGCCTTCCAAATTCAAGACGACCTGCTCAACCTTGTTGGCACCAAGGAGGCCGCCAACAAGGACTTCCGCACCGACATCACCGAGGGTAAGCGCACGCTCGTTGCCGTGCACGCCCTGTCTGATGAGCGCTATCACGACGAGATTGAAGCGATTCTCTCCTCGGGCACCGAGGACCCCGCGCAGCTCGCGCGCGCCGTGGAAATCTTCCAGGAGACCGGCTCTATCGATTACGCCCACGCCTACGCGCTGGACCTGACCGCCAAAGCCAAGGCCGCCATCGAGGATGTTTCGCTCGACCCGCATGCACGCGAACTGTTCCTCTCCATGGCAGATTTCTTTGTGGAGCGACTCAACTAGCGAGGGGGTGCAAAATCTGTCGGCAGCGCATTTGGGTACAAGTTGCTACACTGTTGAATGTATGTTTATGCATCCCTTTGCGTCGTCTATCCGACAGGCGCTCAAATAATACGAATGATACGCCGAAAGGGGTTCGTTCATGGAACCTATTACCACGGGCATGCAGGGAGCAGCCGTCGAGGATGTTCAGTCCCGCCTTCTGCAGCTCGGTTACACCATCGATGCCGACGAGGTTGCCGACAAGCGCTTTGGCACCACCACCGAGCAGGCCGTTGGCACGTTTAGACTCGATAGCGGCCTTGCGGCCGGTTACGCCGTCGATATCCCCTGTTGGAGCGCCCTTGTAGACGCTTCGTACAAGTTGGGCGACCGCACGCTCTACCTTCGCATGCCTAATTTTCACGGCGCCGACGTAAAAGCCTTGCAGCGCGCTCTCAACGTTTTGGGCTTTGCCTGTGGCGAAGACGACGGCTACTTTGGTCCGCATACCGAGGCCGCCCTGCAGCAGTTCCAGGAAAATGTCGGCCTGTTTGCCGACGGCATGGCCTTCCAGGACACCTACGCCTACATCAACCGTCTACACCATGTGTGGGAGGGCAAGCCCTCGGTCACCGAAGCCGAGTCTCGCATCGGTTTTGCGCGCGCCGCCAACGTGCTCGAGCGTTTCCAGATTGCCGTCATCGGCGAGGACCCTATCGCGCGCAGCGTAGCATCGCGCATGTGGAACATCGCCACGGCGACGACCGACAGCAGCGGCATGATGCTTTGCGATTCCGAGGTTCCGACCGATGTCGACCTGGTGCTCGAGATCGCAAGTGACGAATTGCCTTCAGACGCCGCCCCGCGCGCCACGATCGCCCTCGCCGAGTGCCACAACCTGGCCCAGCGCATCCGTACCGCCAATGTCGCCGCACAGCAAAAGCCGGCACGAATTCGCATCGAGCTCACCGGCATGACGCGTTACAACGGCACCTTTACCGCCAGCGACGCCCAGACGCTCGCGGTACGCCTGCTCGATGGCGTTTGCGATGCCCTCGCAGATTAGGTAAACTAGACGAGTTGCTTTTGGGCAACACCAAACATTGGGACGTAGTTCAACGGTAGAACTCCGGTTTTTGGTGCCGGCTGTTGGGGGTTCGAATCCCTCCGTCCCAGCCATTAAAACTGAGCACCCTGAGCCCATAACAGCCCAGGGTGCTTTCTTGTGGGCAAGCAGAGGAATTCGAACTCGGCACTTAGGGACGTTCCTAAACTGCCAGCACTAAAGGAACGTCCCTAAGTGCCGGCCATCAACATCGTGCCGTGCGTCTCCGTCGGGCCGGGCATCACATTACAGACCAAGCGACCATTTCCATGCGGGAATGACCTCGATGACGCCATGCTCCGTTTCAATCTGGGTCGCCTCGCGCAGCGTGATAATATTGGCATCCTTGATACCGGTTTTTGCCATAGCAACCTCAAGGGAACCGACTTCACGCCTGCGCGTCTTCTCTGCCGTCATATCGACTGTCACCTGGTAGAGCGCGTATGGTTCCGATGCCAAAGCGTCGCCGACCAAGAAATCGACTTTTTTTCGCGCTTGCGTTGGAGCCGTAAACGAAGTCACCGTTTCCAACCGGCCATTTGCCGTGCGGCGCATGAGCTCAGCATAAATCGCTGTCTCCAAACGCTTTCCTATATCCTGTTGATTGGCGCGCGATGTTGCATATGCCATTCCCTGATCGACGGCATAGACTTTATCCGTCGTCGTTGTCTTAGGAGCCAAAGAAGTTGAATACTCCGGAAGCAATCCAATGAGATGAGCCTGCTGAAACAAGCGAACAAGCTCGTTGATTTTTTCCCATGACGCTCGATATCCGACAGACTTTAAGGCATCCAATAAACTGTTGACCGAAAGGTCGCAACCCGTGTTTCGAAGGCAGAAGAGCCCTACTTGGTTGGCAAGAGCGATATCCGTGCGCCCGCTCCGCTCGAGAATATCTCGTGCAACAACATCTCGCAAATAGGCTTGAAGCATCTGAATACGCGAACCGGCATCAAGCTCCTGAACCCCAGGAAAGCCACCCTCTATAAGATAACGGTCGTATGCCGAATCCAGATCAGTTCGCTGCCGCGGAGAAACAGCTGGAACCCCAGCACCGGCAGACATATCCGGTGTTTCAATGCGATGAAACGCACAATACTCGCGAAATGAAAGCGGATGCATAGCGTGCTCTTGCGAGCGACCGCGAAACTGCGTCGCTATTTCATCGGCAGATAGTTTTGAAGACGATCCGGTAATAACAAGCGTTACGCTCTCGTGCTCCGCCAAACGCTGGCAAACGCCCTGCCAGCCATCAGTCTCCTGCACCTCATCCAGAAAGAGATAACAGCCTTTCATTCGCGCCGAGGGAACCTGCCGCCAATACTCTTCTAAAATGTCGCTCATGAGCGTGTCCGGCGCCGGTCGAAGACGGTCATCAGCAAAATTGAAATAGAAGATACGCTCGGCATCGACACCGCGATCGATAAGGCGACGAATCCATTGAAACGCATAGAACGTTTTGCCGCAGCGCCTGATACCCGTGATGATATGAACAAGATTGAACGGCTTTGGATCGGGAAGATTTCCGATGACATCATCGCGATGAATGACATGAGGAATCTCAAAGGCACGAGCCTCAGCAACAATCTCCGCAATACTCAAAGCAGTAGGGACCATCATATACTCCTTTCGGCAGCTTGAGTATATAACTTCTCGTCCTGCACGAGAAGTTATATCCAAAACTTCTCGTGCAGGACGAGAAGTTGAAGCAGATTTTCAGGCATATCCCAAAAATCTATCTTCAAAAGAGCGGCGCCCCAAGCCCATAACGACCAAGAGCGCCTTACATCAACAAATTCAGCCTCGTTCCGAAAAGCGAGCCGCATGTAACAACCAAGTGCCGCGTGGCGCCGACGGGACGGGCATTAAGTTTGTCGTGAGTTCCGCACGCAAAGAAGGCCACTAACCCCGATGTTTTGGATGTGACAGCGAGAGGGACCCTGGTATGGCAAGGTGACGTGAAACAAGGCGGCGCTGACCTTCTGGTCGCGCCGCCGAAGTTGAACGTCAGATTGCCATACCAGGGTCCCTCACAGCGTCAAGAAGACCGCCGTTCGGTAGAACGGCGGAATTTAGCTGTTCAGCATGCGGTCGAAGCTTCCCGAGTCGCCATCCCGATAGTCGGCGGTCATCAGAATCTCCTGCGGAATTCGTCCGCCCTCACGAAGCACGTTGCGGAACTGTACGCGCGTAACCATGGGCAGATCCTTAATCGTCGCCGCCAGGTTCTGCGGCACGCCTTGGTTGGCAGCCGCGGGCTCGCACTCGCCGCCGGCCTTCACGCGGCGCTTATGCTCGGCAAGCATGGCGCGATACATGCCGGCATGCAGGCGAATCTCAACGACGTTGGCGTTGCGGGCCTGCTCGACGATGCGCGCGCCCTCGCGATCGATGTCGCCCACGTAGTAGATATAGGTAAAGCGGTAGCCGATCTCGGCCAGATAATCATCCAGCGCATGAGAGACACTCGCCTTGCACCCGCCGCCAAAGATCACGCCGCCCACCTTAGTGCCAAATAGCTTGGCATGTTTGCGGCCACGCAGAAGCTTGACGATTTCGTCGTAGGTATCCAAGTTCTCGACCATAATGAACGGCTTGTCGGCGCCCAGCGTAAAGAAGCCCGTAAAGTGCACCGGACGGTTGGGGGCGACCTTGATCGCCTGCATGCTGATGCCCTTTTCGGCCATACGTCTGATCAGGCGCTCGCCATGCTTGCCGTCAAAAGCTTTTTCGTCATTGAAGATCTGGTAGGCGCGCTGGCGGCGCGAGGCAACCGGAGTATCGGCACCGCGGTTTTGCTCGATCCAAGCCTGAATGATCGCGATTTCCTCGGCAATCTTGCGATTGGACATCTCGTTGTGCTGGGCGCGCTGTGGAGCTTTCTTGCCGTCCTTGCCCTCAACCTTAACGATCTGGGTCTGCTGTTCCTTAATTGTGGAGAGCGCCGTGGGCGTGGGGACGACCTTGAGCAGCCGCCTGCCCAGAACGCGAGCCAGGGCAAACGCCGAAACCTCGCCATGGGTAGTCGGCTCAGCCTGCTGGACAGTCGCATCTGCTGCGGCAGACTCGGGCTTCTTCTGAGGCTTGCGCTTAGAATCGCCTTGGACATTATGCTCACGTTTCGAAGTTGACGTCTGCTTCTGCGAACGCTTGGGCTTGTCCTCCTTCGCCGGCTGACGCTTGGGCTGCTCCATCGGAGCATCCACCTTCACATCTTCGTCGCGCGGCGCTACATTCTCGGCGGCATCCCGAGCGTTAGAGCCGCGACCGCCACGATGACGACGGCGGCGAGGCTTACTCGAAGCACCCTCCCCCGTCTGTTCAACCGCAGGTTGCTGGCCCCGAGTCTCCGTATCGGACGCAGCCTGCTCATCAACAGGATTCTGTTCACGGACTTCCGACTCGGCAGGCTTCACGGCCTTCTCGGCCCGCACCTCCGGAACCTGATTAACCTTCTCCTGATGCTTTACGGGGTACGCGCGACCCGCAAAGCCGCGACCGGGACGGCACGAGTCTGAGGCCTTCTTGGCCGGCTTCTCGGAATGGTCCGCAACCTCGGCAGCATCTTCGGCCTCGCGCACAACATCCTGCTGTTCGGCCTTAAAATGCGCACCGCGACGACGCTTGGGTTCCTGAGGCTCAGCGGACTTTTGCTCTTTCGCAGGCTCCTGCGACTCGACGACAGGCTCGTTCTCGACAACCTCGGTAACGGCCCCATCCTTTTGAGCCACAGCACGACGGAAGCGTTCCTGTTGGGCGCGGCGCTGCGCATCACGCTTTCCGCCTCCGCCAAAGACGCCTCGGCCCGCCTTGGCGGTAAAGGCACGCACGACATGCTCATCGAGCAGCTCGTCGGTATCGATATGCTCACACGGGGCAGCTTCTTCCGCAGCGGGCATCTCAACGGAATCCTCAACAGGCTGCTCCTGGGCATCATGCATCTCGGCATTGATGGTATAGAATGCCGGGCGGCCGTTAATGCCGCTGCCCTCGATCTTGGTCACAATCTTTGCCGCGATAAGCTCATCGCGCATCGCCTTGGTATCGCACTCCTTATCCACGGAGCGGAAGATTTGCGCCAGCGCGCTCGACTTGATCTTGAGCACCTTGCGACAGAGCAGGTCGTAGGCAACCAGCTTGGCCCGCTCGGCAGAAAGCGACGTTTGTCCGCTCAGACGCTCAGCCAGAGCATCGACATTTTGTTGGTTATCGGAATATACCGTCTTGGCCACGGGGCCCCTTTCATATGCACACATATACGTCTATATGGTACAACGCGCGCCGCCCTTCACGCAAAACATCTGAGAGAACACCCCGGCATCACCCTTCTTTACAAAAAAGACCGGGCCCGCGTTCTGCGGGCCCGGTCTTTCCGAGTCATAGAGATGGAGGATTCTATCCGTCCGATCGGCTAAGCCTTGGCGGCCTCAGCGTCGGCAGGAGCCTCAGCAGCAGCGCGACCGTACTCGGCCTTGCCCATCTCGGACCACTCGGGCTCCTCGTCGGGCATGGAGCCGGCCTCCTTGCCGAAGAACTCCTTGAGGCAGTTGACGGCAACGATGAGGCCCAAGACCATCAGCAGGATGGCAAAGACAAGCTGCAGGCCCTTGGTGGCGGCGACGGAGACGGCAGCCGTGGTGGCGGTAGCCGGGATGGTACCGAAGAAGCCAAACTGTTGGACAGCGGTCATGCAGCCCATGGCGCTCTGGACCAGCGAGGTGAAGGTGCAGCAGAGCAGGAAGGCGACGGGCACGTAGAGCATCCAACCCTTGCGGCCGGTGCACCTGCAGAACACGGCGAGGGTGATCATGGTCATACCGCCGAGCAGCTGGTTGGAAGCACCAAAGAGCGGCCAGATGTTGGCATAACCGCCAAAGGCGAGGGCGAGACCGGGAAGCAAGGTGACGACCGTGGCGAACCAGGGGTTGCCGAGGACCTTCATGTAGCCGGCCTTGGAGTCGACGGCCAGAGCGTCGTTGGTCTGGGCAAAGAACTCAGAGAACGAAGTGCGGGCGATGCGAGCGACGGCGTCGAGCGAGGTCAGGGCCAGAGCGGAGACGTTCATAGTCATGAAGACCGTGGCAACAGTGCCGTCAATGCCAAAGGCCTGCATACCGCGAGCAACACCAGCGGCAAAGATCTGGAACGGGGTACCCACGGCAGCGCCATTAGCACCAGTGGTGTTCATGGTGGAGAACATGATGCCGGCGACGATGATGGCAAGGATGCCGACGAAGGACTCGACGATCATAGCGCCGAAACCGACCTTGACGGCGTCCTCCTCCTTCTCGACCTGCTTAGAGGAGGTACCGGAAGAAACGAGGCTGTGGAAACCGGAGAGAGCGCCGCAAGCAACGGAGACAAACAGGACCGGGAACATCATGCCGGAGGCACCAGAGAAGTTGGTGAAGACCGGAGCGGTCATCGTTGCCTGGCCGTTAACACCCAGGACAACGATGCCGAGGACAGCGCAGGCGATCATGACGATCATCATGATCGAAGTGAGGTAGTCACGCGGGGTCTTGAGCATCTGGATGGGCATAGCGCCAGCGAAGACCAGGTAAACCATGACGACGGCGAACCACTGGAACTTGGTCAGATAAACCGGGAACTGCATACCAACGGCGAACATGAGAACCATGAGCACCACGCCGGTGACGAACTCGGCAGCGCCGGTGAGGTTGAACTTCCTCTGGGCCCAACCAAAGACGATGGCAACGAACGTGAACAGGATGGAGATGGTACCAGCGCAGCCAGCGGCGTAGGACTTAGCCTCGTTGACAGCGCCGGTGGCTGCATCGAGGACGGGAGCGGCAAACGTACCGCAGACCATATCGGTGAAAGCGGCGATGACGATGATGCAGAACAGCCAGCAGAACAGCAGGAACAGGCGACGGCCGGTCTTGCCGATGTACTTCTCGATGAGCTGAGCGAGCGACTTGCCGTTGTTCTTCATCGAAGCGTACAGGGCACCAAAGTCGTGGACGGCGCCAAAGAAGATGCCGCCGACGAGGACCCAGAGCACGACGGGCAGCCAGCCAAAGGCCATGGCGACGATCGTACCCGTGACAGGGCCGGCACCGCAGATCGAGCTGAACTGGTGCGAGAACGCGGTGAAGGCGGAGACGGGCGAGAAGCTATTGCCGTCCTTCATGCGCTTGGCCGGCGTGAGAGCCTCTTTGTCAACGCCCCACTTGTTGGCCAGCCATCGGCCATAGCCCAGATAGCCGCAGGCGAGCACCGCCGCAGCCACAACCATGAGCAAAACTCCGTTCATTACATTTCCTCCTCTAAAAAGAACAACTCAGACATAAAAAATGAGGGCCGTCGGTTGCGCTCGACGGCCCTCATCTTCATCAGCCGCCCGTTATCGTACGGGCTAGCTGTATGTGCTAACCCGCATCAGATAATTACTACGCTGATAATGTTTAGTTGATGCGTGAACATGTCTAAGAAATCCTCTTCAATCATGATGCGAACGATCCATGCGTGTTCACATCCCCCAGTGGATGAAAAGCAGTATGAAACTTTAGTTACCTAAAGTCAACGCAAATATGTAATGAATTTTCAACTTTTTTGAATTTCTCGGTATAAAACGCCACTGACCTCGGACTTTATCCGACAAAAGTCTTTGCATGAGAGATGCCCCTGAGAGCGGCGGGAGCCGGGCGGCG
>CWHC01000026.1_pt1 | contig 28470 bp, 21 predicted proteins | sample 693371 | NCBI WGS metagenome assembly CWHC01 (sample SAMEA3735914, study PRJEB9488) | human gut metagenome | biome: ENVO:mammalia-associated habitat; material: ENVO:feces | place: Malawi | collected 2009-02-27 | reverse complement strand
GTCGTTTAAGAACGTCCCCAACGACTAGGTTGACGCCGATGTCTTTGCAGCGTCGAGCAGTTACGCGGTTTGGTAAAACCGCGTAACTAAAGGGTCTCGAGTGCGTTGGCGATGCACTTCATGGCGGCGTCGGCGGCCGATTGGTCCGGAGCCTCAGCCAGCACGCGGATCACCGACTCGGTTCCGCTCTTGCGCACGAGCACGCGGCCCTCGCCCGCCAGCGCAGCCTCGGCCTCGGCGATCGTGTTCTGCACGCCCATGTTGCCCAATGCGGCATCCTTGTCCGCCACGCGCACGGCCACCTGCGCCTGCGGCAGCAGCTTGCACGGAACCGTAAGCTGCGAGAGCGTCTCGCGCTCGGCGCGAATCACTTCCATCACGCGCAGCGAGGTCATAATGCCGTCGCCCGTGCGCTCGATATCGCCAAAGATCGTATGACCCGTCTGCTCGCCGCCCAGGCTGTAGCCGCCCTCGCGCATCTTGGCATACACATGACGGTCGCCCACACCGCTGGTCACGGCACTCAGACCGGCAAGCTCCAACGACTTGATCAGGCCAAAGTTGCTGGCAATCGTCGGCACCACGGTACCGCCCGAAAGGCGACCGTGCTTGTTCAGGTACACGCCGCACACGTACAGGATCTGGTCGCCATCGACCACGCGACCGCGCTCGTCCACGGCCAAGCAGCGATCGGCGTCGCCGTCGTAGGCAAAGCCCACGTCCAGGCCCTGCTCCACCACGTGGCGCTGCAGACGCTCCATATGCGTGGAGCCACAGTCCACATTGATGTTAAATCCGTCGGGCGCGGCGTTGATCACGCGCACGTCGGCGCCCAGCGCGTCGAACACCGGCTTGGCCACCGAGGACGCCGAGCCGTTGGCGCAGTCGATGCCGATCTTGACGCCCTGCAGCGAAAAGTTCGCGCTCGCGATGAGCGAGGAAATATAGCGGTTGCGGCCCTGCATGTAATCGACCGTGGCGCCAATGTGGTTGCCCGTGGCCAGCGGCACCTCGCTCTTGCCATCGATGTAATCCTCGACGAGTTCCAGCACGTCCTCGTCCATCTTAAAGCCGTCGCTGTTGACGAGCTTAATGCCGTTATCGCAAAACGGGTTGTGGCTCGCGCTGATCATGATGCCGCAATCGAAGCAGCCCTCCACGGTTTGATGCGCCACGCCCGGCGTTGGGATCACATGCAGCATATATGCGTCCGCACCGCTCGCGACCAGGCCGCTCACCAGCGCCGCCTCGAACATATAGCTCGAGCGACGCGTGTCCTTGCCCACGATGACGCGGGCCTTAGCACTGCGGTTGGCACCGTAATACCAACCCACAAAACGGCCAATCTTATAAGCGTGCTCTACCGTCAGCCCAACGTTGGCCTCACCGCGAAAGCCGTCGGTGCCAAAGTACTTCATATCTTACTTATCCTGTTCGAACGTTTGAGCGGTTGGCGTGGTGCGAACCTTAAGCTCTTTGTGCCCAGAGTCCTTCGAAGTCGTGACCGTGTACTCGACCTTTATGTCCTGTCCAAGAAGCATGTGGACACCGCCCCATGCAACCTTCAGGCCATCGTGCGTCGCTTCGTTCATCTCGATAGAACCGGAGCCCGAAGTCTTAATGTCCGAAATGCTGCCTCCCGCAGGAGCATAGAGATAAAGCCTCAGCACCTCATCATCAATATCCTGGCTAATGCCGTTATGGCCCTGGAAATAACCAGGCATCTCGGCCTTCTCCTGGGGGGTCATCGTGTTCTTGAGCGTGGTGGTCACTCGATACGTCGTCGAGCCATCGGCATTTTCAACCGAAGAATCGATGGTGACTCGCTTATCGAGGAACCAATCCATCTTTGAATAGCTGTAGTTGTTCACATAGACGCCCAAGATCGGAGCCTCCGACGTATTGGTTTGAAGGGCGCCCGATATTCCAAGAGCCTTCGCGGCCTTTTCCTCGTCATCATTTCTCGAATACATGAGGATGCGACCCTCGGAAGCACCCTTTTCGATGGCGGCAGCGATCTTAGTAATATCGCTGGACCCCAGTTCGTTCACAATTTTGTTAAAAGCCGATCCGGCGACGGCCGCAAAAATGGCGTCTTGTTCCTCTACCGGGTAATTCCAATAAATATCGTGCAGCAGCACCTTTGCGGCGTTGCTTCCATCGACAACGGTGCCGTCGGGAAGCTGCGTGCCGCCCACAATGCCGAGCATATACTGCAAAAATACCGGATCAACTGCAAATACGCCGTCGATGTCATCTCCGACAATGGCCTTCTGCATATCGCTGGCAAGCTGAGCCGCACGCGGATAATCGGGTGTCATCGTAACGTCGCCCATCGTGTATCCGAGCGTGTTGAATCCGGTCAGGCCCCATCCGGTCGTGAACAAGTTTGCCTCTTCATCCGTGATTGGAAGCGGGCTCAAAGGCTCTTTCATCATGTCGACTTTGACAAAATCGCCCAGTTCGAGCTTACCGTCAGTCACCGACATCACGCCGCGAGAACCGGGGAAACCGCCGCAGGCACGGATCTCGACATTGCTCATCGCGAGCACAAGATAATGACGCGTCTGGCCGTTGGCGCCGAGCATCTGGGGAAGGACGGGGGCGACCTTCTCCGCCGCGTCAACCGCGCCATTGAGGGTGGCAAAGCCGTCCTTTGCTTTATCGACCAGCTCGGTCACCTGGGAAATATGAGTATCGCCAATGCTCTGGATCTTCTCGTTGGCGCTCTTGAACACCTTCGAACTATCGGAGAGCGAATCGGCGACCGCCTGCAGCGCGGACACATTGATTGTCCCATCCTGGAACAGCTTGCCGGGCGTTGCCTGAGCGAGATTATCGGCCATGGGGACCAGCGCGCCGCTCGAAACATCGGACAGAGCATCGACCATGGTGCGGACGGCGTTAATGTCGCTGCCATACACTGGAATGAACGAAGCCATCGTCCACACCGGGCTTGCAGTCTCCTTCTTCATGCTGCCGCAGAGCTCATCGATCTTCTTCGCTTCGTCAGGCAGCGTCGAAAAATCGCCCGACGTGACCTTGTCCTTAAGGCCACCGACGATCTCGACAGTTTCCTTTGCCTGGCTCTTCACGGTCTTTGCCGAGTTAAGCAGCATGAAGCCATTCACGCCAAACGCGACAAGAACCACCGCGACGATAGCGGCGGCGACGGCTGCAATGCGGCGATTCTTGCGCTCGCCCTTGCGATGGCGATGGCGAACCAGGCCGTTCGAGGTTGAGCTCGACGAAGAATCGCCGCCGTAGTTCAAGCCAAAATCGTAATATTCTTCTTTAGAGCCCGAGCCCTTAAACTCGGCACCGTTATCATCCAGGCGGGCGAACGTGCCAGTCTCGGAGGCGCCCGTATAGATAGTGCCCAGGTTACCCGTAAGCCCTGCGTCTCCAGCAGAAGAAGCGCTATTGGCGGGATTGGCAGAGTTGATGGGGCTGGTGTTGCGGGCGCGATGAGCGTTGTTAGCGGGGCCAGTGGGACCGGCGACATCCGCACCGCCCGTTGGCGCCGGACGGACCCCGGCCGACGACGCCGCAGAGCCCGCCCCACCCGGAAATGCCTGCCTGCCTACGCGACCAGCCTGTTTTGCCTTTTGAGACTGTTCGTACAGAGCGGCAAACATCGCCGTTTCGCCCGGAGACGTACGGTTGCCAGCGCCGTTTTGGCTGGATCCACTCGGTACGCCAGCGTTTCCAATCCCATTTGAACGCGGCGGAACTGCAGAGCGCTCGTCGTCGCCGTTCTTAAAGTGGTTACCAGCCATAGAGGAATCCTCGCAATACTAAAAGTCAATTACGCTATTAGTTTATGACATATTTGGCATCGTCAGTTAAACTCCAGACGCAGGCACCAATTCCCGGAATTGTGGTGCAGCATCGCGTCCGTCTAGGCAGCGGCGTGTGCTATACCGTCAGGAACACCATCGCGATAATCATGGCAAAACCCGCCAGGTCGGTGGGCAGAAACACCGTTCCCAGCATGAGGGCGCTGGTGATGGTAGCCGAAACCGGCTCCATGGTTCCAATGAGACTCGCGCGCACCGAGCCGATCTCCTTAACACCCTGCATATAGAACATATAGGCAAAGAACGATCCGACCACGATGAACACCGCGAGCGCGACGACGCCCGAGGGCTCGAGCGCCGGTACGTGGGCCCACGGCTGGGTAAAGATGCTCAGCACGATTCCGGCAGAAAGCATAGCCGAACCCGTGACGACCGGGCTGCCGTACTCCTTGAGGATTCCGGCCGGGATAATTGCCATGCAGGCACCGCCCACGGCGCACAGAAGGCCCGCGAGCAGGCCCGTCGGCGAAATGCTCAGCGTACTGGGGTCGCCGCCTGTGGCGATAAGAAACGTTCCGCCCAAGGCGAGCAAAACACCAAGCGTCTCGCGCGTGCGCGGAAGTCGATGCATGGTAACACAGGCATACCCCATGACGACCACCAGCTGCAGGCACTGGAACACCGTCGCCGTGCCCGCGTTGGTTAGGCGCACGGCCGACAGATAGCAAATCTGGTTGAACAGCAAGCCAAAAATCGTAAACAGGATGAGCTGCTTGCGGTCGGCGGGGGTGGTCCACAGTTTAACCAAGCGGTCGCGATCCTTTTTGAGCACGACGAGCATAAAGAGCAGGCCGGCGCAAACCTGACGCACGCTCATGAGCCAAAACGTCTCGATATGGCAAACATGGAAGAGGTAGCTGGCGCTGGTGCCAGAAAAGCCCCAAAACGTTCCGCCGGCAGCCGCGGCGAGCACACCCAGGGCCATCTTGCGCGACGACGCATCGTTGAGGCGGTCGCGCCATGCACGGCGGGTGCTGCGGCTGAGCTCGTCAGTCCCCTCGGGCACGACAAAATCGGACGCCGCCGTCATCGGCACCGAAGCCTTTTCGCATGCACGCTGCGCCGAGCGCTCCTGTTCCATTCCGCTCCCCCGAAATCAATTGGCAACAAAGCGCTCAAACTGTAGCACGAATATTGGTATGGAAAAGTAGACGATTCGGAACATCTACGAGCGTCCAAATGGTGGGGATGAAAGACGCCGATGAGCTATGCCGAGCGGTTGGAATCGTCGAGGGCACCGGGGTCGGCTTCCGCACTTCCCTCAGCATGCCCACCGTCGCCCTGCTCCTTGTCGCTGTCCTGGCCTTCCTGCTCGCGACGGCGCTTTTCGCGAATCTGCTCCACGGCGGCACGCAGGGCGGCCTCGTCCTCGGCACGCGCCACCTCTTGCGTGGCTTTAACCATATGGCGAATCTCGAGCACCAGCAGCACAATCAACGGCACCACGATAAACGGAAAGAACAGCAGCGGGTTGGTGAGCAGCGACACCACCACGCCCAGGCCTGCCGAGACAAAGACCACGCGGCCCACCACATCGGCGGCGGGCACGGGCGCGGCGTCCTCGACCGGATTGGCATCGCCCTTAGTGTGGTAGACCGGTGAGCCGTCGGACGCGGCCTCCACGGATACGATGCGGTGCGTGTTGAGCGAACCCTCCAGCGCGTCATCGGACGAATGGAAGGTGATGATATCGCCCGCCTGGTAGACCTGGCTGTTGTCGGTATCGACGACGATAAACGAATGCACGGGAATCGCCGGCTCCATCGAGCCGGTCAGCGTACGCATAAAGCCGTAGCCCATGATGGTGGGGATCTCGCCGGCGGGCGTGAACACCGTGCGCAGCAGCACCACAAAGGCGATCAGGATCACCACGGTCGCCAGCACGTTGATCACGCGGAGCACGTGCTTCATCACTTGTCGTCGTCCTTTGCGGAAGTCTCGGGGTCGGCAGCGACCTCGACCTCGGTGGCATCCGCTGCAGAAGCGCCATCCTCGTCAGGCGCGGCGGCAACGCCCTCGCCAGCCTCGCCGCGCAGGCGGGCCAGCAGGTAGCGCGACAGGCTGTTGCCCTCGGCACGGCGCTCGGCACGCTCGCGATTGCGCTCGGCCCGCTCCAGTTCTTGCGTCAGTGCATCCAGGCGCTGCTGCATCTCCGCGCGAGCGGCTTCGACCTCGCGCTCGCAAGCGGCGCGAACGGCAGCGACCTCCTGCTCGATGCGCTCCCCGGCCTCGAGCCCGGCGGCGGCAATGCGCGCATCGGCATCGGCACGAGCCTCCTCGGCGGCACGCGCGGCGGCGTCGCGCTCGGCGGCAGCGGTGGCGACCTTTTCGTTGGCATCCACCGCAGCCTGCTCAACGGCAGAGTCGGCGGCGGCGCGGGCGGCATCGATCGCGGCATCGGCTGCCTGCTGGGCGGCGGAGACCTTCTCCTCTGCCACGGCAACGGTGTCGGCGAGCTTCTGCTCCGCTACAGCGGCGGCGGCGTCGGCCGCTTCCTGCGCGGCGCGGGCATCGCGCTCTGCCGTCAGCTGTACCTCCTCGACCTGCAGCTTGGCGGCAGCAATCTTGGCATCGGCATCGGCGCGAGCGGCCGTGACCTCGGCATCGGCCTCGGCACGCATCTGCGCCAGCTGCGCCGCCGCGGTCTCACGCGCCTCGACAGCGTCGGCCTCGGCGGCTTTCTTGCCCGCCTCGACATCCTCCAGCGAAGCGCGCAGCTCCTCAACATCAGCCTCGGCCATCTGAGCGCGCTGCGTCAACGCCAGCTCGCGCGTCTTTGCCTCGTCCAGCTCGTCGGCCAGATCATCGCGCTCGTCGGTCAGCGCATGGGCCTGAACCTTCCAAGACTTAAGCTGCCCCTGCAGCTCCTCAATCTGCTCGCGGACCTCGACCAGCGCCTGCTCGGCATCGAGCTGGGCCTGCGTGACCTCCTCCACAAACACGCGACGGACCTCAACATCGGGCAGGTCGGGGCTATCGACCTGCACCTCCTGAATCTCCTTAATAAACTTGGGCGCCACCGGCGCGTGTTGCACGCTCTCGAGCTCCTGCAGGTTGCGCTCGTCGTCGGTCAGGCTCTTAAAGACGGTGTAGTTGTTGATAAGGTTGGTGTACATCTGCACCATGTACTCGTCATCGAACGCCAGCGCCTGCTGCTGCACGTCGATGTTGTAGCCCACCTTGTCGTAGCGCTCCATAAACTGCCACAGCTGGTAGCACTTGCGGTAGTTGGGGTCCTTCATGATGAGGTTGGTGCGCTGGATGGGGCTGCGGACCGCGCTGCAGCCGTTCATGATCTGGCAGAACGACGCGCCGCGCAGCGCCATGACCAGGCGGCGCACGCGGTCGATGCGCATAAAGACGTCCATGTTGTCGGCGTCGTTCTCGGCAAAGCTCTGGCGGTTCTTGACCGTCATCTCGACGTTGTACTCGATCTCCTCGTACGCATCGTCGATCTTGCTGTGCATCTTAAAGCGGTTGCGAATCTCGTTGCCCGTCGACCAAAAGATCACGTCGGTACGCTTGTCCACAAACGTCAGCAGGCGCTGAATCAGGTGGTAGATAAAGCGGTTCTCGTACAGGTCGTACGTCTCGACGGTATTGACGTTGAGGATGCGCGTGGGGTGGACGCTGCCGTCCTCGCTCGGTGCCAGGAACTGCGTGTTCCGGCTCAGGTGACGGACACTGTCGGCGCTGATCTTTTTGGCGAGCGAGACCGGCACCACCTCTTCCTCGGTGGTGATGAAGCGACGCGGCTTTTCGATAATGGTGTTGATGGCGTCGAGCGAGTCCTCGATCATGCTGATCCATTCCTCGTCCACCACCTTGACGAGCTCCTCGCGCTGCTGCTCGATCGTAGTGCCCGAGGCCTGCGCCATCTCAAACAGATAGCGGAAGTAGCGGCTGTCCTCCTGGATGGGCTCCATCTGCTCGGAGAAGCTGGTATAGAGGTCCTGAATGGTCTCGGACATGGGTTACTCCATAGGTTGGATCGATCGGAAAGGGGCGGGGCGGCATCACGCCGCCCCGCACTTACGGCATTAGTAGAAGTTCTGGATCCGCTGCAGGTACATGACGGAATCGGGCAGGCCGCCCTCGCCAAAGGTCTTCTCGATGTACTCGATCAGGCCCTTCATCTCGTCGCGCACAAAGCTCACGTTCATGGACTCAAACTTCTTGAGCACCTTGCGGGCGATGATGTAGTCCATGCCGCCCAGCTCGGTGCCGCCGCACGCCACGTACACGGGGATAAAGTCGTACATCTGCTTGATGATACGGTTACCAAAGGCCAGCTTAAAGCGGGTCTGCAGGTACTGGTCCAGCTTGTGCATCTTCTGGAGCAGCTCGTCGTCGATCACGTACTCGACCTTGGCCTTCTGGAACAAATACTGCAGGTGGTCGGCCGTCACGTGCACGCGCTCGTGCGGCTCGCACTCAAACGCGTCGGCGCGCTCGTTGAGCTCGATGGGGATCGCGCGGTCGTACACCTTGTCCGTGATGGTAAAGGTGGAGTCGTCGTTGTTGGCCGTGCCGATAAACCACAGGCTGTCGGGGATGGTGAGCTTGCCGTCGTGCAGGCCCTTGGGGTCGGCGGCCCACTGGGTGGGGACCAGATCGAGCACCCACTCGTCGTGGCTGGGCATCTCGAGCACCGACAGGATCTCGGCAAAGTAGTACTCCACGCGAGCGAGGTTCATCTCGTCGAGCACGATCATGGACGGGTCTTGGCGAAGCCCCGCCTCGTACACGGCGCGGAGGAACTCGGTCTCGTTAAAGCGCTTGGAAAACTCGTTAAAGTAGCCGAGCACCTCGGTGCGGTCGCGAAAACTCGGCTGCACCGACACAATGGTCGCGGGGTTGTCCAGGTAGCGGCTAAAGCTGTAGGGCAGCGACGTCTTACCGGTACCCGAGATGCCCTCCAGGATCAGCAGCTTGGAGGCGGCCATGCCGGCCACAAAACGGCGGATGATCTCGGGCGTGTAGTAGAGCTTCATCTGGCTGCAGGCGAATGCGCGGAAGCTGTCGACAAAATCCTCCAGCGAGATGGCATCGTCGTAGACCGGCGATTCCCAGTCGCGGTACTTAAGGTCCACAAGGGACAGCTTGGGGAAGCGATTGGCCTGAGCGATCTCTTTTTCCTCGGCAAGGGTTTTGGCCTCGACGGTAGCCTTGGCCATGGCGGCCGCGGCATCCTTGACGCCCTCGCCATCGAGCGCGAGCGACGCGTTGCCCGACACCACGGCAGCCGTGGCGCCCTCGCCCGCGGGTACACCCGTAGCGGCGCCCACCACGTTGCCCACCGTGGGCAGATGGTCGTCGGCAAGAGCCGAGGCACCCACGTACGGAATCTGCTTGGTGCCGCCCATGGCATTGACCTTGAGCGCCAGCAGCTTATTCTTCTCGTCCATCAGGTCGAGCACCTGCTTGTTCAGGCGGCCGATCTCGCGGTAGAGCGCCTTGTTGGACGTATCGTCGCGATGCAGGCAGCGGTTGATGCGGTAACGGTGGACCAGAATGGCCACGATCAGCACGGGAACCGCGATGAGCATGGCAAACAGAATGACCGCGCCGATCTTGCCCACCAGGTCGAACGTGGTGAAGTAGGTCATAAAGATGTTGAAGTACTCAACCCAGCCAAACACCAGCAGGTTAAGGATAGAGCTCACGACGGCAACGACGTTGTAGACGACCTTTGCCAGCAGCTCCCAGGCAAATCCCAGAAACTCACTCACCGTCGGTACCCTCCTGCTTGGTCGCGTTCATCGCCGCCTCGGCCTCGGCCTTCAGACGACGGGCTTCCTCGAGCTTGGCCTCGGCCTGGGCAAGCTGCTCGGCGGCGTTATCGGCCGTGACAGTGGCGGCAGCGCCCTTGCCCTCGGCGTCCACGATGGCAGCCGCGGCGGCCAGGCGATCCTCCTCGGCCATAGCGCGCTTGAGGTTCATGCCCACCACGATGAGGTGATACACCTGGTAGATAAAGAACAGCAGCATGGGCAGCACGATCACAATGAGGAAGCCCATGGAGCTAGACAGGAAGTCCATGACCTTGCCCATCTGCGGAAGCGCAAACAGGTACTTGCCCACGATGTCGCCGTCGCTGATGATGTGCGTATCGGCCACGTCGTTGTTGTCGCCCTTGGTGGTAAAGCTGCGCATGCCGTTGACCTCGTCGATCGCGGCGATACGGTGCGTGTTAAGCGCGTACTCGTTGTCGATGATGGTGTGGAACGTCACGATGTCGCCCACCTCGAGCTTTGAGGTGTCGCACTTTTGGATGATGATGAGGTCGCCCTTGTTGAACGTGGGCGCCATGGAGTCGGACTGCACGGCGAGCGGGGTGAAGCCAGCGATGTCGGAGACGCTGCCGTCCTCGTGCGTGGCGAGCGTGGTAAACGCATACAAGGCCGCCACCAGGATGATGATCCACATGACGACGCTCAGCGCGATGGATGCGACTTTTTTAACAGATTGCATGATGTCCCTTACTACCGTGTCTGACTAGGTCGTGCGCGGCCCGGTGGCCGCCGTGCGTATCTACTGTTCCTCGATGCCCTCAAAGCGCATCGAAACCGAATAGTTAGCTCCCTTTAGCATATTAGTGCAATTTGGGTCCGTTCCCTCGAGCCATATGCGAACGGTCACCGGCTTGTCCGTTTCTTTTATCAGGTCGAACATGTCGCTGGCCGAGGTTGCCGTACCCGAATCGAGTCCAAAGACGGTTGCCGTGCCGGACGAGCCCCCGCCCCCGTTGGGGTTATAGACCCAGGTGTGGCCGTCGGCGGTAAAGCTCATGCGCATGGCGCTGGCCATGCCCTGCGCATCGGAGCCAAACCGCGTGCCGGATGCGCCGTTGTCGCCGTCCTGGCCTGTCAGGCGCACGCGCAGGTCCGTGCTGCTCATAAAGTGAAGCGTGAACTCTAGGTAGGCGCCGGTGGCGGGATCGGCGGTGGAACCATCCTCGAAGGTAAAGGTCTGGTAGTCGCTTGTGGTGACGGGTTTGAGCTTGGATGCGTCGATGTCCACGCCCTTTTCGCTGGCGATGCGCGCCGAGATTTGATCGAAGCCCAGGCTGTGGACGTACTCGTCGAACGTAGCATGCTCGTCCAGGTCAAAGCGCAGCGAACCGTCGGCGTTGGCGTCGATCATGAGCATGCGGGTTTTGGCGCTATCGGCGATGGAGAACCAGGCAAAGGTTGCCATGGCTATCGCCACCAGGGCAAACAGGACCAGCACCACGGTGGTGGTGAGCTTGCGGCGCAGGTCGGTGTCGGCGGGGGCGGGCGTGCGGTTGGTGGCGGGTTGTTTGCATGCCATTGCTACTCACCGTCCAAGGTCGCAAAGAGGGCCAGGTGCAAGGTACCCGGGTCCTGGTGCAGGTAGTCGGCGCTATCGGGGTCGGTGCCCTCGATGTAGTAATAGATGTCCAGGCGATAGGTCTGGCCCAGCGCCAGCGTGGCGAGCGTGCTTTGCGGGCGCGTGGCCGTCTCGCCGGCGTCCAGGGTAAAGGCGGCCGGGTCCTGCTTCACGTCTGCGCCGCAGGCAAGTTGGCCGTTTTGCCAGCCCAGCAGCATGCCATCGGCGTAGCCGGCAAGGCCAGCCGGGGCGGTCGTGGGATGCTCGCCGCGATGGCCGCTGCCGGAACTGTCGAGCTCAAAGATGTTGGTGGCGAGCACCTGGCCGCCGCTCGAGATCTTGATGCCCACGCGGGCCGCGCGCAGCAGCTCGGCGTCGGCACCCTGCGGAACCAGCGACTCGGCCAGATACAGGCTCACCTTGCCCTTAACTTTGCTGGCGCCCGTGCCCGTGATGGTGGGACGCAGGTCGATCCAGCCGTGATAGTAGGTGGAGCCATTGTCTTTTGCCTGCTCAAATACCGTGGCGTCGCCGCTGGAATTGTTCTGCGCGCAGGCTGCAAAGCCGTTGAGGTCGAAGGTCGAGACCGGGTAGAGTGTCGCGGCCCCGCTCGCGGTGGAGGCCAGGGATGCGTCACCTTGCTGCGACCAGCTGCCGGCATCGGCATCGCCCAGCTCCAGGACCAGCTTGGACGTGTCGCTGTGCACGCTCACCGAGTTGGTGTTGACCTTCATGTTGCTGGTGAACCAGGCATAGGTCGCGGCGCCCAGGGTGGCCGCGAGCGCCACCATAACGAGCGCGATGTAGGCACGCGCGCGGCGGGCGTGACGGCGGGCGGCGGGGTTCGTGCCCGCGGTGCGCCCGGCGGTTGCGGCGAAAACGGTTGTCGGGTTCATGCCCTCGGCTTTGGCCTCGCGGTTATCGGTCGGTGCTTGCTTCTCATCTTCCATGTCACTCGCCCCCTTATGCCTTGGCCGCAGCGAAGGCGAGCTGCAAAACGACATCGCGGGCCTGGGCCTCGTCGATGCAGTTGGCGTCGCAGCCTTCCATGTACACAACGTAGCGAACGCTTGCCACCTCGTTGGCGGCCAGCGTGCAAATGGGCGTGGAGCCTGCGCGCGCCGTGGGCGTGTCTCCGGTGCCGTCCATGCTGTAGGCGCTTATGGCGCGAGCGGGGTCGGCGGTATAGCTCCAGCCCGAAGCGCCGCCCGCCACGACCACGCCGTCTTGCGCCGTGGTGCGCCTGCTGGTGGCGCCGGCGGTGTTACCCAGATCGTCGCAAGTAAAGATATGCGTTTGCGTGCCCGACTGGGTCGTGATGACCAGGCCCAGACGCAGCGCGGCCAGCAGTTGCGGGTCGCTCGTCACGCTCATCTGGCCCTGATACAGATACACGTTGAGGGCGCTGTCGTTGCCCTTAAGGTATAGCGTGCCGGTGAGGGCATAGTCGTCCAGCCGTGCACTGCAGTCGGTGTAGTCCGTCGTGATGCCCGCGGCGTTTTGGAAAGTGCCGCGCCAAAAGCGGGAAAGGTCTGCCGTCGAGATGGGATAGAGCGTCTTGTCGGCGGCAGCCAGCGTAGCCGTCGTGTCCCAGGGACCGTTGGCCGAAAGGCCAATCTGCAGGTCGGAACCCTCGTCGCTTACCGTGTGCGCCACGGGCGTCACGTTGGTGTAGCGCGAGTTGCTAAACCACGCGTAGGTGGCGGCGCTCAAGGCGGCCACAAGCACGAGCATCCATGCAGCGGCGGCCACCATGCGGCGACGCGAGCCCAGGATATCTTTGATGTTCGATGCGCTCATGTCCCAACCCCCTTACGAACGCTTGCCGGCAAAACGCAGCGCCAGCGATTGCAGGCTGGTAGCGGCCAGGTTGTTGGTGCAGTCGGGGTCGCAGCCCTCCAGCCACACGTACACGTCCACGCGCACGGGCGTGCTGCGGTCGGCGTCCTTGGCGGCGGCGGGCAGGGAGCAGATCTTGGTCGTGGCATCCTTGAGGCTTACGACGCCGGTGTCCTCGTTGTAGTCGCAGAAGTTTGCGCTGGTCAGCTGGTCAAAGTGAACCGTGGTGCCATCGGAGCGGGTGCTGTCGAGCACCAGGTGGTCCTGCTCGCTGGCGCCAGCGTCCTTGCCGTCGAACGTGTTGTAGCGTGCCTGGAGATTGTGGTCGCTCGAGACCTCAAAGACGTACTGGCCCGTAACGGTGTCGCCCTGCCCTGGAGCATAGGCAACCAGCCCCACGCGAAGGGCGGTGGAGATGGGATTTGCCGGATCTTGCTCGGTAAAGTCGATGCCCGACAGGTACACGTCGGTCGCGGCCGAGTTGGTGGCCAGATACAGGGAGGTCTTGTAATAGTCGGAATGCTCGGCGGCACCAAACATGCTGGCAAACAGCGAGTCCTGCGTGGTTCCGCCGGTAAAGCCTGTCACCTTTTGAAAGCCGTTGAGCACATTGTCGGTCGAGACGGGATCGAGCAGGCCGGCGAAGCTCAGGCCGGCGTTGGTTTTGTACTCGCCGTCGTACTCGTTGGAGATGAGGAAGGTCACGCCCGTGCCCGCCGCCATCTTGACGTCGGTGATGTGGCGGTTGGCGTTGTAGATGTACCAGGCGTACGTTACGGCTCCAGCAGCAGCGAGGGCCACCAGCAACGTGGCGAGCATGCGATTGAACTGTTTTCGCAGCGAGCGCGCGTCCGACATGTCCCTCCCCCATATGCCGCGTTGTGAACTGCCTGGGCACGACTTGCCCATAATGGAACCATTTTACGCGAACGTGCAGTTCATCGGGGGTACAAACGCGACTTTCCGCGTGCTGTTCGCGCTGCATCGGGGCGGATAGGGTCGCAAATCGGCGCTTTTTAAAAAATAGTTCTTGCCACTGGGTGGGAGCTCCGTTATATTATTTCCTGCGCACTCGCGCACCCTTGATCGGGCGTTTAGCTCAGGGGGAGAGCGCTTCCCTGACACGGAAGAGGTCAGAAGTTCAAATCTTCTAACGCCCACCAAATGTTCACAGCTCAGAGGCTTCGCCTCTGAGCTGTTTTGTTTTATACCGCCCAGCCAAAAGGACGCCGCGGCACCCAAAACCACCTCAACAGCCCCAATAACCATCCCAGACAAGACCGATGCCGCCCCCGCACCTCTGGTAACCATTCCAACCGGGCCCCAAGCCGTCTCGATGCCTCCGCAGCAAAACCCAACCAAGCCCACAGTTGCCCAAACAACCCCAGCGAGCGCCCCGATCGGGCCCGAATGGACCTCGATGCCACATCCGGACAACCTTCCTATAGTCAGGTCAAATACTTTTCCGCGAAGTGAACGAGCTTATTTGAACCCCAAGGCATGCACACTTTTTGAAGCCAAAACCGCAGGATTCCAATGTCAAAACCGCAGGAAATGAGCCGCCAAAAGTGTCGATGCTTCGGGGGTCCATTTTGACTCGTTCACTTCGCGGAAAAGTATTAGACCTGAAAATGAGGCCCCTGGCCCCACCCCCAGCAACCGCCCCTACCAATGTTGACGCGTCTCGATAACCGCTTGCCAAAGCTTTAACCGCTTCGTTTCGGCGCGCGCGAGGGCAAGATGTCGCTGCTTCTCCGTCATGGGCTTGTAAAATATGGGCCGCTTGCGACGATGCAGCTTGCGCCGGACGCGTTCGCACAGGCGAACGAGCTTTTCGTAGTCGCTCGCCTGGTCAGTCGTCACCGTAAAGTACGCGACCCCATTGAGCATCTGCAGTTCATTGCGGCGCTCGGCATCCTTGTGGATTTTATCGCTTCCATCATGGATGGCGTCGCTGTCGTAATCGACCAGCGCGGTAAGCACCTCGGGCAGCAAGCCAGCCCTTACTTTATCCAGGCCCACCTCTGCTTTCGCCGTAAGCGTTATGTCGGGCGTGCGCTCCAACACGCGCAGTTTGCGGTTGCGCCCATCGTTGCAACCGTCACGAATAAAGTATTTCTTGTTCAGCTCGGCCTTGCCCAGCGCAAGCCCGCCGTAATGCGCAGGCAGCGACATAAACATGCAAAGCCCCGACTCCCTTGGAGACCGTGAGCCCTCTTCCACGTACGGAAGCAACGCCTTCGCCTTGGCGGCACCTCTCACCTTTGACGCCCGATCAAGGTACGCCGCAACGAGCTCCTTGGTCGTGAGCTTCCCATCGCGCATGCCCGCACCCCTGCTGGTCACCCCGCCGGGAGCAAGGTTATCCAGCCGGTAGTCCGATGTCATGGCATAGCCGGCATAGATGGCCGCCGCCGCATCGCCATCGTGTGCGGCCTGCAAAAACGCCAGCTCGGGAGAGCACACATACGCATCCAGGTCGCCCCTCCAGTGGCCCAGCGAGATAAACGAACCTGCCGGGAGCTCGTTGGTGCACAGATGCGTCTTAACGTGCTTGGTCCGCCGGCGATCGGCGCGCGACGGCACCAGCAAATCCAGCGTTTCGATCCCCAGGTCATAGCGATCGATAACCTCCTGCGCTTCTTGATCCGAGAGCGCGCAGGCGCCTGCAATCGACACGACCTCTGGTTCCGAATCCCCAAAGCGCGGGTTCGGGATGTGCGCCAAGAGCGCCAGCGCAGCGTTATGTGAAACGATAAAGTGCCCCATGGCGCGAAGATAGCACACGCGTCGGCGGCGGCTCGATACCCTAGCGAGTTTTCGGCAAACGACCAGCAGTTTTTTGCCGCGGCGCAACCAAAGTGTTCATTCGTCGACGTCTAAATCCAAATCCGTCAAGCTTTTGGCAAGGTTGCCGCTCAACTGACCAAAAGCTGACCATTTGCTTGCCCATTTGCTTGGCGGCACGCCCTCGCTAAAATGCTCCACGACTTCTCGGGCGGTCGAAGTGCTCGTTTAGCGATCACGCACCCGCCGCTGGGGTATCCTTAGAGCACATGCACCGAAAGCCGCACAAAGGAGCCGCCATGCGCACCGAGCTCGATGTTCCCTTTTCGCATAAAGACGAGGCCAAGGGCCTGGGCGCCAAGTGGGACCGGGTCAAGAAGATCTGGTACGTGCCCGATGGCGTCAACCCCGAGCCCTTTGCCGCGTGGCTGCCCGGCGTGGATCGCTCCGACCCCAGCGCGCCCTACATCTACCTGGTGCTGGGCAAGCGCGAGTGTTGGAAGTGCCACAAACAGACGACGGTCGCGGCCTTTGGCATTCCGTATTGGGCGGCCGAGGACTCGGGCAGCAAGGCTGCGCCCAGTGCTGCGCCCACCATGGACGACGCGGGCCACATTGCGATCGACACCGCCCGCGCCAACGCCGTGGCCATCGTCCCCGCGCTGGGCTGCGTGCCGGCCGAGATCCGCGACTACCTGCGCGAGCGCTGCGGGTACAAGCCCGTCACGTCGCGCACCACCAAGATCGCATCGCTCGCCAGCACCTGCACCGGCTGCGGCGCGCTGCAAGGCAGCCATTACCTGTTCGAAGAGCCCACGTCGCCGTTTGCGCTCACAGCCATCAACAAGCTGCCCACGCTGGAGTTCATACGCGTGGAAGTCGCCGGCGTCTATGGCATCCCCACCAGTCAGAGCAACTTTGACCAGGCGCTCTTCACCTGGGCACGCGATCACCACACCCAGTTTCACAAGACCCTGTGCGAGGGGATTTACCTGTAGGGCAAAACTCGAAAATCGAGTCCAGATATCCTCGAAAATCGAGTGTGAAAATCCTCGGAAATCGAGTATGATTATCCTCGGAAATCGAGTATGCGCAGGTAGTTAGGTTTATCAAATCATGATTTCTTATGGTTCAGAACAACCCAAATCCTACCGTCCTCGCCTTTTGGACGAACGACTGCAAACCCTGCTCCAGATTTTTGGAGCGGTCGAGATTCGGGGCACAAAGTGGTGCGGCAAATCATGGACCGCGCTCGCATTCGGCGAGAGCGTCGTTCATCTTGACGACCCAAACGTAAAGTCGCTGGTCGAAGCCGATCCTTCGCTCGCCCTTCAAGGCAATAAGCCGCATGTCATCGATGAGTGGCAGGAGACCCCCGCGACGTGGGACGCCACGCGACGCGCCGTAGATGCATCCGGCGGCGAGAAGGGCCTCTTTATCCTCACTGGGTCGTCAACACCGGCAAAAGACTCTGTCACCCACAGCGGCGCCGGTCGCATAGCGCGTCTCGATATGAGCACCATGACACTTTGGGAGCGCGGGCTTTCGACGGGGTCCGTTTCGCTGAAAAATCTATTCGAAGGATCATTCGAACCTTCCGCCTATACAGGATCGCTGTCCATGTTGGCCGACGCAATTTGTTGCGGAGGATGGCCGGCACTTGTCGGGGCTAGCCCCCAAATGGCGGCAGAGGTCGTTAACCAGTATCTCGATGCCATGTACGAAGTCAGCGTTCCGCAAAAAGGTGGCGTTGGATCTACGGCACGACACATCGTGTCCTCGCTTGCACGCAACGTTGCGACCTCTGCCACGCTCAACACCATCGCGGCAGATGCCTCGCTGGGCGACAGTGACGCCCAGCCGGCAACTTCGACCGTGGCGTTTTACCTCGATATGCTGGAGAGCATGTTTACGATCGTCAATCTGCCCGGTTGGGACGCACCCGTCCGCGCAAAGTCCCGCCTGCGCACCAAGCCAAAGCGCTATTTTGCCGACCCCTCCATTCCCGCAGCCGCGCTTGGCATGAATCCCGAAAGGCTCCTTGCGGACGGCCAGACTTTTGGCCTGCTCTTTGAGTCTCTGTGTATTCACGACCTGAGCGTCTACACCTCATGCTTGCCCGGCTCGCATCCGGGCTCGCTCCACTACTATGGCGACTCCGACGGGCTTGAGGTTGATGCCATCATCGAGCTGAACGATGGCCGCTGGGCAGCGATAGAGATCAAGCTCGGCGAATCCAAGGTAAGCGATGGAATCCGCAACATCGAGCGCCTACGCCGCAAGGTCGCTCTGAACCCCGCCGCACGCAACCCTCAACCGGAGTTCTGCGCCGCCATCACCGCAACCTCGCCCTTCTGCCGCTACGACGCCGAGCACGATGTCTACGTGTTCCCCATCGGAGCGCTGCGGGCGTAGGGCGGAAAATATCGAAGCTATAGCTCCGTGTCGTCATAGATAATGGCGCATCCGCAGGTTGGGCATTGTTGAGGATAGATTGGAAGGCGAAGGCCTGTTCGAGCACGTGTGTCGGTGGCGTGCTTGTCGCGTGTGTCGATGAAGCTGATGTCTAGGCATGGGAGCGCGGCTCCGCAGTTTGAGCAGGGCAGATAGATTTGACTGCAATTGACCTCGACCGTTGGGAACAAATTCCTATTCATCAAGGCGCGCGGCAAGTTTCCATATACGCCTCGCGCGATGTCGCTTCGCCACCCCATGGTCTCCCCTTTCCTGTTTTAATTGCTGAGGAGAGGATGGCAGGATCGAGCGATTACCGATGCAGCACAACGCGATCCGATCAATCGACATGATTAAGTTGTAGCAGGCAGCCCCCGGTTAATACGGAGCGACGGCTTCCGCATGGCGCCGCGATTCCGAGAAATCGAACTCGGCGCGATGAGCCTCGAGGAATCGAGCGTTGGGACGCAGGCGATGCTCGTCCGGTTCGCGCAAGACCGACCCGGCAAACGTCGCATAGTCTGTATGCTGCAGAAGGTACGATCCGCACAATTGGTAGTCTCCGCGCACTAACTCAAACGAAATCAGATGAGCGTCGAACAGCGAGTGCAGATCGCGACGCAGCAGGATTCCGTTGCTGACAACCTGGGACTTGGGACCTGAGTAGTTCTCGATGTGCGCGGCTTCCAGCGCCTCGTCGACGCTACAGCCCGAAACGGCGCACCGACCGGTATAGGCCTCAAAAAGCTGATTGCGGAAGCGCTGCTGACCGATTCGCTCGCGACGCAGCGCGTAGCGGACCTTTTCCTCATCGTTCGTCGGTGCACCAGAAAACTCCGCCGCGATCGGAGCGTCCTTCATGTAGCTCATGTCGGGGAAGAAACGCGCGTCAGGTCCACCCTTATGGACGGGGCCATGCAGCACAAACCAGCTGTTCTCCGGCTCATAACGCTCAACGAACGCTAGGCCCAGCACCTTGTAGCCAGCGCTCGTTGCAAAGAAAACGCCGACGGGAACACCACACTCCATGCAGTTGATCATCTTTTGGTTGTAGTCCTGGTCACGCCAGTTTTCGACCGAAGCGCTCTGCGACGAATACTTGAGCACCCACGTGCCGTCCTCAAGATAGAGCGGCGGAACGTCGGGGTAGGCGCCGCGCTTGGAATTGTGCACCGAGAGGGCAAAGGTCTTCTCGTGCGGATGCTTAACGCGCCCGCGACCAGGCCAAAAGATGCCCGAATCGCGCGACACGGGAAAGAGCTCGGAATCAATCGTCAGGCGATGGCCATATTGAGGGCTGTCAGCATTGGTGCGATGCGGGAGCTTGTCCCACAGGCCGCCACGCTGTTCCTCGCGCAAGAACCACTCCCAAGCCTGGACATATTCGGACGGCACAAAGCTGCAAGCGCGGTCGAAACTCGGCCGAGCAATCAGCGGAACACTAGAAGCGATGCCGTCCATAAGGAACCTCCAGGAAGAACAGTTCCCCACATTATCGCCTACGAAATGATGACGCCAAACGAAAAAGGGCCCACTTCCTTCGAAGTGAGCCCTTGGACATTTGCATGTTACGAACATCGGTTTTACGACGTTGCGACACCGGCGAGCTTGACGTTAACGTTATAGGTCGTCGGGCTGTTCTCGATGGATTTGCCGTTTACGCAATCCGCGTCGGTTCCTTCCATCCAAATGTAGACGTGAACGGCAACACCCCTATAGCCAACGCCTTTAGCGATCGGCTGCGTGCCGTCTGCAACTGAATAATCACCGTTAGTTCCCTTAGTGGCTACCCATCCGTCCGTTCCGCCGGTGAAGATATGCTGGTAGGTCGCCTGCGCGAGCGTCGGAGTACCGCCCTTGTTTTGAATACTCGTCCAGCCTTCAATAGCGCTTGCGTCATTACCCTTGCCTGTTTCATTGTGAATGGCATATACGACGCGCAAATCCTCTGGGCCGGTGCCCGACTTGCCGTCGCGCCCAATTGCTTGCGTAGTGATCGCGACACGAAGAGAACCGACCATGGTCTCCGAAGCTTCGCCGCCCACGGACTCAATCGTTACAGGTGCACCATCAGATGCATCGAGGTAAACATCAGCCGTGCCAGTATCGGTAATGGTGTAGACGATGTAGTCGCTTTTAATGAAAGCGTTGTACTTCTTGCCAGCAACCTCATACTCGCCCGGCAAAGCCTTAGCAGTCGTTGAGAAATTGGGCGTTGAATAGTCAGTTACCAGACCCTGGTTGTTCCAGCCGTTGCAAACGTACCAGTTTTTAAGGTTGTCAGTCGACGACGGGCTGAGTGTGGCACCCATGGTCTGGGCCTCAAGAGACTTCTGCTCGCCACCGTGCTGGGCACCGTTCTTGAGCTCGTCGATTTGAAGGATGAAGCCATTAGTCGTCGCGCTAATGGTTGACGTGGTTGCGGAAACCTTCGTATTCGCAACGTACCACGCATAGGTCGCTGCCGACAGGGCAAACGCAGAGAGGACCACGCTAACGGCGGCCGCAACAAGCTGTGTTTTAAGGCTCCTAGACGATTGCACGTGATCCTCCTTTCAAATACAGAACGGGCGTCCGGCGCATAAGCCGGGCGCCCGCTTGGTCCCAAATTACGTTAAGGAATTACTTGGACTCGTTGGGAGCGTTAACTTCCTGACCCTGAGTGTTAACAGGCGTCGCGGTAAAAGAAACAGTCGCGCCAATAGCAGTCAGCTTATCAAGGTTATTCGTATACACGTTCGTTTCGGAGCCATCGTAAAAAACGTACACGTCAACATCAACGGAACTATTAGCTGCAATTGTATCGGCAAGGACGCCGTCCGTATTGTTGCCAGCCGCGGAAACCTTATCCTTGTACTCAGTAAGCACCGTACCATCTGCGCTCTTCTTGTAAACGGCCCAGTTATCACCGCAAACAACCAGAATGGAAAGAGCGTCTTCTAAGCCCTCAGTACCCTTAGAAGTAAGCTCAACACCAGCTACTTTCAGATTCTTAAAAGATCCCGCCTTGGCGTCCGCCGTACCGATCTTAAAGCTCTTCTTAATTGCAAACCCACCCGTAACAGCATTCGCGGCGTCTCCGACGTCATAGCGCGAATTAGTCAACTCGGTGGTAACGGTCGCTGCGCTTGCATAAGCAGACTTGAACAAAGCCTTGTTATCGGTGTTCTTCACGACCTGAGCAGGGTAAAGCTTCACATCAGCATCCTCTGCATAGGAAATAGAAGTGGTGGAACCTTCAGTAATAGCCGTCTTGTCAATCTTCAGGAACGGCGCGTTGGACTGAGCGCTAATCTTGCTCGTCGTCGCCTTAACCGTGTTGTTGCTCACAAACCATGCAAACGTCGCAGAGCCCAACGCTACGGCTGCCACGAGGACCATGGCGATGGCGGCGCCCATCTGCTTCTTTAATGCCTTGGTATCCATGCGGACCCCTTTCTTTCCCCATTCATCCCAGATGACCCTCGAGAAGCCCGGAAGGGGAGCCCGCGCTTTCGTGTTGGATGTTGCTTGCCCATCCTTTAGATATGGAATCGAGAATACCATAATTCTTACGATTTCCTTATGAGTTTTCGGAGGCTTGCATTCGACAGATTTATGGGTCCACCTCGGGTTATGCGCGGGGCTATGTGAACACCATTCACCTTATTTGATCACTCTCCAGCGCAGTCATAAGTCCCTCTTAAGGCTTGCGACCGCAGCGCCACGCCAATGCATGCATACGCCCCCCGCCATGCTTCGCCCTAGTCCTTTCCCCCTCGCTATACTGGTGTAGAACGTGTCATTTTTGCCTGCTAAACGGGCTACTTGTTGGGAGGGCCCATGCCTGCCGTCAATCAACCCAAGGGAAGCGTTTCCGCCGGATCGATCAAACCGGTGACGCGCAAAGCCGTTCGCTGCCAGCGCGAAGTCGCCTGGCTGGTCACGCAGGCGGCCGGCAAGCTCGTCGCCACCACCGACGACGTCAACGCGCCTACACCCAGCTTTGTGCTGGCCGCGGCGCTGTCGTTCGCCCGCGAGCAGAAGCAGGCCGCTCAGGACAATGGACGCGCGATTGACTACAATGCCGTCATGAGCCCCGGCCTTGCGAGCTTTTGTCACGCCGCGGGGCTGCCCACGGCACCCAACGCGCTTTCGGACGCGGGCTACATGTTCACGCTCTCGGGCGCGAACCTCATCCGCGACCTCTACGCCTACTGTAGTGACCTGGGCGAACGCATGGGAGACGCGGCGCCGGTCAAACCGGGCTACGCAATCAAGCTCGCGCTGCGGTTGTTCTTGCTGGACGACGCCTCAGCCGCCACCGCCTCCGACGGCAAAACCTCGGCATAAGCCGTCACCAAAAGCGCCGGGCCGGGAAATCAATCCCGGCCCGGCGCTTGTTCGCCCTACTTGTCCCCATCGCCTGCAGGCGAGTTCTTTTGGTTGCGGCGGTTACTCCATGTCACGTTGTGCTCCTTGTAGTAATCGGGCGCCTCGTTACCGCTCGCGCTAATGGGGTCGTTGCCGGTCAGGGTGTCGGCAATATCCTCCACGAACTTAATGAACAGGCTCGTGTCATCGGTCTCGGACGAATCAAAGTCAAAACCGAACTCCACCGCACCGCCGATGATCTTGTCCACGCACTCCGGGTCGTCGCCGTCCAGCCAAATGACCACGGTGTACTTGTCCACATCGCCCACGCGAAAGTTCTTGTGGCTAATGGTCGTCACCACGTCCTTGGACGCAAACGGCTCGGTATTGGGCTCGGGGTTGCCGTCGGCCGCGGTCGCCGCGTAGGTGGTGGGCTCGCCATTGCGATACACCCTCACGCGCGCTGCCTTCTCCACGCCCTTGCTGGCGCTGACCACCTTGAGCTTGGCGCTGTAGCCCAGATCGGTCTTGCCGGCGTTGCGGATATAGAAGGTATACGCCACGTAGTTTTTGCCGTTGTGGCTACCGTCGATGTCGTCCAGGTTGTCGGGCAGGTCGTCGGTAGCGATATTGGTGCCGTTGTCCACGGCGTCGGCCGCCAGACGCGCGGTGGCGTTATTAAAGTCGCCATTGTCGGCAATGGCCACGCCGCGGCGGAACAGCTCCAGGCGGTTGAGGTTGATGGTGAAGTTACCCATGTTTTCCTGCATAAACGACAAGGCAAACAGCACGCCAAAGGCAAGCGCCAGCACCACGAGGGCCTTTTGCAGCTTGTCCATGCGCAGCAGCGCCGCGCCGATACGCTCCATACGGCGCTTGGGCATATACATGGATACGACCGCGTCGGGGTCGATGTCGTCGAGGTCCTGGTCTGCCAGCGCCTGCTCCAACTCCTCGATGCGCACCACGCCGCGCAGATTGCGCTTGGGCTTGGGCTTGGGCTTGCCGAAGCGCTTGCGGGAGGTGGAAGCCTGCTCGGGCACGAAATCCTCGCCGGGCACGTCCTCGGCATTGGCGCCGGGCGCATCCTGCGACACGTTCTCGGCCTGACCCTCGACCAAATTTTCGGCCAAATCCTCGGCAGGTTGATCTTTGTTGTCGTTGCGCTTGAACAGTGCCATGGCGATCAGAGCTTATATTTGGCGCGGATGTAGCCGACGTATTCTTTGACGAGCTCGCGCTCCATGTCGTCGGCGTAACGGAACTGCAGGCCGCAGACGTTGCGGTACAGGCTGCCCTTGGGCGCGCGGCGCACCCAACACACGATGCCCAGCTGCTCGGGCAGCTCGTGCCGCTCGCCCTGCAGGCGGATCGAGGGCATTTGCACGGCCAGGGCCTCGCCCACGTCGGGGTAATCGTTGAGGTAGACGGCCAGGCCGCCGGCCGAGACGTCGATGGTCATGGCGTCCTCGGGCTCGGGGGTCGGCGCGTTGTCGCGCTGGTAGGTCAGACGCATGGCGACCTTAAAACGCTCGTCGCGGCGCTTAACGAATGTGCGCTGCTCGGCGACTTTGCGCATTTTCCAGTAGGTGCGGATACCCTTTTTCTCGACCGCCTCGGGATAGCCGGCGAGCACGAACGTCTCCTCGCCTACTTTGTACTGCAGCAGCAGCTTTTGGTTTTCGTCCATGAGCAGCGGCTTGCCGGCGAGCATGGGCGCGCTCATAAGGAAGTACGCCTCGTCCAGGTCCTCTTTATACGTGGCGAGCATGTTGAAGTCGGTTTTTTGGCCCATGGGCACGTCGAATGCCACCTGAAGCTTAGTCCCCGACGTTATCTGTTGCTCTGCCATGTATTCTCCCCTAGTCGCGGGCGCCGATATCATCGTCGTGCGCGATGCGCATTGGGCTATTGTACCTGCTTTGCCGCAGGTTTCGACGTGCGGTGCGTGAAATGGCGGGATGTGAGGCGCGGGTGAACGCGCTGCCGCTCTGTGCGCGGCATCAATCTGGCAGCGATGTATGTCCCCGACAGACCGTCTGTCTGTCTATCTCTCAGCTATCTCTCAAAATTATCTCTCGTCTCTCATTTATCTCCCAGCTTAGAGATAAGTGGGAGACGAGAGACAAATTGGCCGTTATTGGTTCAATCAGATCGCGTTCGCACAGGTAAACGCATACATACGGGGACTTTGACTCGATCCCCCGGCCACCTTGCAGCATTGTTATCTCTCATAATTATCTCTCGTCTTTCTGCTATCTCTCGTATTAGTGACGAATGAGAGATGAGAGATACGTGAGTAATGGACGAGCGGCGGGCGAACAGAAGGCAGCGTCCAATCCGCCGACATCGTCTTCAGTTCGCCGCAGAGCCGCAGCCCCATATGGGTATACTCTCGAGGATTCGACTCGATTCGCCCCCGCTGGGGCGTCAAAGGAGACTGCATATGCCCACCACCTCAACCGACCCGCGCGCTGCTGCCGCCGCGCTGCTGGTGCCCGGTACCACCTGCCACGGTTTTGCCGTCGAGCGCTGCGAGACCGTGCCCGAGCTCGACTCGGACGCCTACGTGCTGCGCCACACCGCCTCGGGCGCTCGCCTGCTGTACCTGGCATGCGACGATGAGAACAAGGCCTTTGCCATTGGCTTTAAGACGCCGCCGGCCGATTCCACCGGCGTGTTCCATATTCTTGAGCACTCGGTGCTGTGCGGATCGGCCAAGTTTCCCGTCAAGGAGCCGTTTGTCGACCTGATCAAGAGCTCCATGCAGACGTTCCTCAACGCCATGACCTACCCCGACAAGACCATCTACCCCGTTGCCACCACCAACGAGCAGGATCTGTACAACCTGATGGACGTGTACCTGGACGCGGTGTTCAACCCGGCCATCTACACCAAGCCCACCATTTTTGAGCAGGAGGGCTGGCATTACGAGCTGGACCTGCCGAAAGGCGTCGAGGACGAGAGCGGCGGCAGCTCCGCGAGCCTACGCGAGGGCACGCTGCGCTATAACGGCGTGGTGTTCAACGAGATGAAGGGCGCGCTGTCCGACCCCATGAGCGTGCTGGACGACGCCGTCAACGCCGCGCTCTATCCCGACACCGCCTATGCGCACGAGAGCGGCGGCGACCCGCGCGCGATTCCCGCGCTCACCTACGAGCAGTTCCTGGACACGCACGCGCGCCACTACAATCCTTCCAACTCCTACATCACGCTCTACGGCGACCTGGACGTGGACCGCACGCTGGCCTTTTTGGACGAGCGCTATCTGTCGCAGCCGAGTGCCGCGAGCCGCCGCATGGACGCCGCCGTTGCCGCCGGCGAGGACCCGTCCGCGCTGGCGCCCAATCCACTGGGTGTGCAGGCGCCCGTGGCCTGCGAGTATAAGCGCGTCGAGATGGCCACTACGCCCGAGAACGCCCTGGTGGGCCTGGGCCTGGTGCTGGGCAGCGCGCTCGATCGCAAGCGCACGATCGCGGCGGATATCTTGTTCGAGGCGTTGCTGGGCTCCAACGAAGCGCCGGTTAAGAAGGCCATTCTGGCCACCGGCCTGGGCGGCAACGTGGTGAGCTACACCGCGGCCGAGTGTCTGCAGCCCTACGAGCTCATCATGCTGCAAAACGCGCAGCCCGGCGTGGCGCGCGAGCTGCGTCGCGTGTTCCAGGACGCCTGCCGCGACCTGTGCGAGCACGGCGTTCCGCGCGAGCGCCTGGAAGCTATCATCAGCAGCAATGAGTACGACCTGCGCCAGCGCGACTATGGCATCGCCGACGGCGTGGCCATTGCGTGCGACGCGCTGAGCACCTGGCTCTACGATGACGACGCCGCGACGCTGGCGCTCAAGTACGGCCCGGTGTACGAGGAGCTGCGTGGCGAGCTGGACGGCAGCTACTTTGAGGACCTGCTGCGCGAGCTCGTGCTGGAGAACGACCACATGGCGCTCGTCGAGCTGGTGCCGGTGGACGCCAGCGCCGGCTCGGAGGGCGCCGAAGCTGCCGAGCTGGCTGCCAAGCGCGACGCCATGACCGATGCCGAGCTGGCCGATGTGGTCGAGCGTACGGCCGCGCTGCGTGCCGCGCAGGAGGCCGAGGACACGCCCGAGGACAAGGCCACGCTGCCGCGCCTGCGTGTATCCGACATTGGCGAGGCGCGCCCCGAGCCGCCGCTGGTCGTGGACACGACTGCGCCCATCCCCTGCCTGCGCCACGACATCCCCACCAACCGTCTGGCCTACGCCATGCAGTACTTCGACCTGAGCTGCGTCGCGTTTGAGGACCTGCCCTATGTGACGCTGCTCTGCCGCCTGCTCAAGCAGCTGCCCACGCGCGAGCATTCGGCCGAGGAGCTCGACAACTTGCTCGCCGGCAAGCTGGGCTTTTTGAGCTTTACGTCCGAGGTCATGACGCAGCCCGACGTGGACGGCGTGCGCCCCTACCTGCTGGTAAGCGCCGGCGCCCTGTCCGAGAAGATCGACGCGCTGGCGAGCCTGCCGCGCGAGGTGTGGTCGAGCACGCTTTTGCTCGATGCCGACGCCGACCGCGTGCGCGACGTGCTCACGCAGATTCGCATTGGGCTTGAGCAGGGCTTTATCAACAACGGCCACTCGGCGGCGCTCGGCCGCGCGATGAGCTACAGCTCGCCTTCGGCCGTAGTGCGCGAGCAACTTTCGGGCGTGGACTTCTACCTGTTCCTGTGCGATCTGCTCGAGCACTTTGACGAGCGCCTGGACAACCTGCGCGCCAAGCTTGCCGCGCTGGCAGACCGCATCTTTGTGGCCGATGGCTGCATGGCGAGCTTTACCGGCAGCGACGAGGACTTTGACGCGTACTGGGATGCTGCGGGCGACCTGGGGCTTGGCGCGGGCGACGGCGCCGATGCCGGCCGCAACGCGCTCGTGGTGCCGGCGCCGCGCGACCGCCACGAGGCTTTCGTCATCCCCAGCGACATCTGCTTTGCGGCAAGCGCGTGCGACCCGCGTCGCTTGGGGCTCGACGTGACGGGCGCCTGGGCGGTTGCCGCAAACGCACTCTCCTACGACTACCTGTGGAACGAGATCCGCGTGAAGGGCGGTGCGTACGGCTGCGGATTCCGCGCTGCCGGTGAGCGTCAGACGGCGTTCTACACCTACCGTGACCCGGCAATCGATCCTTCGATTGAGCGCGTGGCGCGCGCAGGCGAATGGCTCGGCAGCTTTGAGCCCGACGAGGCCGCCTTCGAGGGCTTTATCGTGAGTTGCGTAAGCGGCATGGACGCACCGGTGAAGCCGTACGCGCTCACCAAGCGCCGCAACACGACCTACCTGGCCGGGCTCGATCCGCATGCGCGCGAGGAGCGTCGCGCCCAGATGCTCGCCGCCACGCCCGGTGAGCTGCGCTCGCTCGGCGCCGATGTGACGCGCATTGCGGCCGAGTCGCCAACGTGCGTCTTTGGCGGGCGCGACGTCATCGCCAAGAGCAACGCCGGCTTCAACGTCGTCGACCTGCTGGGCTAAGGCACCAAGGTAGATTTTTGGGACATGCCTAAAAATCTACCTTTTTTTGCGGCTTGGGCGGGGCGGCGCAGCCCACCGCGGCGGTTTGTCTAAATCTGTAACATCTAGGCGGCAATATCGGCTCCAGATGTTACAGATCGAGACGTTCCCGAACGGCACCGGCCCTTTGTCTCGATCTGTAACAACTAGACCCATTTTTGCCGAGTTACTGTTACAGATCGAGACAGACCGCCGCAGACGCCCATCACAGCACAGACCGCCGCAAAGGTGCCTGTGTCCACTTCGTGGTGGTTTTTGCTGTTCGCCCAGATAAAACCTGCCAAAATAAACCTG
>CWHC01000109.1_pt1 | contig 30826 bp, 27 predicted proteins | sample 693371 | NCBI WGS metagenome assembly CWHC01 (sample SAMEA3735914, study PRJEB9488) | human gut metagenome | biome: ENVO:mammalia-associated habitat; material: ENVO:feces | place: Malawi | collected 2009-02-27 | reverse complement strand
CTTAATGTGCTCTCCGTGCGAGCAGGACTGCCCGAGCAGGCGATCAAACCCCGCGCCCCACCCCGGCGAGCGCTTGGGGACCGGTCGATTACAGGTGGCTGATGATCAACTCCATGGTGCCTTCGAGTTCAATCTTGTCCACGGTGCTCGGCGCCAGCAGGTGGCTGCCTTTGTGGGCGGGGTCGCCGCAGACGGTGCCTTTGCCGTCGATGACCGACAGGCACATGAAGGGCCAGCGCTGCTCCAAGGTCTTGCTGCCGTCGACGCGCACGTGGTCGACGGTGTAGCAGGGGTTGGACTCCAGCTCGGTCACGCCATTGATCTCGGGCGCGGTCACGGTACCGTCGGTCGGTGCCTGCGCGTTAAAGTTGATGCAGTCCAGGCTCTGCTCAATGTGCAGCGGGCGCAGCTTGCCGTCGGTGCCGGGGCGGTCGTAGTCGTACAGGCGATATGTCACGTCGCTCGACTGCTGCGTCTCCAAAATGAGCGTGCCGGTCTTGATGGCGTGCACGGTGCCGGAGTCGATCTGGAAAAAGTCACCTTTGTGGATGGGCAGGACGTTGAGCATGTCGTCCCAACGGCCGTCCTTGATCATCTGCGCGGCCTCGGCGCGGTCCTTGGCGCGCTGGCCGACGATGATCGTGGCGCCGGGCTCGCAATCCAGCACGTACCAGCACTCGGTCTTGCCCAGGCTGCCGTTCTCGTGCTCGGCAGCGTACTCGTCGTTGGGATGAATCTGGATCGAAAGATCGTCCTTAGCATCTAGAATCTTAATGAGCAGCGGAAACTCCTTGCCCTCGCAGTTGCCAAAGAGCTCGCGGTGCTCAGCCCACAGCCACGACAGCGTGTGGCCTGCGTACGGGCCCTCGGCAATCTGGCAATCGCCGTTGGGGTGCGCCGAGATGGCCCAGCACTCGCCGATGGGTCCCTCGGGAATGTCGTAGCCAAAGACGGTCTCCAGCTGACGGCCGCCCCAAATCTTCTCGTGGAAGATCGGCGTGAGTTTAATCAAATCGGACATGAACATACTCCCATCAGGTTGTGCGGGCGTCGAGTAAAACAGCTCAATACGAGCGCCCGCCAGACTATAAAACTATGCCAACGTTACATTGTGCAGCTCAAAGCGGTCGCCAACGTTGCGCGAGATCGAATGCTCAAAAGCAGTGCCGCTATCCAAGAAGCCAATCTGGCTGAGCTCGAGCAGGGGAGCGCCGGGTTTGGTATCCAGGCGCTCAGCCTCTTCCTCGGTTGCTGCGACGGCGCGAATGGTACGGTGGAAACTCGAAATCTTGAGTCCGCACTGCTCGCGGATGAAGCGGTAGATCGATGCGTACAGGTCTTTTTTCTTAAGGCCCGGAATCAGTTCGAGTGGCATATAAGTGTACTCAATAACGATGGGCTGACCATCGACCTCGCGTACGCGCACGATGTGATAGGCAAAGTCATCCTCGGCAATTCCCAGCTGGGTCGCAACCTCTGTCGGTGGATTAACGATCGAGAAATCGTAGACCACCGAGGTCACCTTTTCCCCGCGGTGTGCATATGAAAAGCCCTGGGCGCGGTCGTTCTTGCCCTGGAAAAACGCCTTGCCGGGAAGCCCCGCCGTGTCCTTGACGTAGGTGCCCGATCCGCGCCGGCTGGTGATAAGGCCTTCCTCGGTGATCTGCTCAATAGCTCGCTTGACGGTGATTTTGGAAACGCTATAGAGCTCGCAGAACTCAACGACGGTGGGAAGTTTGTCGCCCGGTTTAAGAGCGCCATTCTCGATACTTCGACGAATATCTGCAGCTATCGCCTCGTATTTGGGAATCATGGAACCTCCTTTCCAACCTGATTGAGAATAAAAGAAAGTATAGTCAATACCTAAGTATCTCTATTGAGTTGTTGAAAAGTTCGAGAAAGATAAAATAAAAACTCGCCCTGCTTGCAAAATTAGAGCGTTTTAAGTGATAAACATCTGAGTAGTGTCGTGTTGAGAAATGATCGTTCCGAGGACGGGGCCGAACCGATATAGCACCCAGCGAACCGAATCCCGTACTCTGCGCTTCCCCGGATAAAACCTACCAAAACAAACCTGTCCCTTTTTGGTAGGTTTTTGCTTTGGGAGCGGTACCATACAGGCAATGATTAAACGAGAAAGGTGGGCCCCTATGGAACCCAAGCAGTATTACATCGGCATCGATGTCGGCGGTACCTCGGTTAAGGAGGGTCTGTTCGACGAGGACGGAAACCTGCTGGCCAAGGCCAGCGTGCCCACGCCTCCCATCGTTGACGCTGCGGGCTTTGCCGCGGTGACCGAGGCTATCGACCAGGTGGTCGCCAAGGCCCAGATTCCGCGCGCCTTTGTGGCGGGCATTGGCCTGGCCGTTCCGTGCCCCATCCCGGCGTCGGGCGATGCCAAGGTCAAGGCCAACATTGCCATTAACCTGCCCGAGCTGAGGATAGCCATTCAGGAGCACTGCCCCGACGCGGTCGTTAAGTACGAGAACGATGCCAACGCCGCTGCCATGGGCGAGGCCTGGCTCGGCTCTGCCAAGGGCGTGCAGAACGTGGTGATGGTCACCATCGGTACCGGCGTGGGCGGCGGCGTTATCGTTAACGGCGACGTGGTATCGGGCGTTGTGGGCGCCGGCGGCGAGATTGGCCACATGTGTCTGAACCCGGCTGAGCGGCGCACCTGCGGCTGCGGCGGCCATGGCCACCTGGAGCAGTATTCCAGCGCAACCGGCGTGGTGAGCAACTACCTAGCCGAGTGCAAGAAGGCGGGCGTCGAGCCCATCGAGCTCACCGGTCCTTCCGATTCTAAGCACGTGTTCCAAGCCTGCCGCGAGGGCGATAAGCTTGCGCTTGCCGCAGCCGATACCATGGCCGACTATCTCGGTCGTGCTCTGGCGCTTATTGCCAACGTGGTTGACCCCGAGGTGTTCCTGATCGGTGGCGGCGCGTCCGCTTCGGCCGATGTCTACCTCGACGCCGTTCGTGAGCACTTCCAGCGCTACGCGCTTTCCGCCTCGCGCGAGACGCCCATTAAGGTCGCTTCGCTCGGCAACGACGCCGGCATCATCGGTGCCGCCTACGTAGCCCTGCGCGCCGCCGGTAAATAGCCGATGCAGGATGGCGAGTGGTGCAAGGGGGACAGACGTCGCCACCAGGCTCGCCCCAAATTGTGCCGTGGCCCTTGCGTCTCATAAGGTTCGGCGCCAGCGTGCTACCATAGCTACGTCCAAGTACACATATCAAGTGGAGGATATCCATGGCAAACGTTCTTGTCTTTGGTCACCAGAATCCCGATAACGACGCCATCATGAGCGCCGTCGTCCTGTCCCAGCTGCTCAATCAGGTTGAGTATGCCGGCAACACCTACGAGGTCTGCGCCCTTGGTCAGCTTCCGGCAGAGTCCGCCAAGCTGCTCGCCGACGCCGGCATTGCCGAGCCCCGCGTGATCGAGTCCGTCGAGGCCGGTCAGCTCGTCGTCCTTACCGACCACAACGAGTCCGCCCAGTCCGTCGCCGGTCTTAAGGACGCCACGGTCTTTGGCGTCGTCGACCATCACCGCATCGGCGACTTCGAGACCGCCGGCCCGCTGCACTACATCTGCCTGCCCTGGGGCTCCAGCTGCACCATCGTTACCAAGATCGCCGGCGTGCTCGGCGTTGAGCTTTCCGACGTTCAGGCCAAGCTGCTGCTCTCGGCCATGATGACCGACACGCTCATGCTCAAGAGCCCCACCACCACCGATGTCGACCGCGCCGTCGCCGCCAAGCTCGGCGAGCAGGTGGGCGTCGACCCGGTCAAGTTTGGCATGGAGGTCTTCCTCACCCGTCCGTCCGGCTCCTTCACCGCAGCCGAGATGGTCGGCAACGACATCAAGATGTTCGAGCCCGCCGGCAAGAAGCTGCTCATCGGTCAGTACGAGACCGTCGACAAGAGCCGTGCGCTCGGCATGATCGACGAGATTCGCGAGGCCATGCGCGCCTACGCCGCCGAGAAGGGTGCTGACGGCATTGTCCTGTGCATCACCGACATCATGGAGGAGGGCTCGCAGGTCCTGCTCGAGGGCGAGACCGAGGCCGCTCAGAAGGGCCTGGGCATTGCCGACGAGCACGGCGGCGTCTGGATGCCGGGCGTCCTCTCCCGTAAGAAGCAGGTCGCTGCCCCCATCATGGCCGCCTGCTAGGTTCAGTTGACCAAACGCCACGACCGGATCGCGGACGCCCCGCGCTCCGGTCGTTTTTTGTGCACGGCGCTGCGTTGTCTCTTGGACAGGCGTGCCCGCGCCGTTGAGCAAATAATGTTCAACCTGTGGTTCCGCTTTTCGGCCACGCCTGCGTGCTTGTCGTGCAGGGTAGGCTAGATGCAAGCGTAATACGTTAGAGCGCGGCGCCGCCACTTGGGCGGGCCGTGCTTTTTTAAGACGGGAGCCATCCCGTGAAAGGAGCCGCCCATGGCAGCACCCGAGCAGCTGTTCAACGTCCGTGAGCGCAAGCGTTTTGAGCGTCACGACATTTGGGAGCGCATTGCCGAGAACGGCACGATTTCCGCCGCCGTCATGGTCTGCGCCGCCATCGCCGCTGTCATCTGCGCCAACACCGATGCCTACGAGGCCATCCATCACTTTTTGGAGACCCCGCTGTATGTGGGCCTGGGGCATTTGACGGCTGGCCTTTCCGTCGAGCTTTTCGTCAACGACTTCCTCATGGCGATCTTCTTTTTGTTGGTGGGCATTGAGCTCAAGTACGAGATGACGGTCGGCGAGCTCAAGAATCCGCGTCAGGCCATGCTTCCCATGCTGGCGGCCGTTGGCGGCGTCGTCGTTCCCGCCTGCATCTACCTGATCTTTAACCATGCCGGCGCCCGCAACGGTTGGGCCATCCCCATGGCAACCGATATTGCCTTTGCGCTGGGCGTGCTGTCGCTTTTGGGCAATCGCGTGCCCAACGGAGTGCGCGTGTTCTTCTCGACACTCGCCATCGCCGACGACCTCATCTCCATCGCCGCCATCGCCATCTTCTACGGTCAGAGCCCCAATCCGTTTTGGTTGGGCGCCGCCGCGCTTGTGACCTGCGCGCTCGTGTGGCTCAACAAGACGCAGCATTACCGCCTTGCCCCGTATTCGGTACTGGGTCTGCTGTTGTGGTTCTGCATGTTCAAGAGCGGCGTGCATGCCACGCTTGCTGGCGTCATCTTGGCCTTTACCATCCCGGCCAAGTGCGGCGTCAAGCTCGATAACCTCACCGATTGGTTGGGCGAGTGCCTGCCGCTGCTCGATGACCGCTACGACGATGAGGCACACATCCTGGGCCAGCATGACTTTACCGTCTCGACCACCAAGGTCGAGCGCGTCATGCACCGCGTGACCCCGCCGCTCATCCGCATGGAGCGTCTGATCTCCACGCCGGTCAACTTTGTGATTCTGCCGATTTTTGCGTTCGTGAACGCACAGGTTCGCCTGGTGGGCGTGGACATGAGCACGCTGCTCTCCGACCCAGTGACGCTCGGCGTGTACTTTGGCATGCTGCTGGGCAAGCCGATCGGTATCTTTGGCATGACGTTTGCCCTGGTTAAGCTTAGGGCCTGCGAGCTGCCGCACAATGTCAACTGGCACATGATTGCCGGTGTGGGCATTCTGGGCGGCATCGGCTTTACCATGTCGATTCTCATCAGCGGCCTTGCCTTCCCGACGGCTCAGTTTGAGGTTCTGGCTGCCAAGGCCGCCATCCTTGCCGGTTCGGTCACCGCTGCCGTGCTCGGCATGATCTACATGAGCGTGGTCTGCAAACACCCCGCGCCCAAGGGTGAGTAAAAACTCGAAAAAAGACACCAGAACCGGTTTGGATGCGTTCGAAACTCGGATCCGGGTGCTACTGGCCACCTGCCAGATACCCCGTGGTCAAAAAAACGCCGTTTGTGAGTACTGTCACAAACGGCGTTTCATTTTAGGTGTGGAAAATAATGAACAAAGTTATAAGAACTGTACGTTAATGAGTGACCATCGACTTCCAATTTGGCGCTAGCTGACGGTGATTAGGGAATTTCAAGTCCAGTTTTGCCGATTACGACCAAGAATCGCTGCTACTAAAAAGGTAACAGTACTCATATTTGCCCTTTTTTGGCCGCAAGCCCTAAAACAAGCCTCGCCAGGGTCGGGAAACGGGCCAAATCGTCGGCCTCGAGGCTTATTCCACGGTGCCGTAGACAGCGCCCCAGCCGTGGGCGGCCAAGGCGGAGTTGAGCTGGTCGCAAAGTGACTGGCGGTCGTAATAGCCGGGCGGTAGCAGGTTGACGATTTCCATGAGATCAGGCGCCAGGTCCAAGATTTCGGCCTGTACGATCAGATCCAGGCGGTCGATGGCGTGGCGGTCGTAAAACAGCCCGTCGACCAGGCGCTGCAGGTCGCCGAATTCCTCGGCCTGGAACGATCCGTACTCCATAGTGCCTCCTTGGGCGCCCGCGCCGGCATGCGCGGCGATTCGTAATTCATTGCGATGGACTTAATCTATCACGGCTTCATAACGTTTCGACGGTGGCGGTCTATACTTAGAAGAACTGCAATGTACCGCTTCGCGAAAGGTCGCACCCATGCAGACGATCTACCAGAAGATGGAGACCACCGAACTCGATGCCGCCATCGAGGCGCTCAAAGCCGAGGTCGCCGAGGTCAAGGCCAAGGGCCTGGCGCTCGATATGGCCCGCGGCAAGCCGTCACCCGCCCAGGTGGACATCTCGCGCCCCATGCTCGATATCCTCAACGCCGACGCCGATCTGCACGACGGCAGCGTCGACTGCTCCAACTACGGCTGCTTCGAGGGCATTCCCTCGGCACGCAAGTTGGCAGGGGAGTTCCTGGGCTGCCCCGCCGAGCAGACGCTCGTGCTGGGTTCGTCGAGCCTTTTGATCGAGCATGACATCGCCGGCATGTTCTGGCGTTGCGGTTCGTGCGGCAGCGAGCCCTGGGACGCCTACGAGGCCGCGCACGACGGCAAGAAGGTCAAGTTCCTGTGCCCCGTTCCCGGCTACGATCGCCACTTTGGCATCACCGCCGACTTGGGCATCGAGAACGTCCCCGTCGCGATGACCGACAACGGTCCCGACATGGACGAGATCGAGCGCCTCGTTGCCGCCGACGATTCCATCAAGGGTATCTGGTGCGTGCCCAAGTATTCCAATCCCACGGGCATCACCTTTAGCGAGGACACTGTGCGCCGCCTGGTCGAGATGCCCACGGCCGCGCCCGATTTCCGCATCTTTTGGGACAACGCCTACTGCGTGCACGATCTGTACGACGAGACCGACGAGCTCGCAAATATCTTTGACCTCGCTCGGGCGGCGGGCACCGAGGATCGCGTGGTGGCCTTTGCCTCGACATCCAAGATCACCTTCCCGGGCGCCGGCATCGGCTTTATCGGTGCGAGCCCCGCGGTTATCGCCGAGTTCTCCAAGCGCCTGAAGGCCGGCCTCATCAGCGCCGACAAGCTCAACCAGCTGCGCCACGTGCGCTTCCTTCCCACCATCGAGGCGGTCAAGGAGCACATGAAAAAGCATGCCGAGTTCCTGCGCCCGCGCTTTGAGGCCGTCGAGCGCAAGCTCACCGAGGGCTTGGGCGACACGGGCTGTGCCACCTGGACGCACCCCCGCGGCGGCTACTTTGTAAGCTTCGATGGTCCCGAGGGCTCGGCCAAAAAGGTCGCCGCGCTTAGCGCCGACCTGGGCGTCAAGCTTACGCCGGCCGGCGCTACCTGGCCCTATGGCAAGGACCCGCGCGACACCAACATCCGCATCGCGCCGAGCTATCCCACGGTCGAGGACCTGGAGGCCGCGCTCGATGTGCTGGTGCTGGCCGTTAAGCTGGTCGCTGCCGAGCTTGCGCGTGCCGAGCGCGCCTAACGCGCGGCTTCCCGTACTATCCGCACTTTCAATACGTAAAGGAGCGTATACATGGATTTGGGTATTTCCACCAACCCCACGCCAGAGCTCTACACCATTAAGGTAACCGGCGAGATCGATATCTCTAACGCCGATAGCCTGCGCAATGCCATAGACCTGGCGCTCGAGCAGCCCACTGAGGCCGTTGAGCTCGATTTTGCCCAGGTGAGCTACATCGATTCGATGGGCATTGGCGTGCTCGTGGGCGCCGCGCACCACGCGGTCGACCACGGCAAGCGCTTTAGCTGCACCAATGTGCAGCCCCCGGTGATGCGCGTGGTTCAGCTGTTGGGTGTCGACCAGGAGATTTCGATCACCGCTGCATAATCTTGGCCCCAAAAGGGCGTGCCGTTTGGCATATGTTTGTGATGCGCTCGGACGTTTTGGCGTCCGGGCGCTATACTTGACCGAATGAATAGACGAGTTCCGGCCGAATGGCGCGGTGCGGGCTCGACTCACATCGAGCCTTGGAGGTATGTGTGTTTGGTATTGGAGAGGGTGAGCTCGCGATTATCGTGGTCTTCGGCTTTTTGCTGTTTGGCCCGGATAAGCTCCCGCAGATGGGCCGCACGATCGGCCGTGTCATCCGTCAGTTCCGCGAGACGCAGGAAAAGATGACGGCTGTTGTTCAGTCCGAGATCATCGATCCGGTAAGCGAGGCCGCGTCGGCCCCGGTCAAGCCCAAGAAGGCTGCCGTCGATGACGATTCCGATGCGGACGAGGATGCTGCCGAGACGGCAGCGCCCGCCAAGAAGGAGACCTTTGCCGAGCGTCGCGCCCGTCTTGCTGCCGAGAAGGCCGCAAGCGAGGGTGCTGCTGAGGGCGAAGGTTCTGCTGAGGAGGCCGATGCCGCCGACGCCGCGTCCGCCGATGCCGCCGCCGAGTCCGCTTCCGCTGCAGAGCCGGAGCCCGAGCCCGAGCCCGAGCCGGCAGAGCCCACGACGGCCGATCTCTACGCGCGTCGTCCCCGCAAGCGCAAGGCCGTCGTCGACCAGCTCGCCCGCGAGCTCGAAGCCGAGGACGACGCCACTGCCGCCGACGCCCCGAAGGGAGGCGATGAGTAATGCCTATCGGACCTGCGCGAATGCCGCTCTTCGATCATCTGGGAGAACTCCGTCGCCGCCTGACCATCGTGGTCGTGTCGGTGTTTGCCGCCGCTATCGTGCTGTATTTCGCCACACCCGTGGTGCTCGACATCCTGGAAGACCCCATCCGCTCCTTTGTGCCGGACGGTAAGTTCTACATCACCACCACGCTCGGCGGTTTTGGCTTGCGCTTCTCGCTGGCCATCAAGATGGCCGTGGTCATGTGCACGCCCATGATCATCTGGCAGATCTTGGCATTTTTCCTGCCGGCGCTGCGCCCCAACGAGCGCAAGTGGGTCGTGCCCACGGTGCTCGCCTCGACGGTGCTGTTCTTCCTGGGCGCCATCTTTTGCTACTTCATCATTATCCCGGCAGGCTTTGAGTGGCTCATCGGCGAAACCTCGGCTGTCGCCACGTCGCTGCCCGATCTGGAGGACTACGTCAACATGGAGCTGCTCTTTATGATCGGCTTTGGTGTGGCGTTTGAGCTGCCACTCATCATCTTCTACCTGTCCGTCTTTCACATCGTGTCCTACGCGGCCTTCCGCAGCGCCTGGCGCTACGTGTACGTTGGCCTGCTCGTGGGCTCAGCTGTGATCACGCCCGACGGCTCGCCCGTCACGCTGGGCCTTATGTACGGTGCCCTGCTTTCGCTCTATGAGATTTCGCTCGCCATCGCCCGCGTGGTCATTACCGCGCGCGAGGGCAAGGAGGGCTTGTTTGTGAGCCGTCTGGACCTGTTCTCGGATGACGAGGACGACGAGGAGTAAATCGGTATGCACGAGGTTGGCATTGTCAACGGCATACTCGATACAGTGATTCGCGCGGCGCGTGGGGCGGGGGCCTCGCGCGCCGTTTTGGTAACGCTGCGTATCGGGGATATGACCGAGGTCGTGCGCGAGGCGCTCGACTTTGCGTGGGAGACGTTTCGCGACGAGGACCTGCTCACGTGCGGCTGCGAGCTTGCCGTGGAGGAAGTCCATCCACAAAGCGAGTGCCTGGACTGCGGCGAGGTCTTTGAGCACGACCGTTTCCATTGCCGCTGCCCCCAATGTGGCGGCGCCAACGTGCGCCTGCTGCACGGCCGCGAGCTCGACATCGCCAGTATCGAAATCGAAACCCCCGACGATTAGCCCGCCAGTCACCTGGGAACGGGGTATAACTGTTAGAAGTTAAGGAGTGCCGACCATGGCCGAGAAAACGATTGATATCGCATCGCCGATTCTGTCGCGCAACGAGCGCCTGGCAGATCAGCTGCGTCAGCGATTTAATGAGGCGGGCACCTATGTGATCAATGTGCTGTCGAGCCCTGGCTCGGGTAAGACCACTACGATTCTGGGCACCAACGAGCGCCTGCGCGACAAGGCGGGCCTGCGTTGCGCCGTCATCGAGGGCGATATCGCCTCGGACGTCGACGCGATCACCATGAAGGAAGCCGGCATGCCCGCCATCCAGATCAACACGGGCGGCCTGTGTCACCTCGAGGGCAACATGATCATGGAGGCCGTCGACGCCTTCGACCAAGCTGTGGGCCTTCAGAATATCGACGTCATCTTTATCGAAAACGTGGGCAACCTGGTCTGCCCGGTCGACTTTGACTTGGGCGAGAACCTGTCCATCATGATCCTCTCGGTGCCCGAGGGCGACGACAAGCCCATCAAGTACCCGGGCATCTTCCAACACGCCGGCGCACAGCTGCTCAACAAGGTCGATGTGGCCCCGGCTTTCGATTTTGACATGGATAGGTATACTAAGACACTCGATGACCTCAATCCGCAGGCGCCGCGGTTTGCCGTGAGCGCGCGCAAGGGCGAGGGCATGGATGCCTGGTGCGATTGGCTCATCGGGCAGATTGAGCAAGCAAGGGCGTAAGTCGGCCGCCATACGGGCGGGCGTAGCCGCAGAGATACGAGATAGGAGCCTCTTTTGAAGCTCATCATCGCCGAGAAAAATGACGCCGCGCGTCAGATCGCCGAGCGGCTGTCCACGGGCAAGCCCAAAAAGGACAAGGTATACAACACCGCCATCTACCGTTTTGAGTGGAAGGGCGAGGAGTGCGTGACCATCGGCCTTGCCGGCCACATCCTGGCGCCCGATTTTTGCGACAGCGTGCTGTTCGATAAAAAGCTGGGTTGGTATTCGGTGACCGAGGACGGTGAGATGCTGCCGGCCGATATGCCCGATGGCCTGGCCCCCCGCCGTACGACACCAAGCGCAAGCCGTTCCTTGCCGATGGTATCTCCATCAAGGGCTGGAAGCTCGAGAGTCTGCCTTACCTCACCTGGGCGCCCGTCATTAAGCTACCGGCCGAGAAGGAGCTCATTCGTTCGCTCAAGAACCTCGCTAAAAAGTCCGACAGCGTTATCATCGCCACGGACTTCGATCGCGAGGGCGAGCTGATCGGCTCGGACGCTCTCAACAAGGTGCGCGAGGTGGCGCCCGACTTGCCGGTTGCCCGCGCCCAATACTCTTCGTTTACCAAGGCCGAGATCACGCACGCCTTCGATAATCTCGTCTCGCTCGACCAGAACCTGGCCGACGCCGGCGAGAGCCGTCAGCACATCGACCTTATCTGGGGCGCGGTGCTCACGCGTTACCTGACGCTCGCCAAGTTTGGCGGCTTTGGTAACGTGCGCTCTGCCGGCCGCGTGCAGACGCCGACGCTCGCCCTGGTGGTCGAGCGCGAGCGCGAGCGCATGGCGTTTGTGCCCGAGGACTATTGGCAGATTCGCGGCATGGGTGCCGCGCAGGGCGCTGACGAGGACGACCGCTTTAAGATTGCGCACAAAACGGCGCGCTTTACCGACAAAGATGCTGCCGAGATGGCGTATGGCCACGTCGACGGCGCTACGACGGCGACCGTTGCCGCGGTGACCAAGCGCTCGCGTAAGCAGCAGCCGCCCACGCCGTTTGCGACGACCTCGCTGCAGGCTGCCGCCGCGGCCGAGGGCATCTCGCCTGCGCGTACGATGCGCATCGCCGAGTCCCTCTACATGGCCGGTCTCATCAGCTACCCGCGTGTCGACAATACCGTGTACCCTGCGACGCTCGATCTGGGCGCCGTGGTGAGCGATCTGGCAAAGATTAACCCGGCGCTGGCGCCCGTGTGCAAAAAGGTGCTCGCCGGTCCCATGAAGCCCACGCGCGGCAAGGTCGAGACCACCGACCACCCGCCTATCTATCCCACGGGCGAGGGCGATCCGTCCACGCTCGACGGCGGCCAGCGCAAGCTCTACGACCTCATCGCCCGTCGCTTCCTGGCAACGCTCATGGGGCCCGCGACCATCGAGAACACCAAGCTCGAGCTCGACGTCAACGGCGAGCCGTTCGTGGCCTCGGGCGACGTGCTCGTGACCCCGGGCTTCCGCGAGGCCTACCCGTACGGCCTTAAACGCGACGAGCAGATGCCGCCGCTGGGGCAGGGCGATACGGTCGACGTGTTCGACATGAAGCTCGAGGCCAAGCAGACCGAGCCGCCCGCGCGCTACAGCCAGGGCAAGCTCGTGCAGGAGATGGAGAAGCGCGGCTTGGGTACCAAGTCCACGCGTGCGAGCATTATCGAGCGCCTGTATGCCGTGCGCTACCTCAAAAACGATCCCGTTGAGCCGAGCCAGCTGGGTATCGCCATTATCGATGCACTGTCGCAGTTTGCCCCGCGCATCACGAGCCCCGATATGACCAGCGAGCTCGATGGCGATATGACCCGTGTGGAGCGCGGCGAGGACACCGAAGAGCATGTCGTGACGCATTCGCGCGCGCTGCTGGCCGGCGTGCTCGACGAGCTGCTCAAGCATACGCAGGAGCTCGGCGACGCCATCAGCGACGCCGTCACGGCCGATGCGCGCGTGGGCGCCTGCCCCAAGTGCGGCAAGGACCTGGTCATGAAGACGAGCGCCAAGACCCGCGGCAGCTTTATCGGCTGCATGGGCTGGCCCGACTGCGACGTGACCTATCCGGTGCCGAGCGGCGTCAAGGTAAGCCCGCTCGAGGGCGAGGCCGCTGTGTGTCCCGAGTGCGGTGCGCCGCGCATTAAGTGCCAGCCGTTCCGCCAGAAGGCCTTCGAGATTTGCGTGAACCCCACGTGCCCCACCAACTATGAGCCCGACCTTAAGGTGGGCGAGTGCAAGGTGTGCGCCGAGGCCGGACGCCATGGCGACCTGATCGCGCACAAGAGCGAGAAGAGCGGCAAGCGCTTTATCCGCTGCACCAACTATGACGATTGCGGCGTGAGCTATCCGCTGCCGGCGCGTGGCAAGCTCGAGGCGACGGGCGAGACCTGTCCCGAGTGCGGCGCCCCCATCGTGGTGGTCAACACGGCGCGCGGTCCGTGGCGTATCTGCGTCAACATGGATTGCCCGACCAAGGAGAAGAAGCCCGCCCGCGGCCGCAAGACCACAACCAAGACGACCACGGCGAAGAAGACGACCGCGGCCAAGAAGACGACGGCTAAGAAAGCCACTGCCGCCAAGAAGACGACCGCGAAGAAGTCGACTGCCAAGAAAACAGCCGCCGACAAGTAACGGCGCAGCCGAAACATTGCCCAAAAAAACGAGCGAGGACCTCAAAATCCTCGCTCGTTTTTTTGGGTAGTCATTGGGGACGTTCTTGAATGACTAGTCGTTTAAGAACGTCCCCAATGACTAGTTTCGCATGCGACTAGTTCACTTCGACGGGCTTTGCGCCGGGGTAGCGGTCCTCAAAGTCCAGACGGTATTTGTTGTCGTTGGTGCCCGCTACGTTGTCGCGCGCCAGCGGCGCCACGATCTCGTCCTTGTGGTTGGCGGGGCTGGAGTACTCAAGGCTGATCTCCCAAGCGTCGCAGATCGCATCGATGCGGTGATCCAAGTCGTCGTACAGGGCAATGATGTCCTTCCAGGAGCTGTAGTTCTTGGAGCTCGTCGGGACGTCCAGGTCCTCGACGATGTCGTAATACTGCTCGATCGTGTCCTCCGTGCGCTCGGCAACATCAGCAAGATTTTGACGGGTGGTGCGATCTTCTTCCAGATAGCTACCGTTGAAGGCCTGCGCGCAGCTGCGGACCTGGCTGTCGAGATCTTCGAGCAGATCGTAGTATTCGCTCAGCCGACGGTAGAGGTTCTGCTCGGAGAGCGTCGCTTCGCCGCCATCCTCGTCATCATCGTCGTACAGGCTGTTCGGATCGCCGAGGGGCTTTAGGTCATCGTCATCGTCATCGTGGTGCAGCTTGGTTACCTCTGCAGTCGTCTGCGTGGCGGCGTTGTCGAACGGCTTGATCACAAAGAAGATGACCAGGGCGATGATAACCGCCACCAGCACAACGATAATGGCGACAAGCGGACCGGTTCTGCTCTTTTTGGGAACTGGGGTCTGTGGCGAAGCGGGCGCGTATACAGGCGCCGACTGCTGCTGAGGCGAGCTGCCTGCGACAGGAATACGCTGCGTGGTCTCGACCGCTGCGGGGCTTGCGGCGGGGTCGGGGCGATAGGCGAGAGGATCGTCCGGTTTAGTTTGCGGCGTATTGAGGGAGCCGGTCTGCTCAAAAGCGGGTTGGTCGTTGCTTGCGGCCGATTGCTCAACGGGTGCACCGCACGAGGTGCAGAACTTGGCATCATCTGCAAGAAGCTTGCCGCACGCGGCACAATACCGAGACATTGCCACTCCCTTCGCCACATTTCAATGCAATACGACGATTATACCCAGCGCCCCAAAAAGCCGGCAGTTAGGGACATTCCTTTTCGGCCGGGTAGTCACCTGCGACGTTCTTAAACGACTAGTCATTCAAGAACGTCCCCAATGACTAGGCCCGATTTGGGGTGCGCCGGACGCTGGGGTATTATGGCTTGGTTGCTATAACTTGCATTTACGCGCCTTGTAGGAAGGGGCTGCGCCCATGGCTTTTGAGCCCGCTCAACATAGCTTTATCACGCTCGAGGGCGTCGACGGTGCCGGCAAGTCCACGCAGGCGCGCCTGCTGGCCCGCGCACTCGACCTCGCTGGCTACCAGGTTGTGAGCCTGCGCGAGCCGGGCGGCACCGCCATCAGCGAAAAGATCCGCGCCCTGCTGCTCGACCCCGCCAACACGGCGATGGGCGATACCTGTGAACTGCTGCTCTACGAGGCCGCGCGTGCCCAGCTGGTGCACGAGGTCATAGCTCCCGCCCTCGCTGCCGGCAAGGTGGTCCTGTGCGACCGTTTCTACGATTCCACGACCTGCTATCAGGCGTTTGCCGATGGTCTCGACCGTCAGATGGTACGCGATGCCAACAACCTGGCTGTCGCCGGTACGCATCCGGCGCTCACGCTCGTCTATCACATCACGCCCGAGCAGGCGGCGCTGCGCATGGCGGCCCGCGGTGCGGCCGATCGCATGGAGGCCAAGGGCATGGCCTTCCAGGAGCGCGTCTATCAGGGATTTTGTGCCATTGCTGCCGAGGAGCCAGACCGTGTAAAGCTCATCGACGCCACCGTGCCCATCGAGGAGGTCTTCGGGAAGACGGTCGAGCAGGTTCGCGCGTACGGTCTCGGCATTCCGCAAGACGCTGTCGTCGCCGCGCTTGCCAAGGAGGCCGAGTAACATGGCCCCCGCTCAGGCAAGCCTGCTGGCCAAGCTCGACACCCAACAGCGCGTGCGCGATTTTTTGACCAACGCCGTCTCCAGCGGCCGTGCATCGCACGCCTACCTGTTTTTGGGCGCGCCCGGCGCCGGTAAGCTCGATGCCGCATGGGCGCTTGCCCAGGCATTTCTGTGCGAGCAGGACGGCTGTGGCTCGTGCGACAGCTGCGTGCGCGTCGCGCGCCATACGCACCCCGACGTGCACTATTACACCCCCGAAAGCGCGACGGGCTACCTCATCGCGCAGACCCGCGAGCTGCTCGACGACGTGCCCTTGGCGCCCATCCGCGCCAAGGCAAAGGTCTACATCATCGACCGAGCCGAGCAGCTGCGCGCCAACACCGCCAACGCGCTGCTCAAAACGCTCGAGGAACCGCCTGAGGGCGTCATGTTCATCCTGTTGGGCACCTCGGCCGACGTGATGCTGCCCACCATCGTGAGCCGCTGCCAGTGCGTACCGTTTCGGCTGGTTTCGCCCACTGTGGCCGCTCAGGCCGTGAGTCGCGCCACCGGTCAGGATCCCGCGCGCTGCCGCATGGCCGTCGCTGTGGCGGGAAGCCCCACGCGTGGTATCGAGTTCCTCAAGAGCGCCGAGCGCCAGGACGCCCGTCGCCAGATGGTCCGTGCCATCGACTCGCTCATCGCCGCCGACGAGGCCGATGTGCTCAGTCGCGCCAGGTCGCTCATCGTCGCCGTCAAGGCGCCGCTCGCCGAGGTCAAGTCAACGCAGGAAAAGGTGCTCGAGCAAAATGCCGACTACCTGTCGCGTGGAGCATTGAAGCAGCTTGAGGACCGCAACAAGCGCGAACTCAACGCACGCGAGCGTTCGGGTATCATGGAAGCGCTGGCGAGCGCGCGGACGCTCATGCGCGACGTGCTGCTGACACTTCAAGACGAGGTGGCAGACGTGGTGAACGAGGACGTGCGCGACACGATCGGGCGGCTTGCCGCGGCGACGAATGTTGCGGGTGCCACCCGGGCGCTCGAGGCGGTTGCCACCGCTGAGCGCAACATCGCCAGAAACGTTACTCCCCAGCTGGCCATCGAGGTCATGCTGTTCGATATCAGGAAGGCACTGAAATGCCGTTAGTCGTACCCGTTAAGTTTACCTACGCCTCGCGCGACCTGTGGTTCGACCCACAGGATCTGGATATCCTCGAGGCCGATTATGCCATTTGTTCTACCGAGCGCGGAACCGAGATCGGCCTGGTCACGGCCGATCCCTTCGAGGTGCCGCTCGACGAGATCGGTCAGCCGCTCAAGCCCGTGTTGCGCGTAGCGAGCGACATCGACCTGCAGCTTGCCGACGACCTGGCTATCCAGGGTGACGAGGCCATGGTCGACTTCCGCCGCCTGGTCAAGGAGCTCGACCTCGAGATGAAGCCGGTCGGCGTCGAGTACCTGTTTGGCGGCGAGAAGGCTGTGTTCTACTTTGCTGCCGAGGAGCGCGTCGATTTCCGTCAGCTCGTCAAGGACCTGTCCTCGACGCTGCACATCCGCGTCGACATGCGCCAGATCGGCGTGCGTGACGAGACCCGCTTGGTGGGCGGCTATGCCCAGTGCGGCCAGGAGCTCTGCTGCACGCGCTTTGGCGGACAGTTTGAGCCGGTTTCGATCCGCATGGCAAAAGAGCAGGACCTGCCACTCAACTCGTCCAAGATTAGCGGCGTATGCGGCCGCCTGATGTGCTGCCTGCGCTACGAGTTTGAGGCGTACAAGGACTTTAAGAGTCGCGCGCCCAAAAAGAAGACGCTTATCGATACGCCGCTTGGTAAGGCGCGCATCCAGGAATATGACACGCCGCGTGAACAGCTGGTGTTGCGCCTGGAGAACGGCAAAGTCTTTAAGGTCAACCTGGCCGACATGACCTGCTCCGAGGGCTGCAAAAAGAAGGCCGCCGAGCAGGGCTGCAACTGCCGCCCCGACTGCGTGACGCGCGATGTGCTCGAGCGTATCGAGTCGCCCGAGATGCGCCTGGCGCTTATGGAGCTCGACCGCGAGAACGGCGTCGACGTGGGCGATGGCCTGTCGAGCGCCGATCGTCTGGCGGGGACGACGATGCCCAAGCGCCGCCGTCGCGATGCAGACGCTGATACCCGTGCCGGTCAGAGCCAGGGCGAGAGTCGCGGCCGCGGCAAGGGTCGCGGAAAGGCCGAGGCACCCGAGGCTGAGGAAGCTTCCGGTGGACGTCGCCGCCGCAATCGCTCGGGTTCGGGCAATGCCGGCGAGGCCGCTTCCGCAGGCAAGAATTCCCCTCGCGAGCGCGAGGCCCAGCAGCCTCAGCAGCAGAATCGTGGCGGTGGCATGAACCCCACGCGCCGTCGTCGCCGCCATTTGTCGAGCGAGGAGCGTGAGGACGCCTTCCGCGCCGCAGCCGCTCGCGAAGCCGGTGCCGCCCCCAAGGGTGGTTTGGGTTCCGATACGCCTGCCGACAAGGGTGGCAAGCGGCGCAACGATGACGAGCGCGCCCCGCGTCCGCGTCGTCGCCATTCCTCGGGCACGCAGCAAAAGCCCTCGGTGCCCTCCGTGGCCGATCAGGTCTCGGATGGCGAGGTCAAGGTCACACGTCGTCGCCCCGGAGATGGCGGAGGGGCGACGGCCAAGGCCGCGCGCGGCGCTGCTCGCGACGAACGCGAGTCGCGCGAAGATCGTGGTGGCGAGGGTTCGGCCGACCAGGGCCAGAAGCGCCGTCGCCGTCGCCGTTCCCGCAAGCCGCGTCAAGATGGTGGCGAGGGCTCGAACCAAAACTCGTCCGCACCGCAACCGCCCACCGGCGAATAGCGCCCGCAAACGGATTTAACCTGCCTGACCCCAAACGCGTCGGGGTACTATAGCGCTGAATCAACAACCCTCCCTGCGACCGAACGTAGGGAGGGTTGTGTCGTGAAGAGACATTTGAATGTGTTGGGATGCCTGCAAGGTGCCGGCATCCTACCGTTTGCGGATGAATTGCTACCGTTTGCCGAGCGGGCGGCGCACGAGGCGCTTGAGGCGTTGTCGCCTACGCGATGTGCCGGCTGCGAGCGCGCCGGTGCGCTTATTTGCCAAGACTGCCTGGCCGCGCTCGCGCTCATCGACCCGCGGCATAGCTGCACTCGATGCGGCGCCCCGTTTGGAGACTTGCTGTGCACCGAGTGCTCGGTCGAGGGTGCCTCCTCGGCGATGGCCGAAGCGCTCGACCGGTGCCTGGCATGTGCCGTTTACACGCATCCGCTGCCGCGGATCATTAAAGCGTACAAAGACGCGGGCGAGCGACGCCTGGCGCCGTATCTGGCAGAGCTGCTATACGACACCGCCTTACATGCCCAGGTCACGGCACCCGAACGCTTGGGCGGTGTGTTGTCCGGCGCCGATGCAGTGGTGTTTGTGCCCGCGACGGCGGCGGCGTTTCGGCGACGCGGCTTCGATCATATGGAAGCCATCGCGCGCCCATTTTGTGAGCTGTCGGGTGTTCCGCTGCTCGACGCCCTCGTTAAGTACGGCCATGGCGACCAGCGTGAACTCGGTCGTGAAGAACGCCGTGAACGCGCCCGAGGCATGTACGAGACCGTTGAGGACGTGCGGGGCCGCCGCCTGCTGCTTATCGACGACGTTATCACCACGGGCGCGACGATGGCAGCGGCTTCGGCGGAACTCAAGCGCGCCGGTGCCGCGGCCGTTGATGGCCTCGCTATCGCACGCGTTTGGTAGGGGTGATTCATGTGGCGGTAACAATCAGGCAGTGCAACAAGCCGACAAAAGAGCAGCTAGCGGCTTCCGTGATCCTGACGGGCGCCTCGGCGTTGCGTATGATTCGAGCCGATCGCCGGCAGATGGGCTACATCGGCTGGAAGGACCTTGAGCCCGAGGGGGAGCGCCGCGTGCTGTGTGCGTCGTCGCCCTCGACCGAGGACATCTATCTTCCCGACTTGGTGCGGATTGGGGCCGCAAACGGCGAGGTACAAGAGGGTTTGTGCTTGCTGGTAGGGTCTGCAGCGCAGCGCCGCCGCATTCTTGGCGTGAGCTGGTCCGTATGCTCCGGGTTGCCCGCCGGCTCGATTCTAGAGGTGGAACCGGGGGTGTACAGCCTGTCTCCCGAGGCCCTTTGTGTTGCCGTCGCCCGCGAGGTCGGCTGTATCCAGGCGTTTGCCCTGGCCCAGGAACTGTGTTCCAAGATTTCACTGAGCGATCGCGGGAAGTATCTGCCTCCCTACACCTCACCTGTTGCGAATAGACTTGCAAAGGACAAGGACCAACCGGCAGACGTGGGCTACTTTGAAGTCGAGCCGGTGCTGACGCCCGATCGCCTGGAAGATTACCTTGCGGCATGCAAGGGGAATGTGGCCAAACAGCTGCTGCGCCTGTGTCCCTACCTGTCAGAAAACCTGCGCTCGCCCATGGAGTGCATCATGCTCGCTCTGTTTTCGCTTCCGTTTCCCTATGGCGGATTTGCCTGCGGTCCTTTTAAGACCGACTACAAGATCGAGTTCGATGACCGCGCGCAGGCAATCTCGGGGATGCCGCATGCCGTTTGCGATGCATATCAGGAAGCAGCCCGGTTTGACCTGGAATACAACGGTGAGCTGGGCCATTCCTCCCGGAGGGGACGTATCCATGATGAAAAACGCAACACGGGCTTGATTACTATGGGAATCGAAGTCGCGACGGTCAACAACGAAATGCTCTGCGACATGGAAGCGATGGAAGCGCTCGCATGGCGCATCCACCAGTGCATGGGTAAGCGATATCGCAACCGTGTTGACGCTCGCAGAAAGAAACAAGAGGCGCTATTTAACACGCTGCGGGCGTGTTTTGGGCTTAAAGCCGCCTAACAATGCTCTGAAACAGGGGGTTGGATATATGCTCTGGCCAAAATATAGCAAATATGAGTACTGCTACAAATTCAGTAACAGTAAAATCAGGGATTTTGGGACTAGAAGATGGCGTAAATTCGAAAAATACTAAACAAATGTAGAATATCCTGGCATCAATCTGACGTTATAGAGCGTGAAAACTGCTTGCAGAGCCAAAAATTCCTGCCACTAATTTGGTAACAGTACTCATATTTACAACTTTTTGGCCACTGCACCCTAAGAAGGGTGCAGTGGAGCTCCCCGTAGGGGAGCTCCGGGCTTCATGGGGGCACGAATGGTCCGCTCCGACCTGCAAAATCTGTGCTCACGGTGCGAATGGCGTCCCTAACCTTAAACTTTAGCTTGAACTTAGCTATAATGCGCTACGTTCCTGCCAGGCTGTGGTTGCGGACGGACGTAATGTCCATCCTAGTCCAAGACAGACGCGGTCAAAGGGATCCACGTAAGCGACCGCGTGCGCGCGGCGCGATCATGGCGCGTCCTAGATGTAAGCCGCACCGTCCGTTCTACTTTCTTTGGGGCAATACCGCCTCGCGGGCGAGCGGGCCAGTCGTGAAGGTGGCTATGGCCTCCCGAGCAAACACCCCGGTGCGCAAGTGTGGGGTCAAATACCAGGTCAGCTGGTGGGAACAACCCGTTATTCCGCGCAACGCACGGATTGTATACGACACAGAAGGCAGGGTAGTGGACATGGTGAGGGGCAGCTTGATGCACGCGGCTCGGTTGGGTGCTGGGACCGCGGCGGTCATTGCCGTATTGGGCTTGAGCGGATGCGCGTTCAATCCACTGTCCACGTTCACGACACCCACGATTGAACAGATCGAGCGCGAGACCGTCACGCCGGCGGTGTCGGACGATGCCCTGGTCACTCCCGGTACCCTGACGGTTGCCCTCGATACCTCCGATGCTCCGCAGGCCATGCAGGGTTCCGATGGTAACCTCACGGGCTACGCGGTCGACGCTGCCCGCGCCCTTGCAAGCCGTATGGGCCTTAAGGTTGCCTTCGTCGATGCGTCATCTGCCAATTCCGCGCTTGGCGACAAAAAGGCTGACATCTTCATTGGTGACATCAATTCCACGGATGGTGATATCAGCACGCTTGGTACCTGCCTGTACGATGCTGCGGCGGTGTTCGGAAAGACGAGCGACGGTGAGTCGCTGAGCGTTTCCACCGAAAAGCTAAACACCACTACCCTGGGCGTTCAGGCTTCCTCGGCATCGCGGGAAGCACTCGCCAAACAGAGCGTCACGGCCAACCAAAAGACCTTCTCCAACATTAATGAGTGCTTTGAAGCGCTCGAGTCCGGCGAGGTCGACTATGTGATCTGCGATTCCACGGCCGGCGGTTACCTCGCACGTCTGATGAGCCAGATCTCCTACGTTGGCGCTCTCGAGACGCCCTCGACGCTCGGCGTTGCAGGCCTTGCCGCCAACGATGAGCTGTGCCGTGCCGTGGGCGATGCCCTCGACGGTATTACGGCCGACGGCACGCTCGATGCTGTCCACTCTGTCTGGTATGGCACGATGCCCTATGACCTTACCACTAAGACGGTTTCGGGCGCTGATGTGCAGTCGACCGACACCGGATCCAGCGAGTCCGCATCCTCCGATTCGAGCAGCGAGGGTGCAACCTCCGAGAATAAATCGTCCAGCCAGGAGGGCGCTATCACCGACGACGACATTAACAAGCTCAATAGCTAGTTATTGCTAGGGGTGGAGTCTCCTATACGCTGGGAGAGACGCCTCTTCACGGTTTCAACACGCATTGCCGGGCTTTCCCAACAGGGGAGCCCGGCTTTTTCGTTTCCATAAAACCAGCAGGTCAAAGACATTTTTCAGGTGCAAAACCAAAGCGGCCGTCGCGCTCCCATAGCGCACTTTGCCACGGAAAAGTGCGAGACTTCGGTATGCGGTATCAAGCAATCGTTATTCGGGTCTTTGGGAATCCGCGTGATTAAATGCACGGCAATGGGTACATAGCCAGTACAGTAAGTTCCCGAGGCAGATTGGAGCCACGTATGGATATCAAGGTTTCTGGACGCAAGACGACGGTAACCGATGCTCTGCGTGCGCATGTGGATGAGAAGATCGGCGAGGCGCTCAAGGTTTTCGATATCGAGCCCATGACGGTCGATGTTGTGCTTCGTTATGAGAAGAATCCCTCGAACCCCAACCCGGCAATTGTCGAGGTCACGGTTCGTGCCCGCGGTTCTGTGATTCGCGTTGCCGAGCACGGCGCAGATATGTATGCCGCCATCGATCTCTCCGCCGATAAGGTTACCCGCCAGCTGCGCAAGTTTAAGACCAAGGTCGTGGACAATCGCCAGGGTGGTGCCAGTGCCGCGGATGTCGCACCGGTCGAGCGCGTCGAGGATCTGGCCGATCTGCTGCTGCCCGAGGAGGAAGACGACCTGCTCGTCCGCGAGAAGGTCATCGATGTCACCCCGATGACCGAGGAGCAGGCGCTGGTGCAGACCGATCTGCTCGGTCACGACTTCTACGTGTTCGAGAACGCGACGACCGGTCTCATCAATGTGGTGTATCACCGTAAGAATGGTGGATATGGCATCATCAAGCCCCGTATCGAAACACTTGACGAGTAAAATACGTTAACTTGCATGAGTTAACGGCTGGCGGCCATCCCATGCGGATGGCCGCCTTTTTTACGTAAGGAGTCGCTTTGATGGACAAGGCCGCATCCGCCGGTCATTCGGACCGTTGCCGCATCGTTGTCGATACCTGCTGCGACTTTAGCCCCGAGGTCGCCGTGAACCTCGATGTCGATATCCTGGGTTTCCCCTTCATTATCGATGGCGAGGAGCGCACGGACGACATCTGGTCGAGTATGAGCCCTAAGGAGTTCTACGACCGCATGCGCGCCGGTGCCCGCGTGTCCACCTCGGCTGTGTCGCTCGGTCGCTATATCGAGTTCTTTACCGAGTGCGCCAAAGAGGGCACGCCCACGGTCTACCTGTGCTTTACCTCGGCGCTTTCGTCGAGCTACAACTCCGCGTGCCAGGCGGCAGATGCCGTGCGCGCCGAGTATCCCAACTTTGAGCTCTACGTGGTCGACAACGCCCTACCCTGCGCGACCGGCGAGCTTCTGGCGCTCGAGGCCGTGCGCCAGCGCTCGGCGGGACTCACCGCCAAGCAGCTGGTCGATTGGGCAAACGAGGCCAAGACCTACGTGCACGGCTACTTTACGCTCGAGAGCTTTGACGCACTGGCCGCCGGCGGCCGCATTCCGCCCGCGGCGGCGCAGCTCACGGCAAAGCTCGATGTCAAGCCCGAGCTCTCCTACGACCTTGCCGGCTCGCTGTCGCTGATCGGCGTCAACCGCGGCCGCAAGAAGGCGCTCAAGTCCATCCTCAAGTCGTTCCGCGAGAACTACGTGCCCGATCGCACCATGCCCATCGCTATTATGACTGCCGATGCCGAGAAGGACGGTGACTGGCTCGAGGCCGCCATCCGCAAGGAGGAAGGCTGCGCCGACGCCACGATTATCCGTAGTTCCGTCGGCCCTACCATCGGCTCGCACGTGGGGCCCGGCATGGTGGCGCTTGCATTTTGGGGCAAGAACCGCGCCGAGAAAGCCTCGCTTTCCGACCGCATCGCGCGCCGTGTGCGCGGTGAGTAGACAGGCGCTACGACCACGGGCGCCCCGCAGCTCAAGCGCTGGCGCTGAGTATTCAACCTGGTAACAACACCCAACCCAAAAGGAAAGGTTTCATGGCAAACAAGCTCTCCGTCGCATTCATCGGCACCGGAATTATGGGTGCCCCCATCGCCGGCCACATCCTGGACGCCGGCTATCCCGTCACGGTCAACAACCGCACCAAGTCCAAGGCCGCCACGCTTATCGAGCGCGGTGCCGTCTGGGCCGATACGCCGGCCGATGCCGTGGCGCATGCCGATGTCGTCTTTACCATGGTGGGCTATCCCTCCGAGGTCGAGGAACTCTACCTGGCGGGCGACGGCCTGCTCGCGTGCACCAAGCCGGGTGCGGTCTTGATCGACCTCACCACGAGCTCGCCCGAGCTCGCCCGTGACATTGCCGAGGCCGCCCAGGTATCTGGCCGCATGGCGTTTGACTGCCCCGTCACCGGCGGCGAGTCGGGCGCTATCGCCGGTACGCTCACGGCTATCGTGGGCGCTACCGAGAACGACATCGCGCCGGTTCGCGACATCCTTGCCACCTTTGCGGCCAACATCTGCTGCTTCGACGGCGCCGGCAAGGGCCAGGCTGCCAAACTCGCCAACCAGGTGTCGCTGGGCGCCTGCATGGTCGGCATGGCAGACGCCATGGCATTTGCCGAGCTGAGCGGCCTTGACCTGGAGAAGACCCGCCAGATGATCCTGGGCGGTACCGGCAAGTCCGGCGCCATGGAGAGCCTGGCTCCCAAGGCGCTCGACGGCGACTACAAGCCCGGCTTTATGGTCGAGCATTTCATTAAGGACCTGCGTCTGGCGCTCGCCTACGCCGATGACCGCGAGCTCGCGCTGCCCGGCGCCGATGTCGCCTTTACGCTCTACGACATGCTCGACGCCATCGGTGGTGCCAAGCTGGGCACCCAGGCCATCACGGTCCTCTACAAGGAGGAGGCCGACGCCATCGCCGCCGGTCTGGACTGGTCGCAGTATCGTCCCGAGGAGCACGGTGCTCACGAGGAAGGCTGCGGTTGCGGCGAGCACGGCGACGAGCACGAGTGCGGTTGCGGCCACCATCACGGCGAGGACCACGAGTGCTGCGGCGGCCACGGCCATGACGACGACCACGAGTGCTGCTGCGGCCACCATCACGGGGAGTAGCGCCCATGAGCTGGACGTTCGTGGTACTTGCGCTGGTGCTCTTTCTCTTTGCGATCTACATCGGCTTTTTGTGCGGCCAGTGGGCGTGCGAAAAGCGCGTCATCACCAAGCGCGACTACTGGATTGCCAACTTTGCGGGAGCGGCGGCAGTCGTCCTGCTGACCTGGGTGTTCTCGCTGTTCCCGCTGGTGCAGTTTGCGCCGATCGGCTGGCTTGGCGGCTTTATCGCCGGCCTTAAGATGAGCTTTGGCGAATCCATCGGCCCGTGGCGCAAGCACGACGAGGTCTTCAACGTCAACAAGGCCCATCGCGCCGCCGCCGATGCGGGCGACGCCGAGGACCGCCGTCGCGCACGCCGCAATGGCGCTGCCGACCGACAGCTCATCTCGGTCACCGATGACAGCAAGGGTGCTGGCAAGCACGCTAAGAAATAGTAAGAAGAGGTAACTATGGCAGAAAATAAAGACGAACAGCTCACCGACGAGGAGCTGGCACAGCTTCAGCTGGCAGAGGAGAACGAGAACGCCGTCGACCGCCTGGTCCAAGAGCTTGGCTGTCCCACGCGCCGCATCCGCCAGTTTGCCGCCCGCGTGCTGCATCTGCTTGCTGAGCGCGATCCCCAACGCGTCGTGCCCTGCGCGCCCGCGCTGATCGAGGCGCTCGACCGCCCCGAGGCTCAGACCCGCTGGGAGGCCCTCGATGCCCTGGCGGCGCTCGCCACTACCTGCCCCGAGCAGCTGGGCGATGCCTTCGAGGGCGCCGAGACCGCGCTGTTCGACGAGATCTCCTCCACGCTGCGCTACGCCGCCTTCCGCCTGCTGTGCGTGTGGGGAGCCACGGGCGTCGAGCGGTCGCGCGAGGCTTGGCCGATTCTGGACGAGGCCATCCAGTGCTACCACGGCGACCTCGAGTATCGCGACATGCTCGGTTGCCTGTACGAGTTCGGCCAGGGCGAGATCGACGCCGAGGTTGCCGAGAAGCTCGCGCTGCGCCTTAAGTTCGACGCCGAGAACGGCAAGGGCAGCTATCTCAAGGCCCGTTCGAGCGAGATCTGCGAAATGCTTGTTAAACGTTTTGGCCTGGATCTCTCCAAAAAGAAGAAGCGTGCTAGCGTTAAAAAATCCGACGACGCCGAAGACGAGGAGTAACAGATTATGGCGCACGATGTAGTCCTGATTCCCGGCGACGGTATCGGTCCCGAGATTACGCAGGCCATGCGCCGCGTGGTCGAGGCCACCGGTGTCCAGATCAACTGGAACGTCCAGGAGGCCGGCGCCGGCGTCATGGACGAGTTTGGCACGCCGCTGCCCCAGCATGTGCTCGATGCGGTCGCCGAGACCAAGGTTGCCATCAAGGGCCCCATCACCACGCCGGTCGGCACGGGCTTCCGCAGCGTCAACGTTGCCCTGCGCAAGCACTTTGACCTGTACGCCTGCGTGCGCCCCTGCCTGTCGCAGCCGGGCGACGGTTCTTGCTTCCGCGATGTCGACCTGGTTATCGTGCGCGAGAACACCGAGGACCTCTACGCCGGCATCGAGTTTGACGAGGGCGCTGCCGAGGTCGAGGAGCTCTCGCAGCTCGTCGAGCGTTCGGGCCAAAAGACCTTCACTGCCGATTCCGCGATCTCGATCAAGCCGATCTCTATTGCCAAGAGTCGCCGCATTGTGGAGTATGCCTTTGAGTACGCCCGCCGCTGTGGCCGCAAAAAGGTGACGGCCGTACACAAGGCCAACATCATGAAGGCGACCGACGGCCTGTTCCTGCGCGTGGCGCGCGAGGTGGCCGCCAACTATCCCGATATCGAGTTCAACGACAAGATCGTCGACGCCACCTGCATGGGCCTGGTCCAAAACCCCGACGACTTCGATGTCCTGGTGCTGCCCAATCTGTACGGTGACATTGTGAGCGACCTGTGCGCTGGCTTGGTGGGTGGCCTGGGTATGGCCCCCGGCTCCAACATCGGTGCCGACTGCGCCATCTTCGAGGCAACGCACGGCTCCGCGCCCGATATCGCTGGTCAGGATATCGCCAACCCCACGGCCGAGATTCTGTCTGCGGCTATGATGCTCGATCATCTGGGCGAGAACGATGCTGCCAATCGTATCCGCGCCGCCGTGTCCGCCACGCTCGACGAGGGTAAGCAGGTTACCGGCGACGTACGCCGTGCCCAGACCGGTTCCGTTGAGGGCGCGGTGGGTACGCAGGCCTTCGCCGATGCCGTTATTGAGCACTTGGCCTAAGACATGCAGGCTGCAAACGCCTAAATAGTACTTAAGTGTTTGCGTATAACCTAAGAATCAATATGCCCGGCGCCTCGTCGGGCGTATTCTGTTAGGGATTGTGTTCCCAATAAGGAGTAGCTGACTATGGGTCTGATTCAAAAGAAGGACGAGAAGGACGAGATCGACGGCATCCAGATCATCGAGCGCGGCGAAGGCCCCGACGGTGATGAGGACGAGAAGATCGATCTGGTCGCCGGCACGTCTGCCGAACATATTGCCGCCGGCACGACCGCCGAGGAGGAGGACGCTCGCCTGGAGGTAAAGATCGCCGCGGACGCCGCCGACGAGAACCTCATGCCCGAAGAGCAGGACGATGACGACTCCGACGTGGACGACCACGCTTACAAGCACAAGAAGACGATGATTGCCGCCTTTGTGGTCGCCATCGTGATTGCTGCGGTGGTCGGCTTCTTTATCGGCAACGGTGGTTTTGGCGGCAAGGGCGTCGGCTCGGCTACCCTCACCGAGGACCAGCTCGATTCGACCGTGGCAAGCTATAGCTACAACGGCAAGAAGAGCGATATCACCGTGCGCGAGGCCATCGAGAGCCAGTACAGCCTCGATAAAGTCAAGAATAGCGATGGCAATTACACCGCTCCGTCCGCCGACGTCATCCTGTCCTATGTGCGCAACAAGATTTTGCTCGATGCAGCCGAGGACGAGGGTATTACCGTCTCTTCAAAGGAGATGAAGAAGTACGCCGAGGATTCTATCGGCACTTCGGATTACGGCACCATGGCCAAGCAGCACGGCGTGTCCAAGGACCAGGCCAAGCAGATCGTCCGCCAGTCCGCGACGCTGCAGAAGCTCTACAAGAAGAAGGCGGGCGATAGTGCGAGTATGCCGACCGCTCCAACTGAGCCTTCCGATGGCAACGAGGACACCGCGAGCAAGGACTACGCCGACTACATCATCAACCTTGCCGGTGACGAGTGGGATAGCGAGAAGGGCACCTGGAAGGACGAGAACGGCACCTACGCTAAGGCCTTCGCCAACGACGCCTTTACCGCCGATAGCGCAACCTATAAGCAGGCCATGACCGCCTACTACACCGCCTATCAGCAGTATTCTTCGCAGGCCTCCAGCGCCAGCTCCAAGTGGACCGGGTACGCCAACGGCCTGTACGCCAAGGCCAACATCAGCATCTACGGCCTGTTTGCGTAAGGTTCGCCTGAGCTTCCGAGTGCGGGGCCGAAATATCTGATGAAGCCCGCTGTTGTTGGCACCATTCGTGGTATGGATGCCGATGCTCAGACCGCTTGACTTGCCACGACCGAGGGCATCGCGTTCTCCAAGATCGCTGGTAACTCCTTCATCGGTATCCTGTCCGCCATCATCGGTGGCAAGGAGAACATTAAGACCGTTGACTGCTGCTCTACTCGCCTGCGCTTCGAACTCGGCGATTCCGCTCTGGTCGACGAGGCTGTCTACAAGAAGACTGGCGTTCTGGGTGTCATGAAGATGGACAAGGGTACTACCCAGATCATCATCGGCACGCAGGTCCAGACTGTTGCCGAAGAGCTCAAGAAGCTTCTCTAGGCCTTAAAGGCGTACGTGTCTTACAAAGGGTCGTCCCGCTCCGCGGGGGCGGCCCTTTTTGCTGCCTCGATACATGATACGGCGGTGTGATTGGTATTGCAGCGCACAGATTATCAACCGGCAAACAATATTGAAAGGTCCAGGGTGACCTGCTGTTATTCCATTAAAACTGCTATAGTACGTGGTGTCTGGTTACAACCAATTTCGAGTCATTTATCCGGCAGGTATCATTATGGCAATGGGAGCGCGAAAACAACCTCTGTACGATCAGCTCGTCGATTTGCTGACCGATAAGATCGATCACGAGCTTCGACCCGGCGACTATTTGCCGTCCGAGCGCGATCTGTCGGAACGCTACGGGCTTTCGCGTACGACGGTTCGCCTTGCCCTGCAGGAGCTTGAGCGCTTGGGCTTGGTGGTCCGTCAGCGCGGTCGCGGAACTATGGTGTGCGACCGCTCTCTGCAGACGGCAAACCTCACGCAAACCTATAGCTTTACCGAGCAGATGAAGGCGATCGGCCGTGTGCCCAAGACGACGATTCTTGAGTTTACCGAGGTCGAAGCTGACAAGAATATTGCCGTAGAGATGAACGCGCGTCTGGGCGAGCGTCTGTACAAGATCAAGCGCCTGCGCATTGCCGATGGCGTGCCGCTGATGATTGAGTGCACGTATCTGCCAAGCCGCAAATTCTTTGCGCTTAAGCGTCCCATGATTGAGAACAAATCGCTGTACGACATGATCGAGCAGGACTATCACGAGAAAGTTCGACTGGCCGAGGAGGAGTTCTATGCGAGTATCGCCCGCCATTCCGATGCACGTCTGCTCGAGATTGCCGAAGGTGCGCCGGTCTTGGATTTGATTCGTACCACCTATGACATGAGCAACGAGATTATCGAGTATACGCGTTCGGTTGCGCGCGCCGACCAGTTTAAGTACAAGGTCTACCACAACCGCGCCGTCTAGAGTTATTGGGTATAAACGGCTTGGCGTGTTTTGCGACGGGTGCAAAGTGTGCCGAGCGGTAGAAGGCAATGAACAATCGCTCAAATTAACAATGCAGTGGTTTTTGACCCGCCCTTAAACACACTGCGGGTACGGGAGCATAGATGAGCACGTATGCTATCAAGGCCGACAAGTTCTTCTTGCCGGCGGGGCCGCAGCTGGGCGGCTACCTCATGGTCGAAGACGGCGTCTTCGGCGCCTGGCGGGCCGATGAGCCCGCTTGCGAGATCAAGGATTACTCGGGCACATGGATCGCGCCGGGCATGGTGGACACCCATATTCATGGCTTCTATAACCATGCCACGACCGACAACGACCCCGAGGGCATCGACATCAGCTCGACTGAGCTCGCACGTCGTGGCACCACCAGCTGGCTGCCGACGACCTTCACCGACGGCGTGGAGCGGATTAAGAACGCCTGCGCCGCCATCGCACAGGCGGACGAAGAACGTGGCCCCGAGTTCTGCGGTGCCCGCATCCAGGGCATCTACCTGGAGGGCCCGTTCTTCACCATGAAGCACGTGGGCGCCCAGAACCCTGCCTACCTGATCGACCCGTCCGAGGAAATTTTCGACGAGTGGCAGGAGGCCGCCGGCGGCCGCATCGTCAAGAGCGCCATGGCGGCCGAGCGCGACGGCGCCGCCGCCTACGCCGCGGCCCTGAGCGCAAAGGGCGTTGTGACCTGCATCGGCCACTCCGACGCCACCTACGATGAGTGCGCCGCCGCCATCAACGCCGGT
>CWHC01000095.1_pt4 | contig 33124 bp, 27 predicted proteins | sample 693371 | NCBI WGS metagenome assembly CWHC01 (sample SAMEA3735914, study PRJEB9488) | human gut metagenome | biome: ENVO:mammalia-associated habitat; material: ENVO:feces | place: Malawi | collected 2009-02-27 | reverse complement strand
GACGGCCGCGGCCTCATCGGGCCGCGCGGGCTCCGCCTGGGCCCCGTCGGCCTGGGCGGGCTCGGCCTGGGTGCCGGACTCCCCGCCGGACCCCGCGTCGGCGGTCTGCGCCTCGCCGGGGAGCGGCTGCGTGTCCCCGGCCGCGGCGGGGGCGGCGTAGGCCGCGGGCCCGCACAGGGCCAGGGCGGCCGCGACCGCGAGGACGGCGGCCCCGGAAACTCGTTTCATGGAGCGTCTCATGGAAAATCCCCCTAATCTAGCAACGGTTTAGAGTCTACTAGATTGGGGAGACGCGATCCAAGCCCGCACAGGCCGACAAACAATCAAATCAAATTGTTCATCGGGGAAGTCTAATCCACATCGTGAACAGCAACGGCTAAACCCCGAAAGGCTAGTCTCAGTCAAATTTAGAGACAAGCTTTCTAGCCACGAAAAGCTTGGCTCCCAAATACTCGTCCTTCATGTTCGTTTGGCTTTCAAATTGCTTAAGGATTTTCAGACAAACCGACTTCTTAGCGCTGCGATTGTTCTCAATCCCCCTACGCCTGAATGTGCTGGTCACAACCTTTTCAATTGCCCTCATGGACTCAAAGCGATTGGCACAAAGGTTGGTACGAGAATTATTGAGACCAAGTGTTGTTTGTATGTCGTGCTGAATGGACTCGTCCGTAGCATCGATGCGTCCGTCGCGGTGGTAATAAATGGAATCAAGCGTATGGCGCTTGGTCGGATCAACCGTCATTGATGCATTACCACGTCGCTTGTCGCATGTCGCCCCACCCCTACCGTCGCAGACAGCAACCAGATTGTGATACGCAAGGCTCAGCTCTCCATTCGCCGCAGAATCAGTAGGGTGCTGAGGGATTAGATGCTCGATCGTAGCCGGCTGCCCATCCGTACCGATCCTGCACATACAGTAGGCGCAAAGATGCCCCTGTTCGGCAAGCAACGCCTCAAGAAGCTTGCGCTTTGACTCCCCTCGAAGTGATTCGTAACAAAAAGTTGCATCCGGAGTATTGCGGATGATCCTCTTCGCCTCAGCAAGTGCCGCAGGCTCGCATCCCTTTACGATTGGAATCACGATAGCAGCTCCTCAAGTTCAAGGGTTGTCCTTGCCGCAACCACATCCGGGTCGTCCGCCCCAACGAATGTCTCAAGTTTCTCGAGCTCTACCCTAGCGTCGGCGTGGCGCTCCTCGTCTACGGCACGGTTAAACGCATCGAACAACTGGACTGCTTCCTCGGGACGCGAGGAAGCATCTAAAACAGTGTTGAGAATGTCTCCAGCATCACGTCCGCGCGTCTCCGTTGCAGGGACTACGGCTTTCTGGCCGTCCAGGATGCGAATGTTGCCACGAGGCACGGATGCCACAACGACCGGCGAATGCGTGGTCACAATAAACTGCACGTTGGGAAAGATGCGAACGAGGTCCTCCAGAATTCGTGCCTGCCAACGAGGGTGCAAATGAAGATCGATCTCGTCAATCATTACCACGCCCGGCGTCTCGAGCACACGATCTCCTAGTGCGGGATTCAGCATCGCCATGCGATATGCGATGTCAGCAAAAAGGCTCAACGTTCCACGATATCCATCACTCATTGAATGAATCCTATCGCGATGGTAACTACCATCGGCAGTGCTATATGTAAACACCAGCTGGCCGAGTTCGGCATCAAAATCGACCATCGCGTCCACGGTAGAAGTGGCAGCATCAAAACATGAGGCCAGTGCCTTTTTAACCGCAGAGAACAGTGCGCTGTCACGCCTATTCTGCCACTCCCAAATGGATTGAGTTTTAAACCATGCATTCATACGTGCATCGTTCGAAGATGCCTGTAGGGCACCTTCGTACCCACGCGTCCTGTTGGGCAACGATTGGTCTTTAGGTTCAGTCCGCGTCCACAATCGATCGGTCCCATAACGAGCAAGAATTGGAAGGACAACCGTCTCGCCACTGCGGACAAGCTTTTGCAGCCGAGCGCCGGCATCCACTACAGTCGCAGCATCAGCAATAGTAGTGCGGCCCTTGGCAGTATTAAGCGAACGCGACCAGTGCGCGTTCTCGCCACGAACAATTCCGTCAGCACCTATCGTCACCGGGTACCGCGACTGAACGTCAAACATGTCTCCTTGCTTAATAACGGCACCGCGGGCATCGTCAGGCGTAATGCCAGGCGCTTTCGCATTCTCAATCTTCTGGAATAAAGTGCCGAGAGCAATGCTTGCGGCATCAATAAGAGTACTTTTTCCCACACCGTTATCGCCAACCAAAACCGTTAGCTGGCGCTCAAAACTAACTGAAATTGATTCAAACTTGCGAAAGTTGCAAACTTCGAGCTTGTTAATCAAGTAGCTATTATTAGCAAACCCCACAACAGTCTCCTCAAATTGCATATCAACAGGAAAATCGATACGTTTATTACCTTATAAAGAATTCTATTCCGATGCAATCAAATCAAGTTGGACGAAAAACCCGCTAAGCCGTAACACAGCCGTTTGTGCTCTTCTAAGAAATCATCATGCGTTGATTAGCAACCCTTTCCGTTGCCTCCACCCAAATGCAACTAAAACCGTTGCTAACGCAATTAGGTATAATTTTTCCAAATCGCCTAGAGAAAGTGTTTGAATGCTGACCGTAATCGTGCCCACCCACAATGCCGAGCCGTATCTTTCTCAGGCTATAGGCAGTCTATTAAACGAAAAGATTATCGAACTGGAAATCCTCGCCATTAACGACGGATCCACCGACAACTCGCTCGCCATTATGGAAGATTTCGCTGCGCGCGACTCACGCGTTCGAGTGATCGATAAGGCAAACCAGGGTTACGGCGCAACCTGCAATCTGGGCATTCGCGAGGCAAAGGGCGACTGGATTGCCATCCTCGAACCCGATGACTGGATCGAGCCCGGAATGTACTCCGACATGCTTGCCTTTGCCAAGCGCGAATTTGGCGATCCGAACAAGCTCGATATTATTGAGACCCCTTATTGGATTATTCGCAACCCCGATACCCCCCAAGAGGTCAAACTACATTGCGCATATCGCGGTCGCATCAATCCACCCCGGCAACCGTTCACCATTCACGACGCTCCACACCTGCTGGCCCATCATCCGTCCATTTGGTCGGCAATCTATCGTCGCGACTTCCTAATGCAAAACAATATCTGGTTTAAGGAAATCCCTGGTGCAGGCTGGGCCGACAATCCATTCCTCGTCGAAACGCTCTGCCAGGCAAAGGCGATCGCTTACTGGCCCAAGCCGTATTACTGCTACCGGGAGGAAACACCCGAAAAGGCAGCCGCACTGGCCAAGCGTGACCCCTTGATGCCGTTTAATCGCTGGAATGACATGGTCGATATTCTTGAGCGACTCAACGTCACCGACCCCGCCGTCTGGACACCGCAAATCACACGCGGCTTCACCTATATGGGCATCATGATTGAGCACACCGGAATTGACGGGCACCCCGAAATCGAGCGGGCCATCCACAAGATGTTCGAACGCATGCCACAAGAGTTGGTATTCGCCAATCCTCGCGTTACCCCCGCGGCCAAAAAGCTCTATGCCGAGTATATGGGCATCGCCAACCCTAAAATCAGCTACTGCGCATACGCCAAGGACCTCGCGAGCGAAGGCCTGTATAACGTATGGAACAAGGGGCCCAAGCAAACTCTAAAAATGATCACATCGCACTTTGGTTCGTACAACGCACGCGCTGGAAAATAGCCTGATGGGCAGCAAAGCAAGCAGAAATACCTCCATCGAAGCGCTGCGCTTGGTGGCGGTCGCTGGCATCGCGATGTTCCACACGTTTCAGTGGACCTTCCAAGCCGTCTGCACCGGCCTACCGGAATACGCGCCGCTCGCCGCCTTCCCTTACTCCGGCGTGCTCGGCTTCATCAACCTGCTGGGCTGTTGGGCCAACGAGGTCTTCTTTATGATCTCGGGGTACTTCCTTGTCCCTTCGGCGGTTCGTGCCCTCCAAAACGGGTCATCCGCGCAGGACCTCACGCTCAAATCGCTTAGGCGCCTCAAGAAAATCGTCTTACCCACGCTCTTTTATTGCGCAGCTTGCCTGTTTGTTTCGATATACGTCTATCCCCTGCCTGAAATCTCCCTGCACGAGTCGGTTGGCTCACGTTGGGCATCGAGTTTATCTGGGTCTACGCCGCCACAGTCTGCATGGCGCCGTTGTTTGGGTTGACTAAAAACCAGCTCAGCAAGAAAAGTTACACAATAGCAGTCGTCGCCGTCGGTGTCCTCGTTTGTATTATCAATGGTTATCTAGCGGCACAGAGCTCGGTAAACAGCGGTGAGTTTTCTTGGCTCCAAAAGATCATGAGCGCCGTCACCTACGTTATAGCGTTTTTGATGGGCGGGCTGCTCCGTGACTTCACCGGGACGACAAAGCCGCGCAAAGCGCGCATCGTAGCCAAACGATCGCTTGCAGCAGTTTTAATTATCGCAATCGCCCTGGAAGCAGCACTCTCCGCAACCGGAAATCTGTCGACAATGACAACGCTTTCCTATAAGTCGACCTCGATTGTCTCGTTTGCCCTCGCTGCCGCGTCCCTGCTCTTTGCGGCAACCCGCGACAATAAATCGAACCATCCTCGCGTCGAAAACGCAATCGTCACCCTATCTGCCGCCACGCTTGGCTTCTACGTGATGCAATCGCTCACCAGCAGCCTTTGGCGTCCGGTATTCAACACGACGCTTGCAAACATACTGGCCAGCGCAAACAATCCGGCAGCCATATACATCGTCACCGGTACGGCCATCAGCATCGTCTTTGCGCTGACTCTACTCATCATCGATGCAGCTAGAAGCCTTATCGCTCGTAGCCTCAAGCAGCAATCAACACATCAACGTTAAGTAACGCAGTCGCCACGCCCATGGCAGGTTCCTGCGTTTTATCCAAACCCTGCCAACATGGCGCAGCGACCCTTTACAATAGGTGCCGTCCAATGGACGTATTCGATAGCTTCCGTGCGGCGCATGTCTGCCGCGCGTGAAAGGATATATTGCCCCATGCCTTCCACCCTTCCCGCCCCCATCGACAAGCTCGCAATCGTCGTTGTCACGTACAAGCGCCAGGAGCTCTTGGCCAACCTGTTCGACTCTATGACCGAGCTCACGGCCACGCCTTGGCGCATCGTGATCGTCGACAACGAGAACTCGCGCGAGACCGAGGCCATGTGCGCGGCGTTTAACGAGCGCCTGGCCAACCTGTGGGGCATCGACACCGAGCAGCCCGACGCGCAAGGCGGCACCGACCGTGTCGTCTACGCCCCGCAGCTCGAAAACGGCGGCGGTGCGGGTGGCTTCTCCGCTGGAACCAAGTGCGCCTACGATCTGGGCGCCCAGTGGTTTTGGGTCATGGACGACGACGTGCTCGTCATCCCCGAGGGCATCGAGCGCCTGGCCAAGTGGACCGACCGATACGATGTCATCCAGGGCTCGCGCCTAGACTTCGACGGTGGCGCCTTCTTTTGGCAGTACCAGCTCATCCTTTCGCTCGGCATTCCCAACCCCATCGCCAAGTGGGATTTGGGTCCCGAGGGCTACCGCGCCATGAACCAGCTGTGCTTTGAGGGCGGCCTGTTCTCCCGTCGCGTAGTCGACAAGATCGGCCTGCCCGACGCGCGCTTCTTCATCTATGGCGACGACGCCTGTTACGGCTATGTCGCCAGCCAGCACTTCCCCGCCGCCGTGGTCGCCGACGTGGTGCTCAAGCGCGCACGCGCCGTCTCCAACTGGGATATCGCCGGCAAGCGCCAACTCAACTCCACGAGCGACACCAACCGCTACTACATCATGCGCAACCGAGGTTATCTGGCCCGTTACATGCAAATCTACGGCGACTATCATCCTGTACTGTTCCGTTTGGGCAACGCCGCGACCTTCTGCAAAGAGTTCATCCGCTTGGCCGCGGTCGACAAATGCTTTAAGACCGGTATCCCAGCGCTGCGCCGCGGCATGAAGGACGCCCGCAAGATCGTAAAGGATCCCGACTGGAAGCCCATGCCGCCCATGAAGGGCGCGGAGTAGCGGGCACACTTACAGTATCGCCCGCCCCTACAGCCGCTGGCACACTACGGACACATGCTGCCCGTCAAAGCCAAAGCCCCAGCGCACGCGGCCCACACCGGGTCGCGGCACGCGAATCTTGTCGATACCGTCGCGCTCTATGTCGAGCAGCGCCTGGACGGCTAGCAGCTCCAGACCAAGCGCGTCCACACCGGGGTCATACATCATGTTCATAGTGACAAGCGGACGTTCGTCGAGCATGCCGAAGGTATCGGCCACATCGAGCATCCTTCCCGTAGGGAACACCTGGATATCCCAGCGATCCGCCCCGCGCTTTCGATTGGATGACGGATTGGCATACCCCGGCATACCAAAGCAGAGCCCTTGCAACAGCAGGTGGTATGGCAACGGCGAATCCATCTCGACTGCGCCGATTCCCGCATCTCCCAGGATGCGGTCTAGTGCCTGTCTCACCGCATCCTCGTTCCCGCGACACAACCCGTCACGAAACGCATCGACGTCCCGCACATCCTCGGCGGCGCACTCAAACCATTCAATAATCACGAGACGCAACGCCTGACGAAGTTCACCATTGGGCAGACGCAAAGCACGGGGGCGAGCGCTGTTTCCCGACTCCTCAACCATATCCGTCGTGAGGAAGCCGGACAGGTATAACGCGGTCCAAACATCATCGACGCAAGCGTCATTCGACTCGACGGCGCCCAGACAAAGCGGAGCCTCAACGCATCCATGCGGTTCAAGTAAATCGAACAGAGTCGAAAGCCTCTCGAGATTCCAATCGCCAACCGCCCTGCTTAGACTATCAGCGTATCCATACAAATCGGCCCGCACCGGCGGTGTGCAACCGCGGTTCAAGAAATCGATCACGCGCGCCGGACTCGAGCAATAGGTCCTGCCAAACCGATACCCCTCGAGCCATTCACGCGCATCATCCAGGTATTCTTCGCGTCCAGCATGGCCCAGCAGAGTCTGAACCTCGTCATCTGAAAAGCCATACCACCGGTCGCACCATCCCGAAAGCGGCGTCGACATACAGTACGAACACCCGCGCAAAGAAAGTGCCGCTTCGGCAGGACCGGGACGCTCCCCCATCAGACACGTCAACCGTAGCGAATGGCCCGCAGCGGCGATGGCATCAAACAGTACGCGCTCGAGCAACTCTGCCGGACAGGAGCCAGAAGCGTCCCTCATGGCAAAACGACTCAACCACGCCGCGTCGTATCCATCAACGAGCAGCACAACCTGTTCATCGCAAGCCATCTCCAGCATCTCAATGAGAGTGCCAAGCACCGAGTTGACCTCGTCCGCGTTCGCTACGCCACGCGCAACGCGCTCGATGTGGCGCATCTTATCTCGCGGTAAATCCGGAGCCTCCAAAAGCGCCAACAAGCGAGCGCACTCACCCGAAAGAACGCCGCGCACGATGCCGACAACGTTGGCACCGCACCTCGCGGCGCCAGAAAAGTCCAGCGATATCACAGGGTAGCAGGCGGACTCATTCCGAAAGCGCTCGCGACCCGCATCCCAAATCTGGGAACCAGCAAACAGGCCCCGATCGACCTGCCCGACGGTGGATCGCTCGAGAAAAGCCTTAAGCATCGACAGGTTCATGCTCTTGCCAAAGCCTTCGGGCCGGCAACACGCCACAACGGAGGCTTCAGCATCCAAGACATCGGCAATAAACATGGTCTTGTCGACCAGCACGCATCGATCCATGGCCTCGGCAAAGTCATGTTCGCCGACCGGTAGCGCCCCGTTACCCGAGCGGTTGATCAGCCTTACGCCATAGCAGGCAGCATCGCCATAAATCGCCTGTTCAGACACCGTAACTTCTCCCTAAAACGCAGCACGATGTCAATTGTAAAGACCGGTGTATACGAAATGTTTTCGTTATGCAAGCGTTTCGGGCAACGGCAGCAATAAGAACCCCCAATGGGGCATAACGAATCGTTGCACAACAAAACGGGGCCCGATACAGCCGCACCGGACCCCGTCCTAGTTCTTAGATTATCAGGCGACCAGGAACTTACTCCTCGGATCCGTCCTCACCAGCGGACTTCTTCTGCTGATCAAGCTTGCGCTTGCCACTCACAATGGACGTGGCACCCAGCGTCGCCAAGCTCGCGCTGGCGAGGCTCGCCATCACGATGAGGTCGCCCGTCTTGGGCATATTGCCACCCGAGACCTTGATCGTGGTTGTGGTGGTAGTCGTTGTGGCGGTTGTAGTGCTGCCCTTGTCACCGGCTTTCCGAGCATCGGCGTCGGTCTGTTTCGCACCCGCACCGGCGGAAACACCGGCAGCACTGTCAGCATGGGAGCCGGAGCCCTGCCCAGACGTTCCCTCATCAGAAGAAGAGGCGCCGTTAATGCCCGCCATCAAAGACGACCCCAGCATGGAGCCAAGCTGCTCGCCGGCAGAGGGCTTGTTTTCCGTCGAGGAATCGCCAGCGTTGGAGTCCTCGCTCGAACCGCCCCCTGAAGCATCGGAGCCAGAACTGTTAGAGGAATCAGAACCGTTAGAGGTCCCAGTATCAGCAGAGGAATCGCCAGCGCCGTTGGAAGCGCCCGGATCGGTAGAGCCAGATGTCGTGCCATCCGTAGCACCGTCGGAGCCAGAAGTCGACGAATCGCCAGAAGCAGCGCCGCCAGACGCGGCCCCGCCGTTACCGGCATCATCGCTGCCCGCACCAGTCGAAGGCGCACCCGTCTCGCCGCCATTGTCCGCATCGCCATCGGTACCAGGCGTCGGCACAGCGGGAGCAGCGGGCGCCATGCTCGGACCGGGCGCCGGCGCAGGCGCGGGCTCCACAGGCGTTACCGCGGCAGCCTCGTCCTCGGCAATATAGACCAGACAATCCTTGAGCTCGTTCTTATAGCGGTTCTTCCAGCCCTCGTGGTACTGGGGCTGGCTTGCATACTTGGTCGCCACGTTATTGACAACGCTGTTGGAAAGCGCCGTCACAAACTCGCGGTCGGTCATGTTGTTGGAAAGATTTGCCCAGCGGAAAAAGTCCTGGCAGCCACCGGTGCCGCACATATTGGTAATGCTCCAAACCATGCCCTTGACGCAATCGGCGCGGCCGGAGATGTCAATGCCAAGAGCGCTCTTGAGCCATGCCTCGGTCACCGCATAGTACGAGTTGTACGCATAGGCATCCTGCAGCGCCGAGAACTCCGCCGGATCGGTGTTATAAGCACTCAGGAAAGCATCCTGTGCGATGCGGCCCAGCTCGGTGAGCTGGCCGTTCGCATACATGGGGTTGTTTGCGTTGGAAATCTCGCTGCCGCGATCGATTGCAGCCTTAAGCATGCCGTACTTAGCAGAATCGTAGTTATAGACCTGCTTCATAAACGGAATAAGCGACCAACGACGGTCGAACTGGTAATAACCCAGCGCGTTGTATCCGTCGCCATACGAAAAACCCTGGTTGTAATTGCCGTGGCTCTCGTACTTGGTAAAGTACTTCATCTCGTCAGTCACGTTGACAAACGAAACGCCCTGAACCGACCTCAGCACGCCCGAGAAGGACTGCTGGATATACAGGCCCTTATCGATATCGGTGGCATCCGAGGCAACGCCCGGAGTGGGCTCCTCGGCTATAGCGGTTGCGGGTGCGGCAACGGCGCCAAACGAAAGCGCCAGCGTCAGGCCCGCAACAATCGCGGAATGCTTGGGTTGCATACATCCTCCCTGCATTGGTGTGGTTAAAGTGCAGTTTGCAAAGATAGTTTAAGTATTACAGCTCCCCGTTTGTTGCACAACAACCCATCGGTAAACGGCAACAACCCTCCGCGAAATCTTAAGGAAATTAAACAAACTGGTCGTCGGGCGCCAGCAAAAGCTCGCCGTAACGCTCCATCAGCCCGTCTCTCAACTGAGAGAAAGCGGGGATATAGACGTTCAAGATGCGCTGAATCAAATCTTGAGCGAGCTTGTTGTCATAAATATGAACGTTCGTGTTATGATCTCTGAGCATATCTAGCCAGGCCGCCTCATCAATAAAGTCGTAGAATCGGTAGGACTCCTTCAAGATGGCACGAGGAGACCCCGACGCGGCAAGCGTGGCGCCCTCATACTCGAGTAGACGCTTAAGGAGCTTCCGGCTCAATTCAAATTGAAGATTGAACTTATTGATCAATCCGCTCTGAACAAAATCATTGTTGAGATCCTGATTGGGCGCATCCTCAAGATTCACCAAAGCGCTGACAAAGTTCTCATACTTTTTCATACAGAATCACACCATCCCTGACAATTTCATCGAGCAATTGCTGCGATAAAGACTCGTCGAGATTGACGACATCTACATCTAAAAGAGTATCAAGACGTTCCTCGATCAAATATGACAACCGGCCGAAATCCTGGCAACCTGCTACGGCGATGTCAATATCGCTCTTAGGCAAGTTGTCACCTCGAGCGCGAGAACCAAACAGCACGACCTTTTCGGCGTCACATTCCCGAGCAAAAACTCCGATTTGCTTGTACACATTGTCGAGAGATGTCATTTGCAGCCCTACAGCTTAATATCAAAGTTCATCTCGGGGACGGCGGCTAGGTCGGCCAGCGTCACGCCGTCGACGTACTTTTCGATCACGTCGTCCAAGCCGCGCCAGAACTTGACCGTTGAGCACAAATCGCTACGGGTACAGCTGTTGTCAATGCCATCGCACGCCACCGGAGCCGTGCTGCCCTCGACGGCACGCAGGATGTCGCCGGCACGCACTTCGGCCGGGTCCTTGGCCATCATGTAGCCGCCGCCCTTGCCGCGCACGCTCTTAAGCAGGCCAGCCTTCATAAGCGGACGCACCAGCTGCTCCAGATACTTCTGCGAAATGCGCTCGCGGTCGGCAACCTCGCGTAGGGCAATCTTGCCCTCGGCATCACCAAGCGCTGCAATATAGATCATCAGTCGGAGGGCATAGCGGCCCTTAGAAGAGATGAGCATTCCTACCCTTCCATCGCACCTGGGACAAAATAACCTGGCGTGCTTGTCCCAAATCGTAAGTACGTGGGACAAACAAACCTGGTTATTTTGTCCCACATCTGAAAAGTCGAGTGGATTAGTCGGGTTTTCCCTTGACTAACGCCAAACCCATAGTAACTTTATTCCGAGAAGATTCCTAGGGTTTAGCATACCCATGAGTACACCATATAGAGAGGGACAGCATGAGCGCAAATCCGCTGCTTTCCATCGAGGGTCTCACCGCCTCCGTGGACGAGAAGACCATTCTCCACAACGTCAACCTCAACGTCGCCGCCGGCGAGACCCACGTGCTGATGGGCCCCAACGGCGCCGGCAAGTCCACCCTTGGCCACCTGGTCATGGGCGACCCCGTCTATACCGTCAACGACGGCCGCATCGTCTTTGATGGCCAGGACATCACCGAGCTCACCACCGACAAGCGCTCGCGCGCCGGCCTGTTCCTGAGCTTCCAGGCCCCGGTCGAGATCCCCGGCGTGCCGCTGTCGAGCTTTTTGCGCGCCAGCATCGCCGGCCGCCCCGGTCTGGAGATGAAGGGCAAGGAGTTCCGCCGTCGCGTCAAGGAACTCGCGGCCGAACTCAACATGGATACCGCCTACCTCAACCGTGAGCTAGGCGTGGGCTTCTCGGGCGGCGAGAAAAAGAAGGTCGAGATGCTCCAGCTTCTGCTGCTGCAGCCCAAGCTCGCCATCTTGGACGAAACCGACTCCGGCCTAGACGTCGACGCGCTTTCAACCGTCAGCCACGGCATGGACGCCTACCGCAAGAGCTGCGACGGCTCCATGCTCATCATCACGCACAACACGCGTATCCTGGAGCACCTGGATGTCGACCGCGTCCACGTTATGGTCAAGGGCCACATCGTGCGCGAGGACGATGCCTCGCTGATTCCTTGGATCGACAAGAACGGTTTTGAGAGCTTCGAGCGCGAGGCCGCCGAGCAGCGCGCCCAAGCCGAGGCCGCCGCTGCCGAGCAGCGGGCGTAAAGGGGCGAAGCAATGACCAAGAACCGCACCGAGGTCGCGGACATCGACCGCAGCCTCTACGACTTCACCTATGGCGAGGAGGGTTTCGAGCGCCTCGACGCCGGCATCACGCCCGACATCGTGCGCGAGATCAGCGCCAAGAAGGACGAGCCGCAGTGGATGCTCGACCTGCGCCTCAAGTCCCTCGAGATCTTTAACCGTTTCCCGGATCCGACGTGGGGTCCCTCCATCGAGGGCCTGGACATGGACAACATCGTCACCTACGTCAAGCCCAACACCGACCAAAGGCATGACTGGGAGTCGGTGCCCGACGACATCAAGAACACCTTTGAGCGCCTGGGCATTCCCGAGGCCGAGCGCAGCTACCTGGCGGGCGTCGGCGCGCAGTACGACTCCGAGCTCGTCTACCACAACATGCAGGACACAGCGTCCAAGATGGGCATCGTCTACTCCGGCATCGAGGAGGCCCTGCACGATCCGCAGTGGGAACCGCTCATCCACGAGAAGTTTATGACGCTCATCCCGCCCACCGACCACAAGTTTGCGGCCCTGCACGGCGCCGTGTGGTCGGGCGGCTCGTTTGTCTACGTGCCCAAGGGCACCAAGCTCGACTTCCCGCTGCAGAGCTACTTCCGCCTTAACGCCAAGGGGGCCGGCCAGTTTGAGCACACGCTCATCATCGTCGAGGACGACGCCGACCTGCACTTTATCGAGGGCTGCTCCGCGCCCAAGTACAACGTGGCCAACCTCCATGCCGGTGCCGTCGAGCTCTTTGTGGGCAAGCGCGCACACCTGCGCTACTCGACCATCGAAAACTGGTCCAAAAACATGTACAACCTCAACACCAAGCGTGCGCGCGTGGACGAGGACGGCGACATCGAGTGGATCAGCGGCTCCTTCGGCAGTCACGTGGGCTATCTCTACCCTATGAGCGTGCTCAACGGCCGCCGCGCTCGCTCGAGCTTTACCGGCATCACCTTTGCCGGCGCCGGCCAGAACCTCGACACCGGCTGCAAAGTCGTGCTCAACGCGCCCGAGACCTCGGCGACCGTCGAGACCAAGGGCATCTCCAAGAGCGGCGGCATCCAGACCTTCCGCAGCTCTATCGTGGCCACGCCCAAGGCCGAGGGCTCCAAGGCAACCGTGAGCTGCCAGTCGCTCATGCTCGACGACCAAAGCCGCTCCGATACCATCCCCGCCATGGACATCCGCGCCAAGAATGTCGACATCGGCCACGAGGCCACCATCGGCCGTATCGGCGACGACAAGGTGTTCTACCTGATGAGCCGCGGTATCTCAGAGGAAGAGGCCCGCACCATGATCGTCAACGGCTTTGCCAACCCGGTCTCCAAAGAGCTGCCGCTTGAGTACGCCGTCGAGATGAACAACCTGATCAAGCTCGAGATGGAAGGAGCGATCGGATAATGAAAGAAGAAACCACTATGCCGAACGCATTTACGTCATCCGAGCTTCTGCAGTGCGGCGTATCGGGAGCGACGAGCCCGACGACGCGTACTAAAGGTACGCAAGGAGGGTCGGAGCCCCGAGACGGCGTGCTGCAGGAGATCGGGGGCGTCAATGCGATGCCCGCTGCGACTTGGGGCTGGCTGCGCATGAACCAGACCAAGCTCGAGCTTTCGGACGAACTTGCCGCCGCCCCCGCCGAGGCCGTTGAGGTCGAGGACCTGGACGAGCAGTTTGCCGGCTCGGCCAACGCCTTCGACGCCGCCATGGACGCCATGGCCGAGCGCTTCCCCGAGCGCCGCGCATGTGCCCCCGGTGATGCCGCCGATCGCGCCCGCATCACGCCCGAGACCGAGCTCGACGTGCCCGCCACCTCCGTCTACCAGGCCGGCGCCATCAAGCTCGAGGAGGAACTCTCCCCCGCCGAGGCCTTCGAAACCGGCATGGGTGAGGCCGCCTACACCTATCTGGCAGATCACGCCACTAAGCGCATCGTCATCGATGTGCCCGCATATAAGCACGCCACGGCTACCATTCGCGTGAGCGGCGTCGACGCAGCGGCTGCGATTGCCGCCATCGACGTCGTCGCCCGCCCGCAGGCAACGCTCGATCTGCACATCGCCCTGGACTCCCCCGTTGACGGCGAGGGCGTCGTGGGCTCCGTGCTGCGCGTGTGCGCCCACGAGTACGCCACCGTCAATGTGACCTGCACGCAGACGCTCGACGATAGCTGGATCGCGCTCGACGACACCGGCCTGTTTTTGGACGAGGGTGCTCGCGTCAACGTGCAGCACACCGTCCTGGGTGCCGGCGCCAGCGCCACCGGCCTTGCCGGCGACCTGCTGGGCGACACCGCCAAGGTGACGATCGACACTGATTACCTGGGCGCTCGCGAGCAGGTGCGCGACTTTAACTACGAGCTGCGCCACCGCGGCCGCAAGACCGAGTGCGAGATCGACGCCAACGGCGTGCTGACCGGCACGTCCAAGAAGGTCTACCGCGGCACCATCGACCTCGTGCACGGTTGCAAGGGCGCAACCGGCACCGAGCGCGAGACCGTGCTTTTGGCCAACAAGGGCGTCGACAACAAGACCGTCCCCGTCATCCTGTGCGACGAGGACGACGTCGCCGGCAACCACGGCGCCACCATCGGCCATGTCCGAGACGAGCAGCTGTTCTACCTCGCCTGCCGCGGCCTTGACCAAAACGCCGCCGAGGACCTGTTCATCCGCGCCAAGCTGGAGGATGCCGCGCTTTCCGCCTTCGATGCGCGCACCCGCGCCGCCGTCGTCCGCCTGGGCAACAACCTGATCGATAACTTTGAAGAGGAGCTCGCATGATCGATACCGAGCACGTTAAATGCGATACCTGTACCGCCCCCGAGCCCATGGAGCTCGACGCCAGTGACGAGGCTTCGCGCGGCTGGCCCACCGTGGACATCGAGACCAACCCCTACAAGTGCCAGTTCCCGCTGTTCCAGCAGCATCCCGAGATCGCCTTCCTCGATAGCGCCGCCACCGCGCAGCGCCCCGATTGCGTGCTCGACGCCGAGCGCGATTTCTACCAGCGCATGAACGCCAACCCGCTTCGCGGCCTGTACTCGCTGTCCGTCGAGGCCACCGATGCCATTGCCAAGGTCCGCCTGCAGATTGCCGACCTCATCGGCGCCGCCCGGGCCGACGAAGTCGTCTTCACTCGCAACACGAGCGAGTCGCTCAACCTGGTCGCCAAGAGTTTTGCGCCCACGGTGCTGGAGCCCGACGACGAGGTCGTCATCACCATCATGGAGCACCACTCCAACCTGATCCCATGGCAACAGGTCTGCCGCGAGACCGGCGCCAAGCTCGTCTACCTCTACCCCACCAAGACCGGCCAGCTCACCACCGAGGAGGTTCTGTCCAAGGTGGGTCCCAAAACCAAGATTCTGGCCGTGGGTCAGGTCTCCAACGTGCTAGGCGTCGAGAACCCGGTCAAGAATCTCGGCAAGCTCGTACACAAGTACGGCGGTTACCTGGTCGTCGACGGCGCGCAGTCACTGCCGCACATGCCGGTCAACGTGGCCGATCTGGGCGCCGACTTCTTTGCCTTTAGCGCGCACAAGGCCATGGGCCCCATGGGCATCGGCGTGCTGTGGGGCAAGATGGACCTACTCAACGCCATGCCGCCCATGCTCACCGGCGGCGAGATGATCGATTCGGTCACCGAGCAGGACGCCGTCTGGGCGCCCGTCCCCGAGAAGTTCGAGGCCGGCACGCAGGACGCCGCCGGCATCTTCGCCACAGGCGCCGCCCTCGACTATCTCGTCAACACGGTTGGCTACGAAAACATCCAGGCCCGCGAACGGGCACTCGTCCACTACCTGATGGGCGAGCTCATGCAGCTCGACTTTGTCCAGATCATCGGCTCCATCTACTGGGATAACCACCATGGCGTTGTGAGCTTTAACGTCAAGGGCATCCACCCGCACGACGTGGCGAGCATCATGGACATGGACGGCGTCTGCATCCGCGCCGGCCACCACTGCGCGCAGCCACTACTTACCTGGCTGGGCGTCGAGAACCTTGCCTGTTGCCGCGCCAGCGTGTCCTTCTACAACGACAAGGCCGACATCGACAAGTTCATCGCCGGCCTGCATCACGTTTGGAGCACGTTCAATGGGTAATCTGTACACCTCCACCACGTTTATGGAGCACAACTCGCACCCCGACTATAAGTACGAGATGGAAGCTCCCACGCTTGAGCACGAAGGCATCAATCCCAGCTGCGGCGACGAGCTCACCTTGCAGCTACGCGTCGAGAACGGCGTTGTCGAGGAGGCCTCGTTTACCGGTCACGGCTGCGCCATCAGCCAGGCCAGTGCCGATATCATGGCCGATCTCATCACCGGCGAGACGGTCGAGGAAGCGCGTCGCTTGGCAGGGCTCTTCCTCGCCATGATCCGCGGCGAGCAGCTCTCCGAGGAGGATCTGGAAGACTTGGACGAGGCCGCCCAGCTCCAGGACATCTCGCACATGCCCGCCCGCGTCAAGTGCGCCGAGCTCGCCTGGCGCACCCTCGACGGCATGCTCGAGGGACGAAATAATCAGTAGTACTTGTCCCAAATCTTAAGAATTTTGTGGCCGAATCGCTTGACGAGAGCGGTTCGGTCATTTTCTATTCCGAACCCTCAGACTGAGCCTTCATCCGCGCATAAGCGCGCACAATACGAGAGACGGTGCTCTTGCTGATTCCCGTATACCGTTCTATCTCGCGCACCGTGTAGCCGCCATCATGCAGAGCGAAAATAATTCCGTCTCGCCGCGAGAATGCAACGGTCTTGAGCTCATTGAGCGGAACCCCGAGCCCCTTCGCCAACTTCTCGGCAAAGGCGTGTCGCTCCCACTCCGTTTCTTTCAGATCGGGCATCCCTGGCTCGCCGCCGTCGGGCTTCGAAAGCGAACAGGCAATAAAGGCCTTGGCAGAACCAAAGAGCTCAAGAACGCATGAAGGATCAGAAAATCCCCTCGCGACATCAGCCGCATCACCGTCGTAAGCGCGTAAATGCTCGGCAAAGCTGCTCCACGGATAACGCTCGATGAGGCTAACGCCCGCCTCCTGCGGATCGGCGTGTACGGAGCGAATAGCCTCCATCACCTGCCAGTCGGTATCGAGCGAGCGCCGGTCAAAACGGTTCTGGAACAGATGGCCCGTGCGCCCCGTGCGTTTATTGAACCGACGAGCATACGTCAACAGCAGCCGCTGCATCGCCGCGCTCATTTCGTCCTCATAATCCAAAAGCACCAGATCCACGTGGCCGCCCATGAGACACCACGCCACGACCATCACGCCCGCCTCCCGGCAGCAGTCGCGCATCAGTTCCAAAAACTCCCAGCGGTCGTCATCGGTCTCAAAGATGATCTGTTTTCCGATGCCACGGGCCGAAACATGGTAAAAGCCGGTAACCGTTCTCCAAACGCGCTGCATGGCGCTCCCTTCGCCGGGATCTGCTTGCCACCCAATACAGCACGATTGAAGCGTGCCATCGAAACATTCACGTAAAACGATACACTCGCGCGGCCAAAGGCAGTCAACAGGCGGTGAACGGCACCGCTGCAACAGGTCAACCCCTGCAACGCTTGCAAGGGCCGACCAAAAGCTTGCCCAAGACAGACCCCTCTCTATGGAAGTTCGCGACCACAGAACATAGAGTTAAACCGTTTCAATTAAAACTTCCGGACTTCTCGCTACGAAAACTGAGCCGTTCGCCGAATATTCCGTGCGTTTCGCGGTATTATAAGGGCTGCATGTCATGTCCCTTTCGAAGGGTCGCCCGGCAATCGCCTGCCACGACCCCCAGACGGGACGCCAACACGATAGAGAGGAGAGGCATGCAGTACTCACAGGAAGTGGAGAACATGTGCCCCGTTGCCAAGGGTGCATACCACGGCCCCGCACCCATCCCCGAGGAGGGCAAGTGGGTCCAGGCGAAGGAGATTTCCGACATCTCCGGTCTTACGCACGGTGTGGGTTGGTGCGCACCTCAGCAGGGCGCCTGCAAGCTCACGCTGAACGTCAAGGACGGCATCATCGAGGAGGCCCTCGTTGAGACCATCGGCTGCTCGGGTATGACCCACTCTGCCGCCATGGCTTCCGAGATCCTTCCCGGTAAGACCATCCTCGAGGCCCTCAACACCGACCTCGTCTGCGACGCCATCAACGTTGCTATGCGCGAGATCTTCCTGCAGATCGTTTACGGCCGCAGCCAGACCGCGTTCTCCGAGGGCGGCCTGCCCGTGGGCGCCTCCCTCGACGACCTCGGCAAGGGCCTTCGCTCTCAGGTCGGTACCATGTTCGGCACCAAGGCCAAGGGCGCTCGTTACCTCGAGCTCGCCCAGGGCTACGTCACCCGCATGGCTCTCAACGACAAAAACGAGATCATCGCGTTCGAGTTCCTGAACCTCGGCAAGTTCACCGACGCCGTCAAGGCCGGCAAGACCCCCGAGGAGGCCATCGCTGGCGCTATGGGCCACTATGGTCAGTGGGACAACGCTGCCAAGTACATCGACCCGCGCACCGACGAGGAGACTCACTCCGTCGCCAGCGTGTTCCCGGTTCACGAGTAGAAAGGGAGGGAAATAACTATGACTGTTACGTTCGAAGGTTACGAGCGCCGCGCTGACAAGATCAACAAGTGCCTCGCCGACAACGGCATCGCCTCCCTCGAGGAAGCTCTGCAGATCTGCACCGACAAGGGCTTCAACCCGCGTGAGATCGTCAACAACACCCAGTCCATCGCCTTCCAGAACGCCGAGTGGGCCTACACCCTCGGCTGCGCTCTCGCTGTCAAGCGTGGCGCCAAGACCGCTTCTGAGGCTGCCGCCATCATCGGCGAGGGCATCCAGGCCTTCACCGTTCCGGGCTCCGTCGCCGAGGACCGCAAGGTCGGTCTGGGCCACGGCAACCTGGGCGCCATGCTGCTCTCCGACGACACCGAGTGCTTCGCCTTCCTGGCCGGTCACGAGTCCTTCGCTGCCGCTGAGGGCGCTATCGGCCTGGCTCTGAACGCCAACAAGGCTCGCAAGAAGCCGCTGCGCGTTATCCTCAACGGTCTGGGCAAGGACGCTGCTCAGATCATCGCCCGCATCAACGGCTTCACCTACGTGAAGACCCAGTTCGACTACTTCACGAGCGAGCTCAAGGTCGTCGAGACCATCCCCTACTCCGATGGTCCCCGCGCCGCTGTCAACTGCTACGGCGCCGACGACGTCCGCGAGGGCGTTGCCATCATGTGGCACGAGAACGTCGACATCTCGATCACCGGTAACTCCACCAACCCCACGCGCTTCCAGCACCCCGTCGCTGGCACCTACAAGAAGGAGCGCCTCGAGGCTGGCAAGAAGTACTTCTCCGTCGCTTCTGGTGGCGGCACTGGCCGTACCCTGCACCCGGACAACATGGGCGCCGGCCCTGCCTCTTACGGCATGACCGACACCATGGGCCGTATGCACTCCGACGCCCAGTTCGCCGGTTCCTCCTCCGTGCCTGCGCACGTCGACATGATGGGTCTCATCGGCATGGGTAACAACCCCATGGTCGGTGCCACCGTCGCCTGCGCTGTCGCCGTCGAGGAGGCCCTCAAGGCCTAATCGCGTCCGCGCGATGCTCATATAGTTGAGCTTAGGAGCCGCTATCCACCCGGGTAGCGGCTCTTTTTTATCCCTCCCTCAGTTGCGGTGAAATAGTTCCTGAACAGCCGCCCCATCCTTCCAAACAGGAACTATTCCACCGCAACTTCTTAGCGGCATTAAAGTATCGGTAACGCCCACCTGCCATATGTGCCCTTTACCGATTTGCCGAGTCTTTGCGGCCCCATTACCGATCACCCATGCGACAATGCGCCGGACGAGAAAGGAATCCGATGGAATCGACTGATGTACTGGTAATTGGATCTGGCATTGCGGGCCTTTGCGCCGCCATCGAAGCAGCACGCACGGGCGCAACCGTCACTGTGGCAAGCGCCGGCAAGACTATGAGTGGATCGAGCTTCTTCCCGGGCACCTGGGGCCTCGGCCTCATCGGTCCCGCCGACACGGCCGACGAGCAGGACCTCATCGAAACCATCCAGGCCGTCGGCGGCGGCGTTGCCGACCCTACGCTCCTCCAGACGTTTGTGCACGGCATTCCCCAGACAATTGAATGGCTCGAGCAAGACCTGAGCGTTGAGCTCCAGCGTCCGCAAAGCGCTGAGAGCGCTCAGCAAAAGCAGTTTATACCCTGCTTTGACCACAAGACGCGCATGTGGCGCGGCCTCACCCGCAAGCCCCTTGAGGACGCTCTGACGGCCCAGATCGAGTCGCTCGGCATTCGCCTGCTCCCCCGCCATGAGCTTATCGACCTTGTTGAGGACACGAACGGCAGAATCACCGGAACAGTGCTCTACGACCTCACCGAAGATCGAATCGTGCCCTTTGCTGCCAAGGCCACGATCATCGCAGCCGGTGGCACAGGCGGCCTGTTCGAGCGCAGCCTCACGTCGGCTGATGTGCTCAGCTCCTCGCAGGCCATCGCACTGGCGCACGGTGCATCGCTTACTAATATAGAGTTCATGCAGATGATGCCCGGCTTCATCGAGCCCAAGCGCAACCTGGTCTTCAACGAGAAAACCTGGCGTTACGTACATGTAGACCAGCCGGTCGATATCGCCGACGATAAACTCAAGGATCTGCTCGAGCAGCGCTCTGGATATGGTCCCTTCACGTCACGCTTGGCCTCCCGCGCTATCGATCTCGTCATCGATCAGGCAGGTCCCGAAGGCCTGGCACTCCACTACGACTTCCCCCGCGAGGATGTCCCAGAGTTTGTGCAGACCTTTGCTACCTGGCTGCAAGACGAACACGCCATCGCGCCGACCGATGAGATGCGCGTGGCGATGTATGCCCATGCTGCCAACGGCGGTATCAGGATCGACAAGACCGCGTACACGGGCGTTGAGGGCCTCTATGCTTGCGGCGAAGCGACAGGCGGCATGCACGGCGCCGACCGCATCGGCGGTCTATCGAGCGCCAACGGCATCGTGTTTGGACGCATCGCAGGCGCATCGGCAGCCCTTGCAGCACAGAAAGAACCTGAGGGAGCCCTGAAGGTGGATATCGCCCTCCCCCAGTACGGCATTGCCACAACAGAAGCCGGACGCCTGACACACAGCCTTAAGCACACGATGAGCACCTATTGCATGATCAATAGGACCGAAGCGGGTCTATCCAAGGCGCTGCAGGGGCTTGAAAGCCTGCAAGACAATGCCATGGCACTGAGCAAGCCGCATGCCAATGACAGCGAAGTCGCAGCCCTCGCCCGCCTGCAATCGCAGATTCAGCTGGCAACGGAGATGGCCAAAGCCATGCGCAAGCGGACTGAAAGCTTAGGTTCGCACTATCGCGCAGACTAAATCGATTCTCATTTTGAGTTTGATCACAACTTCTCAACATACATCGAGCCCCGAAAGCAGGATTCCCTTAGGGAGAACACGCTTACGGAGCTTTAGCCGTGTTTTCCCTAAGGGACTCACAGTGCAGATTTCTCAGCTCTGCGCCCGTTCAGGTTCGACCCCATGCAAGGTCAACAAAAAAGACGGCCAACCGAAGTTGACCGTCTTAACATGCTTTGGTGGGCCGTCAGGGGGTCAGCCTGCTGTACAGGCGGCCGCTGCGGCGCTTCGCGCCTTGCGCGCTGCGCTGGTAAATGCTTACGCATTTCCTCAGCTCCGCGCCCCGACGGGTTCGACCCCATGCGAGGTCAACAAAAAAGACGGTCAACTTTCATTGACCGTCTTAACATACTTTGGGTGGGCCGTCAGGGGGTCGAACCCTGGACCTTGGGATTAAGAGTCCCCTGCTCTACCAACTGAGCTAACGACCCAAAGCAAAAGTCCGTTCAGAGAATGGACTTTTGAAGAGATATCGTGTGGTGGGCCGTCAGGGGGTCGAACCCTGGACCTTGGGATTAAGAGTCCCCTGCTCTACCAACTGAGCTAACGACCCGATATCAACACGAAGCAAGAACTGGGGTGGGTAAAGGGACTCGAACCCTCGACCTACGGGACCACAACCCGTCGCTCTAGCCAACTGAGCTACACCCACCGTGTCCTGTGCGCTTCGCGCTCGACTATTATTGCAAGGAACGCCACGCGATGCAAGCCCCAATTTTCAAGAATTTTGAAAAGAGTTTTTCGAGCCTGTTTCGAGCAATTCCCACCGGTTTCATAGGAGTAAACTTGCCCCACCGCAAATGCTCGAAAGGACAGGCATGAAAGAACTCTCCAACCGTACGGCGACATTTACCGATTCGGTCATCCGCCGCATGACGCGCATCTCCAATAAGTACGGCGCCGTCAATCTCTCGCAGGGCTTCCCCGACTTCGATCCTCCGGCGCGGCTGCTCGAGAGCCTCGGCACCATCGCGACCGACCCCAAGCCGCTCTATCACCAGTACTCCATCACTTGGGGCTCCCAGGCCATGCGCGAGGCGCTCGCGGCCAAGCAGGAGCACTTTATGGGCATGCCGATCAACCCCAACGAGAACATCGTAGTCACATGCGGCTCCACCGAGGCCATGATGGCCGCCATGATGACGGTTACGAACCCCGGAGACAAGGTCGTCATCTTCTCGCCGTTCTACGAGAACTACGGTGCCGACACGATTCTCTCGGGCGCTGAGCCCATCTATGTGCCGCTCAACCCGCCCACGTTCGACTTCGATCGCGAGGTCCTCGAGGCAGCCTTCCGCGACAACGAGCCCAAGGCAATCGTCCTATGCAACCCGTCCAACCCCTGCGGCAAGGTCTTTACGCGCGAGGAGCTCACTTTTATCGCCGACCTGTGCAAAAAGTACGACGCCTACTGCATCACTGACGAGGTCTACGAGCACATCGTCTATACGCCCCACGAGCATGTCTATATGGCCACGCTGCCCGGCATGTTCGAGCGCACCATCAGCTGCAGCTCGCTGTCCAAGACCTACTCCATCACCGGTTGGCGTCTGGGCTACACCATCGCCCCGGCCGAGATTACCGAGCGCATCAAGAAGGTCCACGACTTCCTCACCGTGGGTGCCGCCGCTCCCCTGCAGGAAGCCGTCGTTACCGCCCTCAACTTCGACGACAGCTATTACGATGAGGTCCTCGACCTCTACACCGCCAAGCGCGACCTGTTCTGTCAGGGACTCGACAGCATCGGCCTTGAGCATAACGTGCCGCAGGGCGCCTACTACGTTATGATGGACATCTCGGAGTTTGGCTACGACAGCGACCTCGACTTCTGCGAGGATCTCGCTTCCAAGGTTGGCGTGGGCGCCGTGCCAGGCTCAAGCTTCTTCCGCGAACCCGTCAACCACCTGATCCGTTTCCACTTTGCCAAGCGAGACGAAACGCTCAACGCCGCACTTGAGAACCTCAAGTCCCTGCGTGATAAAATCAAGCCCCGGGGGTAAGGACAGCCCAACAACTAAAAGCACCAAAGAAACCTCGCATCCTCCGTTGGACTGCGAGGTTTCTTTTTGTAGCGCTTTCTTAATTATTTTAGAGCGCGATACTTTAGAGGTAGAACAGCTCGACCGAGAGAAGGACGCTATGGCAGAGCAGCAGCTTATCGGAGCGCTCGAGGCCGGCGGCAGCAAGATGGTATGCGCCACGGGCCATGCAGACGGCACGGTCCTGGAACGCGAGCAGATCGTGACCACAACCCCGCAGGAGACCGTCGAGGCCGTCAACGCATGGCTTGCCGACAAGGGCATCGCCGCCTTTGGCAGTAAGTGCGCCAAAGGGGCGCCGCACCGTCCAGCAATCCCATCCTACGGGATAACGCCGCCACGCCCTGTATAAGCCCCCAAACAAAGAAAGGCCGCCTAGGACCAAACAATGTGTCCTAGGCGGCCTTTTTAGCACATATGAGCGATCGTAGAAGATATCGAAGCACAACGCCCGTCACCGCTCCGCAGCAGTCGATCATCACGTCGGTGATCATACCGGCGCGACCGGGCACAAAGAGCTGAATCGTCTCATCAATCGAGGGAACCAGCAGTAGGAAAACCGCCGTGGGAAGCAGCACATCAAAGGTGCGACGGCCCTCGATATCGAAAGCGTGCGCCGCCAGAATGCCGAGCACCATGTACTCGGCAAAATGCGCGCACTTGCGAACGACGAAGTTGGTCACCCACTCATACGGAAGCCCCACGCCGTGCAGAAGGCCGCGAACGGCCTCCATAATCGACAGGCTCAATGAACCGGACCCCGTACCGGGAACCATCGAATTGCCCCAGGTGAGCAGCACCATCAGGCAGGTCGCGACCGCCCATTTTCGATCGAGTTTAAGCATAAAGAAGTTATGCCTCCGCACGGAGCGGCTCAAAGCTGGCGGTGCCACCCTCGATAACACTCAGATAGGCACGGCCCGTGCGCCTCACCGCTGCAGACTGCAGGCGGTCGATCTCCTCCTCGAGAATCTGATTGACGCGCTCGTGACGACGGTTCTCCATGATGCCAGCAGCGATGGCCTCGGCACGCTCGATACCTTCGCGCGAGATGCGGGCGGTATCCTCGGGGAACACGGCGCTGTGGCGACCAACGTAAGCGGGGGCAGCGGGCTGAGGAGCAGGCATAGACACCGGAGCGGCAACGGGAGCGGGCTCGACGACCTCGTCCATAATTGCGGCAGCAGCTGCCCACATGCCCTCGTGGCCCGAATAATCGGCCATGGGGACGTCTTCCTCGGGAGTCGCATCGACGGGCTCGTCGACTGCGATGGACCGGGACGCGGAGTCCGGGGCATCGACCACATACGGCATGTCGTTCGAGATGACCGGCTCGTCAAGGTCATCGAGATCGATAGCCGCCGCAGAGGCGTCGTTGATGATCGGCATGTTGGCAAGGTTCGCGTTGTACGGCATAGCCTCCGCCGCCTGTTGCTGTGCAGGAGCGCCCCACAGCGAGCTTTCGGCAGCACGGCGGGCGGCAATAGTCTCCTCGTCGACGGCCAGCGGCTCGTCGGCGTAGGAGTCAACGGCGGCAGCCGGAGTCACGGGCACGGCAGTGTCATACGTAGCGGATTGAGCCGCGGCGGCGTTGTTGGCGGCGTTAGCCACGAGCGCCACAAAGGCGGCCGTGCTGCCCGCAGGGGCGGCATGAGAGCCCGAGACGGCGCGCGCGGCGGCAGCGATGTCATCGCGGTTATAGGAGCCGGTCTTACCGCCGTAGGTAAGCTCGTCGATGGCGACCTGGTACACATCGCGCGAGCGCGCAGGATCGCAGCTGACCGGCGAATCATCGTCGAGCATGCCGTCGATCATGGACCAGGCATCGGCCTCGCTCATGGCATCCGCGGCGCGAGCGATGGTGGGGACGCCGTCGTCCGTATGAAGGCGCTGGAAAGCACCAGTCAAGCCGGAGAAAACCGAAGAGGGCTGTGCGGCGTCTGCCGGAACGGCAGGAGCCGCAGTAGCAACGCCCTGAGGGGCAGCCCACTGCTGTTGGGCGGGCATCGAGGCGGTCTGGGACTCATTTTGATGCTGGTTGACGTTCGCAGCGCCACCCATGGCATCGGGCTGGAACAGGTGCTCGGCATGCTGCGCGCGATATTCAGAAATGCCGAGCGAGGCGGCATAGATACCAACACCCGCCACCGCACCCACGGCAAAGGGAACAGCGCCCGCAACGACCGTCTCGTTCACCGACGAAAACGGCAGCGTGGCAGCATACATCACCACGGGAGCGGCAAGGCCGATTCCGCAGGAAAGTCCAGCAAGGACTACTCGTTGTGTTGCATCAGAAGAAGCCATGAGCTCTCCCCATCTTCCAGCACCCAAATCGCATCATTCAGTTGGCTGCGCGAGAGAAGATGAAGCGGGGCTATGCCCCAAAGCAACGGTATATGGTTCGTTTCATCTGCGTTTTCCGTCGCGAAGCTTAACAGCTATTATGCGAAACCCCCTTGGGGATTGCAAGCGACGAAGCGGGATTGAAACGGGAAAATCGCTGCTTGCCGGTCATGAGGTCAATAATCGTTTGCGAGCGGCTATACGAAAAGGGCCAGGATCTAAACCCCCGGCCCTTCTGGCATGTCTATGGTTGTTGTCGCGTGCAGCGGACGGCCTAGAACGTCTGCTCGTAATCGCTGTGCTTTTTTGCCGAACGCACCAGGAACTCCTGGTTGGTATTGGTGCCCTTGAGGCCCTTGATAAACGATGCGGCCGCGCGCTCGGTATTGTTCATGCCGGCGAGGATACGGCGCAGGCCGAAGACAAACGGGCGCATCTGCTCGTCGACCAGCAGGTCCTCGTTGCGCGTGCCCGAGGCAACGGGATCGATGGCCGGGAAGATACGGCGGTCGGCCAGATCGCGGTCGAGCTTGAGCTCCATGTTGCCGGTACCCTTGAACTCCTCAAAGATGACCTCGTCCATCTTGGAGCCGGTATCGATGAGGGCGGAAGCCAGGATGGTGAGCGATCCGCCGTTCTCGATGTTGCGGGCAGCGCCCAAGAAACGCTTGGGCGGATACAGGGCCGCCGAATCAACGCCGCCCGACAGGATACGGCCCGAGGCGGGAGCGGCCAGGTTGTAGGCGCGGGCAAGGCGCGTGATGGAGTCGAGCACCACCACGACGTCGCCACCCAACTCCACGATGCGCTTGGCACGCTCGATCACGAGCTCTGCCACGCGAGTGTGGTTTTCGGCGGGCATATCGAAGGTCGAGGCCACGACCTCGCCCTTGATGGAGCGCTGCATGTCAGTGACTTCTTCGGGGCGCTCGTCGACGAGCAGGCAGATAAGGTGTACCTCGGGATTGTTGATCGAGATAGACTGGCAGATCTTCTTGAGGATCGTGGTCTTGCCGGCCTTGGGCGGCGACACGATCAGGCCGCGCTGCCCCTTGCCGATCGGCGACACGATGTCGATGGCGCGACCGGTGATGGAATCCTTGCCGTGCTCCATACGCAGAGGCTCATTGGGATAGACCGGGGTAAGGTCACCAAACTTGGGGCGGTTACGTGCCTGCTCGGGATCAACGCCGTTGACGGTCGTGATCTTGGCGAGGCCGGCGCGCTTGTCGCCGCGTGAGGGGCGCAGCGAGCCCTCGATCACATCACCCGTACGCAGGCGTGCGGAGCGGATGAGATATGCGGGAACAAAGGCGTCATCGCTGGACTTCATGTAGCCGTGGGCATGGATGATGCCGGAGCTGTCCGGGCGAATCTGCAGAATGCCCTTGATATCGCGGAAGCCCTCGGCCTTCGCAGCGGTGGTGTAGATTTCCTCGACGAGCTCGGCCTTCTTCTTGCCGGTCGTCTCGATCTCGAACTCCTTGGCCTTTTCGCGCAGCTCGGCGACCTTCATGGCCGCGAGTTCCTCACGCGAAAGCGTGGGCTCGGTCGGAGCGGCATTGCGCTCCTTGTTGCGCTGCTTGCGATCGCGCTGACGGTTGCGGCGGTCGTTGTTGCGGTCATCCTTGCGCTCATTGCGCTCGTCATTGCGCTTGTGCTGACGGCGGTTGGGGCGGGCGCTCTCGTCGGCCTCGGCGGGAGCGGCACCATCGGTTGCAGCGGTGTCAACATTGGCCGCAGCGGCATCATTGGCCTCGGCGCCGGAATCGACCTGCGCTTCGACATCAGCCTGCTGCTCGGACGCCTTGGCCTTAACGGACTTCTTGCGACCGCGCCTGGGCTTCTCGGACGCAGGCTGTTCGGCGTCCTGAGGCTCGGCGGTCGTCTCGGCGGAATCCTCGGATGCACCCTTCTTGGCAGCCTTAGCCTTGGACGTGCGCTTAGCAGCGGTGCGACGGCTACGACCGGGACGGACGTCGGCGGGCTCGGTATCGGCGGGAGCGGCCTCGGTGGAAGCGATTCCCTGGGCAGGAGCATCGGCGACGGGCGCGGGCGCGGCGGTCGCGGCGGCGTCCTGAGCTGCGGCTGCTGCAGCGGCGGCAGCCCTCTCGGCCTCGACGAAGGCCTTGGGCTTGCGGCCGCGACGGTGCGGGCGAAGAGCGGGGTCGACGACGGGAACCTCATGGGCCTCGGCAGGTGTTGCAGACTCAGAGGGCTGCGCACCCTCCCCTACCGCAGAACGAGCCGGAGCTTCACCGGACTCTTGAGCCGCCTGCTCAGCATCCTGCTGAGACTTGGCCGCACGACGACGCGTGCGCGGAGCCGGCTTCTCGGTCGGCTGCCCCGCGACAGGGGCCTCGGTGGCCGCAGGCGCCTCGGAAACGACCGGCGCTGCAAACTCGGTCAGTGCCGCGGCCTCGCGCTCAGCAGCACGGCGACGAGCGCGAACAACCTGAGCCTCGCTGATTTGTGCCAGCGCACGGGCCTGTGCAACCTCATCGGAAATCGGCGCGGAGGATTCGGCAACGGTGTGTTTGGTTCGCGTCGCGCGCGTGACGCGACGCTTGGGCTTGGCAGTCTCCTCGCCGTCAGCGGCGGGCTTAGGCGTACGGCGCGGGCGCTTGGGCTTTACGGGCACGGCATCCTCCTCGGCAGCAGGGGCAGCTCCCTCGCCAGCGACAGGCGTGACCTTCTCAGCCGATGCAGGCGCAGGCGTCGGAGCGGCCTTGGGGGCCTCAGGAACCGATGCCTGTACCGGCGCAGGCATCACGACCTGGTCCGACGCAACCGGTGCAGCGGGAGCGGTTTGCGTCGTCGTTATTTCGTTTTCTTGCTGTTGATCAGACACAGTGTTTGCTCAACTTTCTTTTCAAGCCCTGTGATCACATGCTCCCTGCATATACCTTCAGGGCGGCTAAACAGTCTAGTTCCGTACAAAACGACGGACATCATTGATCTGTATCGAGATGATTGCGTTATATACGCAGACTTAGTGTAGCACAACCGCAACCACCTGCAACTTAGTCATTGGGGATGTTCTTAAACGACTAGCCATCAGGGACACTCTTTGGTTTACCACCCACAAATCAGACCGCCTCCACCAAAATTCTGGCGGTTTACTACGTTGAATCGCTCAACCGCGACCACTCCGAAACCTGTTGAACTAAAACCGCAGGTAGATGCCTTGTACTTTTTAGCGAAAAGCCGGCGTGGCTGGAAATTCTCAATTCATCGTAGTAAACCGACATAGTTTCGCATTTCAAGCAGTTCGAAATTCGTGAATACGTCGGCGTTTGTGAAAAAAGCCCGACCTCCGTAGGAGATCGGGCTTTCGAGGCTAAGTTAGACCAAGTCTGAACGGTCAAATGACTCGCAGATTACATCTGCTCGGGTGCGGAAACGCCAACGAGGGTCAGCACCAGGGCGAGCGTCACGCGGACAGCGTCGCAAGCGGCCAGACGGGCGCGCGAAAGCTCGGGGTCGACAGGACGACCCTCGCTCGGCAGCACCTGGCAGGCAGCATAGAAGCTGTGGAAGTCGCCGGCGAGTTCCTCGGCAAAGTGCGTCAGACGGAACGGAGCGCGGTCGCGAGCGCAGCTACCGATAAGGTCGGTGAGCTCGTTGAGCTTGTGCGACAGGGCGAGCTCGGTCGGGTCGGTCAGCAGCGAATAATCGACGTTCTCGCCAATGGCCTTCTCGGCGACGGCCTTCATGCCCATCTCGGCGGCCTGCTCGGCGGTGACGTCGGCGGCGCGACGCAGGATGGAGCACACGCGAGCGTGAGCGTACTGCACGTAGTACACCGGGTTGGAGTTGTCGCGCTTCTTGACGGCCTCGATGTCGAAGTCGACCATCTGGTTGGAGCTCTTGGAGATGAGCGTGTAGCGGGCGGCGTCAGAGCCGACCTCGTCGACGAGTTCCTGCAGGGTCACCATGGTGCCCTTGCGCTTGGACATACGGACGGGCTTGCCGTTGCGCAGCAGGTTGACGAGCTGGCCCAGCAGAACCTCGAACTTGCCGGGGTAGCCCAGAGCGTCGCAGACGCAGCGGACGCGCTCGATGTAGCCGTGGTGGTCGGCGCCCCAGATGTCAATGACGTGGTCGACGCGCTGGAACTTGTCCCAGTGATAGGCGACGTCGGAGGCGAAGTAGGTGTACTCACCGTTGGACTTGATCAGCACGCGGTCCTTGTCGTCGCCCAGATCGGTGGAGCGGAACCACAGGGCGCCGTCCTTGGTGTAGAGGTAGCCCATCTTGTCGAGCTTCTCAAAAGCGCGGTCGACGGCTGAGGTGCCGGCGGTCTCGCCCTCGGTGTCCTTCACGTACAGGGAGCGCTCGGAGAACCAGCGGTCAAAGTCGCAGTTGACGGCGTGGCAAAGGTCGCGCATGTTGTCGACCATCTTTACGTAGCCGCGCTCGCGGAAGCTCTCCATGCGCTCCTGCGGATCGGCCTCGACCCACTTGTCGCCGTCGGTGCGCCAGAACTCGGCAGCCTCGTCGATGATGTAATCGCCGCCGTAGGAGTCCTTGCCCAGAGTCTCGGCAAAGCTGTCCTGGTAGGGATGGGTCTCGGGGTGCTCGTCGCCCTCGTCGGCAACAAAGGCATCGCGGTCGGCGATCAGAATCTTGTGAGCCTCATCAATGTCCACGCCCTGCTTGGCGATGATGTCGGCAAGCTGCATATAGCGCGTGCTGATGGAGTTGCCGAAGGTGTTCATCTGAGAGCCATGGTCATTGATGTAGAACTCACGCTGGATGTCGTAACCGGCGTGGTCCATGACGCGGCAGAGAGAATCGCCCAGCGCGGCCCAGCGGCCATGACCGATGTGCATGGGGCCGACGGGATTGGCGGAAACGAACTCGACCTGAGTCTTCAAGCCACCACCGACGTTGGACTTGGCGAAGTCCATGCCATTCTCGCGGGCCTCGCCAAAAATGGCGTTCTTGACGGCAACGGAGAGGTAGAAGTTGATGAAACCGGGGCCGGCGATCTCGACCTTCTCAATCGCGGGGTCCTCGGGCATATGGGCAACGACGGCCTCGGCGATCTTGCGCGGGGCGCAGTGAGCCAGCTTGGCGGACTTCAGGGCCATGGTGGAGGTCCACTCGCCATGAGAAGTGTCAGCCGGTCGCTCGATGGCGCAATCGTCAAGTTCAAATGCGGAAAGGTCGCCGGCCTCCTGGGCCGCAGCGAGCGCAGCGCGTACCAGTTCTTCAATCTTCTCGGGCATAGATCCTCCTTGTGTTAAAGCCCCCGAGCTCTTGGTCACTCGTAGGGCAAAAGCCAGAGTTTGTAGCACTCTATCACAAGCGACGCACACTGTCGCAGGGTAAAGCCAATCGATATTGCATATGCACAAAAATGACTACTGCCTACGATGAGTCACTCAAAGATGGCGGTCTGCCTGCAGATTATGCACGCGTTGGAACTGTATTAGCATGTGAATGAGCGGTGCATTTTATCGAATACTCTTACCTATCGGAGTTGTGTGCTTTTCCTGCATAAAGTGAAGGTTTGCGCACGTCAGCGTGGTATTCTAGACATACGCAAATTCGTATAAGTTGGAGGTAGCATGTTCTCAATCGGTCAACACGTCATTCATCCGGGTCAGGGAGTCTGCACCGTCGTCGGTTTTAGGGATGACACGCCGCAGCCCATGCTGTTGCTCGAGACCAAGCAGGGGCATGCTCAGACGGTCCTTATGTATCCCGTGGCGCAGGCCGACCGTTTGCATTCCGCTATCTCCCAGAAAGATGCCAAGCATCTGCTGAGCCACTTTAACGAGCTCGAGTGCGACACCTTTACCGAGCGCAACAGCTCGCTCGAGGAGACGCACTTTAAGCAGCAGCTTAAGCTGGGCGCACCCGAGACGGTCCGCGTGGCAAAGACCATGATGCACCGCATTCGCCAGGCCGAGAAAGCCGGTAAAAAGCCCAGCTCATACTACATGCGCGTACTCAAGGAGGCAAAGCGCCGCTCCGTTGAGGAGTTCGCCGTCGCTCTGGGCGTCACCGAAGAAGACGCCGAGGCCTGTCTAGCGCAAGCCGCCCTCAACTAACCCGCCAAAAAGGGACAGGTTTATTTTGGCAGGTTTTATCTGGCAAAACGTCAACGAACAATTAGTAAATGGCCGGGCGCTCCGTTTTGTTTTGAGCGCCCGGCCATTCTTCTATCGCCGCAGAAATGCTTGAAGCCCATTTGCGCTGACATCACGCGAGGGCCCTCCAGATCAACGTAACCAAAGCACGCATTCACAACAAGCGCGCCCGTCTTGCTCAATTACCATTAAAAAGCATCAATTTGAAAATGCAATAACATTTCGGCAGGTAGCAGCTATAGTCGGTGAACTGAATCTCGACAACCGAAGTCTCCAAATGAGGTATCTTCAGCCCATCCAAGCTAAAGGAGGGACCATGCCGAGAAAGCCTCGTTCAAAGTCACCAACAGGTTATTTCCACGTCACATTGCGCGGAAACGGAGGACAATTGCTGTTTGACGGCGACGAGGACCGAATCGCTTTGCTTCACATCCTCGACGCAATCCTCCCTAAACACAATATTGAGCTTATCGCTTGGTGCCTTATGGGCAACCACATCCATCTCATCATCGACGATCCGGACGACCGCAAGAGCGACGCGATGCACGCGATAGCCGTGTCGTTTGCGGGAAGATATAACGCGCGAATGGGGCATATCGGACACGTTTTTCAGGAGCGCTTTTGGGATTCGCCGATTAAATCGGAAGAGTATTTGCTTGAGGCAATTCGATACATTCATTTGAATCCACAAAAAGCAGGACTGGCGGCATACGACGAATATCCGTGGAGCAGCCATCGCGAGTATCTGATGAGCACCAGGTCACGGCCGCATATCACAGGCAGCGTTATCGACGCATTATTCCCGACACCTCGCTCATACCTTCAACTCATGGAAAGCACGCCGTCGCTTCCCTATCGCCCCAGCGCAACAGCCAAGGTACGCGAGGAAGATTTATGCGAATTTGGCGCGGCAATCGTGCAGAGTGTCGCAGGATGCGCCCCTACGGAACTTAAATCCATCTCCAAGGCACTTCGCAATGAGGCGATACTCACGCTACGGAAAGAAGGGCTAACGATTAAGCAGGTTCAGCTGCTGACCGGACTGGGAATATGGATTATTAAGAATGCGGCCTAGCGCCGCGTTTGCCGAATTACGGATACGGCAAAGCATGGCTGCCCGCCGCGAGGCGCCGCCATTCGCCGATGTCGCCATGTCAAAAAGAAAACGCTTCCGCTGAATAACGTCCAACGGAGGCG
>CWHC01000029.1_pt1 | contig 33272 bp, 28 predicted proteins | sample 693371 | NCBI WGS metagenome assembly CWHC01 (sample SAMEA3735914, study PRJEB9488) | human gut metagenome | biome: ENVO:mammalia-associated habitat; material: ENVO:feces | place: Malawi | collected 2009-02-27 | reverse complement strand
GCGGTTGATGAGGTTGGTGATGGTCGTCTTTCCGGCGCCCGTCGAGCCCACAAACGCGATCTTTTGCCCCGGCTTGGCAAACAGGTTAAGGTCCGTGAGCACGCGGGTGCCCGGCACGTAGGAAAAGTCCACGGCATGGAAGCGCACGTCGCCGGCAAGCGGGACCAAGCCGCACGTGAGCTCGGTGCCGTCGGCAGCCACTGCGTGACCCGACTCATCAACGGCAGCCACATCATGCAAGTGCCCGTACGCTCCCACGCCCTGGCCCTCGGGAATCTTCCACGCCCACGCGGCATCACCCGTCTGCACCAGCTCCACGCGGCCCTCGTCCACCTCGGGCTCAAGATCCATGGCGGCAAACAAGCGCTCGGCGCCGGCCAACGCATTGAGCAAGAAGTTGCCCAGCTGCGTAAACTGGTTGATGGGCATGGCCGCCTGGCGCACAAAGACCAGGTAGCTCGCGAGCGCACCTACGTCGGCGAGTCCCTTGATGCAGAGCACGCCGCCCGCCACGGCGACGATGGCATAATTGACGTAGCCAATCACGACGGTCATGGGCACCATGGAGTTGGCATAGCTCACGGCGGCGGTGCCGGTGCGGCGAAGCTCGTCGTTGCGGCAGGTGAAGCCGGCGACATTCGCTGCCTCGCGGTTAAAGACCTTGATGACCTTTTGGCCCGAGACCATCTCTTCGATATATCCGTCCAGGTCGCCAAGCGATGCCTGCTGGGCGGCAAAGAAGCGCTTAGAGCGCGCACCCGAGTAGCGCGCATACAGCACAATGGCTGCATCGCACACGAGCGTGATAATCGTGAGCTGCCAGTTAAGGATGATGAGCATGGCCGTGGTGCCCACAACCTGAATGGCGGCCTGAATCACGTTGGCAAAACTGTTGTTGAGCGCCTCGGAGACGGTGTCGACGTCGTTGGTGAAAAAGCTCATGATGTCGCCCGAGCGCGTGCTGTCAAAATAACTGAGCGGCAGCGTCTGGATGTGCGCGAACAGGTCGCGGCGAATATCGGACACCACGCGTTGGGCCGCGCGCACCATGATCTGTGAGTAGCCCAGGGCCGAAAGCACGCCCGCGGCGTAGATGATCGCCGTCAGGATGACCTGCTTGGCGAGCAGTTCCTCCCCGCCCGTGGCCAAACCGTTAACGATGGGGCGAACCATGTAGGTGCCGGCGAGGCTCGCGATGGCGGCGACGGAGGCGAGCACGCCCACCACGAGCAACGAGAACTTGGCGTGACCCATGTAGGAGAGCAGGCGGCGCACAGTGCGCTTGAGGTCGGCCGGGCGCGCTTGGGCTGCGGTCTTAGGCATGGCGCTCACCCCCTTCCAAGGTCGATCCGCTGGGGACGGAGGAAAAAGGATCATTCGCGCAGCCATCGTCGCAGCCGTCGCCGGCGTCCGCGTTCCCCGCAAACTCCATCTGCGAGGCATAAATCTCCTGGTATATGTTGTCGCCCGCCAGCAGTTCCTCGTGCGTGCCCACGCCATGGACACGGCCGTCGTCCAACACCACAACGCGATCGGCATCCATGACGCTCGCGATGCGCTGGGCGATGATGAGCACGGTCGTATCGGGAATCCGAGCGATGTGCTCGCGAATCTTAGCGTCGGTCGCCATATCGACCGCGCTGGTGGAGTCATCAAAAATGAGCACGCGCGGATGCTTGAGCAGCGTGCGCGCGATGCACAGGCGCTGCTTCTGGCCACCCGAAACACCGGCGCCGCCTTGGCCCAGCTCGCCGTCCAGCCCGCCGATGCGATCAAGGAACTCGTCCACGCACGCCGCGCGGCAAGCCGCGAGAAGTTCATCGTCCGACGCCTGCGGATTGCCCCACTGCAGGTTCTCGCGCACGGTGCCCGTGAACAGCACATTCTTTTGCAGCACAATGCCCACGGCGTCACGTAGGGTCGCGAGGTCGTAGTCGCGCACGTCGCGTCCGCCCACAAGCACGGCGCCCTCGGTGGCGTCGTACAGGCGCGCAATCAGCTGCACAAGCGAGCTCTTGCCCGAGCCCGTACCGCCGAGGATGCCCACCGTCGAGCCGCTCTCGATGCGAAGGTCGATATGCTCGAGCACATCCTCGGCTGCATCCGCGCGATATTTAAAGGAAACGTCGCGAAACTCGATACTGCCGTCCGCTGGCGCCGCAGCCGCGAGGTCTCCCGCAGGGTTGGCGATAAAGGGCACCTCATCGAGCACCTCTGCGATACGGCCCACACTCGTGAGAGCGCGCGTGAGCAGCAAAAATACGTTGGAAATCATCATGAGCGAGTTCATGATCAGCAGCACGTAGCTCATAAAGCCCGTGAGCGAGCCCACGCCCAAGCGACCTTCGATGATCATGCGGCCGCCAATCCACAGGATCGAGACCGCGGCAACATACATCGAGAGTTGGAACACCGGCAGGTTGAGCACGGCGGTGCCGAAGGTCTTGGTCGCCGTGCCGGCGAGCTCGGTATTGACGGTGTCGAACTTGTCGCACTCGTGCTCGGCGCGCACATAAGCCTTCACGGCGCGCACGGCGGTAAGGTCCTCTTGCACCACGCCGTTGAGGTGGTCCATCGAGGACTGGAGTTGGCGGTAGAGCGGGCTCACGCGCACGGTAATGATACCGAGCACGATGGCGAGCATCGGCAGAATTACGGCAAAGACCGCCGCGAGCTCGCGCGAGAGCACGAAAGCGTAGACGAGGCCCATGACCAGATTTACCGGCCCGCGCACCATGGGGCGGAAGCCGTTGCCCACGGCGTTTTGAATCACGGTGATGTCGGTGGTCATGCGAGTGACAAGCGAGCTCGTCTCGTATTCATCAAGATTGCCGAAGGCGAGGGTCTGGATCTTGCGGTACTCCGCGGCGCGCAGGTTGGCGCCCAGCCCCGAGGCAACGCGGGCGGACGTGCGCGCATAGCCCAAGCCAAGTGCCAGCGAACATGCGGCGCACACCAGCATATACGCACCCTGCAAAAGCATGTAGTTGATGTCGCCCGCAGGCACGCCCACGTCGATGATATTTGCCATGATGACCGGAATAAACAGCTCGAGCGCCGTCTCGGCCGTCACAAAGAGCATGCCGAGTATGGCATCGCGTCGGTATGCCCCCAGATAGGAAAACAGAATCTTGAGATTGCGCACGCAGGTTCATCCCCCATCAAACGTTGTTCGCAAACCCACGTATTATGGCGCGCCGTGCGGCGGTGTCAAGTGTTGCGAAATCGATTTCTGCAAGGTTAGCGTAGGCTTCATGCTCGCAGGACGCGCCCCTGTATTCAATTGGAAATGAACGCGTGCGTGACTTTTTCGCCCCGCCGCCAACACAAACCTTGACTCTACAATCGTTGTAGGGTCTTCACTACACTGGTAGCTAAGCGAACCAAGCCAGACAGCCCCACCCATGGAACACGACTTCACACGCGGCAATATCCTTAAGACCATCGCGGTCTTTGCCCTGCCCTATATGCTCTCGTACTTTTTGCAGATGCTCTACGGCATGGCCGACCCGTACATGATGGGACAGTTTAGCGGTGCCGCCGGCATCACCGCCGTGGGCAACGGCGCACAGACGCTCTACATCATTACCGTGACGCTCGTGGGCCTAGTCGAGAAGATGATCAGCTTTTTGTTCATTGTGCCGAGTTCCATGGACGCCACCGTCAGCGCACTCACGGCATAAAACGCCGGCGCAGGCAAGGGCGCTCGCGCACGCCAGGTGCTCAGGTGCGCCATGACGATCTCGGTGGTGTACGGCTGCCTGATCACAGTGCTGATGTGGCTGGTGGCACCGGCGTTTATTGGCTTTTTTGCCAAGGGCCCAGCGGTGATCGCGGCCGGTACCGGCTATATGCACAGTTATATTTTCGATGCAATCTTTGCCGGCATCCACATTTGCTTTAGCGGCTTTTTCGCTGCGTATGGAAAGAGCTACATCGGCTTTGCGCACAACGTGCTGGCCGTGGCGCCCATTCGCGTGCCCGGTGCGTGGCTGCTGTCGAACGCCTATTCCGATACGTTGTTTCCCATGGGCATCGCCTCGCCATGCGGATCGATTTTGTCGGCAGTCATCTGTGTTGTCGCGTTTACCGTGCTCAACCGGCGCGGAGCTTTTGACAAGCTGGTGGCGTAGCGGGGCGGCACGAGCCTGGCGCCCTTCCCCACCCATTGAAAGGAGCGGTCCTATGCCCCCGAGTTTCGCTACGCCGTGCTGCGCGAACGCGTCAACCCTACCGACGCCTATGCGTTGGAGTGGCAGATTCGTCAACTGCAGAAGGGTCAGCACGAGACCTTTGTCTTTCTGGGCAACTTGGGCATTGGGATTAGCGCCGAGCACCTCGCCGCCGACGATTTTGATGGCTACGACGAGGTCTTCCTTCTGCTCGACGATACCGATGACTACCAGGGCGACGTCGAGACACGGCCCGCCGCGCATTGTCTGACCATTAGCTTCCGCGGCACGCACGGGCGAGCAGTCCCATGCTACGAGCAGCTGCTCGACTATATGCGCAAACATAACCTGGCGCCTGCCGGGCCCTCGCGCGAAATCGCCCTGATCGATGACATCATCAGCGACGACCCCGCAACCTACGTGACGCAGATCACGGTGCCGGTTACTGTGCTCGATTAAGAACCTCCCGGAAAGCTATGAAGTGCGGCTCAACTAACGAGCGTCGGCTACAGGAGGACTACCGCGCCGCAGACAGTCCCCGGTGTGGCGGTTTTACTCCTCCGGGATCGGAAACGCACGGATGAACTCTGCGGGCGAGAAGGTCTTGATGGTCGAGCGCACAAAAGCGGCGCGATCGCGCGTGATGATAAAGTCCACGCCGGCACGCTCGGCCATCGCACGGATACAGCCATCCTCGAAGTCCGGCTCATCGGAATAGGCGGAGGTAAAACAAGCTTCTTGGTCGAGAGGCTCTGCCGAGTAGCTCTTAAGGCAGTCGCGCACTACCTCGCGGGCGCGCGCCTCGCCGGCCTGTTTAGTGAGAATGTAATACGCGTCCTTGAGAGAGCAGGCCGAAACAACGCCCTCGATAAGCCCCACGTCAACAAGCCCCTTGACGGTTTGCGCCGCCCCATGCTCCGGCCGACCCGGAAGCACGCAATCGAGCAGAAAATTAGTATCGAGAAATGCCCTCATAGGTAGCGCTCCCTCGCGATGCGCTTTTCATCTTCAACCGTCATCGTATCGAGCGGCGTTCCCTTGGGCATTTTGGCTACGAGTTCGAGATACTCCCGATAGTCCTCATCCTCCGCGAGCATCTCACGAATCTCCTTCCAGGTGATCTTGGGATGCCACATCGTACCCAACTCGCGCTTGGGCTTGTCCGTGCCGCACGCCGGCTTTGCGCCCCCACGCTCCTGAGCAGCGTCATATTCCACCGCAACTGGGCCTTGATAGTCGAGTGGCACAATCTTGAACAACGGCTTGCTCCGCTTGAAGACCACAACCTCCTCGCCCTCATTGGCAACCTTTTCGGCCACCTGCGTAAGGTTCTGGCGCAGCTCCGAAAACGCGACGGTAACCATAGCGGCTCCTCTCAACATATATCTTCACTGTTGAGTATACACGTTATTGTTAATGTTCATATATATAAAGACCGCCACAATGGGGACAACCACCATTGTGAGGTCCCCCACTCTGCATGAATCTCTTATCGCTCCGGGACGGCACCAGTCCGCAGGATAGCCCTCATTGACGACATCATCAGCGACGGCCCCGCGACCTACGTAACCCAGATCACTATGCCGGTTACCCCATCCAAATAAGAAACGCCCGGAAGGCATCGTGCTTCCGGGTGGTTCTTCAATTTGGCTATCGATGCGCTAAGCCTGGGGCACCTCGCCGGTAGCTAAGATCTGCTCGAGTGCATCCTCATCCAGCACGGGTACACCCAGCTGCTCGGCCTTGGTAAGCTTGGAGCCCGCTTTGGGGCCGGCAACCAAGTAGCTCGTCTTCTTTGACACACTGCCCGAAACCTTGGCGCCGAGTACCTTGAGCGCCGCGCCTGCCTCATCGCGGGTGCGGTTGACGAGCGTGCCGGTGAGCACGAAGGTCAGACCCGCAAGCGGCCGCACGTCGGCGAGCTCGCCTGCTACGCCGGCATCGGCTGCGGCCTGTGCATGCGCGGCGCCCAAATCGACCTCGAGCGACAGGCCCGCTTGGCGCAGACGCTCCAGCACGGCAAGGTTTTCGGGCACGGCCAGGAACTGCTTAACGCTCGCCGCAATCTTGGGACCGATGCCCTCGCACTCGGCGATGTCCTCTTCGCTCGCCAAGATGAGCTTGTCAATCGACAGGAATCGCTCGGCGATGACCTCACCCACGCTCTTGCCCACGTGGCGGATGCCCAGGGCAAACAGCACGCGACCGAGCGGCTGGCTCTTGGACTTGTTGAGCTCGGCGATGATTTTCTCAGCCGTCTTAAGGCCTACCGGAATGGGGTCGCCCTTCTTGACGCCCTTTTTGCTGTTGGAGCTGGCATAGGTGCGGCCTGTGTCCAGGCCTGCGATGTCGTCGACTGTGAGCTGGTAGAAGTCCGCGACATCGTGGATCAGACCGGCGGCGATCATCTTGTCGACGATCTCGTCGCCCAGGCCGTCGACGTCCATGCAGCCGCGGCTCACCCAGTGGAGCAAGCGCTCCTTGAGCTGCGCGGGGCAGTCGATGGACACGCAGCGGTAGGCCACCTCGCCATCCTCGTGAACCACGGGGCTGCCGCACACGGGGCAGACCTCGGGCATGTGCCAGTCAACCGAATCAGCCGGGCGCTTATCGAGCACCGGGCCCACGACCTCGGGAATCACGTCGCCCGCCTTGTGCACGATGATGGTGTCGCCCTCGCGCACGTTTTTGCGACGGATCTCGTCGATGTTGTGCAGCGTGGCGCGCGCGATGGTGGAGCCGGCGACCGTCACCGGGTCGAACTCGGCGACCGGCGTGAGCACACCGGTGCGGCCCACCTGGATGCGAATTTCGCGCAGGACGGTCTGCTTTTCCTCGGGCGGGAACTTAAAGGCAATGGCCCATCGCGGTGCGCGGGCGGTAAAGCCCAGATCGAGCTGCTGCTGGAAGCTGTCAACCTTTACGACCACACCGTCGATGTCGTAGTTCAAGTCGCCACGGTGCTCGAGCGCCTGGGCACAGAACTCGTGAACCTCGGCCGGCGTGGCGCAGCGTGCCACGTTAGGGTTGACGCTAAAGCCGGCGCTGCGCAGCCAGTCCAGAAACTCGCGCTGGCTGTGAACGTGCAACGGGTCGGTATCGGCGATGGCGTAGATAAAGGTGGCCAGGTCGCGTCGTGCCGTGACCTTAGGATCCTTCTGACGCAGGCTACCGGCGGCAGCGTTGCGCGGGTTGGCGAAGGAGTCGCGGCCCTCGGCATCAGCCTCTTCATTCAGGCGAACAAAGCTGCCCTTGGGCATATAGACCTCGCCGCGTACTTCGATGGTACGCTCGCGGTCGGCGCCCATGTGGGTGAGCGCTGCCTCGGACAGATGCATGGGCACATCCTTGATGGTGCGCACGTTGAGCGATACGTCCTCGCCCGTGGTGCCGTCACCGCGCGTGGCGGCGCGTACGAAGGTGCCGTTTTGGTAGGTAAGCGCCACGCCCAGACCATCGATCTTAAGCTCGCAGGTATAGGTGACGCTACCGGCACCGAGGGCATCCTCAGTGCGCTGGAGCCATGCGTCGAGCTCGTCCAGATCCATGGCATCGTCCATGGAATACATGCGTGCCATGTGCGTGACCGGCGTAAACTGCTCGCTCACGTATCCGCCCACACGCTGGGTATAGCTGTCGGGCGTCACCAGGTCGGGATAGGCCGCCTCGATCTGCTGGAGCTCAACGAGCATTTTGTCAAAGGCGGCATCCGTGATCTCGGGCGCATCGAGCATGTAGTAGCGATAGGCGTGGTAATCGAGCTCGTGACGTAGCTCGGCCGCACGCGCCGCCGCCTGGGCACGGGCATCGGTCGGTGCGGTGGCTTCCGCGGTCGCAGGCGTTTTGGTATCGATGTCCACGCCGTCACCAAACAGGCTCGATTGCTCCATAGCGGCACTCCTTCGCTCGATTTCAAACGGATACAAGAGTACCACCGGTCGCAACGGGGCCGAATAGCGGTCTCAAACCGCACTGAATCGGCAGCCGCTGGACTGGGGTGGACAGTTAGTTCAGATACGTATAATTCTGCGAGCCTGGTCGTGTTCAGACGTCGCCATTCCAGCCAATTTGGCCGCCCCGGGGGCTGCACGACCGGCTCGTCCCCCTTCTAAACTCCCATCCGAACCCCTCCCCCATCCCAAAACAGCTCAAAACGCATGCTGAACCGCCTCGGGTTTATACGCATCTGAACTAACTGTCCAGACCATTCCGAACCAGGCCTCTTGTCAGCTCCATGTGATCCGTTTTCCTCCGTTCCCAACGGATCAATAAGAAAAGAGGGGGCTGTCCCGCGTTGGCGGGACAGCCCCCTCTGGCTTCGATATGTGTGGAGTGGCTCGTTAGTAACCCTGGCCGTAGCCTTGACTCTGGCCCTGCCCTTGCTTGCCCAGCAGTTCCTCTAGGTACTGGCGCAGCTGCTCATCGGTGATGCCGCCGTTGCCGGTGTCGGTCGCGCTGTCGTCCTGCTGCTGGTTCTGCAGCTTCTCATCGGAACCCAGCTCGACGGTGACCTTTTTCTCTTCCTTGCCGCGCATGAGCGTGATCTCGACCTTCTCGCCCACCTCGTGGCTGCGCAGCGCGATGATCAGGCCGTCGGCGCTCGTGATCTCGTCGTCGCCCAGCTTGGTGATGACGTCGCCCTCCTGGATACCGGCCTTGGCGGCGGGGCCATCCTCGACGACGCTCGCCACATACGCGCCACTATCGGTGCTCAGCTTGTTGGTGCGGGCGTTGAGCGCGTTGACGCTCGAAAGCGTGGCGCCCAGGTACGGATGCACCGGCGTCTTGCCGTCGATGATCTGGTCGGCAATGTTCTTGGCGTAGTCAACGGGAATAGCAAAGCCCACACCCGAGCTGGAGCCCGAATAGCTCTCGATAAGCGAGTTGATGCCAACCAGCTCACCATTGTCGTTAACGAGCGCGCCGCCGGAGTTGCCCGGGTTGATGGCAGCATCGGTCTGGATCATGTTGGCGTAGATGGTGTTGCCGCTGGTAGAGCTCATGGCCGTGGAGCGATAGAGCGCTGACACAATACCCGTGGAGACAGACTGCTCGTTGCCGAACGGCGAACCAATGGCCATGACCCACTCGCCAACGTTGAGCTTGGAGGAATCACCAATCTCAATCGGCGTGAGCTTGGAGGCGTCTGCATCCTTGAGCTTGATGACGGCCAGGTCGCTCGAGGCATCGTTGCCCACAAACTCGGCCTCGTAGGTGGTACCGTCGTCCATGGTCACCACGTACTGGTCGTAACCATCGACCACGTGGTTGTTGGTGAGGATGTGGCCTGCGGTATCGAGCACCACGCCCGAACCGACGCTGCCCGAGCTATCCGACTCATCAGCAGACTGCGAAAGCGAGCCATTCTGGCTACCGCTCGAAGTGGCGGTAATGGAGACCACGGAGGGCAGCGCCTTGGCAGAAACGGCCTCGGCCAGCGTGGTGTCCTCGGAGTCGATCGAAATCTTTTGCGTCGACGAACCCGAAGCACCCGCCGTCACGGCGTTCTTTCCGCCACCAATGTTGAGCGTGCCGCTCATAATGAGCGCGATGACCAGCAGGGCACCGCAGGCACAACCGGCAAGCGCCGTAATAAAGATCGGCAGCTTTTTGGTCTTGGTCTTGACCACCGTGTGCTTGTTTACAACCTGCTGACTGTCCAGCGGCTGGCCGGTCTGCGTGTCGTAGGCCTGCACATAGGGAATGTTGCTGTCGGCAGGCGTCGACTCCACCTGCACGCGCGGCTGCTGCTGAGTCTCGCCGGCATTGCCAACATCCTGGGGACGCTGGGAATCGTTCTCGCTCATAGCTGCGATCCTTTCGTCAAATAACCAAAGGCCCGCCAAACATGTGGCGGGCCATCATTGTTCATGTTGAGTTGTACCCCAATATGCGGGTGCACGTGTATGAGAACGCAATCTTTTAGGAAGGCTTAAGTTCTGTTGCAGGCCCGAAAGGAATCCACACCTGCGTCAAAACCACCACAACGATGCCTGCCCCCTTGCGGTGGAAATCTAGTCCTTAAACAGATAGCCAACGCCGCGGACGGTGGTGATGTGCGCCGCGATCTGCGGGCCCACCTTGGAGCGGATGCGTCGGATGTGCACGTCGACGGTGCGCGTGCCGCCGCAGTACTCAAAGCCCCACACGCGGTGCAGCAGCACCTCGCGGCTGTAGGCGCGGTTGGGATGCGTCGCCAAAAAGCTCAGCAGCGAGTACTCCATCAGCGTCAGGTCGATTGGCTCGTTATCGAGCGTCACCTGGTAGGTGGCCAAGTTGATCTCGAGGTTATCGATGTTGAGCACATCATCGGCGGTGACGGTCTCCTCCTCGCCCATCAGGCGCTGCGCGCGGGCCTTGAGCTCGTTGGGCGTCGCCGTTGGGCATACAAAGTCGGCATGCGCGTGATTGGGCAGGCGCAAGGTACCGAGCGCCTCGTCGTCGACAATCACCAGCATGGGGACACCGCCGCGATCGTCAAGCCACTTGGCAATCTGATCGATGCGGTCGCTGCGGATGCCATCGGAATCGAGGATCAGCAGGTCAAAGTCGTGCGCCGCAGTCGGCGAATCGGGAGTGGCCAGACTCACCTCGACGCCCAGGGTGGTCGTCAAGCTGCGGGCAAACTCGTGGAAGCGCGTCGTGCGCGCCATGAACAGGGCACTCTTTTCGGACATATCGGCCTCCAAAGAAATGAGCTCAATCGTACTGGAACAAGCCAGCGCGATTAGGAGTTCGCCAGATAATGCTTGATCTCCCACTCGGTGATCGTGGACTCAAACTTATGCCACTCGTCGCGCTTCTTTTTAAGGAAGAAGCCGTGGATGTGCTCGCCGAGGGCATCCTTCATAAACTGCGAGTCCTCAAAGACGTCGAGTGCCTCTTTAAGCGAGCGCGGCAGCGGCGTGTAGCCGGCCTCGAGCATCTGGCGGTCGGTGAGCTTGAGCGTCTCGGCCGTGGCCTCGGGCGGGAGCTCCAGCTTGCGTTCGATGCCGTCGAGTCCGGCCGCCAGCGTGACGGCGTTGACCAGGTACGGATTGGCCATGGGGTCGGGGCTGCGAAGCTCGATGCGCGTGGACAGCTGCTTGCCGGGCTTGTAGACCGGAATGCGGATCATGCTCGCGCGGTTGCGCAGGCCCCACGTGGCGTACTGCGGCACGGAGTCGCCGCCGGTAGTAATGCGCTTGTACGAGTTGACCGTAGGGTTGGTGATGGCGCTGATCTCGCGGGCATGCGCCAGGATGCCGGCCATGTAGTGCTTGGCGATATCGGAGAGGTGGTACTTCTCGTCGCCCTCGCCCCAAAAGACGTTGTTGCCGTCGTGGTCGAACAGCGACTGGCACAGGAACATAGCACTGCCGTCCTCGCCCGCCAACGGCTTGGGCATAAAGGAGGCGTGGCAACCGCTCTCGTAGGCCTGCTGCTTAATGATGAGTTTGGCCGTGGTGATGGCGTCGGACATGCTCAGGGCCTCGGCATGGCGCAGGCTCATGCCGTGCTGCGAGCGACCGGCGGCGTGGAAGGTGTACTCCACGGGCACGGACATTTTCTCGAGCGTGAGGACCGTGTTGCGGCGCAGGTCGCGGGCGGCATCGCTCACCGAAAGGTCAAAGTAACCCACGTTGTCGAGCGGCTCGGGCGTATGCTCGTCGGGGAAGTAATAGTACTCCAGCTCGGCGCCCACGTTGAGCAGGTAGCCGGCCTTCTCGGCCTTATAGAACATGCGGCGCAACGCATCGCGCGGATCGCCGGCGAAGGGCTTGCGGTCGGGGGTGCACACATCGCAGAACACGCGGGCAACGCCGTTATGGCTCGGACGCCACGGTAGGATCTGGAAGGTCGAGGCGTCGGGGAACGCGAGCATGTCGGCTTCCTCGGGCGTGGCAAAGCCCTCGATGGCGGAGCCGTCAAAGCCAATACCCTCCTCAAAAGCGACCTCGAGGTCCTCGGGGCTGATGGCAAAGTTTTTGAGGCGGCCGAGAATGTCGACAAACCACAGACGCACAAAGCGGATGTCACGCTGCTCTACGGAGCGGAGTACGTAATCGATGTTCTGCTGGTTCATGTCGCTCCCCTTTCTTTCGGGCGGGTTTCGACTGGTCTATATCGCAGATACTATCGCAGAAAAATGTTTCCGCAGGGTTAAAGCGTATCAAGCGCTCAAAAAACGTGCGAGGGCTGGCGGCTAGAGCTTTGCCTCCAAGACCTCTTGCGCGCGAAGGCTGTCTGACTTACGCGCGATCATAAACGATCACTCCTTCGCGCTCGATTACCGCGGCAAAATCGTCATCAAGATAGTCACTCGAGACAAGGTCGACCTGCCTCCCGGTTTCTTTGCGCACCGCCTCGCCAAACGCCGACAGCGCGAAAAGACCAAATCCCTGCTCACGATCGACTTCGAGACGCAAGTCAATATCACTATCGGCATGCGCCTCGCCACGGGCATACGAGCCAAAAAGAATCACGGATTTGATGGCGGGGATTTGACTGGCCGCCTCGCGAACGGCGGACTCAATCTGAGCAGGGTCCAAAATGCCCGCCGAGGCGCTTTCGCTCGCATAGCTTTTACCAAGTGAAGGAACAAACGGCAGCGAGCGCTCGCGCAGCATCTGTCTCATAAACATGTTGACCGCAACAGACGAAGTCATGCCAAGTTCTTCGCACAGCTCGGCAAATGAATCTTTAATTGACGAGTCCACTCGCACACTCAACACAGACGCAGCCATGGATACCTCCTGTATGACATTGTCTATATATTATCACACATACTAGCGTGAGGTCGAGGCGCGGTGTTCGATGTGGCCGGGGACCTCGATGCGCTTGGAGGTGAGCTTTGCGGCATCGCCCACCGTAGTGGTAACGACGTCGATGCGCTCGGAGAGAAGCTCGACTACGCGCTCGGCAATGGTGAGGGTGTCTTGCGCGGCCGTGGTCACGCCGCCAAAGAGCACGTGGTTCCAGGGGTAATCGTCAAACGTCGCGATCTTGAGACCCGCCGGCAACGAGGGTCCCAGCTGTGCCAGCGCCTCGGTCAGGCGCAGAAAGACCAGGCCGTTGACGGCAATGAGGCCGAGCTTTTTACCCGCATAGCCGCGGATGGTCTCGTCCAGGCGACTGACACCCGTGGCGCCACCGTCGGCCAGAGTGACGACCTCGCCGGCCAGGCCGCGGCGCGAGAGCTCGTCGGCAAACGCTTCGGCGCGCTCGCGACGCACGGGGCTGTCGTCGCTTGCCTCGGTGAGCAGGCACAGGCGCTCGCTGCCCGCAGAGGCCAAGGCGCCTACCAGGTCGGCAACCAGCTCGCGGTTGTTAGAGGTCACCAGATCGATGCCACCGGCGGCAACATCGCGGTCGAGCAGCACAACGGGCAGGCGCCCCGCGGCCGCGGCGATCGCCTTGTCGTTGCCTCCGCAGGTATTGACGACCAGGCCGTCCACGCCGGCATCGATAAGCCTGGTGAGCGACTCGGCCTCCTTGGCGGGATCGTTGCCGCTAATGGCCGTCATGAGCGAGCAGCCGCGCGCGGCGGCGCTGGCGGAAAGCCCTTCGAGCATGGCGCTGGAGAACGGGTTGGCGATGTCGGCCAAGATTACGCCGATGAGGTTGGTGCGCGAGCTGCGCAGATTGCGCGCGGCGGCACGCGGGCGATAGCCGGTGCGCTCGATGACCTCGGCAATGCGGGCACGGGTCTCCTCGGTCATCTGCCCGGGACGGTTGTTGAGATAGCGCGAGACCGTGGCCGGGCTCACACCCGCCTCGGCGGCAATGTCCTTGATTCTCATCTGCGCCATGGCGCACCCCGTTTCCCATGTGTCGGCAATCTTAGCCATTTTAGGCATTTTTTTAAAAATCTCGCTTGCAATACGTTGTAGGTGAGTATACTACAACTCGAAACGAAACCGATTTCGTAAACCGATTTCGGTAAGCGTTGGCACGGAGGCGCAAAGATGCACCCTACCGTCTTGGCACCTCCGTGCCAACGCCATATCAAAGGTGTACGCACAGTCAAGAAGGAGCTACGCGACCATGGGTAAAACGGTTCTTACCTTCGGCGAGATCATGATGAGGCTCTCGCCCAAAGATCACCTGCGTATTGAGCAGGCCACCGAGTTCGACGTCCGCTACGGCGGCGCCGAGGCAAACACCGCGCTTTCCCTGTCCTACCAGGGCGATAAGGCCGCTTACGTTTCCGTCATTCCGGCCAACCGCCTGGGCGAGTGCGCGCTGCGCTCGCTGAAGGTCTACGACGTCGACACCACGCGCGTCGTGCGTCAGGGCGACCGTCTTGGCTCCTACGTGTTTGAGGTCGGCGCCTCGCAGCGCGGCAACGGCTGCGTCTACGACCGCAAGTACTCGGCCATCAACATGGCCAAGCGCGACGTCTTTGACTGGGACGAGATCCTCAAGGGCATCGATGTCTTCTACTTCTCTGGTGTGACGCCCGCTGTCTCCGACGAGATGGCCGCCGCCTGCAAGGATGCCCTTACCGCTTGCCGCGCCAAGGGCATCACCACCGTGTGCGACGTTAACTACCGCGGCAAGATGTGGTCGCCCGAGAAGTCGCAGGCAACCATGAAGGAGCTCCTGCCGCTCGTCGACATCTGCATCGCCAACGACGAGGACGCACCTGCCGGCCTCGGCATGACCTGCGTCTCCGGCTCCCTTACCCACGGCATCGAGGAGCGCGACACCTACGTCGAGATGGCCCGTCAGATCTGCGCCGAGTACGGCTGCAAGAAGGTCGCCTCCGTCGTCCGCAACATCTCCTGCGTCGAGCGCTCCATCTGGATGGGCATGCTCTATGACGCCGAGAGCGGCGAGCACTGGTTCTCCCCTGCTCACGACGTGCACGTGCTCGAGGGCGTTGCCGCCGGCGACGCTTTCAACGCCGGCCTCGTCCATGCCCTCATCAATGACTTCGACCCGCAGGACGCCGTCAACTACGCCATCGCGGCCTCGATTCTCAAGCTCACCATCAAGGGCGATTCCAACCTGGTGACCGCCGACGAGATCGCCGCCGTGGCCAACGCCGCCGACGGTGGCACCCGCGTCGCCCGTTAATTCGTTCCCCATTCCGCGGGCTGCAGTTTCCCATACCCATACCTCTGCAGCCCGCTCCCCGATTCCTCCGGTCGGGCAAAACCACCAGTCCCATTCCGGTTTTGTCTGGCATTTCCTACACGACTGGTCGAGTAGCCGGTTTTGGAATTGCTTGTGACCCCAAGCAGTGCCTCCGATAACCAATCCAAAACCGGCTCATGACCAGCCCTTTTGGCAATAACGCGCACCCGCGCGCCGCACATCGAAAGGAACATCATGTTCGATCAGTTCTACACCACGCTTGAGTCCCTGGGCATCATGCCGGTCGTCGTGCTCGACAAGGTCGAGGACGCCGCTCCGCTCGCTCACGCCCTGATGGCCGCCGGCATGAAGTCCGCCGAGGTCACCTTCCGCACCGCCTGCGCTGCCGAGTGCATCGCCGCTATGGCCGAGGCCGAGCCCGAGATGTGCGTCGGCGCCGGCACCGTCCTGACCGTCGAGCAGGTTGAGCAGGCCCATGCTGCCGGTGCCAAGTTCATCGTCTCCCCGGGCTACAACGAGGACGTCGTCAAGCACTGCATCGACATCGACCTACCCGTGCTGCCCGGCACCGTGACCCCCTCCGAGGTCACCGCTGCCGTCAACCTTGGCCTCAAGGTCACCAAGTTCTTCCCCGCGGCTCAGTACGGCGGCCTCAACACCATCAAGGCCCTCGCCGCTCCGTTTGTCGGTCACCGCTTTATGCCCACCGGCGGCGTGAGCACCTCCAACGTCGAGGAGTACCTGAGCTCCTCCGCCATCATCGCCTGCGGTGGCACTTGGATGGTCAAGCCGGCCCTGTTTGCCGACGGCGACTTCTCCAAGGTTGAGCAGATTGCCCGCGAGGCCATGGACGTCGTCAAGAAGGTCCGCGCCTAGGCCTAGCTCTCTATCGTTGGGGGCGCGACCTAGACCGCGCCCCCATTTTTGAAGCGGCTCGGAAGCGCGCCGTTTCCGTCACGAACAAGAACCAAAACCGTCTTGTATGCTGATAGAACGTGACGGAAGCAACACGCCCCCGAGCCGCTTTTTCTTGACCGATTAAACTCTTCAACATGGCCCAGAGCGCCAAAACAAATGCGGTGCCGTCTGGAGGAATCGACCCCTTGCTTCCGGTCTGTTCCTCCAAACGGCACCGCATCTTTGTGCCCCGGCCACGCCGCAACTTATGAGGGGATAGATTAGATGGACGAGCCTTTGGGCAGCTCGAAGTAATCGGGATGCAGGGCGATAACTGGGCCCTGCTCTTCGGGCATCAGATGCAGATGCGTCTGCGCCAGATAGCTCGCCGCATCGGTGTCGCCTTCCTTAATGGCCTCGAGGATTCGACGGTGTTGCCGACGAATCGGCTCCCAATCCAGATCCTGCGACACCGCACGCAGCCAGTTATACCGCTCAAAATGCGTGTTGATGCTCTTCATCCAATCCCACAGCATGTGGCGGCCGGCAATCTCAAAGCACGTCTCGTGAAATAGATTGTCCAGATCAAAGAAGCGACGTGTCTCACTGTGGTCGAGCGACTCTGACTCGGCAAGAATCTGCTCAAGCCGGCGCTTTTGCTCGGGCGTGGCAGCCGAGCAGCATTTGATCAGCACGCTTCTCTCGAGCTTCTCGCGCAAAAAACAGGCGTTCTCGGCACGTTCCATGCTAATTTTTGAGACATAGGTGCCGCTCTTGGGGCGCGTTTCCACCAGCTCTTGCTCGCGCAGGCGCACAAAGGACTCGCGGATGGGCGTGCGCCCGATCCCCGTCTCCTTTTCCAGACCAATCGCCGAAAGGCGCGTGCCGGGCTTGAGCTCGGCATAGATGATCTTGGAGCGCAATGCGTTGTATGCCTGGTCTTGCAGACTCTGATAATGCTGGTGCTGTTCCATAAAGCCCTCGGTTAGTCGAATACCACCATGCAATACTATCGCATCCCCCGCCCCCATAAGTTGCGGTGAAATAGTTCCTGCTCGCAGCCTTCAGCAGCAAAACCAGGCGGTCTTTTTGGGACGGGGCTCTTTTAGCTACCCTGGCCCTCAGATCGGCCCCCTTGCCACAAAAGGGGCCCATCTACTACGTTAACGCGGATGGCCCCGACCATGCCGAAAAATGAGAAAACAAAACCGCAGGTAGACGGCTTGCCGATTTTCAAAAAAGCCGGCTATGGTTGACCCCTACGGCTTAAACGTAGTAGATAGCCCATTTTCGTGGCACAGCACTATTCCATCCCAAATTGGCGCCCCGGGCCCACTATAATTTGCGGTGAAATAGGGACTGATGGCGCCGCTGGAGCCGCTAAACAGTCCGTATTTCACCGCAACTTATGAGGGACTAAGGGTTTTACAGGTTGGCGATGATTGCCTGGGCGATTTCGTGGTACTGTGCCGGCTCGAGCGTGACGCGACCGGGATTCATGGCGAACACATCGCCGAACTCAAACGAGTCATCCTTGTACTTGGGGACGATATGCACATGCAGGTGATGCATGGTGTCGCCATAAGCACCAAAGTTGATCTTGTCGGGGTTGAACGCCTTGTGCAGCGCGGCGGCGACGTGGCGGACATCGGCCACAAAGGCGGCGGCGTCCTCCTCGGACATACAGGAGATGTCGTCGACGTGCTGCTTGGAGGCCACGATCACGCGACCCTTGTGGCTCTGCTCCTTAAACAAGATGAGCTTGCTGGCGGGCAGGTCGAGCATGGGGATGCCAAAGGCATCGACGAGCGTGTTGTCGGTCCCGCACATGCAGTACGAGCAATCGGTGTGCTGTTCCATGATGATCCTTTCGGTTTAGATAGTGTTACAGCCGCCCTTAATCGGGCGCAGCTTTTTGCTCCGATTAAAGATGGGCGAATTCCGCGCTCATTCAACCGCTACGAAATCGGTTTCGAGCACGTTATGGCTATCTTACAACGAAAGAGTTGTTGCAATTAGGTGAACGTTCACCTTTTCTTTTGAATTTATATTTGCAAATGTTTGTGGATGAGTATACTAGGCAGCAACGAAACCGATTTCGTTAAGCGTGCGCAATAAGATGCTAAGACGCACCCTACCATCTTGGCATCTTATTGCGCACGAAGCCCCTTTGCTTTCCTCCCGCCTTGCCGAGCCCTTCAGTCCCATTCCGGCAACGCAAGGCATTCCTACATGACTGACCAGGGGCCGGCTCTTCTGCTTGCTAAAAGCAGTGCCTCCGATAACCCTCTTCGCGCCGGCCCAGGTCAGCCTAATTTCTTACAACCGAAAGGACAGCAGCATGCGACCGCTTATCATGATGAGTGGCGAGAACATCGATTGGTGCCACACGGTGATCAGGATGCTCATGTACCTGGTCGGCGTTGCCATTTTGGCCCTCGGCATGAGCCTCCAGACAGCCTCGGGGCTTGGTGTGGCCGCACTCACCTGCTTTGCCACGACCCTGTCCATGCTCACCAGCAAGACGCTCGGATTTTTGATCACCGCCACATACGTCGCCTATATCTCAGCGCAATTGGCCATTCTCCGCCGAGAGTTCCAACCGCGCATTTTGCTCGAGTTCTTTTTCTCGACGCTCATCGGCGGTTTCACTGACTTCTTTATGGCGGTCAATCCGCTGCACCCTGCTGCACTTCCCGCGCAGGTCGCGACGATGCTGCTCTCCCTCGCTGTCACTGCATTTGGCGTAAGCCTGGTCGTCAACATGGGCGTGGTGCCCAACGCGCCGGATGGCCTGGTGCAGGTAATTGCCGAAAAGCTCAAGCGCCGCTTTGGTGACATTAAGGTCGTATTCGACTGCTCGCATGTCGCGGTGTCCCTCGCCCTTTCGCTCGTGCTTATGCACAACCTGGGCGGCTTTGGCGTAACCACCGCCATCTCGGCACTGTTCCTGGGGCACGTCATCAACGTTGCCAACAAGCTGTTCGCAAAGCGCTTTATCCACATGGCATTTGGGGAGTAGCGCGGAGTAGCGCGAGCGCAAGCACCCCGCAAGCGGCGCTATACGTTGCTATATCTTGCTATACTTTGCTATATGTTGTTATAACTTGAGCAGAGGTGGCGCACATGCAGACAAACCCGTTTAAACCCACAGCAGGTAAAACGCCTCCTATGATTATCGGCCGCGAGGACGTTCTCGAAGAGTTCAACGAGGGGCTGATCAACGGACCCGGTGCCCCGGGGCGTCTTATGCGCATTGCCGGCGTCCGCGGAACCGGCAAGACGGTCCTCCTCGACGAGTGCGCGCGCCTAGCCCAAGATCGTGGCTGGACCGTTATAAAGGAAGTCACGACCGAAGGGCTCTGCCAGCGCATTCTTGAACAACTGCAACCCAAACTCCAAGCCAAGCATGCCAGATTCGAACCCGCCGTCGCTGGCACATCTCTCGGCAGGATAAACATTGAGCGGATCGGCCCTTCCCTGCGCGATGCCGTAGGACAGGCGATCGCTAAAAACGGAAACGGCCTGCTCATCGCCCTCGACGAAGTCCAAGATGCCGAGCTCGATGAAGTCCGGACGCTTTCCATTGCAATCCAGCAGGTTATCGGCGAAGACCTTGATATTGCCTTCGTTTTTGCAGGACTGCCTTCGATGATCGAAAGCGTCATCAATGGCAAAACGCTTGCGTTTCTGCGCCGCGCCCTTCCCTTCGACCTTAATGCCGTAGCAGTATCCGAGGTGTCGTACTCTCTGGAAGAGACCATCGAAGCATCCGGTATGGAGCTCAAGCCCGGCGTCGCCAGCCAACTTGCCGAGGCGACACAGGGCTATCCTTTTATGATTCAGCTCGTCGGATACTACGCATGGCAGCTAGCGAAACGCGCGCATACAACGGTTATCGGGGAAGAAGAGGCATGCCGCGGCATTGCAACGGCACGCGAGCGCTTCTGCGCCATGGTGATTGAGCCCGCGCTGCAGCGCATCCCACCCACATGCATCGCCTATCTGTTGAGCATGGCATCGTTGGGGCAAACGTGCTCGACCAGCATGGTGGCAGATGACCTGAACAAAACGCCTCAGCAGGTGAGCTCCATCCGCAGCCGACTTCTAAGAGAGTCGATCATTGAGGCACCCTCTTACGGCAAGGTGTCGTTCGCCATCCCCTACATGCGCGACTATCTCAACGATCATAAAGCCGAACTGGAGGCTGAGCTGTAGAGACGCTCTGAATCTGCCCCATTCCCGTTGATAAGTCGATTTTCGTTTCGTGCAATGCGAATGACGGAAGCGGCACACGCCCGGACCGGTTTCCATCGGCATGAGAAAGCCCCGCTCACCCGGATCACCTCCCCGGGTAAACGGGATCCTTTGCCATGGAGATGCGCCCGATTACCCGAAGAACCCGAAACCATCATGTGCGTTGTTGTAGCAGATGTCCTTGACGATCCTGCCCAGATACGCCTCGTCCTCGGGCAGGCGGTACATCTCGACCCACTCGCCGAGCACATTGCAGAGTACACGGCGGAAGTACTCGTGGCGCGGATACGAGAGAAAGCTGCGCGAGTCGGTGAGCATGCCGGTGAAATTGGCGAGCAGACCCTGCTCGGCCATCATCGTGAGCTGCTTTTTCATACCCGAGAAGTTGTCGTTGAACCACCAGGCGTTGCCGAACTGCATGCGCTGCTTGACGCCGCCCTGGAATGAGCCGCACAGGCTTGCGAGGGCAAGCCAGTCGGTGTCGTTCAGGCTGTAGACGATCGTCTTGGGCAGCGCGCCCGCCTGCTGCGCGGAATCGAAGAGAGCCTTGAGCTGCACGACGAAGTCGGGCTGAGCGCCGACGGAATCGAAGCCGGCGTCGACGCCGATCTTTCGGAAGCCCACCGCCGAGTCGTTACGGAAGCAATTTCCATGGACCTGGAGCGTCCAGCCGCGGCACTCGTACTCCCCCATCAGGAAGAGTGTCATCGCCGTCTGGTACTCGTCGACCTCTTGCGCCGTGAGCTCGTCGCCAGCAAGGCGCTTGGCAACAATCGCGGCGACTGCCTCATCACTTGACGGGCAAAAGCGGAACTCGTTGGCACCGTGATCGGCAAGACGTCCACCCACACCGTGGAAGAAGTCCACGCGCTGTGCGGCAGCGGCCTTGAGCGAGTCAAAGTCCTTAACCTCGATGCCAGACACACGGGAAAGCTCCTGCGCGTAGCTCGCAAAGCCATCCTTCTCGATGCCGAGTAGGTCGTCGGGACGGAACGTCGGCAGGACTTTGAAACCGTTCTCGGCCTCCTGCTCCACAAGAAGACGATGCCATTTGAGGTCACTCGCCGGGTTATCGGTCGTACAGACGCAGCGGACATCAAACTTCTTAATCAAGCCCTTGGTCGAGAACCACGACTCGGCGATTTTGGCGTTTGCGGCATCCCAGATGGCCTTCGCGTTCGCCTGACAGATTGTGAGGTCGATGCCGAAGACGCGACGCAGCTCGGCATGGCTCCACTCATAGACCGGATTGCCGGGTGCAGCCTCAATAGCCTTCACGAACTCGAGGTACTTGGCGTAATCATCGCCGTCGCCGGTGATAAGCTCCTCGGGCGTGCCGTTGGCGCGCATCAGGCGCCACTTATAGTGGTCGCCCGCGCCGTGGTCACAAAGCCATACCTCGGTCAGATTCTTGAAATGTTTGCCCTCGAAGATCTGCTGCGGGTCGAGATGACAATGGTAGTCGATAATCGGCATGCCCTCGGCATGCTCGTGGTAGAGCCTCTTGGCCCACGGGGTCGTGAGCAGGAAATCGTCACCGAGCAGCATCTACAACGCCGCCTTATACGCATCGCCACACTTGTCGAGCGTCTCCCATACACCGTTGATGTAGGCGATGCCGAGCGCACGGTCGTACAGGCCGTAGCCCGGGCGACCCGTCTCGCCCCAGATCATGCGGCCGTGGTCGGGGCGCATGTAGCCGTCGAAGCTATTCTTGTGCAGAACGCTCATCATGCGCACCAGGTCGAGCGAGCCGTACTCGGTGGGATGCGGCGCCTCGTAGAAATCCTTGTTGCCAGGAACCTCGGGACTGATGTACTTGATGTTGCGCATGTGCACAAAGTGGATGCGGCCGCGCGCGGAAAACTCATCGAGGATGTCGTAGACGTTGTTGGCCGGGTCCTCGGCGATCGAACCGCAGCAGAGCGTGATACCGTTGTAGGGCGTGTCAACGGCATTGCAAAGCCAATCCAGATCCTCGCGGTTCTTGACGATGCGCGGCAGGCCGAAGATGGAATACGGCGGGTCGTCCGGATGGATGGCCATCTTGACATCGCACTTCTCGCAAGTGGGCATGATCGCCTCGAGGAAGTACACGAGGTTCTCGCGCAGCTTGTCCTCATCCACGTTCTTATAGGCGTCGAGGAGCTTGCGCACCTGTCCTAGACGCTCGGGCTCCCAGCCGGGCAGCGTGAAGTCCCCCGAGCCGCCGGCGACGCGGTCGATAATCTCCTGCGGGTCGTCGGGGATGTTCTCCTTGACGAAGGCGAGCGTCTTGGAGCCGTCGGGCAGGGTGTAGTCGAGATCGGACTTGACCCAATCGAAGACGGGCATGAAGTTGTAGCAGATGCACTTGATGCCCTCGGCGGCAAGATTCTCAATCGTCTGCTTATAGGCCTCGATGTGCGCATCGCGCGTGGGCAGACCGATCTTGATGTCATCGGAAACGTTGACGGACTCGATGCACTCGAGTTTGAGCCCGGCGGCCTCGACCTGCTCACGCAGGGCATGGATGCGCTCGCGCGGCCAGACCTCCCCGGCGGGGATGTCGAAGAGCGTGCCGACGACGCCGCGGCAGCCCGGAATCTGTGCTATCTGCTGCAGGGTGATCTTCTCGGAATCAGAGCCGTACCAGCGAAAACTAAGTTGCATTTCCATCTATCCTTAACTGTGCGTGTGGCCGCACCGGAACTTACAGATACTTATGGATGGTGGCGCGAACGAAACCGGGGCCACCGAGCATCTCGAGCAGATAGCCCTCGATCTTTTCGCCGAGGCCCACCTCGTAGAGGTCGAGCGTAAAAATCTCCTTGTTAGAGAGGATCGGCTCAGCGGACGCATGGACGGCCGTGGCGTCGGAAGCACCCAGCTTGAGGCCAAAGACACGGCCCTGGAGTTCAGCAAGCAGCGGGTCGGGGCTGCACTCGAACGCCTTGCCCTCGTCATCGATACCGATGAGATAGCGCAGCCAGCCGGCGATGGTGAGCGGGATGTACGTGAGACCGCTCACGTCCTTGCCAGCGGCAAGGTAGGAGTTAAGCGTGTGGCCGTATCGGATGGCGACCTTCTGTGAGGTATCCGTCGCGATGCGCTGCGGAGCGTCGGGCAGGGACTTGTTGACCAAACGCTGGCACACGAGCTCGTCGATAAATACCTGAGGGTCGATGACCTTGGGGTCGACGACGACGGGCAGGTCTTCGTCATAGCCCAAGTGATGCACGAGCGCAGAAAGATCAGCGTCCTCCATCTCGGCCCAGATGCGGTCGTATCCGAGCAGGCAGCCAAAGACAGCGAGGCAGGTGTGCAAGGGGTTCAGGCAGGCCGTGACCTTCATGGTGTCGGCCTTCTCCGCCGTGTCGCGATCACACATGATGACGCCGCCCTCCTCGAGCGCCGGGCGTCCGTTGGGGAAGGAGTCCTCGATCACCAGGTAGTGACAGGCCTCGGTGTTCGCAAAACCGGCGAACGTAGGGCCGGACGTCTTGATAAGATCGAGATCACTCCAGCCCTGCTCGCGAAGCCTGGCCTCGGTCTCGGGCGAAGGATTGGGCGTAATGCGGTCGATCATGGACCACGGGAAGCTCACGCGGGACTCATCGGAGACATAGTCGACGAAACCCTGGGATACATGACCGCTGGCGAGCCAACCCTTGGCGACCGCGAGAATCGCCTCGCGGAAACGGCGACCGTTCTGGCTGAAATTGTCGGTCGAGACCATGGCGATGGGAGCAGCGCCGGCATTGAAGCGCGCGAGAAGCAGCGCACAGACGATGCCCATGCTACTCGCGGCACCATCAGGCCCGGCTTCGAGTTCCGCCTTCACATAGGGCAGCAGCTCGCCTGCGGCATCGCGCAGGCCGTAGCCCTTCTCGGTGATGGTGAAGGTCGCCATCTGGAGCTCCGGACTCTCGAAGTAGCGCTTAGTGCGTGCGAAGTCCCCGGGGCGTTGAGAGTTGGCGAAGACGCCGTCGGCCGTGATGGCGAGCACGCGCTCGTCGAGCGAGCCGTCGGCGTTCATGACGACCTGCAGGATATCGTTGTTGAAGGGGGCGTAGACCTCGTCGAGCGTGAACGGACGGAAGGTCTCGGCCACTATGACGCCGCGGTCAAGCAGGCCCTTGTTCGCGAGCTCCTGCGCGATCTGCGCGTGGAACGCACGGTAAAGGTTGCCGGCGCCAAAGTGAATCCAGCGCGGTTGCTCGACGCCGGCGGCACGCACGGCGCCCACATCGTAGCGGGGAAGCTCGACACCCATGTGGGCGAGTTCCTCGCGTTCGTCTTTCCAGTTCTTGAGTGAGACCATGTGGTCCTCCTTGGGAATTTCGTGGCATACGGACCATGGGCCCGTCCCAGCAATTTGCATCCGCACATGTCGAGACGGGCCATACCGATCCGCTAAAGCTCCGATCGGGGGTCGAAGCCATCGATGTAATCAGATTTTGCACGCCAACGGTCACGCAGCAGGAATGCAACGGCCTTCGGTTGGCGGTCACGGGTAAATGCGCCCTTTTTATTGCCGTCGACGCGCATCTTGCCCTCCACCGTCTGAAAATCGCAGAGGTTCCACGGTTGCTCGCCCACAACCCAATCGAACATATCAAAGACCTCATGCTGCATCTTGAAGTATTCGACTTGATACTCTTCGCTCCACATCACACTCGGAAGCTTGTGGACACCAGCCATGGTGTCGCAGCCGTATTCAGTGAAGAAAAACGGCTTATCAGGCTCAAGCTCCTCCCATTCGTGCATCTCCTCGACAAGGATTTCACGGGCGTCCTCAATCTCGGGGCCAGGAGACACGTACCATCCGTCATATCGGTTGAGCATCATGAAGTCGGCAAGGTGCGTGCATTTGTCAATACCGGCGCGGCAACGGGTGACATTCGTATACGAACGAGGACGTTTCTGGGGATCGAGCTCCCGAGCCAAATCGAATATTTGCGTCGCGTATGGAACGCTGCCATCAGTCGAGAAATCAGGCTCGTTAAAGAGGCTCCATGCGCACACACACGCATAGTTTTTGTCGCGATCAATCAGCTCGCGCACCGCCTGCTCGTGAACCTCCAACGTCTTCTCGATTCCGGGAAGGTCAAAGAGCGTCTTGGCGACGGACTTCTTGGTCGCGTCATCGAAGTTCTGCGTTGAGACCAGGAATCCCACAGCAGCGACCTCATCGATCACGAGAAAGCCTTCGCGGTCCGCCTCCTGCAGTTCTTCCTCAGCATAGGGGTAATGGCTCGTACGGAACGAGTTGCACCCCATCCACTTCATAAGCTCGAAATCTCGACGAGCGACCACGGGATCGAAACCTCTGCCGTGAATCGGGCTGTCCTCGTGCCTGCCGAAGCCCTTCAAATACACCGGATGCCCGTTCACCAGGAAATCGCGGCCCTCAATAGCGACGGTGCGCAAACCAATCTCGTCGAAATACTCATCGATGACCTCATCGCCGTTCACAATCTGGGCAACAAACGTGTACAGATAGGCGGCTTGAATGTTCCAGAGGTGCGCGTTCTCGATCTCCAGCGCGCCGGAGGCACCTTTTGCCTCGACGACCGTGGCACCATCGGCATCGCGAACGAAAAGTCGAACCTCATGCTCACCATCAGTCTCGATCTCATAGCGAACACACGCCGTCCCATCGGTCACGGATTCAGTGACGACCGTCATGTCCACGATTCGCTCAGAAGGGGTGTAGAGGAGTCGGACGCTTCGTTGGAGTCCCGAGTAATTGAAGAAATCGAAGTACGGCTGATTGATGCGTGCACCGCTCTTAAGCTCTTTCACACGACCGAGGGGGAGCGATTCGTGGCTCAGCTCATTATTAACTTTAACGACCAGGAGATTCCAGTCATTCCAGCGAACGGCATCGTTAGCATGGGCGCAAAAAGGCGTAAAACCACCCTCATGCTCGACCAGGCGAATGCCATTGAGATACACGACCGCCCGATGGGTCGCGGCGTCGAAACGAATGTCGACGTTTCCGTTGCGCCATTCGCCCGGAATGAACACGCGACGTGCATACCACATGTCGCCGCAAAACTCGCGGCTCTCTTTATCGGTAAAAATGTCGGAGAAGCTGGCGGGCACCGGCATATCAACGGGATTTGGCAAACCGACCTCTTGCCACTTTTCCGTTTCGCCTACGCCCTGTCGGTCAAAGGTGAAGTCCCATGTGCCATCGAGCGATTGGATGCGGCGAGTCGATGTGGTGCGTGGATACATTGAATCAAATGACATATATTATCCTTTCGAGCGAATAGGGCGAGCTAAACGATGACCCACGACGCTTTCACGCCGTGGGTGCAACCTGCCTACACTAAGCAGTACAGAGTTTTATTCGGCGTCAAGCTCCGCCTGCCGAGCCTTCTTGTCGGCATCGGAGAGCATATTGTCGCTAAAGCCGAAGAGATACGTCAGGATCGTGGCCAAAACAAAGCTCAGGACGACGCAAACCGGAACGCTCCAACCACCGGGGAACATCGCCAGGGCGGGAATCGTAAAGAGGTTGAGGCCTACCTGGGCAAGGCGCTGGAAGCCAGCAATCGACACGATCACGCCGCCGACACCGGCAGAAAGGCAAGCGCAGACAAACGGACGCTTGTACTTAAGCAGCACGCCATAGATGGCAGGCTCGGTAACACCGGCAAATACGGCGACGATCGTATTGGCGCTAGCCATTTCCTTAAGGGGCTTGAACTTGGTCTTAAGCATAACGCCCAGAGTGGCGCCAGCGATTGCGTACGTGCAACCAAAGCCAAGCGGCATAAGCCAGTCATAGCCCAGCACCGCATAGTTGTTCATGGCGATGGGAATAAGCGCCCAGTGTGCACCGAAAATAATGAGGCAGGGGTAGAAGCATCCATAGATAAATGCCGCCACCTGAGGGGCAAAGTTGTACACGACCATAAAGGCATCAGCAAAGACATTACCGATAAGCATCGAAACCGGACCAAGGGCCAAAAGCTCGATGGGGACCATGATGCCAACGCAGATCGTCGGAACAAGCATAAAGCGCAGCGACTTTGGCATGACCTTGCTAATTGCATGCTCCAGTTTGGACGCCACGAATACGGTGAGAAGCGCGGGGAGCACCGACTGCCCGTAGCTCATAAGGTTAACTGGAAGTCCAAAGAAGTCCAGAGCTGCGCCGTCCTGGTACGCCTTGGTAATCGTCGGATACACCAACGCTCCGACCACGGCAAAGGCCGTGAACCTGTTCATCTTAAAACGATCGGCGGCCGTAATAGACAGCGCAAGCGGCAGGAAGTACATAAACGCATCGGATGCCGCATACAGAACTGTATAGGCGCCGCAATCAGCGCTCATGAGACCCGTGTTGGTTAGAACCACCAGCAGAGCGCGAAGAAGACCGACGCCTGCCATACCACCCAGACAGGGCATAAAGATGCTCGAAACAAGGTCGGCCGCGCGGTCGACGATGCTTCCCCTCTTGCCCTCATCGGTGGGCTCGGCAGCAACCGCGCCGCCGTCAAAACCGGCTCCAAGAATCTTAATAACCTCTTCGTAGGCATCATCGACATCAGGGCCGATGACGACCTGGTATTGCCCGTTTCCCAGAACAACGTCCACGACACCGGGGACTGCCTTGATCTCATCGGTCTTTGCTTCGTCCTGATTTTTAAGAACGAAGCGCAGGCGAGTAATGCAATGCTTGACGGAAGCAATATTGTCTTTGCCACCCACAAGTTCAACTACCGACGACGCAATTGCCGGGTAATCCTTTTTAGCCATTCGTGCTCCTCTCGGATACTTGAATTACGAACCTTTGGCTCCGCGACCGGTCTCGAGGATTTAGGTCCTATGCTGCAATGGGGCATCGGCCCCTAGAGCATGTCTATAAAATAGCAACTCGTTTTACGCGGGTACATGTCCAAAAATAGCTCAACTATAACCAAATCAGATTATTGATAGTAATTTACTGTTTTTGCAGGTAAAAAGCTTATTTCAAGGCAGCTATATTCGTATTTAGATCTATCCATTAACCACTTCGTCGGTAAACGGCATTTTTTACAACTTGAACGGTATGACATTTTCGCACTATTGATATATCCATTTCCGACATTATCATGAGTACCGAATGATCGAGAAAGGACAACGGATGACACCCGAACAACTTGATCAAGAGCTTAGGCGCCTGAGCGAACACGAGCAGCTCTATAAACGAGGCATCGATCCAAACCAGATCGTCCCTTACCAGTCTGTCGAAGAGTCGGATGGCATTCCTCGCTCTATGGCGATATCGCAATACAATGAGATCTCGGGGTTTTATATAAAACGCCATTCCCGTTTTAGAGAGTATCCCCTTCATCGCCAGGACGAAATCGAACTCGCCTTCATGTACGATGGGTCTGCCACCGAAATCGTAAACGGCACATCGTTTACGCTTCGTCGTGGGCAAATTCTTATCGTCGACTCTAATACCGTCCATACCACGTTGCCGCTTGGAGAAAACGATATCCTCATTGTGGTCAAACTTTCAAAAGGCAACATTGCACCCAGCTTTTTCTCGCAGCTGGAAGGAGGCAGCATCATTGGCTCCTTTTTTGCCAACTCAATTTCAAAAGGCCAGGCCCACGATGGTTACGTTCTGTTCCATTCCGAGAACAGCCGCCGGTTGCCTCTGTTTATGAATGAGTTTTTATGCGAATGGCTCGAACCCAGCTGTTGCACGCAGAGCATGCTCAAGGCGCTCTTTAATACCATCGTCGCCGAGCTGGCCAATGTTTACGAAAGTGATATCTGCGGCACTGGGCATGGAGACAATCCTGCGCTCGAAGTCCTGACCTATATAGAAAAGCAATACGCAACGTGCTCGCTTGCCGAGGCCGCGGACACGTTTAAAATGGCGCCCGACAGTTTGTCTCGCATGCTCAAGCGGGAAGCGGGCAGCAGTTTTAACAAGCTCGTGCAACGCCAGCGCATTTCGGTCGCCAAAACGCTGTTCGCCAATACCGATTTACCAGTTACGGCAATCTGCAAGCAGGTCGGATATGACAACATATCGTTTTTCTATCGCAAGTTTAGGGAAGAAACGGGGATGACGCCGGCCGCATACCGCAGCAGTGTTGGGTTGTTATAGCCGGCGGGATAGCAAGGCGAAGATGGCCGACGCCAAAGACAGCCGGCATACAACAGGCCCCAAGCCAATTATGACTTGGGGCCTGTCTTGTAGCACAGGTCTTTTACCCTACGCACGCTCGTACTTCGTGGCGCGGCCTGTCCCCTGCTTTATGATCGCGTTCCGTTCAATCAGCGATTCGAGCGCCGCCAGCGTCCGAGCACGGCTCAACCCTGTCTGCTTCTCAATCTCGCTTCGCGACATTACGCGACCGCCCGACAAGGCCTTGAGAACCTGAACATCTTCCTCGGACCCTTCAAAGGCATCGGTAACGGGCAATGTGACGGCCACCATGCCGCCACGAACATCAAATACCGGCTGGCTCAAAGAATCTCGATACGCACGCCTGATCCGCGCGATCCCCGTGCCAAATTTCTCGATGTAATCCAGCTTCAAAAAGACCTCGGCGACAATTGGGTTTCTAAGCACCGATATCTGCCCGTACAGATATTGTTCCGTCGTCAAGCCGGCAGGCAGCGACCCGGGCGACGTCACAACGACACGGTCATCGTAGAGGGCAACTTGAACATTCGCTTGCACATCCCACGTCCGATGCACCAAAGCGTTTGCGACAGTTTCTCGGAATGCCTCAAGAGGAATTCGATCGGTTTGGACGCGTTCTATCCCCTCGATACGCTCATAACGGTAGTAGCGTGCAAACATAGCCACTGCCCTGTCCACCTGCTCAATTGCAGATAGACCTGTCGCCGTCTCGCGATCCAGAATCACATCCTCGGTATCGCCAAAACGGATGCAGTCAATGCCCGGAAAATCACTCTTATCCGCCAAAATCGCCGCGGCATTGGTATAGCCGTCCTTGCCGAGCAAGCGAAGCGTACGCATGATATCCGGCGTTAGCTCGGAAATACCAAGGTGTTCAACACACTTATGCTCGAGCGTGTGAAAACTCAAGTCCTGACAAGCCGACGTGAGTGCATCGAACGTCAGGTTACTGCCTTCGAGCGTCAGCCTGCCGTACTCAAACCGGTCAACCTCTACCGTCGCCGAATCGTTTCGCCTGTAGGCCTTCCCCTTACTTCGATAGGGCTTGTCCTGTCCCTCATAAACTGTAAGGGTTACGGTCCCGTGTTTCTCATCGGGCTCAAGCGAGTAACGGGGCGCGGGATCAAGGCTGTCGTTAATCATGTTCTCGATGCGGAGACACTCTGCGACCGGATCTGCAAGGCCGACAGCCACGCCCTCGTCATCAACGCCAAACTCAATCTTGCCCGTCCCGTAGTTTGCATAGGCGCTCACCGTTTTAAGGAACGTCGGCGTCACGCTTTCCTTGTATTCGACGGTAGGGCTCTCTCTGACAACCATACGCACAGCCCCTCTCTTTTCATACCTATCCGAACTGTATTATAAGACGAAAACCGTTTTCGTACGGTTTAAAATTAGACGTAAACGGTTTTCGTCCGATTTGCGTACGGAAATGAGACGTAAATTTCGCTTTCGTACGGCAGCTTGCCAGACGTAAACGGTTTTCGTCCGGCGATACGTCCGCAATCCAAACGAAAAAGGCCCCAAGCTCAGTATGAACTCGGGGCCCTTGTGCCACGCATCTATGAGAGGAGAAATTCGATGCGCACGGGCGCTACTCCATGTAGCCACCCTGAATGGCGGAAACCTCGTCGTTCCTCGCCTGATGGGCGTGCTCAAGGCATCCGTCCCCCTCTTTATCGACGTGACCGGTAAAAAGCTCGTCGAAGAGACCATCCGCACGCACCGCGGCGTTGCCGATGCCATCGCCGCACGCAACCCCACCGCCGCGCACGACGCGATGTACCTGCACCTGGTGTATAACCGCAACATGATTGCGGAGGGAAAAGGAAGCGAACAATAGTCAAACGCTCTCGCAATATGCATATATGACATCTGTATATATGGCATCTTTGCGCTATGTCAAAAATGTGACTTGTCCCATCTGCATCTAGAATCATTTTTCGATTTTGATATTCGATAACGCATTTGCAGTGGGAGGACCATGGGGAGCGCTCTTTGCCTGCAAAGAACTGAATCATCTTGCGGCAGCGACGAGCTCCCTTCCCTGCAAACGCGACTCGTTGCCTTGGCACTTGCCATCGCGCTCGCCCTCGCCTGCATCTTCTCCCCCATTGCCGTGGCGCACGAGATGCATCACGACTGCACGGGCATCGGCTGCGCAACATGCGCCGAGATGGCCGGCAATCTTTCACTCGCACAACGCGGATCGGTGCCCCACAATCCCATAGTCATCGCATCGCTCTTGATGATTTATGCCGTCGCCGTTATCGGCGTCGAGCATGCTTCATATGCCCCTGTCACGCTTATCTCTCTTAAGGTACGCCTGGACGATTAACGGCTCCCAAAACAATCAAACACATCTAAATGTCCGTGGCATGCGCCGCCATTGCAAGGAGCTTGTCTCCCAAAAGGCAACCAAGGCCATCGCCAACGATATGGGAGTCAGGCGCGCGTAGCTCAGCCTCGTCGAAAATCTAACGAACAAATAGCTGGAGACCAACGAGGGGCTGCTTCTCCGCCATTTAAGCAGTCCTCGATAAGTTCGCCAAGGCGCTCAATCAAGAGTAGAAAGCAAGCACAATGAAGATGAACATGAAGAACCTAAAGAGCTGGATGGCCGAGCATCCCTATCCCCGTACGCTTGCGACGATCGCCGGCGCGTCGATCTGTTCGATGCTCGCCCTCGAACTTCCGTCCAACCATGAGCTGTGGAACATGCGGCCCGGCCCGGCTCTTTTGGAGCCCATGCTCATCTTCTGTTTCCTGAGCCTGTTGTTCTATCTGCCCCGTCGCCGGAAGACCCCCGCGATCCTTGGCGTTGTGGCGTTTGCCGCCATCGGTATCGCTGAATACTTCGTCATCACGTTCAAATCGATGCCCATCCAGCCGGGCGACTTGTTCGCGCTTTCCACGGCCGCCACGGTCGCCGGCAGCTACACCTACGAGCTGAGCGGCTATTGCTTCTTGGGACTTGCCGCGGCAGCAATCGGCATTGTGCTCATCGCCCGCATCCCGCGCGCCATATGCGAACGCCCGCCCCGCCGCGATGACCAAACCGAGAAATCCGAGCGCAAAACCAAGCTGCCGCTCTCGGTCGACCGCCGCACCGCACTCGTTGCCGGCGCCGTACTGGCTGGGCAGACCATGATCAGCTACTACGATACCCTCGGCATCAAGCTGCACACATGGAAGCCACTCGACAGCTACTACAGCCAAGGATTCCTGCCCACCTTCATCTCTAGCGCGCAGAAGATGGTCCCGCCCAAACCAAAACACTATGATGGGCACGATGCCGCTGCGCTCATCAAACGCCTGGCGTCTCGATGGAGCAAGGGTGAGCACGGCAGCGCCGACCCCAATCGCGCCGCCGCCGTGGCGCAGTTCGATCAGCTCAAGCCGTCTGTCATCTGCATCATGAACGAGTCGTTTGCCGACCTTTCCATCTTTAACGGACTGGGCTGCGGCTATCGGGGGCCCGAGCGCTTTAAGGCCATTGACGACGCGCTCATGCAAGGCGTGAGTTACATGAGCGCCTTTGGCGCGGGCACCTGCAACAGCGAGTTTGAGTTTTTGACCGGACACTCGATGGCATACCTGGGCGCTGGCGTGTACCCCTTCATGACGTACAACCTCATCCCGACCGAGAACCTCGCGCGTCAGTTCAAGAAGCTCGGGTATCGCGCGGTGGCCATGCACCCCAACCACGCCACCAACTG
>CWHC01000046.1_pt3 | contig 35735 bp, 35 predicted proteins | sample 693371 | NCBI WGS metagenome assembly CWHC01 (sample SAMEA3735914, study PRJEB9488) | human gut metagenome | biome: ENVO:mammalia-associated habitat; material: ENVO:feces | place: Malawi | collected 2009-02-27 | reverse complement strand
TATTTTGGTAGGTTTTATCTGGGCAAACGTCAAAACCGCCGCGAAGGGACAGGCACCTTTGCGGCGGTTTTCGCATATTATGTCGATAATCCAGCGCCAGCAGGGACCACTGGTTAAGAACTAAGAAAACTGCCATGAGGAGATCTCTTCCTCGTCTCCCCTTGACCGCCGCACACCTTGCCGGCGTGCTCGCCGGCGCCCCAGCCTACGCCGCTGCGGCCACCCCTTCTCAAGTTACCGGCCCGTCCGAATATGATCGGATGGGCTTCTTAGTGGGTATCATGGTTAGACGATCATGAGGAGGTTTCCCTACATGGAATTGTTTGAGCCAATTCTTCATTTCTTTGCACAACGATGGGTCCACAACATCATCTGGGCAGGTATTTTGACCATCGGCACCGCCGTGGCCGCCAAGGTCGCATCCAGGACCCTGCACCACCTGCTTAACCGCGACGATAACCCACTCCCTTCATCGAGCATCTTCATCAACATCGCGCGCGCCGTCATCTGGATGATCGGCGGCAGCTTTATCCTCGACAACTGCTTTGGCATTAACGCAAACGCCCTCGTCGCCGCTCTTGGCGTCGGCGGCATCGCCATCTCACTCGGCTTTCAGGACACGCTTTCAAACCTTATCGGTGGCATGCAGGTGACCTTTATGGGCATCATCAAGCCCGGCGACAATATCGAGGTCGGCGGCGTGTCGGGCGTGGTCCAAGACATCACCTGGCGCCATACGACCATCGAGGACGCCTGCGGGCAGACCATCATCGTCCCCAACTCCAACATCTCCAAGAACACGCTCGTGCACCTCATGCCCGTTGGGCGCGTTGCCGTGCCCGTCGCGGTGAAAGACCCCTCCAAATGGGTGTCGCTCGATGCGCTAGCAGACGAGCTCGTCAGCGCCACCAAAACGGCCGTCTCGCCCATCTCAGATTTTGACAAGGAGCCGTATGTGCTCTTTAGCGAGATTGGCGACTTTGGCATCAAGGGCAAGATCATCTTTATCGTCAGCGACGACAGCACCACTTTCACCGCTGCCGACGCCTGCATCCGCGCCATCGCCCCCATCATTGCCCAACCTGCCAAATAGGGACAGGTTTATTTTGGCAGGTTTTATCTGGGCAAATGGGCGGTTTATTTCTCAATGGCCCAGCCGCCCTTTACGAGCTGCCCCTTTTCGTGCGACCGAGACGATGGTACCATGGTTTCTGTAGTTGTTTAAACGACTAAGGGAGTAGACACCATGGAAGAGGCCTATCGTCAAGCACGCAAGCGCGGCGAGCAAGGACGTCGACGCGCCATTAGTCAAAGCGAACATCCGTACCTCACGGACCTCGATAGCCTCGTTGCCCAGCTCCCCTTAGGACAGCGAGAGAGTGTCGGCCTAAGGGACATTCCGCTCGAAATGGTCGTCGGCACGGTTACCAAGGGCCGTCAGTCTGCCTTTTCGTGTAACTTTATGCCCCTGCTGCCGTTTAACACCGAGTTCGCCCGCAAGTGGTCCAACCTCTACGACATCCAGGTAACCGAGGGCTATCGCGACCCCATCATCGTCACCGAGTTCATGCATCGGTTTTACGTCCAGGAGGGTAACAAGCGCGTCAGTGTCCTCAAATTCCTGGACGCCCCGACGGTTACGGCCAAAGTCACCCGTCTCTACCCCGGAAAATGGAATTCCTTCGAAAGCCGCCTCTATGGCGAGTTCTGCGCATTTTGGTACGTCTGCCCCCTATATGAAATTGAGTTCTCGCGCGAAGGCGGCTACGAAACGCTCGCCAAGATGTTCGACCAGGACCTTGTCGAAAAATGGCCACAGAAAAAGGTCGTCTATCTGCGCCATACCTTCTTGCTCTTTAAGCGCGCTTACCTGCGCGCCGGTGGCGACCATCTGGACATTACGCCCGCCGACGCCATGCTCGTCTACCTCAATGTGTACAACCAAGACCGTCTGCTGGACACGCCGACGGATATCGTCGTAAACCGCCTGTGCAAGATCTGGCGCGAGTTGGTCATTGCCGGCAAACGTGATGAGGAGAAGGTCAATCTTGTCGAGGCACCGAGCGTCGATGAGGATATAGCGCCCGCCAAGTCCACTTCCAGCGTGCTCAACTTCTTTATGGGCAAGACCGTCTACTCGGCGGCCAACCCCCTACGTATCGTCTTTATCCATGAATTCCCCAGCGCCACGTCGAGTTGGGACAGTCTGCACGACCAAGGGCGCCAGTATCTTGACGGGCACTTTGGCGGCATCGTGCGCACCGAGGCATTCGAGGACTGCCACGATCCGGACGTGTTCTACGCCACCGTGGAGACCGCCGTCAAGCACGGGGCGAACGTCATCTTCTCGACCTCGCACCGCCTGATGGAATACACGCTCAGGGCCGCCGTTGAGTATCCCCAGGTTCGGTTCCTCAACTGCTCTATCGGCCTTCCCCACCAAAGCGTCCGTTCGTACTTTGGCAAGATGTACGAGGCCAAGTTTCTGCTGGGCGCCCTTGCCGCCAGTATGGCGGACAACCATCGCATTGGCTACCATGCGTCGGTCTTTGCGTCAGGCGCACTTAGCGAAATCAACGCCTTTGCGATTGGCGCCTCACTGCTCGACCCCCGCGCGCAGGTAATCCTCACCTGGGGCGACGTGCCCGCCGGAGGCATTGCCGAGGCCATGTGCCGCGAAGGCGTGAGTGTTATGACCGGCGTCGACATGTCCAAGTCGCTGGAGGACTCCACGGCCTACGGACTCCACCGTCTGGTCGATGGCAAGGTCGTCGGCATCGCCATGCCGGTATGGAACTGGGGCCGATACTACGAGCTTATCGTGCGAAGCCTGCTGCATGGCACCTGGGATGAGACCAGTGACGACAATCAGGTGCGCGCCGTCAACTACTGGTACGGCATGAGCTCGGGCGTCATCGACATTCGTTACGCTCCGGGCCTGCCCTATCAGACACGCAAGCTCGTTCAGCTACTGCGTAATGGCATCGTCGAGGGCTCCATCAATCCATTTGGCGGCGAACTCCACAGCCAAGACGGCGTGGTGCAGATCGAGGGCTTTCCCCCGCTGCCGAGCACGCAAATCGTCGAGATGGACTGGCTGGCCGACAACGTGGTGGGCACCATTCCTCAGCCCAACGATGAGCCGAAGGTCCGCGCCCAATGAAAATCCTTGCCGTAGCCGATACCGAAGAACGATGCCTGTGGGAGTGTTTTCGCAAGGAACGCTTTGAGGGTGTCGATCTGATTTTGTCCGCAGGAGATCTGGATCCGGACTATCTTGAGTTTTTAGTCACCGTCATCAACAAGCCGCTCATATACGTGCGTGGCAACCACGATGACCGCTACGCACGCCACGCACCGGGTGGCTGTATCTGCGTTGAAGACACCGTGTACGTGTATCGCGGCGTCCGCATTGCGGGGCTTGGCGGCTCCATGCGCTACCGAAACGGTGCCAATATGTATACCGAGCACGAGATGGCCAAGCGCATGCGCAAGCTGTCCCGCAAAGTGAGGATGGTTGGGGGCTGCGACATCCTGCTCACCCATGCACCCGCCGCCGGCATGGGCGACTTGGATGACCTGCCACATCGAGGATTCGAATGCTTTAACACGGCGCTCGAGTCCTGGAATCCCGACTATATGGTGCACGGGCATGTGCACCAATGCTATGGCCAGAACTTTCAGCGTGAGCGTCGGCATGCATGCGGGGCAACGATCATCAATGCCTGCGGCTATACGCAGTTTGAACTTGACGAAGCGCACTACCCCATCCGTGGCTGGCAGGCAGCCTGGCTTAATTCGCAAACCATGCGCCGCGAGCTCAAGCGACACGAGGCCATCGAATCCTCTACCGCCAGAACACCCTGGTAACCGCCACAAAGAGGGCACTATCCCTTTGTGGCGGTTTTGGCGCGATAGCAAGAAACCCGGTCCTGCACGAGGCAGAACCGGGTTTCTTGAGCAATGCTTGCTTTACTCAGGCGGAAACTATAAGTTACTCAGCCAGGAAGTCGCGCTGGACAGCGGGATCGACCTTGACACCAGGGCCCATGGTGGAAGACACGGAGATGGACTTGACGTACTTGCCCTTAGCAGAAGAGGGCTTGACGCGCAGGATCTCGGTGTACAGGGCAGCGTAGTTCTCGACGAGCTGCTGCTCAGAGAAGGACTTCTTGCCCAGGGGCACGTGGCAGATGCCGTAGCGGTCGGCGCGGTACTCAACGCGGCCAGCCTTGAGCTCGGAGACCATCTTGGCGACGTCCATGGTCACGGTGCCGAGCTTGGGGTTCGGCATGAGGCCACGGGGACCAAGGATCTTACCAATGCGGCCAACCTTGGCCATCATGTTCGGCGTAGCGATAGCGGCGTCGAAGTTGATCTCGCCCTTCTGAATCTGGGCGACAAGCTCGTCGGAACCGATGATGTCGGCGCCGGCAGCCTCGGCCTCGCGGGCCTTCTCGCCCTCGGCGAAAACGGCAACATGAACGGTCTTGCCGGTGCCGTGGGGCAGCGAGATGGAACCACGGATGTTCTGGTCAGCCTTACGAGTATCGATGCTCAGACGGAAGTGAGCCTCGACGGTCTCGTCAAACTTGGCGGTGTCGAGCTCCTTGATGAGCTTGGCAGCCTGAAGGGGGGTGTAGAGCGTGGCGCGGTCGATCTTTTCGGCAGCGGCGTTATAGCTCTTACCATGCTTAGCCATGTGCATTACCTCCTGTGGTTAAACGGGCATGAGCCCTCCCACATCGTATCGTGTGCCTTATTGCACACACCTAACGATCACCCCGGTCGGAGCGACCGTCATTACCTAGAAAAACGCTACTCAGCGATGGTGACGCCCATGGAACGGGCGGTACCGGCGATGATCTTCTTGGCGGCGTCAATGTCGTTGGCATTGAGGTCCGGCATCTTGATCTCGGCGATCTTGGTGAGCTGCTCCTGGGAGAGCTGACCAACCTTGTCGGCCTGGGGCTTAGCGGAACCAGACTTGAGGTTCAGCTCCTTCTTGATGAGGTGAGCCGCCGGCGGGGTCTTAGTGATGAAGGAGAAGGACTTATCCTCGTAGACAGAAATCTCAACGGGGATGATATCACCCTTCTTGTCCTGCGTCTCGGCATTAAAAGCCTGGCAGAACTGCATAATGTTCACGCCAGCAGCGCCCAGGGCGGGGCCGACGGGAGGAGCAGGGTTAGCGGCACCAGCGGGAATCTGGAGCTTAATAACGTTGACAACCTTCTTCTCAGCCATGGTCATTCCTTTCGAATCACGAGTGTGAAGTATTTGCTATATCGTAAGCACGCACGTGTTAGAAGCACTCCCGAGATGAGCAGTCACAGAAGAAGCACGCTCGCGCGAACGGACGAAAACTTAAGCGATGACAGCGACCTGGTTAAAGTCGAGCTCGACCGGCGTCTCGCGGCCAAAGATCATCAGTGTGACCTTGAGCTTGCCAGCCTCGGTGTTAACCTCGGAGACCTTGCCATCAAAGTCGGTAAGCGGGCCATCGGTGACACGGACGGACGTGCCGACCTGAATATCAACCGAGGTGCGCTTGGGCGAATCGCCCTTACCGGGACGACGAGTCATCTTGTTGTACTCGTCGCGGGAAAGCGGAGCGGGCTTGCCGTTGCCGCCTAGGAAACCGGTGACGCCAGGCGTGTTACGAACGCACGTCCAAGCATCGTCATCCATCTCCATGCGGACCAGGACATAACCCGGGAAGATCTTGGAATCCTTGGTCTCACGCTTGCCACCCTCTTTAATCTCGGTGACGCGCTCCATAGGAATCTCGATATCAAAGATACGGTCCTGCATGCCCATAGTCTCGATGCGATGCTCGAGATCGGACTTAACGCGGTTCTCGTATCCAGAGTAAGTGTGAACGACGTACCAACGCTTAGACATGGTTTAGCCCCTCAATCCAGAGAACAGAGCAAGAGCCTCGCCAAAGCCAGCATCGAGCAGAGCGATGACGACGCCGACGACGACCAGAGAAGCGCAAACGACGACCGAGTAGTTCACGAGCTCCTTCTTATCGGGCCACGTGACACGCTTCATCTCGGACTTGACCGAAGCGAAATACTTCTTGGTGCGGGCGAAGAAACCAGGCTTCACGTTCTTCTTAGACTTCGCAGCCTTCTCGTTCTTCTTGGCAACGGCCTTCTTGGCCTCAACCTTGGAGTTGGCGGCAGCAGTGTTGGCACGTGCCGGCTGCTGAGCCTTCTTCTTGTTCTTTTTGTTGGCCATTTGGGTTACCTCCGCACAATGCGCTTATACATGAGTAAACCGTAAGCCCCCAAATGGGAGCTTACGGAATAATGACTGGCACGCCAGGAAGGACTCGAACCCTCAACACTCGGTTTTGGAGACCGATGCTCTACCAATTGAACTACTGGCGTATATGACTAGAGACTAACGAGTCTCTTTGTGCAGCGTGTGGTGACGGCACCAGGGGCAATACTTCTTGATCTCCATACGATCAGGCATGTTCGACTTGTTCTTGGTGGTCGTATAGTTGCGGCGCTTGCACTCAGTGCACGCAAGAGTAACTAGAGTACGCATTAATCCTGAACCTTTCATTTCCGCCCCGCACGGGCACGAGTTTGTACTTTATCAGCTCTACGTAAGTGCTGTCAACGAAAACCTCGAATCAATTGGTTCTCGGTGGATCCATTCATATTTAGAACACATCAATGAAGCCATCGAGAGCTAATCGACGGTGCGCCCAGGACCATTATCGATCCTCTCGACACCAGCAACGGCTCAATATCCATTGCAGAAAAGAACCCGGCACCCATATAAGTGCCGGGTTCTCTAAGTCAGCTATATCAGAGAGCTAATTTACTCAATGATCGTGGAGACGATGCCCGAACCGACGGTGTGGCCACCCTCGCGGATAGCGAAGCGCAGGCCCTCCTCCATGGCGATCGGGTGGATGAGGTCGCCCTCGATGGTGATGTGGTCACCAGGCATAGCCATCTCGGTGCCCTCGGGAAGCTTGACCGTACCGGTAACGTCGGTGGTACGGAAGTAGAACTGAGGACGATAACCATCGAAGAACGGGGTGTGACGGCCGCCCTCCTCCTTGGTCAGAACATAGATCTCGCCGGTGAACTTGGTGTGCGGGGTAACCGAGCCGGGCTTGCAGAGAACCTGGCCACGCTCGATGTCCTCACGCTTGATACCGCGGAGCAGCAGACCGACGTTGTCGCCAGCCTCGCAGAAGTCCATGGACTTACGGAACATCTCGATACCGGTAACAACGGTGTTCTGGGTATCCTTGATGCCGACGATCTCGACGGGCTCGTTGAGCTTGAGCTCACCGCGCTCGACACGGCCGGTAGCAACGGTACCACGGCCGGAGATGGTCATAACGTCCTCAACGGCCATCAGGAAGGGGAGGTCGTTGTCACGAGCAGGCGTCGGGATGTACTCGTCGACGGCCTTCATGAGCTCGCGGATAGCGTCCATCCACTTGGCGTCGCCCTCGAGAGCGCCCAGAGCGGAACCACGGATGACGGGGATGTCGTCGCCGGGGAAATCGTACTCGGAGAGGAGCTCACGGGTCTCCATCTCGACGAGGTCGATGAGCTCGTCATCGTCAACCATGTCGCACTTGTTCAGGAAGACGACGATGTAGGGAACGCCGACCTGACGGGCGAGCAGGATGTGCTCGCGGGTCTGAGCCATAGGGCCGTCGGTAGCAGCGATGACCAGGATAGCGCCGTCCATCTGAGCAGCACCGGAGATCATGTTCTTGACGTAGTCAGCGTGGCCCGGGCAGTCAACGTGAGCATAGTGACGGGCAGCGGTCTCGTACTCGACGTGGGAGACGGAAATCGTAATGCCGCGCTCGCGCTCCTCGGGAGCCTTGTCGATGTTCTCGAACGCAGTGAAGTCAGCCTTGCAGCCCTCGGTCTCGGAGAGAACCTTGGTGATGGCGGCGGTCAGCGTGGTCTTGCCGTGGTCGACGTGACCAATGGTGCCGATGTTAACATGCGGCTTAGTGCGCTCAAACTTCTCTTTGGCCATAAAGCCCTCCTCTAAACAGGTCGTCCCCGGACGGGACTTTGCCTTTATACCATAGTGGCCTCTCAACATACTATTGAGAAGCCACCGTGTTACCTATGGTAGCGGTGACTGGATTCGAACCAGTGACGCCACGGGTATGAACCGTGTGCTCTAACCAACTGAGCTACACCGCCGGATGGAGCCTGCAACCAGACTTGAACTGGTGACCTCTTCGTTACCAACGAAGTGCTCTACCGACTGAGCTATACAGGCACTTGACGGGTGGGAGCTATAGGATTCGAACCTATGTAGGCAGAGCCAACGGGTTTACAGCCCGTCCCCATTAACCACTCGGGCAAACTCCCAATCGTTCAAGTATCCGCAGGTTCTTTGGTCTTTTGAACCGCCACCCCCGCGAACGAAGAAGATAATACGATGCCACCTTGGGGGCTGTCAACGAAAACCTCTAGATACACGGCTCCGGGCGTATCTATATGCTTTTGACCTGCGATTTTGTTGAGTTTGGATATGAAGGATGGTGGATTTGCGCGTAGCGGTGACATTTCCCGAGGGAACACTTTGGCGTAGTGGAGTGAGCCTGTAGAATATCACTTCGATAACGACTCATTAGCACCTATATATAGGTCGAGATCGGGCTTCCTTGGCAAATTCGAGCGTGGATATTCTCCCGTTTGAAATCGAGCGTGGATAATCTCCCACTTTTGGCGTGCCACTGGGCCCAAAGTGGCAGATTATCCACGCCCATTCACTAAGCTGAAGTTTTTCCACGCTCGTATGTCCGGAAATCCTCGCTCGACCAGGATGACTGGGACCGGTCCGGCCTTTGTCTCGATCTGTAACATTTAGAGAACATTTTCTCCCCTATCTGTTACAGATCGAGATGTTTCCCTGGCGGTCTCCCGTTTATCTAAATCTGTAACAACAAGAACGGTTTTCCTTCCCTAGTTGTTACAGATTGAGACACTTCTCAGCTCGCCCCCAGATTGTCTAAATCTGTAACAGCTGGGAGCTGAATGCTCGTCCTCGTGTTACAGATCGAGATTGTCGACCAACCCCAACCAAGCCCTTAAGCCAGAACCTCAGATCCGTTGTACAGCCTGCTGCCTTCAAACGATCGTAGCAAGAGTTCGCGACGTTCATCGAGGTCTTTCAGTTCGCAGGGGAACACGAACAGCATCACGTTTTGATGATACTTGTAATCGGCATAGACATCCGGATCGCCCAAACGTGTGGGCGTGGACACGATACCATCCGACATATGCTCACTTGAGCCCACATAAATTCCCAGATAGTCACTGTAGTTCTTATCGTGATCGCCCTTTTGATACCTTGCGATAAGGTAGCAGCCAGGCATATCAAAGCCGTTAAACGCGGCATCGGCAGCCTTTTCCTGCTGGCAGACAAACTTGTGCAGGGGCATCACCGTCGACGCACTTTCGAAAATCGATTGTCTTGCAGCATTAATCTTCTTGCGAGCCTCGGCGGCTTCTCTTGAGTCCTGTAACGCTTTCGCAGCGCCGCCCAGCGCGCCAACTGCCGCGCCAACGCCATCGGCCGCGACACCGAGCCCCTTGCCAATGCCATCGGCAACGGCGCGTCATGAAAGGACGGGATGACGAGATCAGCCGCCTTAACCATTCGTATCCGCCGAGTCGCCCGTAGCCGTGCGCACCTCGACGCCGAGCACGATCTTGGGCGCGTCTTCCGTCTCGACGGCGGTCTTTCGCGTCTCCGGACGACCGAACTCCTCCGGATACTTTCGCTCAAGCAACCAGGCGGCGGCAGTCCAGTAGCGAGGCTTGGACAGGGCCGTCTCGCGGATGGACTCCAGCAGCTCCTGCTTGGACCGAGCTTCCGCTTTTTTAAATTCCTCGCCTAATGCGCGATGCAACTTGCTACTCGGCTTGTTCAACCAGCGGTATAGCGTCGCCTCATGGATGCCAACGGCCATGCAGATGTCCTTGTTGTGTATGCCCTAGGCCTTCAGGCCGCACATGACCTCAATCAATTCCTCAGTGAGCTTCGGTTTCAAAAATCCTCCTTTCACGGGCTTTTTCCTACCGCTCATGTTCGAATGAGGTCACAAATGAATAGCAATTAAGAAATGGGTACAAGGTCATTGCATAGAGGAATCCTTCGGGGTTCCTTTTTTCGTTTAAAGGAGGTTCGGAATGTACCCAATGAGCGCGACCCAGATCGGAAGGAAGATCGGTGGGTTAGGAGCCGCGGAGACCAACCGGTTGCTCAAGGAAAGGGGTTTCCTCGAGGGTGAGGCTTGCGATTACCGGCCAACTGAAAAGGGGAAGGAGTACACAACCATAGAGAGCTTCCACGCCGGCACGGGCGGCTATGCACAGTACAACCGCTATTGGACGACGATCAAATACAACCCGGAAATATTGGACGCAATTGGCGAGGTGACCCCGGAAGACAAGGTAAGACTGTCGGAGGCCGTCAGGGAGCATAGAAAAGCCGCCCATGAGCGCAACTTCGGCATCGACACCGAAGACCCCATAGAAACGCTGCCTGTCGAAGAGTCCGAACCAGAAGGCGGAGAGAACCCTGTTGCGGATGCAATCGGCGCTGCGGTATTGACTATTGCAGCCGTCTATCTCGCTAAAAAGGTCTATGACGTCGCGGCACCCAAAGCGCGGTCTTGGTGGACAAACAAGGTGGCCCCTAAACTTGAAAGCTTGAAAAAGAGAAAAGGTGAGGACGCAGAAACCGAGCCCTCACCAGATGAAATAGAAGATTAGTCGAGGCGCTGCCGCTCCCCCTCAACTCGCACCTTTGTCGCAGCCTCGAGTTCGTCTGCCTCAGTAAAATGGATGCAAACACGGTAGACAGGAGCGGCTATGCCAAAGTTCCAGTACGTAAAATCCGGCGACTTCGAAGCCCCGGCCAGATTCAAGACCAAAGGCGGGGAGGCACTTTCCGGCTTACTTAGGATCATCATCGCGGACGGTCACAAAATACTTTTTGTTGCTCAACAAATGGAGAACGATTCGCTCCCATTTACCGAAAAGCTCCCATATAACAGTATTTTAATGACAAGGGGTGGTAGCCTATGCCATGTCGGGATAAGGGAAAGGATGCGACATGAAAAAACGCTTTACCGTACTATTTGCATGCCTGGTCGTCATGATCGGCTTGGCTGCATGTTCCTCGAACAACAAGAGCGAGGAGCCTCAGTATGTTGATGACACCGCCATGGAGACGATCGCCAAGGGCTATGAAGCTCGCCAGGACGTCATAAGCGAGATGGAGCAAAATGGCGAAAACACCGAAACCAGCAAGGCATACAAAAAGTTCATCAACACAGAGCTCGATATCGACAAGGAGCTCAAAGACGCAAAGTTCAAGGACTCCCAAATGCAGGAGGACGTCCTCTCCTACATCAACTCCCTCCAGGGTCAATTGGATGTGGTAGAGAACAACTCCCCCTCGAGCGATTCGTTCTACACGGAATGGTCGGACGCCTATGACAAGCGCTCCTCTGCGCTGAAAGTTCTTGTCGAAAAATACGATCTGACTGTTTCGGATAAGTACAAGGATGATTTTGACGACATCGTTGCCAACGGAACCGCAGCCACTAAGAAAAACGAGCAGGCCGATGGCCAATAACTTCAATAATGTTGCGTGGGATTGCACCGATGATGGCTATGGCAACTATACGTATTCCGCCGTTGTAGAAAACACCACTCAATACACCTATTCCAACGTCACTCTCACGCTTGGGCTGTATGACGCCGATGGAGTAAGGCAAGATGAGGCCTATGCAGACGTCAACAGCTGGGCACCGGGCGAGAAGGTTCGCTTCGAAGCCTACGGCACCGTCAGCGCGCAAAGCGTGAAGGTCGAGCCCACTTATTACGAGGCTAAATAGAATTTCAACCAACTTAATTAAGGTCACCCTGTACCGCCCAAATGCGCACGCCCTCCCATTTCTCATTTACAAGAATTTGAGGCCCGTTCGCATTTGAGCGGAACTTTTTTCAAGACCGATATTCTGCTTCCGCTTGTTACAGATTAAGACAACTGGAAAGCTGGCAGGCTCCCAGCCCGACACTAATCGCCATAAAAAGAAACGGGCCCTGTCCCACAAGGGAACAGAGCCCGAAACTCTCATGGAGCCAGTGACAGGAATCGAACCTGCAACCCACTGATTACAAATCAGTTGCGCTACCGTTGCGCCACACTGGCACACTTGGCGCTTTCGCGCGAAGCCAATTAAGAATAAATGAATTGCGGACGGGGCGCAACAGGCCGCACGGCGTTATACAAATATGCAAAATCCAGCAACAACACGTACCAGGCCCGTTCATTTCTGTCAGTTCGCCCTCAATCTTAAAACCCTTCGCCAGAACGAATAGTTTTAATTACAATTGGCTATATAAAACTGTTCGTTCTGACGAAGGGTTTCGCGATGTTGACTACAAAGGAAGCAGCCGAACTGCTCGGCATCACCCCGCGCAGGGTGCAGGAACTCATTAGGAACGGCGCGCTGACTGCCCGTAAGGCTTCTGGCGTGTGGCTTATCGACAAAGACAGCGTAGACACGCGACTCCGCTCCGCAACCAAAAGAGGGGGACGGCCTCGTCGTGGACATGGGAAAAGCGAGATCGCATTCACCCTCATGAACCGCACGCACGAAGTGGCCCAGCTGGTCTACAGCAGATCACGGAAAGACTTCACCCACATCGGCGCCGACGTCGATCGTACCCACGCCCCTATTGGAGTTTTTGCTCCCAGCAAACCTGTATCGCTCGACTCCTTCCGCACCTGGTGGCGCGGCCGCGGTATCCCGCTCGCACGCATTGGGCTAGCCTCCCTGCTTGCAGAAGCCGCAGTCGATGTTCCCGATGAACTCGTACAGCGAAATCTTGGCCTCTCCTTATCCGACCAGTATTGGATTAGGCCCCAAGACTCCGGTCTCGCGTGGGAAGATATCAATTTCTTCAATAATGCTTTTGAGGACGTCTCTCTCAGCATCGCGCCCTTCGCCCCAGAGGGCAAGGCGGCTGCCGCAAAGCCCGACAACACCTCGGACGGCAATCTTCAAAAGTACTGGACATGCGAGGGTGACCGTCGCATCCTCCACAAGGCAGGTGCGCATCTAAACCAGGAACCCTATAACGAGATGGTGGCGACTGCACTTCACCGTCGTATCCTAAACGCTTGCGATTATGTACCCTATTCGCTCGAAGGCGCAGGTACTTCTGCCTTGAGCACATGCAGTGTATTCTTAACTGACGAAGAAGAATATGTCCCTGCGTTCTATGTAAACCAGCATGCAAATACAGACGAGCGACTAACCGATTACGAACGGTATGTAGCAAACTGCGAGGAGCTTGGAGCGACAGATATAAAAGACGCCCTTGACCGCATGATTGTATGCGATGACATCATTGCCAACTATGATCGCCATTGGCGCAACTTTGGCCTCGTGCGAAACGTCAACTCACTGGTCTGTAGACCAGCCCCCATCTTCGATTCGGGTTCATCACTCTGGTGCAACATATCACTAGAGGAGCTTAGAGCGGGAGAGCACAGTTTTACCAGTGCACAATTTCATTCAAGCCCCGCCAAACAAATGTTGCTCGTCGAAGACATGGGCTGGTTTGGCGGCGACAAACTCGAAGGCTTCGTTGACGAGGCGCTCGAGATTCTGTCCAGAAACGACGCGCTCACGGCAAGGCTGCCATATCTAAAAGAGGCGCTTACATGGCGCCTCCGTAGAATGATCGACATCGCTGAATGGAGTTAGCGAGACAGCGTCGCACCGTCAGCTCCCCTACCTCCCGCGGAGGGCCTTGAGCTTGGCCAGGGCATCGGGGCTCAGGCGGCTGCCCAGGGTCATCTTGATCTGCGGGGCTTCCTCTGCCTCGTGAACGTCGTTATCGATCTGCTTGATCTCGTCCACCAGCATGCGGCTCGAGATGCGCGTAACGCCCTTGCCCATGACGACGGCCTGGATCGTGCCGTCGCTCGACACCACGGAGCACGCGCGGCCTTCCTCGCGCGCCTCGATGCAAAGCTTCTGCACCACGGTATCGGCCGATACGCCCGTCGGCGAGAACTCGACGCGCACGCCACGGGCCGGCAGGTTGGGGCGCTCGTTGGAGATATTGCCCGCACCGTCGAACACGATCACAGCCTCGTAGCGGCCCTGGGCAAACGCCGCAACATCGTTGATGAGCGCGGTGCGCGCCATATCGTGGATGTCGCTGGAATACGGATCGTCGGAATGGTCGTAGACGAGCTTTTCGTAGCGCGGCGTGCAGTGAATCACGTTGTAGCCGTCGACCACCAGCAGCTCGGGCTTATTGGAGTGCACTGTCGAGACTGGGTCGGCGATGGCCTGCGCAAACGCATTGCCGCCCACGCCATAGGTCGCGGCCGAAACAATCGGCTTGGCCGAGCCCTCGCCAAAGCGCTTGGCCTTGGACTTGGCACGGTTCTTCTTGGACATGCGCTACTCCTCCCCCATGAGCTCGCCGGCATTGCGGCGCAGCCACTCAAAGCACAGCGCGGTGGTCGCCTGGGCCACATTGAGACTCTCGGTCATGCCGCGCTGGGGAAGCTTGGTCAAAAAGTCGCATTTCTCGAGCACCAGGCGCGAGATGCCGTCGCCCTCGGAGCCCATGACGAGCGCCACGCGACCCTCGAAGGGAGCATCCCAGCAACTGCCCTCGGCGTGCTCGGAGGCACCGCCCACCCAAAAGCCGGCGGCCTTGAGGTCGTCGAGCGCACGGGCGATATTGGGAACCTGTGCGATAGGCAGATGCATGACGGCGCCGGCTGAAGTCTTGTAGCTGCCCACGGTCACGCCGGCGGCACGCTTATTGGCAATGACGACGCCGGCCGCGCCCACGACCTCGGCAGAGCGCACGATCGCACCAAAGTTGCCATCGTCGGTCACATGGTCGAGCACGACGACGAGCGCCGGACCGTCGCCCGCACGGTCGAGGATATCGGCAACATCGGCATAGGGGAAGTTGCCAACCTCGAGCGCAATGCCCTGGTGAGCGCCATGGCTCGACAGCGCATCGAGCTGCGTGCGCGGCACATACTTCATGCGGACACCCGCGGCGTTGAGGTCGTCGACCAGGCACGACAAGGCGGCATCGCGCTCCCCGCCCTCGGCAATGAGCGCGCACTTGACGGGAAAGCCGGTACGTATCGCCTCGGCGGCAGCACGGCGACCTTCGATAAACTCGCCCTTGGGAGCCTGGACAGCGTCGCGGTTGCGATCTCGCTGCGGACGCGCAGCCTGGGCTTGGGAGCGCTCGCGCTGGCCCTTGGGAGCGGCAGCGCGGTCGTTGCGGCGAATCGGACGCGAGCCAGAAGCGGCTTGCTTGCCGCCACGAGGCACACGCTTGCGATTGTCGGCCATAGGACAACCTCCTATAAGCAATTATCAACAGAACAAACGAAACGACCACCCGAGGTGCGGCAGATTGCCTTGAAAGAGGAGGGCATAGACCTTGAGGTCATGCCCGACGATTGAAAGGCAAGGTGCCGTGGCTCGGGCGGTCGGTACGGGTTTTCCAAGTGCCCGAGATTGCCGTGAAAGAGGAGCGACGCGTACTTGAGTACGCGAGCGACGGCTTGAACGGCAAGGTCGGGTGCTTGGGAAACCCGCAGGGATTAGAGAGTCTTAATACGAGTGCCCGCGGCAGTATCCTCGATGGTGAGGCCCAGGTCCTTGAGCTGGTCGCGGATGGCGTCGGCCAGATCCCAGTTCTTGGCGGCGCGGGCCTCGGCGCGGGCCTCGAGAATCTTGGCAGCAGCCTCGTCCACATCGTCACCAGTGTAGGCAACCAGACCGGCGGCAACGCCCAGCAGACCCAGCGGCAGCTCGACCTTAGGCTCGGGAAGCTCAACACCAAACGTATCGAGCAGCTCGGCCAGCGTGTCGGCGGCGGCAAGCGCGGCGGCCTTGTCGGCAGCGTCGCCCGCCTGCTCCAGGTACTGGTTGCACTCGGTCACAAAGCCAAAGACGGCACCCATGGCACCGGCGGTGTTAAAGTCGTCGTCCATGCACTCCTTAAAGGCGGCACGAGTCTCGGCGGCCTTGGCGGCAAACGCCTCGGATGCTGCCTCATCGGCATCGGTCGTCGCATGGTTCGCGGCCCAGCGCAGGTTCTCGACCGTACCGGCGATACGCGTGAGCGAGTTCTCGGCGCCCTCCAGACGCTCCCAGGAGAAGTCGAGCGGCGAGCGATAGCTCGTCTGCAGCATCAGCAGGCGCAGGGCGGCAGCGGAGTGCTGCTCGAGGACCTCGGCCAGCGTAAAGAAGTTGCCGAGCGACTTGGACATCTTCTCGCCGTCTACCAGCAGCATGCCCGTGTGCATCCAGGTGTTGGAGAAGCCCTGGTGCCAGGCGCAGGTAGCCTGGGCGCACTCGTTCTCGTGATGCGGGAAGGCAAGGTCGGAGCCGCCGCCGTGGATGTCGATCGGAGTGCCCAGGTAGCGATGCACCATGGCGGCGCACTCGGTGTGCCAACCGGGACGGCCCTCGCCCCAGGGGCTCGGCCAGCTGGGCTCGCCGGGCTTGGCGGCCTTCCACAGGGCAAAGTCGAGCGGGTCGTTCTTGTCCTCGTTTTCCTCGATGCGCGCACCCACCATAAGGTCGTCGATGTTGCGGCCCGAGACCTGACCGTAGTTGGAATCGCTACGCACGGCAAAGTACACATCGCCGTTATCGGCTGCGTAAGCGTGGCCCTGCTCGATAAGCGTCTTGATCATGGCGATCATGGGGCCGATCTCCTTGGTGGCGCGGGGGCGCACATCGGGATCGAGCACGTTGGCGGCACGCATGACGCCGATGAACTTGTCGGAAAACTCCGTCGCGACCTCGGCGGCAGTGCGGCCCTGCTCGTTGGCTCGCTTGATGATCTTGTCATCGACATCGGTAAGGTTCTGGGCGAACGTGACCTCGTAGCCGCTCGCGATGAGCCAGCGGCGAATCACGTCAAAGCTGATGAACGTGCGGGCATTGCCGATGTGGATATTGTCGTAGACCGTGGGGCCGCACACGTACATGCGGACCTTGCCGGACTCGATAGGCTGGAACTCTTCCTTTTTATGGGTAGCGCTGTTGTAGATACGCATTCGTCACTCCTTAACGGTTTTCTGTAGCAGGCAGACGGCCCAGGCGCCGACTCCCTCGCCCTGGCCCTCCCAACCGAGCTTTTCGGTCGTGGTGGCGGCGACGCCCACGTTTTCGACGTCGACGCCCAGGGCATGGGCAAGGTTGGCGCGCATGGCATCGCGGTGCGGGGTGATCTTGGGTTGCTGACAGGCAATGGTGCAGTCGGCATCGACAAACTCAAAGCCCAGCTCGCGCGCATAGTCCATCACGCGAGCGAGCAGCACCATCGAGTCGGCGCCCTCATAGGCGGGATCGGTGTCGGGGAAGAGCTTGCCGATGTCTCCCCCGCGGCAGGCGCCCAGAATGGCGTCGGCCAAGGCGTGCGCGAGCACATCGGCATCCGAGTGGCCCAGCAGGCCGCGCTCGTAGGGAATGTCGACCCCGCCGATGATGCATCGACGCCCCTCCACCAAACGGTGGACGTCGTAGCCGTGGCCAATGCGCAGGTTACTGAACATGGGGAAGGTCCTCTCCCTCGGCCATGCGGCCGAGCAAAATCGCGGTTACGGGACGCAGGTCCTCGGGCACCGTCACCTTAAGGTTATCGCGCGGGCTCTGGACACAGCGGACGCGCCCGCCCATGCGCTCGACCAGCGATGAATCGTCGGTACCGATAAAGCCCTCGGCGATAGCAGCGGCGTGAGCGCGCTTCATGGCGTCGACGCTAAAGATCTGCGGTGTCTGCGCGGCCCAATAGAGCTCGCGCGGCGGCGTCTCGACGATGTTATCGCCGTCGACGATCTTGAGCGTGTCGATCGCGGGCTGACCGCACACGACGCCGTCGAGCGAGCGGTCGCCCACAAGCACGTCGATCGCATGATCGATGGCCTCGGTCGTAATGAGCGGACGGGCGCCGTCGTGGATGGCGACATATTCGAAACCCGCCGGAACCGCATGCACGCCGGCACGGGTGGAATCCTGACGGGTATCGCCAGCATCGGCAAAACTGATGGGCGTGTCATAGTCAAACGGGTCGATGGCCAGGCGGCGCATCTCGGCACGGCGCTCGGCAGGACACACCACCACGATGTGGCCGACCTTGTCGCTCCGATCGAACGCGCGGATGGACCAGCTCATGAGCGGACGGCCCGCCACGTTAACGAGCTGCTTGCCGCCGGGATTTCCAAAGCGCTGGCCGCTGCCGCCGGCAACGACCACGGCGCATACGGGCGCCATTATGCGTTCCCCTGTTTGGTGCCCTTCATGCGGTACAGCGAGTCCGCAAGAATGGCAGGGTTGTTGACGCCAAAGTCGCCCAGGCGCTCCGGATCCTCGCTGATGTCGTCCATGAGCTCCTGCAACGAGCCGTACTCGTCGACGATTTTCTCGGCCACGCCGTCGCGCACGACGGACACGCGCGAAAGCGTACGCAGGCCCAGCGGCGTCATGACGGAGTCCTCGTCCAGGTCGTCGTAACCCAGAACCGCCGCCACATGCTGTGGGTCGGACAGGTCCTTAGGCGTCATGCGAGCGAGCTCTGCGCGAATCTTCTCGGCGTTTGACTCGGAGGAATCGCTCGCGTAGTCACGGATCATCAGGTCGTATTCGGTATCCATGCTGGAGCCCGCGAGCTGCTCGAGCTGCATCTGCACGAGCTTGCCCTGGTTGCCCAGCTTGACAATGCAATCCTTAAGCTCGGTCTTTGCCTGCTGCATGATCTCGAAGCTCGAGAAAATACCGGTAATGTCGGCGAGCGTAACGTAGTCGTCAAGCTCGAGGGCCGTCAGACGCAGCAGGGAGCGATCGAGCGACTGGCGGGTAGTCTGGAGCGTGGCGACGAGCTGGTTGACCGAGCTCATGATGGTGGTGACGGGCTGGATCTCGTAGCTCTTGCCGTGAACGTACACGTTAACGACGGCACGACGAGCCGAGACCGAGATCACGATGGCATCGGTGAGCACCGACATGCGAGCGGCGGTGCGGTGACGCATGCCCGTCTCGCTCGTGGCAAGCGAGGGATCGGGATTGAGGTGGAAGTTGGCGCGCAGGATCTGGGTGAGGTCGCCGTCGATAACGATGGCACCGTCCATCTTAGAGAGCTCGAACAGACGGTTCGAGGTAAACGAAATGTTGAGCGGGAAGCCGTCGTTGCCGGCAGCGAGCACGTTTTCGGTGTCGCCAACGCAGATAAGGGCGCCCAGGTGACCGGCGATGATCATGTCGAGGGCGGTGCGGATCGGCTGGCCAGGTGCCGTCAGGCGGATGGCCTGTTCCATACGCTTTTGCAGCTCGTTCTTATCCAAGGCATCGCTCCCATCGTATACGCTCCATAAACGCTAAATAGTTTCTCACGGTTTGCCCCCGCGGCGCTTGCGAAATCCGATGCTTACAGAATGAGCGAACACATCCGGGGTAGTTAATTTGGGACGGGGCTCTTTTAGCTACCCCGGCAGTCAATCGGCCAAATCGTTTGCACTATCAACCGGGGCAGCTAAAAGAGCCCCGTCCCAAATTAACTACCCTGCCAAAAAGGTTGGTCTTGTGGTAGCATCGGGTCTCACATAAATGAGGGAGTAGTCGCGTGACCGGGTTCGCCTCCGGTGGCGCGGCAAGTCAACATACTGGTCGAATCGGCCTGGCTTGCCTTAATGAACGAGACTCGTGGTTGTACGCGCAACGTGTACGCCACGGGTCTTTTTTGTTGCTCCCCCAAGAGGTACACGCGGGTTCGCCCGCAAGGAGGGAGCCAAACCATGGGACTCGCCGAGCTCGTTTTGCTCGCCATCGGCCTTTCGATGGACGCCTTTGCCGTATCCATCTGCAAGGGCCTTGGCATGAAGAAAATCAACCTTAAGGTCGCCGTAGTGCTCGGCCTGTTCTTTGGCGGCTTCCAGGCCGGCATGCCCGTGATCGGATGGGCGCTCGGCAGTCAATTCATTGGCATCATCGGGCCCATCGACCATTGGATCGCCTTTATCCTGCTCGCCTTCATCGGCGGCAAAATGCTGTGGGAAGCCTTTACCGAGGACGAGGATGAGGACGAAGGCGACGGCAAGGATGCCGAAAAGATCGACCTGGGCGAATACCTGATCCTGGCTATTGCCACCTCGATCGACGCCCTGGCCGTGGGTATCTCGTTTGCCGCGCTCTCAGTCGACATCGTCCCCGCCGTGTCGCTTATCGGTGTCACGACCTTCATCTTCTCCATCGCCGGCGTGGCGATCGGCCACACCTTTGGCGCGCGCTACGAAAAGCCCGCCACCATCGTGGGCGGCGTCGTGCTCATCCTCATCGGCCTTAAGATCCTGCTTGAGCACTTGGGGATTTTGATGTTGTGATGTCCAAGGCCATTCGTTTTCAGGGTAAAGATTCATTCGTTTTTATGTGACTTTATTATTCGTTTTTCGGGTATTATTTTATTCGTATTTAGGGAAATGCGAGGTAAACAGCATGGCAATGATGGCGAAAGACACGTATATCCCACGGCTCATCGACCGGAAAATTGATCAATATCTCAATCTGTTCGGCGCCGTTGAGATCTCAGGCACTAAATGGTGTGGAAAGACTTGGTCCGCGCTTGCCCATGCAAATAGTGCCATATACGTCGATCGCGGTTCAAACCAATTGCTCATCGAGTCCGACCCACAGTATGCACTCGTTGGCGCGACACCTCACGTTATTGATGAGTGGCAGCGCGTCCCTCAGGTTTGGGACTGCGTACGTCATGCTGTCGATGACACCACGGAAAAGGGCCAGTGGATCTTAACAGGCTCTTCCACGCCGGCAAAAGACAAGGTGAACCACAGCGGAGCCGGACGAATCGGTCGGCTGAGCATGCATCCCATGAGTCTTCAGGAGAGCGGAGATTCAACAGGTAAGGTAAGTCTAGCTGCCCTGTTTAAAGGCGAGTTTGCCCCATGCCCTTGTGCGTCGGGAATCGATTCTCTTACCGAGCTCATTTGTCGCGGCGGATGGCCCGACGCGCTCGCACTAACTTCTGACACAATTCGGCCCGTACTCATGGGCTATCTCGATGCTGTGCATAATAAGAGCGTTCCCGACCTTGGCGGGCGCGAGCTCATAAGCTCACGCGTGGCAGAGTCTCTTGCACGAAATCTTGGACAGTCCTGCACAAACGCCACGCTCGCCCGTGACGTATTTGCCCTGGATAGCAACACGGCGCCAACAGACGCCCAAAAGCGAGAAGTCTCACAGCATCTTGAATACCTCGTGCAACTCTATTTGATTGACGAGTTGCCCGGATGGGTTCCGGCATCGCGCTCCCCCAATCGCATGAGGACAAAGCCCAAACGATACTTCGCAGACCCCTCTTTAGCCGTTGCCGCGCTGGGTCTTAACAACCAAAGCCTACTCGAAGATTACCAGACGCTCGGACTTGTATTTGAAAACCTCTGCATGCGAGATTTGCAGGTATACGCCTCGTCACTCGATGCCGCAGGATCTCACCCCGTCCGCTACTACCGTGACGATTCAGACCTAGAAATCGATGCCGTTGTTGAGCTTGCGGATGGAACATGGGGAGCATTCGAGATCAAGCTCAGCGAGGCTAAAGTCGAGCAAGGCGCCCGCAGCCTGCTGCGCATGAGGGATAAATTGCTCCGCGACAAAATGGGACGAACGAAGCCCCCCACGTTTCTTGCCGTCCTCACGGGAATGGGAGAAATCGCGTATAAACGCCCTGACGGCGTATACGTCGTTCCCATTCGAGCGTTTGGGGCTTAAAAAAACGCGGCCGAGTGTTTTACTCGACCCCAAATAACTCAACGCCAGCGCAAGGCCTCATGCAGAGTTTTGCATGAGGCCTTTTCGTGCAGACTTTTGCATGTCATACTACTATGCAAAAGTCTGCACGTTAGGATATCGCCATGGATACTCTTCCCATTACAACACCGCGCCAAGCCGGAATCTACGTGCGCCAGGCGCGCGAGGCGCAGGGGCTCACCCGTGCCGTCCTCGCTAAAAAAGCCGGTGTTTCTGAGCGCCTGCTCGCATCGCTCGAGCTGGGAGACGCCACGGGTATTCGGCTCGACAAGCTATTGGCGATCTTCAATGCTCTCGGACTGGCGCTCGCCGCTCAAGGGGATATCGCCAAAACGAAAAATGAGCAACCAGTCGACGCCCCGCATGCTGTTCAACCTTGCAGCACCTCCAGACGCCATCACGCCCAACGTCCCTCTCATCGCAACCGTCGTAGTACCGCCATTCCGGCTCTTGCAGATGCCCCCTTTACATCCACACTCTACGACGAGGTCTTCGCCGATTTCGCCATGTCCAATCTCGGAGTCTCGATTGCCGCACACGCATCTAACCAAACCAAGCCCGAAGGGAAATAGCCAATGGCCAGAACATCACTTCGGACCATTATTTGCGGCGTACCTGCAGGAACGCTCACGCAAGATGAGAACGGTCTTATCAGTTTTACCTACGATCATGACTATGACGGGCCAGCCCTATCGACCAACATACCCGTATCGAATCGCACATACGGACAACAGGTCATGAATCCGTACCTGTTTGGCCTTCTACCCGACAGCGAGGACCAACGAAAAGCGATTGCCGCCGAATTCGACGTTAGGCCCAACAATCCCGTTGCGTTGCTCAGCCATATCGGACTCGACTGTCCGGGCGGAGTGCAGTTTTGCGCCGAAGAAGATGCCGACGCCGTCCTGCATCGCACTGGCGAATACCGCCCTATAGACGACCACGAAATAGCTCTCCGTCTCAAGTCGATCAGAGATGACCGCGATGCATCGTGGATGGGTCTAGATGAAAGTTGGTCACTTGGAGGCAACCAGGGCAAGTTCGCGCTCGCGTTCATAAACGGCTGCTGGTGCGAATGCATGGGCTCCTCGCCCACGACGCATATTTTCAAAAATGGCGTTATCGGATTTAAACTCGAGGCTCTCAATGAGTTTGTCTGCATGAAAAGCGCCCAGCGCGCCGGTATCGCAACGGCAAACGTCGAATATCGTATGTTTGAGGACGAACCTGCCCTCATTGTCGAGCGCTATGACCGCGTGAAAGTCGAAGACGGAACGATCAGGCGCCTACATCAAGAAGACCTCTGTCAGGCACTTGGGGTGATGCCCGCCCAAAAGTACACGGCAGACGGCGGCCCGACCACACGCGACATTCAAGAGCTCCTCGTACATACGAGCCACCATCAACTTAACCTGTATCTGTTTACGCAGATACTGTTCTTCAACGCCATTATCGGCGCACCGGATGCGCATGCGAAAAACTATTCCCTGCTCCTTGGAAACGACGGCGCAGCCATGATGACTCGAATGTACGATGTCGCGTCGGGGTTGGCGTATGAGCGCATGCGCCGCCGGGCGCGCCTTGCCATGAGCGTTGGCGGCGAAAATCGTGTGGGGCGCATCGGTCCAGGCGCTATCCGCCGATACCACGGTATGGGCGACCCCGCGCTGGAGACGGCGCTCACCGATGCCGGGCTATCCGAGAAGTTTTGCTTTGCGACCATGATGGACCTCGCCTACGAGGTACCCATTTGCATGGAAGAGGTCATGGACGAATACGCCGACCTGCCCGGCATGGCGGACCTGCGCGAGCATATGCTCGGCCCCGTCCGCGAAAACTGCCAGCGAACCCTCGGCCTCATCAGGGCCGACATGGACTAGACGCCAGGCAATCGCTCATTACCCAAAAGAAGAGAGGGGGCACCCGTCGCAAAAGCTCGGATGCCCCCTCTTGTAATGCCATTTACAATCCGCTAGCACGTGGCTCGGACTGCTGCTCGTGCGACCTTTACGCAGCGAGGCGCTTGAGGACGTCGATGAGTAGCTCGTAGAAGCGCTCGGCAGAAGCAAGCTCCATGCTCTCGTCCGGGGTGTGGACATCGGAGAGCGTCGGGCCCACGGCGATGGCGTCCAGGCCGTGCAGGGCCTCGGCGAACAGGCCACACTCAAGGCCGGCGTGAATGGACTCGATGCGCAGCTCGGAGCCAAAGAGCTCGCGATAGCTCTCGACAAAGACGTCGCGGACCGGCGAATGCTCGGCATAGCTCCAGCCGGGATACTCGAACTCGAACTTGACGTCGAAGCCCAGAACATCGGCCAGCGTCTGCAGGCGGTCCTTGAACTCGTTCTGCAGCGAGGTGATCGAGGAGCGCGGGGACAGCATGATCTTGACCTGGTCGTCAGAAGTGGCAACCACACCGATGTTGGAGGAAACCTCGACGGAGCCGTCGGTGGCGACGTTACGGCGAATCACGCCGTTAGGGGCAAGACGCAGGGCGCGGATGAGGGCAAGCGCGGACTTCTGGTCCATGGCCTCGACCTCGTCGTCGGCGATCTCGACGGTGCAGGTAAAGCCAGGGTCGAAGACCTCGAGCTCGGCGGTGACGTCGGCGATGATGCCCTTTGCGATCTGGGCCGCTGCCTCGGCGGCAGCGTGGTCGGCATAGACCAGAACGGCCTTGCACTCACGGTTGATGGCGTTGTCCTTGGTGCCGCCGTTAAAGCTGACGATGGCGGGCTCGCCGGCGACCATCAGGCGGTCGATGATACGGGCCATGATGAGGTTGCCGTTGCCGCGCTCCAGGTTGATGTCGGAGCCGGAGTGACCGCCCAGCAGGCCGGAGATGTCGAGCGTGAGGGTGCTACCGGTCTTGTGCTCGCGCACGATGGGGCAGGTGTAGGTAACGACGACGCCGCCGGCGCAGCTGACGGTGGCAACGCCCTCTTCCTCGGAGTCAAGGTTAATCATGGTGCGGGCGTTGATCTGGGACTTGTCGAGCGTCTCGGCGCCGACCAGGCCAGTCTCCTCGTCGGTGGTGAATACGCACTCGAGAGCGGGGTGAACGATCGAATCGTCATCGAGAACAGTGAGCATCAGAGCGACGGCAATGCCGTTGTCGGCGCCCAGGGTGGTGCCGTTAGCGGTGAGGACGCCGTCCTTGACGACCAGGTCGATACCATCGGTCGTAAAGTCGTGCTCGACGGAGCCCAGCTTGTCGCACACCATGTCGATGTGGCCCTGCAGCATGACGGCCGGGGCATTCTCGGCGCCGGCAGAAGCGGGCTTGCGAATGATGACGTTGTAGACCTCGTCCTGATACACGTCGAGGCCGCGCTCCTTGGCAAACGCGACCAGGAAATCGCTGATGCCCTTCTCGTTGCCAGACCCACGGGGGATCGCGCTGATCTCCTCAAAGAAATGGAACAGCTGGGCGGGCTCGTAGCCGGTAATCTTGTAGTCCATGGTGCCTCCTTGGCGCAACTGGTTAGACAATAAGACATGCGCCTTGTATATTCCCAGACTTCGTTTGCATAAATCAGTCGAAAACGCCGAGCGCTCTCGCATCATCGGCTAACGGTGGGAAAACACCACTTTATTAAGATAAAGCAGGTTAGACGGGCCGTGCTGAGGAGACGTTGGACCCTTCAACCAACCTCAACGCTTGATCAACGTTTATGCATACGCCATTGGTATGTTTAATGAGATTTTTGTCCTCCGTCACGACGTAATCGACGTCGATGCGATTGGCAACGCCCAGCATCAGGTCATCCTCAAAGTCATTGTGATGATGTCTGAACACAAAGGAATCGAACACCTCGTCCGCTCCCACCGGCGCGATAAGGGCGAGCTCGCGCATCTGCCGAACGCATGCCCAGGCCGTTTCGTCCGCCGCCGCAATGGCGCTATCGCTCAGCGAGCCATTCTTCCTTCGGCACTCCTTCTTGATTGCCGCCGAGACAAGATACGAGACATCTTTGACCGAAAGCGACGAGGCAAACAGGGCAATCAGCTCCGAAGCGTCGGCAATCTCGATCAGATGAACGACATTTGCCGTACGGTCAGACCTACCAGAAAAATAATCCATCCATACATTGGTATCGATGAGCAACTTGAGGATTCCGCCCGCACTCATAGCTCCACCCACTCGGGGTAACGATCGGCCATGGCCTCCTCATAGAGGTCATCGTAGTCACCCGAGAACTCAGGGATGGGGATGCCGTATTTGAGGCACGAATCGCGAATGATATGACTACCCTGTGCTGCTCTTGACTCCATGAATCGCTGGTTCGCCTCGTCGGAGAGAATCTCTGCGCTCCCCTCCTTTGAAGGCATGCGTTCGTTGATGACCAGATATTCCCAAAGCGCCCGAACAGCCTGCGACGGCGTCATGCCGATATGGGCCAGCACCGCATCTCCCGCCTCCTTGAGCTGACGATCCATGCGCACATTCATCTGGGCGGAATGCCTGTCGAACAACGTCGTCGCCATAACCCTGCCTCCCTGTTTGCTATACAAATCTATTGGATAAGTATAGCAAGTTGTCAAGCAACCGGATGTCTCGACACAGAAGCACTTATTGGACCGGTTTTGCCGTTGTGGGATTAGTCACATATCTGCTGAATGAGCGGTAATACCAATATATAACCTTTGAAAACAGGCGAAGCCGTTAGCACTCTTTCATTTATGTGCTCCGTTTTCTGATAGCGCCCTTGATAGCCCAACAAAGTCCGAGGATGACAATGGGAACGACTGTTGCCAGCGCCACAAATAGCAACGTCCCCGGCACGATGAATTGAATTGGTCGCGGGGACGCAAGGGTCGCCAGCCATGTCAAGTGCAGTGGCATATTTGGATTCCCGTACCCTAAATAAAGCAGCAGAATGATGAACGATAGAACAAACGCGCCATTTCCAAAGAGTGAGATGGCCAGGACAAGCAGCAGACATAACGTTGTGCAAATCAAGGCAGAAAGAGACAGTCGAAGAAGGAACTCTCCGATCATGTCCATCGTCATTCCTATGCCACTCGCGCTTTGGACCACACTAACGAGTATCGAAAAGAGGACAAAACCACCGACAAGCGTGACAATCGAGACAAGAGTCCTTGCAACCAACAACTGTACTGTTTTCATTCCCCTTGCATAGGAAACAAGCCATTGAGATCCCGTTATCGGAGTTCGAAACGCATAGCCGATGATAAGAACAGCGACAATAGGAAAGAACAGAGAATGGGCAAGCGGTGCCACAGCGGAAAGGTAGCGAGCTCCATCTTTAACGAGGTCTCCCGGAATTCCCCCAAAACCATATTGTGGGTTTGGAAAGAAGCCCATAACACCGTCGCCAAGCCAATCGCTCGTTCCGTAGGCTCTCCATGGTTCATAAGAAACAGCATAAAGCAATGCGAGCACGAAACCTGCCGCAATCAGCAGAAGAGGCGCTTTGCTCTTCATAACTCGATAGGCTTCAGCCTTAATCATATCTTCGCAGCGCATTTCTACCCCCTCCTCGCTTTGATTCCCATGACCCCGAGCTGCAACGAAACAACGGTGCAAATAACAGAGAAAAGAATGATCTGATTAATGGCTAGGCCTTGAAAGCACAGATTTCCAAGATGGCGTAAGTATGGTCCGACTGAGAGCCACCAGGGAATTTGCGTCGATGCGTGATTGGAAAAGACCACCAGCGTATATTCATCGGAGGCGAGCAGCGTCCCGACCAACACCAACATAATGCTAAGCGGTGCATTTCTAAGTAAATAGAAAACTGCCATCGACTGAGCTACTAATGCAGCCAAAATAGCATCAATCAAAAGCAACACGGGCAGGTATCTATCAAGAAACACCCGCCCATCCACATAGCAGCCAAGCGGAGATTTGAAGAGAGTAAATCCCGAAAACAGGTTGAACGCTATTGAAGTTGCAATCGTCAGAACAAGCCACTTTGCGACAACGGCCTTTGCTATACCCGTACCCTTTGCATACGTCACTTCAGAAGACCTGCTTTGATAATCCATCGCACAGGAAATAACAATGCATCCGACCAGAACGAAAAACCACTCGTAGGTCATGAATAGTGCCGTCCGAACCGCCGAACCAGCCGGGTCAGTCTTGTCGAGGATGTTCGCAAAGAAACCGATCTGTTTGCCGACTCCCCCTAAATCAGATGTTCCATAAGTCCCATACATATTTGGATTACAGACATCTTTAACAATCCAAATTCCCCAGATCAACAACACGAAAAAGGCTGGATTTCTGAGCAACCGACGGGCTTCGCATCTAATCAGTCGCAGAAGTTGCATTATCTGCCTCCCCAATCAAATCCAAAAACCGCTTTTCCAGACTTCTGTCTTTATAGGAATTCTCTTCCTTAACGAGAAGTCTACCTTGATGGAGAAAAGCGAAAGATGTCGCGACTTTCTCCAATTCATCTAGGTTATGGCTTGAAATGAGCACCGTTTTATCCCGCCTGTCCTTCAACGACAGCAGGAGATCACGCACCTCAATCACACCCACTGGATCGAGCCCGTTTATGGGTTCATCCATGATGAGCAGTTGCGGGTTGCCCAGAAGAGCCGTTCCGATATCCAGGCGACGCTTCATGCCGAGCGAGTATTGTTTTACCGATGCATCCGCCGCATTTTCTAGGCCAACGGCAGCGAGCACTCGATTAACTTCACTTTTCGGCAGCCCCCACTCGATACAGCGTGAGATCAAGTTTTCTCGACCGGTTAAGTTCAAGAATGCCCCACAGCCGTCGGGGACGAATCCGATATTTCTGCGTGCTCTTGCCAGGCCTGTTCTCCCAGACTCGCCGAAAAAACTGATTGAACCTTTCGTTGCTTTAAGCAAGCCAAGAAGAATATCAATCAACGTACTCTTCCCCGCGCCGTTCTCCCCAACGAGAGCGCACACTTCGCCCTCATCTATATCAAATGAAATATCAGACAACGCCCAGTTTTTTCCGTAGCGCTTTGATAGATCCTTGATTGAAATCGCATTACCCATATCTCATGAACCTCATTAATAAGGCAGCGCGGCCGACGGATGGCAGTTATCGACCACGCTGCTTACCCTCTGCTGTCTTAACCAGCATTAACGTTCGCATTGCTAGAAATGAACATATACGCCAAAACAGCTACAGCGCGAACACGGGTGGTAATTGCGGCAGCCACCGCCACTACCCTGCACGTTGCAGCACGGATCAATTACGCAGTTTATAGTTACCTCCTTTCGATTTATCGTCTGTTTTAATACTTTGTTATCGTATGTCGATAACCTTATGATTTCAAGAACTATTTTCAAATAAATTAAGGCTTCTACCGATCGTTTGCGGTAGGAGCCTTGCATGTATACGTGTTTGTCTTCTTGTCTTCTTATTCTGTTTTGTTATTCCTTAGAAAGATCTACTACGTAAACCTCTGTGGGCAATATCTCGGAGGGGTCGGGATTGCGTCTTTGCAAAATCTTATTCCGCGCACGCGCGATGGTAAGTTCCTCAAGTTCTATTTCACTCACGCGACGGATCAAATCTCCCGGCTGACAATCCAACTCAACACAGATATCAAGCAATGTCTTCAAGCGTATGGCTCTAATTTTTGCATTACGGATTTTAGAAATGTTAGCTGGCGTATGCCCAGTCGCTCTTATTAGATCGGCATTTGTTTTCCCGGTCTTAAGCAAAAGTGTCTCAACCTCAATAATGAGATAATCCATGGTCAATCACCTAGACCAAATCATCGGACTGGGACTGCAAAAGCGCCCCATAGCGCCAGAAGATCGACAAAGCGAAAGCGACCATCATTGCAATGATGGATCCCACATCCAAAGTGATGCCTGAGTCACCAATCTGAAGGAGAGCGGAATTCATACGACAGCTCAACATATAATTGCCCATCATTATTTTTAAATCGCTGCCAATCTGTAGAGAGCCCATCACGGCATTGATTGCAAATAGACAAGCAATAATGGCAATCATCCGTGCATGTCGAATAGTAAAAGGCGATTGACGACGGGCGACATCGAAGCTAATGCTTGACAATGTGAACTCCCCTGCAAGGAGCAAAACCGCCCATAGCGCCAAGTTTGGGAGCGCGATGCTGCCGCCCTCACCAAGCTCAACGACCCCTTCGATTACCACTGCGCCATTCAAAATACTTTGGCATGCAACAACAAGTGCCGAACCAAAGACGGCGATAGTAGCGATGGCTATAAGTACCAACACGGCACAAAGAACCATTCCGATTTTTCTCATGTTATCGAACGACATCTCAATTCTTTGAGCGCTATTCGCCATAGTAACTCCTTTTGCCATCCAGCAGTACTTTTTCAATTATTTTATCGTTACTGGAAACTCTTCTCCATAAGAAAAGGGCGCCCCCATCGGGAACGCCCCCCCATCATGCAAGGTGATATTCAATCCCTACAGCGCGCCGGAACCGGCTTGCATCATGCCGCCGGGGCCCGAGGTCACGCCGCTGCTCACAGGCGCGGCGTTTCCGGTGTGCGGTGCCGCCGGGGCGGTATCGCCACCGAGCGCGCCAGCAGGACGCGGTGCCGGGATCTCGCCCGTGCCGTGGCTAAAGACAAACTTGCCGTCGGCCACGTCGCACAGGACGGTATCGCCACAGCCCCACTCGCCGGCCAGCAGCTCCTCGGACAGCGGGTCCTCGATGAGCTTTTGAATTGCACGGCGCAGCGGACGCGCACCGTTGGTGAGGTCGGTGCCCTCCGCCACGATCTTGTCATAGGCCGCATCGGTGAGCTTGATGTTCATGCCGTTGGCAATCAGGCGCTGACGCAGGTCGTCCACCAGCAGGTGAGCGATCTTGGTCAGATTCTCGCCCGAAAGCTTCTGGAACACCACGATGTCGTCGATGCGGTTGAGCAGCTCGGGACGGAACAGGCGCTTGAGCTCGCCCATCGCGCGACCACGGATCTCACTCGACGTGAGACCCCGCTCGCCGGTGGTACCAAAGCCCACGCTCGCATCCTGTGCAATCTCGCGGGCGCCCACGTTGGACGTCATGATAATCACCGTATTGCGGAAGTCGACCGTCTTGCCCTGGCTATCGGTCAGACGACCCTCCTCCAGCACCTGCAGCAGGATGTTGAAGATGTCGGGGTGCGCCTTCTCGATCTCGTCGAACAGCACGACCGAGTACGGGTGGCGACGAACGGCCTTGGTGAGCTGGCCGCCCTCGTCGTGACCGACGTAACCCGGAGGGCTACCGATGAGCTTGGAGACCTCGAACTCGCTACCGAACTCGGACATGTCGAAGCTGATGAGCGCATCCTTGCTGCCAAAGAGGTACTCGGCGAGCGTCTTGGCGAGCTCGGTCTTGCCCGTGCCGGTGGGACCCAGGAAGATAAAGCTTCCGCCGGGGCGACGCGGATCCTTGAGCGGCGAGCGGCTGCGGCGCACGGCCTTGGCAACTGCCTCGACAGCCTCATCCTGACCGATGATGCGCATCTTGAGCACGCTTTCGGTTTGCAGCAGGCGACGGCTCTCGCTCTCGGTAAGCGAGGACACCGGCACGCCCGAAGTCACGGACACGATGTCGGCGATCTGGCTCACGTCGATGGTGAGCGGGCTGGCGTCGAGCTCGGCGGTCCAGGCGGCCTTGGCCTCGGCGAGCTCGATCTCGGCAGCCTTCTGCTGCTCGGTGATCTCGGCGGCCTTGTTCATGTCGTCGCTCTCGGTGGCCTCCTGCGCGGCGGCCTTGAGCTCCTCAATGCGATGCTCGGCCTCGCGCACCGGCTCGGGCGCGCGATTCGCGGCGATGCGAGCGCGGGCACCGGCCTCGTCGATGAGGTCGATGGCCTTATCGGGCAGGAAGCGATCCTGGATGTAGCGGTTGGAAAGGTTCGCAGCGGCCTCGATAGCACCCTGCGTATAGCGCACATGATGGTGCTCCTCGTAGCGCGGCTTGAGCGCGGTCAGGATCTTGACCGTGTCCTCGACGCTCGGCTCCTCGACATCGATGGTCTGGAAGCGACGCTCGAAGGCCGGGTCCTTGGTGAGATACTTGCGGAATTCCTCGGCCGTGGTGGCGCCGATAATCTGGAAGGCACCGCGCGCGAGCACCGGCTTGAGCATGGAGCTCGCATCGATGGAACCCTCGGAAGAACCGGCACCGATGATGGTGTGCATCTCGTCGATAAACAGGATGACGTCGTCGGCTTCGGTTGCCTCCTGGATCACGTTCTTGAGGCGCTCCTCAAACTCGCCGCGATACTTGGCACCCGCCACGAGGCCTGGCAGGTCGAGCGTCCAGATATTCTGGTTCATGAGGTTCTCGGGCACGTTGCCGGCTGCAATCTGCTGAGCCAGGCCCTCGACGATGGCCGTCTTGCCCACGCCGGGGTCGCCCAGAATGAGCGGGTTGTTCTTGGTGCGGCGCGAAAGAATTTCCATCATACGCTGGACTTCCTTTTCGCGACCAATTACAGGGTCGAGCTCGCCATCGCGCGCCTTCTGCGTGAGGTTGATTGCGAACTGCTTAAGCGTATCGGTGCCACTCCCCTTTTGCTGCGAGACATCCGAGCCGCTAAAGAACGGCAGGCCCGCGCCGGGACGACCGGCACCGGCGCTGGCGAGCGGACGCTTCTTGTCCTGGTCCTTGGCGGTGAGTTTCTCGATAGCCTTTTTGATGGAGGCAGACGACACACCCAGGCGCATGAGGATGTCCATGGCCATGCCGTTGCCCTCTTCGACGATGCCGATCAGCAGATGCTCGGTCGACACATAGGTCTGGTTGTTCTCGCGTGCCACACGGAAGGAACGCTCCATCACGCTGATGACGAGCGGCGTAAAGGCGAGCTTAGCGGCCTCGGTCTCCTCACTGGGCTCGGGAACCGTGGTCTGGACCTCTTTGAGCGTGTCCATGATGTCATCGTAGGAGATGTCGAGCGAACGCAGTGCCTCGGCGGCAATGCCCTCGTCCTCCTTGGCAAGCGCGAGCAGCAGGTGCTCGGTGCCCACCTTATTTGAATGAAGATCGAGCGCCTCTTGCTTGGCCATGGACATGACCTTACGCGCACGATCGGTAAAACGGTCTAACATGCTAGTTCCTCTTAGACGAGCTAGTTTTTTCAAACGCAAAGCGCCGCCCCGCGGCAGCGCTTTGGTCTCTTTACCCATATGGAGTATATGTTAACCGTTGGGACCTTTCCCGCCCGTAGCCGTGCGACAACGTCTACAAAAAAGGAATCGCCGGGTGCGGCGGGCGCTCTAGGTTAGAGGCTGTTGCCTAGCAGGCAGGCTCGACACCCATGTCCTCGGCAACGTCATTGACGGCATCGGCAACGGGAGCGCCCGGCATGCGCACGAGCTCCATATGCTGCTCTTCAAAGACGGTTCCCATGGGGAAGGCGCGGCGGAAGACAAAGCGAGCAACCGGACCAGCCGCCAGCAGGTTCCAGGGCAGGGCCATGATAAAGTTGCGCGGGATGTTGATGAGCCACATCATCGGCAGCACCTGCAGGTTGGAGAGCGGGCCACCGGGCATGTGGAACAGGCCCTCGCACGCACCGTAGAGCGACATGATGATGACCATGGGAACGACCATGCAGGAGCTGACGGCGAGCGTCATGGCAAGAGGAGAGCTCTTGCCCGGCGTGACCAGGAATTTAAAGGCGAAACCCTTGGCCAGCGGGCTGGCGATAAACCAGTCGCAGCACATGGCAAAGACGTAGGCAACGGGGAAGCCGAGCCGTGCAGCGGCAATGACCTCGCCGTTGATGGCCCCATGCTGCAGGGCAACGTTGTAGATGCTCATCCAGAGCACCATGCAAAAGCACATGATAAAGGTGAACAGCAGGCTCTCTCGTTTGTTGATAGGCATAAAGGGCATGGTCCTTTCTGTGTTACGCCGCGGCACCACGTAACAAAAACGGGCGGGCAAGATGGAGCTGTTGGGACTTCATCTCGCCCGCCCGTGGTACGTGCGTCTGCGACTACTTATGTGGTGGAACCAGCCTAGCACGAAAACCCCGCGTTTCGTAAGCGTTGAGTTTATGAAGATGCAGGGCACCAATAATCCCCCGACCCCATAAGTTGCGGTGGAATACGGACTGTTTTGACCCTTTAAGCAGCAATTCAGTCCCTATTTCACCGCAACTCATTTGGTGCAAAGTAGCCTGTCCCCCTTGCACCAATTAGCTGGTGTGGCGCCAGCGAGGGTCGGTGAGGGTTCTCGCCACACCAAGGCCAACGGGCAGAAACGCCACGATGAGCACTGCGCGCACAAACCAGCCGAGCATATTGACCGTGTCGAAGGTGCACATGTAATACATCGAGCGATACAGATACAAGCCCGGAACCATAATGACAATCGATGGCACCGTGAGGGCGATGCGTGGGTAGGTGAGCTTGATTTCGGCTAAGCTCGCGAGCAGCCCCGATACCAGCGCGCCGATAAACGCTGCTGCCTCGGGAGGCATGCCCGCACTCAGGCCCAAGAAGGGAAACAGCGTCGGTGCATCGACGAGCGTAAGGCGCAAGGTATTGGACACGGCGCCGATGAGCCCTGCCGCCGCTGCCATCTTTACCGGGCTGTTGAACATCACCGAGAATCCGAATACGCCGACGAAGCTCATCACCACGCGCAGGAGCGTAAGGGCAAGCGGCGAAAGGCCGAGCGGCGCAAAGTCGTCCGGCGCCAGTCCCACACACTCGGCAACCATCCAACCTACGAGCGTCGCCATCACAATAATCGATACGGCATATGACAGACGTTCGATACCGCTTCGCATGTCAAGCTTAGCGATGTCGAGGCCTGCCGTAATGAGAGGAAAGCCAGGAATCACGAACAACATCGCGCCGATGTAGCCCTCTTGGTGCGACATTGCCCCCGATATGACCTGGCCAAGGCCGAGCAATGCCAGCAGATACGAGACGCAAGCGAGCGCAACGCCGATCGTCAGCGCGCTAAACTGGCCAAGGCCCTGCTTGAGAATATGGGAACGAGCAAAGTTGCCGACACCCGCGCCCACGAACGCGCAGGCCATCTCGATAGGGCCGCCGCCGAGCAAAAAGACGAAGGCGCCGCAAGCACAGGCTGCCGCAAGGCCCTGTTGCCAGGGAGCGTAATCGGGCTTTGAGCTCTCAACGGTCTTAAGCATCTCGTGGTACTCGTGCACGGTAAACCGGCGCCCGTAAATCTCGATTTCCTTTAAGAAGCTCTCCATCATCCAAATGCGATGAGTATTGACTCCCGTTGTGGGTAGGCTGACGACCTCGTTAAAGCAGTGGCCATCTTCGATGCAGGTGCATTCAAACGATAGGAGACTCAGGTCGACGTGAATCGTGACGCCGAGTACGGCAGCAACACGATTCATGGTATCGCGCACGCGCCAGGCACCCGTTCCGCTCGCGAGCATAAGCATGCCGGTGCGGCAGATGATGGATGATTTATCGGTGAGCGGCGCATCGACGGCAAGTTCATCGCCCGCCGTCACGATCTGGCGCCAGTCGGTTTTCATATGGAGCGCGCCGGCACGAACGCCGTGGTGCATGGGGACTCTTGAGAGCGACGAATCATGGCGCGAAGGCTGTGGGGGTTCCGACGATTCGACCTCGTCCTCGTCGGGCTCTTCATCAACAAGGTCGAAAGCATCGAGTGCCGCCGGCTCGCGACGATCGATCAATTCCTCGTCCTCATCATCAAAGTAATTGAACTGATCGAGCATGTCCTCTTCGATTGCGCGCTCGCTCGCGTCGTTCATGTTGACGCTCCCTTCCTGCCGACTAACCCCCATCCTAGGCAGCAGCGGCTAAAGGAGACATAAAAGAGACGGCTGTCATGCGAGCCATGTGCTCAATAACCG
>CWHC01000095.1_pt2 | contig 39785 bp, 29 predicted proteins | sample 693371 | NCBI WGS metagenome assembly CWHC01 (sample SAMEA3735914, study PRJEB9488) | human gut metagenome | biome: ENVO:mammalia-associated habitat; material: ENVO:feces | place: Malawi | collected 2009-02-27 | reverse complement strand
AAAACTAAGTGAGTAGACTTTTGCCGAATCCCCGACCACACCGACAAAGCACAAGTCTGTGACCTGCGATTTTATCGAGGTAAATTTGCCGGCTGCTCGGCATTTCCAGAAAAGTCTACTCACTTAGCCAGCGGGCAGCTAAATGATTATTTTATCCCCGTCCCAGAAAAATCATTTGATGGGCAGAAGGGCAAAAGTAGTCAAAACCCGTCCCAAATTAGCTACCCCTCGTGCCATCATTCTCCAGGGTTGATATTTGCGTAGAACTCCGCACCATCATCCAGGCGCAGGATGCCCACGCGGCCGAACTCGGAGCCGGTGGCGGCGGCGCAGTCGATATCGATGCGATCGGGCACGCCGGCGGTATCCTCGCCGCCCAGGCGCACAATCTGCCCACGGCCCGACTCCTCATCAAGCCCCGCCAGACCGCCTACCTCGCAATAACGCCCGAGCGACACCGTGGGCGTGTGACCGCTCACCACGACCGGACCCTTGCCCTCGGCAGAAAGCAGCCCCGTCGGAGCATCCCAGTAACCGAGACGAATCCACAGCAAGTCATCGGAAGACTGCACGGCGAGCATTTGCTGTAGCAATTCGCTATTGGCATCGACCGCTCCCCTGCCATCGGCGCAATCGACACCATGCTCAAGCAAAAACGCCCGCGCCGCCTCGGTCTGGATGCCGGCATGCACCAGCAGGTACGGACGCTCGTCAGTCTCGGCCACCGCGTAGAGCGGCAGCGTCGCCATCCAACGCACGAGCTCCTCGTACGCCTCAAATTCCATATCGTTGAGCTGCTGACGGGTAGTCCAACCGCCGTTGATATCCCAGGTCTCGGCATCGAGCGGATCCTGGCCAATGATGGCATCGAGCATGATCTGCTCGTGATTGCCCTTGAGCACGCGAGCGTTGGGCAGCGAGCGCACGAGCTTAATAACGCCAACCGGATCGGGCCCGCGATCAATCATGTCACCCAGCACGTACAGCGTATCGTCGGAAGCCAGCGAAATCTTGGACAGGGCCTCGTCAAGCGCACGCACGTGCCCGTGAGCATCAGATGTCACATAGATCGCCATGGAACGCCTTTCCCTGCATTACGACCGAAGCCCGGAGCCGCAACTAAAACTTCAAGTTGAACTTAAACGTTACCCATTGTACTCCGTTGCGATAGAGCTGGAAAGGGTTTCCGAGCAGAGGCAAAGACGGCAGCCGTCTATGACGATATCGCGCACGCCCGCAATCCAAGCCCATTAACCCACCATCTTTGGGTACAAATAACCGCAGACAACTGACCGTGCCACGCCAACCACCCAGGAGCGGACACTATCCATGAACCAGATACTTCTCTTTATCGGCCTCGTCATCATTCTGTGCCTGATCATCAAACCCGTCGGCAAAAAGCTCCCCTTCCCCACCCTGCTTATCTTTATCGCACTCGGTATGCTGCTGGGCGTCAACGGTCCGGCGCACATCGACTTTAGCGACTATGCGCTCACCGAAACCGTCTGCAGCACGGCGCTGCTGTTCATCATGTTCTACGGCGGCTTTAACACCAACATCGACCGTGCCAAACCCGTCGCCGTGCCCGCGGTGCTGCTGAGCACGCTCGGCGTCGTCATCACCGCTGGCATCACCGGCGTGTTCGCGCACTTTGTACTGGGCTTCGACTGGATCAGCGGCCTGCTACTGGGATCAGTCGTGGCATCCACCGACGCGGCCAGCGTCTTTAGTGTGCTGCGCGAGCACAACCTGTCGCTAAAGGGCGGCACCGACTCGCTGCTCGAGGTCGAATCGGGCTCCAACGATCCCGTCGCCTACATGCTCACCGCGGTACTCGCCACCCTCGCAGCTGGCGGCGACATCAACATTCCCATACTGCTGGCCAAGCAAATCATCCTGGGTGTGGGCCTGGGCCTTGTCATCGGCTGGACATCCAGCCGCCTGATTGAGCGCGCGCACGCAACGGCCGAGGGCGCACAGACCATCTTTTTGTTAGCCGTGGCCATCGTCGCCTACGCGCTGCCGAGCTATCTGGGCGGCAACGGCTTTTTGGCCGTATACCTGGCAGGCATTGTGCTGGGTGCGAGCGACATCACCGGCAAGGTCGAGATGGCGCACTTCTTCGACACCCTTACCGAGATGGCCGAGATGACCATCTTCTTTTTGCTGGGCCTGCTCGTGACGCCCGCGCGCCTGCCGCAAATGCTGCTACCGGGCCTGGCGCTCATGGCGTTTATGCTCTTCGTGAGCCGCCCCATCGCCGTCGGCATGCTGTTGGCGCCCTTTAAGACAAACCCCCGCCAGGTTGCACTCGTAAGCTGGGCGGGTCTGCGCGGCGCAGCTTCGGTCGTCTTTAGCCTCTTTGCCGTTGTGGCCGGTGTTCCCGGTGGGCACGACCTGTTTGACCTGGTCTTTGTGATTGCCGTGTCGAGCATTGTAGTGCAGGGTTCGCTGCTGCCGGCAGTGGCGAAGAAACTCGATATGATCGATGCAGAAGGCGATGTGCGCCGCACCTTTAACGACTACCGCGACGAGGACGGTATGTCGTTCGTCAAGCTCAAGGTGGGCGCGGGGCATCCGTTTGCCGGGCGCTCGCTTGCCGATATTGGCAGTGCGACGAACATGCTCGTGGTCTTGGTGCTGCGCGATGGCGCGCACCCGGTGCTGCCCAATGGCGATACCGTGATTGAGGAAGGCGACCTGCTGGTTATGGCCGCTCCAACGTTTGAAGATCGTGCCGAGATTACGCTGCGCGAGGTCACCGTGACGCCCCACGGTCGATTAGCTGGACAGCGCCTGCGCGACGTGCCGCAAGGTAAGCACCCGTTTATCGTGGTGATGCTCAAGCGCGACGGCCAAACAATCATCCCCGACGGCAATACCCTCATACACGCCGGCGACGAAGCCGTCATCGCCACGCTGGCGTCGTAGCGGCCAGGGGGTAGCCGTCCCAAATAAGCTACATTTGAGCATCAATCGCCCCGGCTGGGGTCTCGTTGCGGACAATTAGTGTCTCTCAAAACTAAGTGAGTAGACTTTTGCCGAATCGTCGACCACGCCACCGAAGCATAAGTCTGTGACCTGCGGGTTTATTGAAGCAAATTTGTCGGGTGCTCAGGATTTCCAATTAAGCCTACTCACTTAGCCTGCGGGCAGTCAAAATAGAGCAATCGCGAGCTCATTAGACTCCATTACGACGGCTTATCGTGCATTTTCGCGCAGTCGCGGATGCAGACGCGCCGTCCCATATTAGCTACCCCGGACCCTTAGTCCTCGTCGACAGCAAAGTCGCGGAAGTCGAGGCCTTCGCGTTCGGCTCGGGCTAGGAGCTCTTGGGGGAACTCGTCCTCGATATCCATCACGTCGAGCATGGCAGCGGGAAAGCCCACGCCGGAGGCACTTCCCGCACAATCGAGCAGACTCTCGCGCAGCTGATCTACATCGATTTCGATTTTCATGGTGAAACCTCCCGCCAAACCAGGCCCTTACTCGTCAGCGCCGAGCGCATCCACGGCAGCGACAAAAGCCTCAACCTGCTTGTCGTCCATCTGCGTGGCCAAACGCCCCACGGGCTCATCGTAGGTAAACTGCACCTTATCGAGAAAGCAATCCCAAGCACGCTCGTCCACACGCACGGCGGCCTCGCAATACTGGCTGAGCTTTTTGAGTCCATACCAAAATGCATTCACATGGCGCGCGGGATCCTCATCCAGCACGCCATCGTAACGGCGTCCATTGAACTCGCGCATGCGTGCCACGGCAACCTCGAGCGAGTCGCCGCCCTCAGCCGAAGCCTCATCCACAAGCTCGGGAATCGGAACCTCACGGCAAACATCATGCCTGGTAGTGCCATCGTACTCGCCCACCAGCACGTCTTCGTCAAGCCGTGAATCGAAGTCTAAATAGCTCGAGCCCCGGCAAATCCCATGCGGCGAGCCAGAGCCAAACGCACAGAACAACCCGCCGTCGGCAACAACACGACGGTAGGTCTCAAACGACTTCTTAACCTGAGCGAGCAACTCGGAAAGCTTTCCGGCATCGCACGCCGTCTCGCACGCAACGCACGCAGGCTTCGGCAGCCCCGAAGGCTCCACCGTGTTCCCCGCAACGCGGGCGGCGCGCTCGGCCCGATACGCCTGCGCCGCCAAGCGCGCTCGCTGCGCTGCGCCGCGCACGTTGGTAAGTTCACGCTCCAACGCCACGTCACCAGCCACATCGCCAGCCAAATCGCCCGTAAACCCGTCAGAGCGCTGCGGGTCAGTCGCACTCAGCTCAGACTCAAACGTCGCTGTGATCATACCCGCAAGGTCCGTCGCGTCGGCAGCACAACGCAACTGCTCCAGCTGCGTGCACAGCAGGTCGGCATCCAGGGGCACGGCATCCACAACGCGCACGTCACTCAGGCGTGCCGCGTCCTGCAACACCAAAGCCCCCGCGGCATCGAACGCCGCACGAACCCTGTCCGCCGTATTGGCCCGTAGCTTTACCTCGATAAACGAAAGCGTCTGCTCCAGGCGCGCCAGCAGTTCGGCTTTATCCTCCATGCGCAAAAAGGCAGCATAGCGCCGCTTGATCTGTAGCGGACCCACAACGCCTGCTTGCTTGCGAGCGCGCGCAAGCGCAGCGCTCTCAACGCGGCGCACGTACCCGTCAACAGCCTTAACGGCAGACTCGCGTGCAGCGTGCTCGGAAGCCTCGACGCCCCTAAGCACGCCCAGCAGCTCGCGGGAGCGCGCCTTTCGCACCAACTCCCCGCGATCGTACTGCTCAAGCGCCGTTTGCCGCTTGGCCACCGACTCAAAGCCAAACAGCTCGTCGAGCAGCTCACCAACAGAACGCTCGTCCGCCATGGCAGGCCTCCTCACGCACCACGCACCAACATGTTCGCGGAACGCCCGAGCACCGGACGCCCCGGGCGCTCGTACCCCTACAGATCCAGCGCCTTCTTCGCGGCATCGACCGGGTCGCCATCCATGTAGAACACCGGGCTCAAGCCCGAAATAATCTCGGACGACACGCTCTGCAAACCCGCAATAGCGCTCAGTGGCAAAATAACGCGCTTGGCACCAGCGTTTTTGGCCACACGCATAATGTCCTCTAGCCCGCGGATCTCGTCCATAGAACCCGACATGCGCAAGATTCCCGGAACCGCTAGCGCAGGCATCACCGGACGGTTGCAGGCCGCGGAGCACAAGCCCACAAACTCGGCGAGCGAAACCTCCTCGGACAGGCCCTTGCTCTGCAGGTCGTTGTAGAACAGTAGGTAATCCTTGGAGCCAATGTGCATGCCCGGCGCCACGCGGTTCGCCAGGTTCACAAAGTTGTCGAACGCGGCCTCCAGCGTATCGCGCACCGGCTTGTTAAAGGCAACGCCCTCGTGCTTAAACTTGCACTCGCCGGCAACGGCCTTGTTCTCGAGCTTGTACACGGCAACCTCGCCGCCCTGCGACCTGCCCACGCCAAACACGTGACCGGACAGCAGCGGCCCGTCGGGGATCAGCGTGTCCTCGGACTGCTCGGGCACGCGCACCACATGCACGTCCTGCGGGTTGTCGGCATCCATATAGCCCAGGTTGACGTCGATAAACTCGACGCCGGCCATAATCTTGAGCTGCTCCTTTACGCGGCGACGGCCCTCGATGGCGTAGTCCAGCAGCCAGCGCACGTCGTCCTTGCCCATGGCCTCGTCGGGGAACAGCAGCTTGGCCAAGCCGCTAAAGGTCTTGCGCACGGCGATCTCGTCACGCTTGTTAAAGTCGCTGTTAAAGCGGAAATACCGGTCGATATGGTGCGTAAAATCCTTGCGGCGCATCTCCTTGCAAAACTCCGACAGGCAGTCGATGATCAGGCCATAATGCCCGGTCAGCAGGCTCGAGCGCATCTTGGGAATCTCCCAGCCCGGCAGGTAGTAATGGATACGGTCGAAGAAGGCCGAATCGTTGTTAAACTCCGGCGGAAACGGATCAAACAGGTGTGTGGTCTTAAGGACGTTTTGCACGGTGTCGTTGATGTTGCCCTCAAAGACCATGGAGGCATCGGCGTTGATCTGATCGCGGCCGCGCGCGTAGCTGCCGCTCGCCATATAATCCTTCATGATCTGCACGGCATTGGTGTCCTTAAACCGCATGCCGGCGGCCTCGTCGAACGTCACGCAGTCCCAGTGGCCCACCAAGCCCACGCGATCGGCGCGCATGGAGTTCATACGGCCGAACAGGTTGGCTGTGGTGGTCTGGCCGCCCGAAAGCAAGATGGCATAGGGCGAAACCTCTTTGTAGATATGGCTCTTGCCGGTACCGCGCGGACCTAGCTCGCACAGGTTGTAGTTGCGCTCGATCAGTGGCACCATGCGCTCGATAAAGTGCAGGCGCTCTTTCTCGGAAAGCTCGCTGGGCTCATAGCCAGCCGAGCGCAGCAGCATGTTGAGCCATTCGTCGCGCGTAAAGTACTGGCGCTCGTCGACCATGGCATCCAGGTCCAGGTTGGGCATCTGGATGGGTGTGAGCGACGCCACGCTAAACGGAGAGTCCTCGGGTCCGCGTTTTTTGCGCTTGGCATTGGAGCGGCGCGGCGCATCGTCGCCAAAGACCTCCATGCCAAACTCGTCTTCCTCATCCAAGGGATGACGATACTCGATGCTCATAATGCACCAAATGCCGCCCTGCAGAATCTTGGAATAGTCGCGCACGTACTCGGCCGGCATCACAAACGGCTCGATGCTCAAATTGGCAAACGACGCCACGTAGATGTCTTTGTACTCGTCGAGCTTGGCCGTCACCTTGTCGATGATGGTAAAGCGACCCAGCTCGCGGATCTTGGACTTAATGCGCTCGGACTCGTCGGGACGCACGTAGTTATCGGTGAGGATCCTGCGAATGCGCCCCAGGCCCTCCGCCACGGCTTCCTCGTCGTCGGTTGAGCAATACATGCCCAGCAGGTACTCCAGCACAAAGGTGGGCACGTTGGCACCGCGCTTCATAAGGGCCGTCAGGTCCTTGCGCACGATCTTGCCGCCAAAGTGCTCGAGCAGCTTGCCGTCCAGACCATCCATATCGTAGCCGTCGTCCACGGGAGCCTCGGCCGCAACCTGGGCATGGCCGTCGGTCGAGGTTTCGTCCTCGGCGGCCACCACAGCCTCAGCGGGCGCAGCCTCCTCCGGCTCCGGGGCGGGCGTGGCAGTCACGGCCTCCGCAGCAGCCACCGGCTCCGGGGCAGGCGCGGCCTCCTCCGCAGGCGCCGCGGCCTCCGCCGGCGCATTCACATCAATCGAGGGGACTTCCCACAGATCGTCGTCATGGCTATCAAACATAGGGCACACTCCTAAAAACCAAAATCAGCAACGGGGGCAAATGAAACAGCGATGGTGTACGTCTCGCGCCAAACGATCTTGCCCGTCTCGCGCTCGCGGCAGACCAGATAGTACGGACCCTTGGCCGAGAATCCATCCGCTGCATGCAACGCAAACTTGGCATGCACCACGCGCTCCTGCGAGTTAACAGAAGTCTTGTTGGCATGCGCCTTGACCGTATCGCTCACCTCGTTGCCACTTGCATCGGTAAACACCAGCTCGTACTCGCACGGCAAGACCTTACCTTGGGCAGGTTCTTCCTGGATCAAGTTGACCGAGAAGAGCGAGTTGGTCACGCGGCGTCCCTCACTTAGTACGCGCAGCGTCGCCGCGCGCGTGTCGACAAAGTCCTTGGAACCCGAGCGCGCACGCCAAAAACCGATAACGGGCACGCAGAGCTCCTGCAGGCTCATGCCGCCGTGGACGTAGTTGTTAGTGCCGCCGGGACGCTTGAAGTGCACGTTCTCGCGCGGGGCAAACCCCTCAAAACCGGCGCCCAAACGTCCCATGTCAACATTAACAAACACCCCGCGCGCCTCGTCCGAAAGCTTAGCCACGGCCTCGTTGGGCACCACTAGATGACGCTTGCCGTGCATGACGGGAGCGTCAAGGAAGGGAAGATCTGGCTTGCCGAGCATCTGACACTCGCTGAGCTCCCGGCGCGTGTAGATAAAGCCGTGATCCGCCGTCATAACAACACGCGCGCCCGGGGCGTCGGTGCACACGCGGCGCGCCAACGTGGCAAGTTCCTCTACGGTGTCCGTACAGGCATCGAAGACGTCATCCTGCGTAGCGGTCTTCTCGCCCGTGGCATCAATCTTGTTGTGATAGAGATAGACAAGTCTTGAGTCCTTGAGCATCGCCTTGCGCTCGGTTCCCGCCATGTTGAGGTATGTACTCGAACGCATAGCGCGGGCCGTGGGCTCAACGTGAGCAAGCACAGCCTCGCGCTGCGGAGTCGTCGCAGTGGGCATGCCGTCAGCCAACACAAACGAGCCATCCTCTGCAAACTCAAGCGCTTGGTGCGGCAGCAGCGCGGGCATGCCCACCTCGGTAATGGAGGGAAAGACCGCCTGCATGCTAGAAACCTTGACGTTGCCGCCGCGCTCGCGCTCGAGAAGCGCCGCGACGTCACGGGCCACCTCATAGCGCAGCGCGTCGCTTACGATAACGACCGTCGTTTTGGCAGGCCCCACAAAGGTGGGCAGCACATGCCAGTAGAATTCATCCTGCCGTGCAGGGCCCTCGATGTAGCCGCAATCGGCCCACTCCCCTTGCGCAGCGGATGTCCAGCAGGCATTGGCATCGGCCAAGAACCAGTTACTGTAGAGATTCTCCGCCCAGTCCACCACGGCTCGGGCAGGCTCCTCGAGCATATCGCACTCGACAGAGCGCGCCCGCAAATACGCGGTGCACATATGACGATAGGCAGCATCCATGGAATACCAATCGGACGTATAGGCATCCCACACCTGCTGGGGTTGCGCCAGATGGAACCCGCCCGCATATGCCTGCCTAAATGCGCACATATCGGCCACAGCGGCAAGCAAGCCAAAGTAGCTCTCGACACGGCGGTACCAGCTTAGATCGCAGCGACTCGCCACAAAGGCGCGTGCATCCTCAACACGGTCTGCACCCTGGGCAAACGAGCTGAACAGCTGCGAGAGCACAGCCTCATTGACGCACGGGAACACATCAAGCGAGGCCAGCGCATCGATCGGCAGAGCCTCAAACCGCACAAAGAGCCCGCGGGCATCCTCCACCAAACGACAGATCTCAAATAGGTCCTCGCTCGACGCCTGGGTATCGGCGGCCTGGTCCCACGTGCGCACCGCCTCAAGGCAATAGGGGCCGTAGGCGGGAGCCACATAGCTTTCGAGTCCCTTGAGCGCTCCCTCGGGAAGCGCGGCAGACGCCGCTGTAAGGAGCACATGGGATGAAAGCATAAGCAATGAGTCACGCTCATACAGCGGTCCCTCAAACCCATAGCAGCGAAGCATAAAGGCAGAGAGCACATCGCACACGCAGTACTTGTCCATCAACTCGGCCAGCGCCTCGGGACCCTCGCGCAGCAGCATGGTCATACAGCCACGCAGCACAAACGCGGGGCGCGCGTCACCAAGCTCTTTACCGCCAAAAATCACCGTAAGGATGCCGAGTTCGATATCGGATGCGCCCGAGGCATGCGGAACACACGCGGCAAACTTAGCGCAGCGGGTCTTGGCATCAAAGAACGTCTTGTGCTCGCGCAGGCTCTCGCGCACGGCGTCGATATTCTCGATGCCCAGCTGATCGGCCAAAAGCGAAAGATAGTCAGCCTGGAACTGATCGGCATACAGCTCAACATCGGCAAGCCAATCACCCTCAAGCCTGCCACGCGGGCAACGGCGATACAGCAAGATATCGCTCGCAAGGTCATCGCGGTTGATGAGCTTCTTGACGGCAAACATACGGCCCTCGCGGGCCTCAACAAAGCGCACCGGGCGCTCAAAGTCACCATGAGCAGGCATTACGCCGGCATCTGCCCCCACGCCGCCGAAACCCTCGGCAGCCAATCGCTCAAACTCAGGAGCAAACTCGCCGTCCGCATCGTGCCAAACCACAACACGGCGCGGCGCGCATGAGGACAACGGCTGCAAAAATCGCAGCTTGAGCTGTTCTTCTACATCGATCTTGGGCATGAATATCCTTACCGTATCTGCAGTTACTTAATCTTCGCCAGCACATCCTGAAACTTGGCGTAGTTGACCTTGACGCCGTCATCCAGGTCGATCTTAATCATCTGGTCTGCCAAGTGGTGCAGTTTCTCCTCGTAGCCAATGGTCTCCTTGAGCTGGTCGTTGAGCTTTTTGACGCGCTTGTCCAAGCGCACGCGCTCGCCGCGCTCGGCGCCGGCAAGGGCATCGTTGGCATAGCCGATCTGGGCACGGTAGCGCTCCTGCTGCTCATGCACATAGTCGGTGCGGATGCGAGCCAACAGGTCGGGCTGGTAGCGATGCATGTAAACAAGGCACTTGAAGCCGTTCTTCTTGCCGCTGTCGAACAGCCAGTAGATGGGGCGCTTCTTATAGGTCTGGCAGTGGTCCTTAAAGAAGTCCTTCAAAAAGTAGGTGCGAATCACCTCGCGCGAGGTGCCCTTGCCGCCGAGCGCCTCGGCAATAAAGGCCAGGTTCTGCTCGAGCGTTTCCTCGCCGTACGCGGTACGCACAAAGTCGATAAAGTAACGCACGATGTCGTCGTCAAAGTACTCATCGTCGGTAATGGGCAGCACGTTGTCGCCATCGGGCATAAAGGTCACGTTCTCGGGATCGGGCATCTTGGCCAGATAGTCAGAGACCGTGGCACCCTGGTCGGCCAGAACCAGACCGTCCACGTCCAGCGAATAGCGGCCGAACATGCAGCCCACGGCATAGCTCATGAGCGAGGTGATCTCGTCGCGCTTGGTGCGCACATACTTGTTGCCCTTATAGCTCTCGGGGATCTCGTCGGCGGTGTCGAAGATGCGTGCCACCGACACGTACTTATCCTCGACCTCGATGGGCACCTCGCCCTCCATGTTGTAGATTTTGGCAAAGATTCGGTTGAGCTCTTCCTCGTTAGCGCGAAGCTGCTCAAAGCGAGCATTGACCTCGGCCTTGCGAGCCTCGTATTTATCAGCGAGTAGTGTTGGCATGTGCTATCTCCTTGATTCACAAGCAAATCGGCGAACTAAGCGCCTGGTGATTGACTATTGGCTGAAATTACCAGAGACGGAGAGGCTGCCCCCATCGAGCGTTACCAGTGTCCGATGATCCCGGTAGCGCTATACGCAGCTGGTTCATCATGCGATGCGGCATGTTATTTGCCGTTGTTTTCAGCGACGCACATCTTCATCTCGATTAAAACCAATCCGCAAGACAATTAAATTGAACTTATGAAACAGCATGATCAAACACCCTCTTGTTCATATCTGCGGAATGCAGCGATCCATTCGCGTAGCGTTTTTTCCTTAATGACGAGCCTCGCAGATAAATCTCCGGAATTCGAGGCATCTTGGAAGACGCAAATCCGTCTGTCACGGCGAATTTCTTTAATTTGAAATGCGCCATGTGCAATCGCGTTTCTCAAATGGCGAAACAACGCATCAACCTGAAGGTATTTATCCTTAACCAGTGCCTTTTTCTTATCTTTGAGCAGTGTGTTGCCATCGGTGGCGGCCGCAACAGCTTTATTGACCTGAGTCTTGGCATCATTCGGCACCGTGTAAACAATAAACGAAGCGGCATTCCAAAATTCGCCACTCATTAGGCCTTCAGCGCACAAAAGCCGTTCGACTTCACCAGCGCTAGTTGCATAACGATAGCCAGCACTCTTAACAACTCGCACGTCCCTGGTTAATTCATTGAATAGTATCTCGGCATCATCTGAATCGTTTATCCCGAATCGACTAATCCATCCCTCGGATCGAGCAGATACTTCGAGAGCAGGACTACATAAAAGAAGCTCGCGGACCACCGTTTTTCCTAAATCCGTATCCAAAGTATCAACGTTGTCCAACCATTCAATATGATCAATATGCTTCGCCATTTTCGTACCTCTACACCAAAGGGTTACGTTTGAAATCCCAGGAGGCTTCAAACGAGTCGCAATCTAGCCTTGAAATGCTCAGACAATAATCCACCAAACCATCAACCGCCCCATGCTCAGCAGGCTCAATAGCGATAGGAAGCTTGGCGATATCGCCGGGTTGGGCATTTAACGTGGGGACAAGGAAGGACGTTGCCGTTGCAACAACGGATGAGTTGAGCAATCCAAGCAAGTACTTCATATCGCGGACAGGAGGAAACATGGCCACGGCCGCAGAGTCAAACAAGGACCCGGAAGGCTGTATTCTAAATGCAATCTGCCCAGATGTAATTCTTGAATACGTGATGCATGATAAGAAGGCTATTGAATCCTTTATCCTGGATGCGCCGGGTGCCGCGGAAAGAGAGCGGCCATTCTTGGCATATTCGATAACGTGATCCCTGTTGCCATACCATTTCCTAAAGGAACCACCCTTATTGTGCGGATACCATTTTGCATCCAGGCTCAAACTGGATTCAGCAGAGTCACAAGCGACACTCATGTCCCCAAGAGAGCATTCAAACCAATAGCGCAAAAAACGATCGTTATCGCTTGTCTGCAAACCGACCTGCGGCTTGGCAAGCAAGCCAAGTTTTTCCCTATTCGCAAACGCATCCAGAAGGGCGTCGCTGGCCCAGTAGGCTATGGGGGTGCCGGGGATCTTCTTGAAGGTGTCCGCGTCGCGACGGTAGAACCAACCACAGACGGGGTTTTGGATTGCCTCCAGCGCCTTGGGAGCCTGAACCGCGGGGCCAGTAAAATCGGCAAGACGAACGTATCCGCCCTTATAGCCATCGATATGCGAATTGTGATAGGTAAATGTGCAGACAGGCACGGTTGCCCCTGCAAAGCCAGAATACTCGAGCTGAATGAGCGTAGTTAGGGTCTTGTCATCGATAAGCCTATTTCGAAGCTTCTCGTAGCTACCGATAAACATCCAAACAAACGGAGTCATCATTCCGATTTCGCCGTGCTCGCCGGCAAAGTCCATAATACGCACGATGAACGAAGAGAACAGGTCACTCTTCACGTCGGGGTAGTTCTTCTTGATCCACTTGCTCATGAAGGGGTTAAAGCTGCTGCCACCCATATACGGAGGATTCGCCACGGTGCAGGTAAAACGACGGGACAGTTTCTCGCAAATGGCGGCGGCGCTTTCGAGCTTAGTTTTGGTCGTAGCGGCAAAAAGGTCGTCGGAACAACTCGCAGCGGCAGCCTTGAGCTCGTCGATCTCGTCCTCTGAAGGATTGAGCAGCGAGCCAATCTCACCCAAATGACTCAGTTCCTCGGCGAGCTTCTTGTTACCCGGCAGCTCATCCTCCCCCAGCGGAATGCTCGAGAGCACGCTAACGTCGGCGCGCACGGCGCGCTTGAAAAAGCGACGATCGTGCTCGCGGGCGCACATGGCAAGCGCCAGCTCCGCAATCTGCGCCGCGCGGGGATCAATTTCCATACCCGCAAGGTTTTTAGCAAGAATGAGCTCGGGAATCTCGCGTTCACGATAGCCGCGCTCCTCGTACATATGGAAGAGCAGCTCAAACGCATAGACCAGGATATGACCCGAGCCACACGCGGGGTCGCAAAGGGTTATCTCCTCGGGGCTCAAGATACGGATGAAGTTCTCGTGCTCAGCATCGGGCTCGATGTAATACTCCATGCGCTCGCGCAGCGAACTGCCTGGGTTGTTGAGCATCCACAGACGGCCGAGCGAGTTCTGGACCATATAGCGCACGATCCACTCGGGGGTGAAGAGCTGCGTGGCGGGTGCGATGTCCGCCGCCGCTGCCTTGCGCTTGGACTTGAAGAACTCGTCTTTAACGTCAGCGTTGTAGTATTGATACATCCAGCCCAGAACGGTCACGCCCTCGCGCCAGTCCTCATCAGCGAGGACCGCGTTGAGTTTGCCCACTACGCCGTCGGCCATCATGAGGCCCTGGGGCAACAGCAGCTCCATGGCTCCGCCCACGCGTTCAAAGACGCCCGGCAGGCAATCGGCAAGCTCTTCACACTGAGCCACAAACAGGTAGCGCCACAGCGGTTCATCCAAGCCCGCCATCTTGAGCTCGGCTACGCGATCGGTATCGACCGTCGTTATCTCCACGTCCAATGCGTTCTCCACGGCCTCACTGCCATGACTGCCGTCCGCACGGCTCAGCATACGCATGCGGCTGGGGAGCCATCCGCGTGCATCCATAAAGCGAATGGCCACGATGCGGTTGAACCAGGTGTAGGCCGCTCGGTCGCAGAGCGCCTCGTGACCCACCTCTGCCTGCATGCGCAGCAGTTCATCGCGTTGCTCAACCTCAGCCGGGCTTAGGGGCAGGCTGTTGACGGTCTCGGACCCAGCGGGCGCAGGTGCAGGTTCGGTGATGCCGTAGCGCACCATCTGCGCCTCAACGCCTTTGATGAGCTCCGTGCGGGCCCAGGTGCAGAAGCTCTTAAGAGCAGAAACGTTCATGGTTGATGAGCCTTTCTAAACGCCATAAGCAACCGGCGCACGTTTTGGCGCCGGTTGCCCCGCGGGTTAGTTGATACGGATCTCGTCGTTTGCAGCGAGTGCCCGCATAAGGCGGGAGCGCAAGTCATCCACATAGCGCTCCACGTCCTCTGCGGACAAGAGACGACTCGGCTTGGCCAGATCGGCGCGGCGCACGGTCTTGATCTTGCGCTGGGGCTTGGGCGCGGGCACGGGAGCAGACGATGCGGTGCCCTTGTTGGAGACCTTCTTGACCACCTCACCCGTACTCATGACCTCGGTGGCGCGGCGCTCGTTGTCCATACGCACGCGGGCCTCATCCACAGCGTCGTACATCTCGTTGGCCACCGCACTGAGCCAGTCGCCCCAGTTAGTTGCAACAACGCTCAGTTCGTTGAGACTTTGAGCGCTGTGGGCACGGTTTTTGAACGACTCGTATTTGGTGCCGGCGTCTGCTATGGCATCCTTGGCCTGATTGACAAAGCCCTTTTGACTCTCGGTCTGCGCCCGCAGGTCTTGCAGATCGTTCTCGATGCGACACAAAAACTCATTGCGGCGGATGCCCAGCAGCTTTTTCATGTCGTCCTCGACGGGATCCATAAGCGGCTGCAGGTCTTTAATGCGGCCGTAGGGCTTGGGATCTTTGAGAACCTCACGCACCTTTGCCACATTCTCAACCGCGCTGGGAATGTCATCGGAGGCATACTCGATACCCTCGGTGCGGCTCAAGAAATCCTTGGCGTGGTCAAACGCTGTTCGCTGGTTGGACTCGAAGAACTCAACCACCTTATCAAAGTCTTCCTTGGCATCGAGCAAACGCTCCTCATGCTTGGTGAACGTGGTCAAGAACGCCTCGGCCTCGTTCTGGTCCTTAAGGACGTCGGCCACCTCCGAGCGCATCTTCTCGCACTCGTCCTCACCGGGATACGGGTAGGCCGGCTTGATGCCCGTATAGTAGTCGCGTGCCATGGCGAGGCACGCCTCGCGCAAGCCCTCAAGGCGCTCTTTGAGCTCGGCCACGAGCTTATCCTCGTTGGAGGGCACGGTCTTGAGATCAAACAGATCACGCATGAGCTCGCCTGTGGCGCGCAGCAACCGGTCGCTCATGCGCACGCGCAAGCGCACCTGGGCCTTATCGGCATCCTTGCGCAGGAGCGCCACCATGCGGCTATCGTTAGCTTGAACCGTCTGGCCGCCAAACAGCACCTGCGCGCGCTGCTCCACCACAAGCTGCGCCACCACATTTGCGATGTCGACCTCGCGCCAGCCAAAGGGCCTTTGCTGGTACTGGCGCTGGATATCGCCCATAGCGGTATCCAGATGGCGCTGGTGCTGCACTTTGAGGTAGTCCTCGACCTCCTTGAGCGCACGCGTGTTACCCGCGTTCATGCCAGCGAGCCCCGCTTGAACGTTGCCCGCCAGAGTGGAGCGGATATCGGAATCGCTCGTGACCGGCGCGCCGATATAGCCGGCCTTTTCAAAGACCACATCGCACAGCTGCGCCAGCACCTGCTCAAAGACCTGGGCAGGTTTGGCCGCGCGAACCTCAATCATGCGCCCGTTGACGGCGCATCGCGCATGGAGCACGGCCTCGCTCAAAAGGGCATCGGCCTCTTTCTCGTTATAGGCCGCCTCGCGCATCTTGGACTCGACGATCTGGCGCGTACTTGGCTGAAGCTCCTGGAGATTTCGCGTCTTGGCGTACTTGCGGATCTTGGCGGCGTTGACGAGCGTCTCCCAATAATCCGCCTCGTCGCTCAAGGCCACGATGGCTTTGCCCGAAGAAGCCAAGGCCAGCTCGGTATCGTCCGCACGGCCCAGGTCGCTCGCCATAGTCGCCACGCAAAGCTCCATGCCGCCCATGCTGGTACCGTGGATTGAGCCGTCCACATAGCGGTCAAACGGGAAGTCATTGGCCCCACGGTTGAGTTTGCGCGCGGTATAGATGCTGTCGAACAGGCGCTTTTTGATAGACTCGATCACCTGCGCGCTATCGATCGGGGTGCGTGCGATCTCCTGCGCTATCTCCTGCTCCTCGTCGGTGAGGAAGCTATAAGTATCGCCCTGGCGTGCCACGTAGTTCTCGCGCTCCAGGCGGGCAAGGGACTCCTTGACGCGGTCCTTGAGGGCGCGCATGTCCACGTCGAGGCCGTCGATCATGAAGATGGAGATGTTCTCGACCGTGGCCTTAACGTAGCCGATGTAGCGGATCAAGTACAGGAGCTTGAGCACCTGAACGTCGTAGGGTTCAAGGCCCTTTGCGTCCTCGGCCGCGCGGACCGCGCGGTCGACCACCTGGTTGATGCCGTGCTCCAGGTCCTTGGAGATGGTATCGAAGAAGCGCCAGAACGGCACGAGCGCACCGGCCCGGTCATGCTGGATGGCCTGAGCGCTCTCCTGGAACGCGCTCAGCATGGAGCGCTCGCCCGTTGACATGTGCTTGGCCTTAACACCATGCTTGCGCACCTCGGTCATGACGTCGGGCAGGAGCTTAAACTGGTAGCCCACAAACGGGTAGCTAGCCACAAAATCCTTGGAGTTGGCGTAGCCGGCAAGGTCGGAGCGCGAGCCACCCTCAAAGGTAAAGTTGTTTTTGAGCACGGCGGCGTCTTGCTCGTAGACCTGTGCAAGCATATCGGCCACCGGCACGGTCTTCTCGAGCACACGGCGTTGGATGACCTCGTCCACGCTGGAGCTGGAGAGCGAAAGGCGGGTATTGAAGCGGCCTTGGATCTTTGAAAAGTCGTTACCCACGGGCAGGCTCAGGTTGTCGATGGCCTCCTGGCTCGTGACCATCACCCACACGCGGCCACCGCAGGCGGCACCCAGCTCCTCGACGATGGTCTGAAGACTCAGCATAAGGCTTGGGTCCTGGTCGTTTGTAATAAACTGACCCACCTCGTCGACCATAAAGAGCAAACGGAAGTTGCCGCCGTGAACCGCTGCCTGAGCGTCCACGTAGTCCTTGACCTTTTTGGCAAAGACATCAGGGGCCAAAACCTCGTCCTCAGAACCCTCGAGCCAGTTCCATGCGGCCTTTTCGCTCATGCCGAGCACGCTCTGCAGCACCTCGACGACGTCATCCTCAAAGTAGCTGTAGGTATCGCGAGTCTGGAGCCAGGACTCGCCGTTGATGCGCTCAAAGGCCTCGCGGAACTCCTGGGTCTTGCCCAGGGAATCGATGTAGTCCTCGAGCTTTGCGAGCTTGAGGTCCTCGCCGTAGAAGCCGCGCGCCTCGTAGAACATGCGCTCAAAGCCGCGAAGCAGCGCCGTGGGAGCCGTATCACCCTGCTTCCACTGGCCCGCCTTGCTATCGATGTTAAAGAGGATGGCCTGCGTGGGCACCGAGCACGCGCGCTCCATGGCAGCCGCGACCATGGGGTCGACGATTTTGCCGTCAAAGTAGCGGATGGCGCTCTTGCCGCCGATCTGGCGATTCTCGAGCAGGTAGCTCAGCATCTTGAGGAAGTGCGATTTACCGGAACCGAAGAAACCACTGATCCACACGCCGATCTTGTCGGTGCGCGCATCGATGGCATCGCCGTAGGCCTTGAAGAACGTGGCAAAGTGCCTCTGCAACTCGCGCGTCACCACGTACTCGTCAAGCTCCTGGCGGATGGACCCATCTTTTGAATCCTGGACCTTGACCACGCCGTTGATGGAGCGGTTGATGTCTTTTGCAAAGAGGTCGCGAATGATCGTGTTGTCCATGGGTGCTCCTATGGGTTTGGGAACGTTATGGCAAAGGGTTGTTACCGGCGGCAGGGACTTGCCTGCGGGGAGCCGTGCTTACGAGATATCGATGGCGCGGTAGTAGTTGTCGGCCGGCAGACGGTTAAAGAGCTGGAAAGAAGAGCCGTTGAAACTGCCCGGATAGGCAGCGACCACAGGCACCTCATCAAAATCCGCAAGCATGCAGTGGAGAAGCGTGTGCATGCGAAAGAACGGGAAAACCTCGCCCGCGCCGGTGAGGAGAATGACGTCTCCGGGCGCGAACGGCTCGGTCTGCTCAAGGATGTACGCGGCAACTTTCTCGGGCGAGGCGAACTTGGCCACGTCCTCGAGCACGCGCTGGGTACCGCGGCGCTCCTCTTGGCGCGGGATAGCCTTGAGGACCCGGCGCTTTTCGAGAATTGCCAGCACAGCGTCGTAGAGGTTCACGACCTTGAGCGTGCACGGAAGCTTGTCGGCCTCGGCATCGCGTGAAAGGGCGTCAAATAATGCACGCGCTTCAAACTCCAGCGCGGGGTCATAGCAAAAGGTGTGGAAGCCGATCTCATTGCCTATGCCCTTGTTGGCCAAAAAGTCCTCGCTGCACAGGCACTCGCGCAGAAGCTGCGCGCGGCGCTCAAATTCCTGACGGGCGTGCTCGGAGCGGGCATGCGCCGCCACGACACTCTTACGGGAATGGATGCCGATATTGGTGGTGAGATCGGTCGCCGGGGTGATGGCAGGGTCGGCGGCGCTGTTGACGGGAGCCACGCTACATCACCACCCTGCCGGTAAGGGCCGCGATAAGCGACTGCTCGCCCAGCAGAACCAAGGCTCGCTCGACATCGGAATCGAGAAAGAGTGGTGACAGGCGCTCGGACTCCGGCCCCATACCCTGGCCGATAAGGCCGGCATGGCGTAGCGTCTGGCGGAGCGAGCCCTTAATGCGCTTGACCGTGGCCTCAGTCCAGCGGGCCGCGTCCGGATACTCCGTGGTAAAGCGCGTCATAAAGGCGTTGAGATCAACCGCCGTAAAGGCATAATCGAAGTTTTGCAGGCGCTCCCCCACCTCGACGAGCACGAGCTCGCGCACGATGTCGTAGCGGCAGATCATGCTGTAGAACATGGCCTGATCCGCCTGCGTGGGGGTGCCGGATGCTATGAGGCCGGTTAGGGATAACGCAGCCTCGACGGCGGTGTTAGCGTCGATGCCGCGCGCGGCGCATGCGGCGTCCGTGGGCGCCATGGCGTCGAGGCGGCGAAGGCACACGGTTGCGCGGTTGGCGACCATGCGCTCCGTGGGATATTGAAAGAGGTTCTCGCTCTTTACGCGTACAATGACCTGCTCGTCGCTTGCGCCCTGCGTACGCAGGGCAGCGACGATGCGCATCTCATGCGGGAGGAATTGCTCGCGGGTGAGCACCCCCCCCCCGAACGCTTTTTGTGGTTACATCCACAGTGCACGCTCCAAGGGTGTCAGAGGCTGTCACGAATGCGCCGCGGCCCATCAGCAGGCGCGGCGCAATGACAATAATCATACCTGTTGGTAAAAAAGTTACCACGCCCAGCGTGTCAAATGTTGAGCAACAAAAGTAAATCCGGTTAACGGTTATTTTCGCAGCTCAGAAGCTTTGACAAGGTCACCCCAAATCACACTTGCCAGACAGGCGCGCTTGTGAATCTGTTCCCACCTTCCGCTACACTCAACATAGAGTGAAGGCCAGAGGCGGACCGAATGCGAGCCTCGAGCTAAACTCTCCCCCATGTAACCATCCTGTAAATCATAGCGGCGCACTCGGGTTTTGCTGTGTTGCGGTCGCGCCTGGTGCTCCACTGTGATAAAGTATCCCGAACATCCAAACGACTACGAGGGGAACTAGAAGATGGCACGTGTGCACAACTTCTCAGCTGGCCCGGCTGCACTGCCTACAAGCGTGCTCGCCGAGATCGCCGACGAGATGATGGACTACCGCGGTTGCGGCATGTCCGTGCTCGAGATGAGCCATCGATCTAGCATGTATCAGCAGATTATCGACGACGCCGAGGCAACCCTGCGCCGCCTGCTGAGTATCCCCGACAACTACCGTGTCCTGTTTTTGCAGGGCGGCGCCACGCTGCAGTTTGCGGGCATCCCGATGAACCTCATGCGCCACGGCCGCGCCGGCTACGTCGTGACCGGCAACTTCGCCAACAAGGCGTACAAGGAGGCCGCCAAGTACGGCGAGGCCGTGCTGCTCGCGAGCTCCGAGGACACCAACTTCGACCGCATCCCCGACATGGCCGACATCAACGCGCACATTGCCGCCGCGGCCGCGGGCGACGGGCTCGACTACGTCTACATCTGCCAGAACAACACCATCTTTGGCACCATGTACCACGAGCTGCCCAACTGCGGTGATGTGCCGCTGGTTGCCGATGTCTCGAGCTGCTTTTTGTCGCAGCCGCTCGACGTCGAGCACTACGGACTCATCTACGCCGGCGCACAGAAAAACGCCGGCGCCGCGGGCGTGACCGTGGTCATCGTGCGCGACGACCTGATCGCCGACGGCCCGGCCTTTGCGCAGACGCCGCAGTACATGGACCTTAAGACCCAGGCCGCCAAGAGCTCTATGCTCAACACGCCCAACACCTTTGGCATCTACGTGTGCGGCAAGGTGTTCCATTGGGTGGAGCAGACCGGCGGACTTGCGGCCTTGGCCGAGCGCAACTGGGCCAAGGCTAACCTGCTCTACGACCTGCTCGAGCACAGCGAGCTATTCCACGGCACCACGCAGACAGACAGTCGCTCCATCGCCAACGTCACCTTCCGTACCGGCGACGCCGAACTCGACGCCGCCTTTGTTGAGGGCGCGGCCGAGCACCAGATCCAAAACGTCAAGGGCCATCGCCTCGTCGGCGGCATGCGCGCCAGCGTGTACAACGCCGTCACCATGGAGGACGTGCAGGCGCTGGCCTCGTACATGAAGGACTTCGAAGCGCAGCATAGTTTGAGTCCGCGATCTAACTAGCCCGCAACACGCGGGCCGACCAGCTACCTCAGACCACCCTGTTTAGATCAAAACCTGCTAAGGAGTTTTTCCATGCGTAAGATTAAGACCATCGACGACATCACTAAAGACGGCAAAGTCGAGTTTGGCGAGGGCTACGAGTTTGTGGGCACCGCCGAGGAGGCCGACGCCATCCTGATGCGCTCGACCGACCTGCACGGCTACGAGCTGCCCGAGGACATCCGCGCTATCGCCCGCTGCGGCGCCGGCGTCAACAACATCCCCGTCGAGGAGTACGCCAAGAAGGGCGTCGTCGTCTTTAACTCCCCCGGCGCCAACAGCAACGCCGTCAAGGAGCTTGTCCTGGGCATGCTGGTGCTTTCGAGCCGCGGCGTAGTGCAGTCGATGAACTGGGTGCGTGACAACGCCGACGACCCCGAGATCCAGGTCGATGCCGAGAAAGCTAAGAAGGCCTTTGTGGGCCGCGAGCTCAAGGGCAAGCGCATCGGCGTCATCGGCCTGGGCAACGTGGGTTCCAAGGTCGCCAACGCCTGCGTCGATCTGGGCATGGACGTTTACGGCTACGATCCGTTCATTTCCGTCGAGCACGCGTGGGTACTGAGCCGCGAGGTGCAGCGCGTGGGTACGCTCGAGGACCTCTGCCGCGGCTGCGACTACCTCACCGTGCACGTGCCCAGCAAGGCCGACACCATCGGCATGATCAGCACCGAGCAGATTAACCTGCTGGCCCCGGGCGCCGTGCTCATCAACTACGCGCGCGAAACCATCATTGACGAGGACGCCGTCGACGCCGCCCTGCGCGAGGGCAAGCTGAGCTGGTTTAGCTGCGACTTCGCCACGCCCAAGACCGTCAAGATGCCCAACACATTTATCACCACGCACTCGGGCGCCGGCACTGGCGAGGCCGAGGCCAACTGCGCCGATATGGCCATCAGCGAGCTCAAGGATTACTTGGAGAACGGCAACATCGCGCACAGCGTCAACTACCCCGCCTGCAGCATGGGCAAGGCGCGAGCCGCGAGCCGCATCGCCTGTCTGCACGCCAACGTGCCCAACATGATCGGCCAGATCACGGCCATTCTCGCCAAGGACAACGCCAACGTGCAGCGCATGACCAACGAGTCCGCCGGCGAGAACGCCTACACCATGTTCGACACCGACGAGCACCTGAACAGCAGCACGATCGAGGCGCTTAAGCAGATTCCGTCGATGTATCGCGTGCGCGTGATCAAATAGCGCCGGCGCCAAGCCTGCCAGGCAGGCCATGAAGCCCATTCGACCCCCGTTTTCACAAAATGGGGGCCGATTTCGTTGCTCCGGCTTGTTTTGAAAATGCTACCCGGAACAAGTTTTTTCGGATAATCGATAGTCATACCCATATCACTGAGCGCACCTGCTTTGATAAACAGCTTTATCAGGGGCTTTAGTAGGTAAAAATCGATCTCTATATGCGACATCCAAGTTGACTGTCTATTTTCCGAAACAACTTGTTCTAGATAGCATTTTTAAGGCCCCTCCAAGGCGAAATTAAAGCCTTTTTTGTGACCAAAAAGCTAGTCACGCGACCGCTTTCCACCCGCGCGGCTACATTCCCGCCCAATCGATAAAAATCTCCTCACGAAGCCGCCGTTCGAGCTCCTGCTGCCGCGGCGTCTTGTCTTTCAACGGCATATCGAGATAGGACATGATGAGTTCCATCACCACGCGGAAAGCATCGGGGTCGGCCAGCTGACCATAGGTCATCAGAACGACGGGATATCCCATCGCTTGCAGCGCCGTCGTTCGGTCGGAGTCCGAGATCTTGGATTCTATGGATCCGTGAATGGCTTTACCCTGGCATTCAACAAGGCACTCTCGGCTGCCGTCCTTATTTGCCAGCAGAATATCGGCATAGCGCCTATCGAGCTCCGAAATCAGGCGGGCACTGCGCGTCATGCGAATTTCGACGTTATTTGCGAGGCGCAACCCTTCGCCGCCGTGCAGCCTCGAAAGGCCAAACAACATCGATGCTTGGACTTCAAGCGGCGATGCCGCCACCCCCGTAATGCATTTCGCGGCACGCGTGAACGATTTAGCGCCGCGGAGCCCCCGGATCTTATCGACGTATTCTGTAAGCTCGGAGAGCTCGATCAAGGGCGGTCGTTTCCACAAGTCCGTTGGATTCCCCGAGACATCCTTTACGTTTTCCCAGCCCGACTGCGCGTCACCCCACCGGCTCCCATACGCCTGCACAAGTGCCGACTTTACCTGAGGCGCAATCTTGCACACGGCAAAGGTGCCGCACATCTCATACATGCACATGATTAGACGCTCGTTTGAGACCGAGGAAGACAGGGTCAGCAGGGCAAAGAGCGGGGACGCGACATCGAGGCCAAACTCCGTCTGCCGCACGGAGCCAAACGGCCCCTCCCCGTTCCAAACATGCCTGACAATGCGATCGCCCTTACGTCCGCAGCTGCCCTGCGCCAAAACGTGTATCGGAGTGCCCAGAAAATGCGCAACGAGCGGATGCTCACAAAGGCGCTCCCTGCGCAGATCGTCCGCAGAATCGGGCAGGTCTGGCATTATTGCCAAGACCTGTGGAGGTATCCGGTGATACCGAAAGGCAGATATGTCGCACAGCATGTCGTCCATGAAAGGTACGTACCCACCGCGTCGTTTGTAAACCCGCCTGGACGGCAAACGCGCTGGCTCGGCCTGCGAACGGTAAATACTGCTGCGCGCACGTCGCGGATCTCTCGGGAGGCTTACAATCAGTTTTGAAATCAGACTGATTGTGAGGTTGTATATGGTTGATGAGGACTTTGCCTGGCGGCTTGCGCAGGAGCTTGTGCGGATCGACAGCTCAGACCCGGGCGCGTATGAGGGCGAGATCGAGCACTTCATTAAGGGGCTCATTGAGCAGCAGCTGGCGCAGCTTGATAGTCCTGTGCTCGATGCCGTACAGATTGCAGAGCTCGAAGTACTCCCCGGACGCCGCAACCTTATGGTCACCGTGCCCGGTTTGAGCGACGAGCCACGGCTCGTCTACATCTGCCACATGGATACCGTCACCTTGGGTGACGGCTGGGACGCAGGCATTCCGCCGCTCGGAGCAATCGTGCGTGACGATAAACTCTATGGCCGCGGTGCCTGTGATATGAAGGGTGGCCTGGCCTGCGCCATTGCCGCACTGGTCCATACGTTCGAGCGCATGGCGGCGGATGGCGCGCTGCCCCGCCGCGGCTTTTCGCTCATCTGCTCGGTCGATGAGGAAGACTTTATGCGCGGCTCCGAGGCCACGATTGCCGCCGGTTGGGTCGGCTCGCGCGAATGGGTGCTGGATACCGAGCCCACCGACGGACAGATTCAGGTGGCACACAAAGGTCGCACGTGGTTCGAGATCGAGATGACCGGCGTCACGGCGCACGCGAGCCAGCCCTGGAAGGGCGCGGATGCCGTCGCCGCCATGGCCGAGGTCGTCTGCGCGCTGCGCCATGCGTTCGCGGCGCTGCCCGTGCATGATGAGCTGGGGCCATCGACCATCACGTTTGGTCAGATTGAGGGTGGCTACCGTCCCTATGTCGTGCCCGATCACGCCAAGGTCTGGGTCGACATGCGCCTGACCCCGCCGACTGATACGGCCGCCGCGACGCGCATGGTAGAACAGGCCATCGCCGGCGCCGAGGCCGCGGTCCCCGGCTGCCATGGCAGCTATACCGTGACAGGCGACCGCCCCGCCATCGAGCACGACCCAAGCTCTCCTCTTCTAGCCGCGCTCAAGCGTGCCGCCGATGACGCGACGGACGCGGACACGACCGTCAGCTTCTTTACCGGCTACACCGACACTGCCGTCATTGCCGGCAAGACGGGTAACCGAAATTGCATGAGTTATGGCCCCGGCTCGTTGGCGCTCGCGCACAAGCCCAACGAGTATGTGCCCCATGCCGATATCGTTCGCTGTCAGAACGTGCTCATCGCGCTTGTCGACAACACGCTCTGGAGCGCAAGCGGCCAAGTTGGGGCATAATAAGCCGCGAACAAACCGACTCACGCGTTAGGACCGTCCATGAAAGCACTTCCGTTTCCCTGCATCCGCCCAGCTCAGGACCGCGTGCTCGAAGCGCTGCCGCAGATGGGCGGTATCCTGAGCGGCAACGACGCCCTGCGCGGTGCCATCGCCGACGGGCTCATGCTCAAGGATCCGGGTGCGGCGTATTACGTGTACGAATGCTCGGGCGAGCCGGGGCGCGTGACAGGCGTTGTGGCGATTTGCCCGATGAGTGTACTTGCGAGCGGCAAGGGCGATACCAGCGCTGACGTGGCCGCCGCTGCCCGCGCGATCGCCGAGCTCAAGGTGCAGCCGCGCCCCGTGTCGCTCGCCTACGAGGCCTCGCCCGTCATGGATATCATCCTCGGCGCCGCCAAAGAGGGCGCTTCGCTCTATGCCGTCACCGACCCCGCCGGCATTACGCACCGTGTGTGGGAGGTCAAGCGCGAGGACGCCGTTGCCGCCATCCGAGCCATGCTCGATCAGGCACCGGAGCCGGCGCTGGCCGACGACCCCGCCTACGCCGCAGCTCTGACCGGGACGGCGCAGCTGCTGGCCGATGAGGCCCGTGCCGCCGGAACGTACACCGGCAAGGAGCCATTCAATTTTATCGTGGCCGCGTTATTCCCCGCCGCGCAGGTCGCCGGCGCCGAGCCGCAGGTCCCGACGGGCTTGCTCACCCACCAGATCGCACGGTTCTAACGCTATCCCCGCTGCGGGCCTGCTGCCGCCACGAGCGGCTCAAGCCCCAGCTCGCGCGCATAGTCTTCCTGCGTAAAGACCTCGATCAGCTCAAACGTATCGGTTGCATCGTCAAATGCAAAATGCAACACCGAACAGTTGCCCGGCACGCGCTCGCACTCGTCGGCCTCCGCGCCCTTCACGTGGTCCAAAAACTCCTTAATGGAAGAGGCATGGCTCACCGCGAGGACACACGAATGATCCGGGCGTCGCATAAGATCGGTCAGCGTCGCCACCATGCGCTCGCGCACCTGCATCTGCCCCTCGCCGCCAAACTGGCGGTAGAAATCGCGCCACGGACGCTCGGGCATCAGCATCACGCGCTCGGCCTCAAAGTCGCCAAAGAACCACTCACGCAGGCCGTCCAGACGCTCGTAGGCAAGGCCCGGCCACAAGTTGGCGATAGTCTGCTCGGTGCGGTGCAGCGTTGAGGTGTAGGCGTGGTCGGGCTCAACACCACGCGCGCGCAAAAACATGCCGGCGCGCGCCGCCTGGTCACAGCCCAGCTGCGTGAGCGGCGAGTCGCTCCAGCCCTGAATAATGCGTTTGAGGTTAAAAATCGTCTGCCCATGACGGACCAGATACAGGTCTTTATTCATAGGGGGTCCTTTCGTTCGTTACCAATCAAGGAGCGAAAACGCCCCGTCGCGATAGCCAAAATGAAGCGCGGCACCGTTGCCGGGTTGCTCTCCCCCGCCAGTCACGCATCTAAGAAACTCCTGGCAGGCTGAGCCGTGGGAGACGGCCAGCACGCAGTCGTGCCGGGGCCGGGCCATGATGCGGGACAACGCCGCGACCATACGTGCGCGAAGCTCACTTTCCGACTCACCACCAAAGGCAACCGGATAATCGCCCCAGGGTTGCGCCGGCATCTCGCGGTTTGATGTGCCCTCCAACGAACCCAAATGCCACTCGCGCAGTTCATCGACCAGCTCTATGGAACGACCCTCGCCAACGATAAGCTCTGCCGTACACCGCGCCCGCCCCAACGGAGACGAATACACATGGTCAAAGGTCACGCCGCGGACCTCGAACGCCGCACGCGTCGCCAGTGCCTGCTCGCGCCCGCGCGCCGTAAGTGGCGAATCATGCCAGCCCTGCAAAATGTTCTTCACATTGAGCTCGGTCTGCCCATGCCGCACCAAATACAGATCGGCCACACGCCCTCCCCTCGCACCACCACAAAGGGGACAAGCACCTTCGTGGTAGTTTTGCCGCCGGATCGCGCCGCAACGACGCGCAACTACAGCAGCACGTCGGCAAGCGGACGCTTGGGCACGTGATGCGTCTGCGCCTCATCGCGCCAGTAATTGATAGAGCCATCCGGGTTGGAGTCGATCGCGTCGATTACCTGTGTCTCGGCTGGCACGCCAAAGGCCATGATCAGTTTGAGCTCGTATCTGTCGTTATCGAGCCCCATAGCGTCGATTGCGTGGGGCGTAAAGGCCTTGAACATGCATGCCGCCACCTCGGGCGTGGCGCTGCGAGCGGCGAGCATCATCGTCTGGGCGGCAATGCCGGTGTCGACCTCGGTGATGGGCGCGGCGGGCTTACCCGGAACAGCACGCTCGGCAAGAATCGCGATGTAGCCGGTTGGACGCTCGCCCTCGGCAGGGCCCGGCCAGTCCTTGAGCGCACCGGCCCAAGCGAGCTCATCAACAATGCGCGCGCAGTCCTCTGCACCGCTCACCACATGAAAACGTAGGCGCTGAGCATTGGCGCCACAGGGAGCCAGGTGCGCCAGCTCCGCCAGCTCGAGCAAAAACTCACGCGGCACGCGCATGGACTCGTCAAAGCGACGGCACGTACGGGCGCGGCGAACCAACGCATCAAACGTATCCAAGCCAAGCTTATCGCAACCCTGCTTTGCCATCGACTCAGCGCTTAACGGCGCCATGGGAACTGTTTCGTTCATAGGGACCCCCAATTTCGGGCAATTGTTCTTAGGAGAATCTAACCTAAAACGTAGGCAATTACGCTCAACAGCATAATGTTCCACAGATGTTGAATACTCCTCACCAAAGCGGGGACAAAAGTAACGATTCGGGAAGATGGGGCGGCAATTCGCCCTCCTCGTCCCACGCGCTGGCGCCCTTGGGCGATACTGGTTGCAAGAGCCACGGCTTACGCCGCACGGAAAGGAGACATCATGGGCATCTTTAAGAACGATGATCAAAAATTGAGTCAGTTTGGATTCGACGAGAAAAGCATGGCGGGCAAAGCCGTCAAGGCCGTGCGTTGGATCTACGCCATCACCGGCGTCATCGCGCTGCTCGCCGGCATCGCGCTGCTTTTTGCACCCGCCAAGTCCCTCGTCTTCCTAACGACCGTCCTGGGCTTCTACTTTGTGGTCACGGCCGCGATCAGGCTGTTTACCGCTGTTTTCGAGCCGCTGCTGCCCACCGGTTGGCGCGTTACGAGCATCATCACCAACCTGCTCATTATTCTGGGTGGCGTGGTGATTCTGCGCAACCAGGCCTTCTCGACCGCGACGCTCACCACGCTTGTAGTGGTCGTCGCCGGCTTTGGCTGGATCGTCGAGGGCGTCATGTCGATTCTGGAATCCGAGCTTTCCGCCAACCGCGCCCTCGCCATCCTGAGCGGCGCACTCTCCATCATCGCGGGCATGTTCGTGTTTATCTATCCACTGTGGTCGGCCACGATGCTCGTCCTCTTTAGCGGTGCCGCGCTGCTGGTGTTTGGCGTGACGCTGATTATTCGCGCCATTCAATTTGGCAAACTGGTGCGCTAGATGCCAAAGACGCTTTTTATTGATGCCGACGCCTGCCCGGTCACGCGCGAGTCGATCGACTGCGCGCGGATGGCGGGCGTCGCCGTTGTTATCGCCGGCAACAGCACGCAGAACCTGGAACGCCACATTCGCCGCGACGATCCGCGCGACGCCGAGCATGCACGTCGGGGCTTTTGGGTCACGACGCTCGATGTGAGCGTGGGAGCCGATAGCGCCGACTTTGCCATTGTCGAGCGCCTGCAGGCTGGCGACGTGGTCGTGACGCAGGACATAGGCCTGGCGAGCATGGTGCTCGGACGCGATGCCGCCGCCATCGGCGTGCGCGGGCGCGTCTACGATAAGGCGACCATCGATATGCAGCTGTTTATTCGTCACGAGGAAAAGAAGGTGCGCCGCGCCGGGGGACGCACCCGCGGACCAGCAGCCTTCACCAGCGAGGACCGCGCCCGCTTTAAACGCAACCTCACCGAGCTGTTACGCTTAACAAGGTAGATTTTTGGGACATGCCTAAAAATCTACCTAGAGGCCAAAGGCGGAGAGGACGAGGCCCCAGCCGGCGCCGATGGCGTACATCATGACTAGGAACAGGGCGTTTTCGCGGGCACTGCGGTTGGTGCGGAACAGCACCAGGTAGCCCACGCCGGCGGAAATGAGGGTGCCTGCGAGCATCGGCGCCAGCTGCAGCGCACCTTCGAGGTACAGCTGCGTAATAACGACGCTGGCAGAGCAGTTGGGGATCAGACCGACAAGCGCCGAGCCCAGGACGGCGAGCGTCTCATTGCCGCGCAGGAACTGCTCGATCGCGGACTCGCCAAAGGTCTCGAGGACGGCGACCAGGATCAGCGTCACCAGGAAAATGAATACCGATACTTGCACGGTGTGCGAGATCGCGCTGCGGATGATCGACAGGAGGGGCGCACCCTCGTGGGAGTGACCGTGCTCATGGCCGCAAGCACAGCCGCGCTCGTGAGCATGATCGCCCTCGTGGCCGTGCTCACGGCCGTGCCCATGCCCGTGCTCGTCTTCATCCTCGTCACAGCCGCAATGATCGCGCTCGCACAGCTCATGGATGTGATCGGCACTTACGCCCGCCTCGGCCACTTCGTCAATGATGTCGCCCCCGGTATGGTCGTCGTGCGCGCAGTTCACATGAGCTGAATTGGCAGCGGTCCCCAGCACGGTACGGCGAATCGCTGCATGCGCGCGGACGTTGCGGCGCAACCCGCGAACGGCGGCGTCCACGATAAAGCCCGTGACCAGCGCGATGAGCGCCTTCGAAGCCAAAAGCATCGCCATGGTCTGCACGGGAACCTGCTCGGCAAGCAACAGCGGCAGCATCTCGTCTGAGGTCGAGAGGAAAACCGCAACCAGCGTGCCCAGCGTCACGACGCGGCCGGCGTACAGCGTCGCTGCCATAGCCGAAAACCCGCACTGCGGCACCATGCCCAACAACGATCCGACAACCGGACCCGCGGTGCCGGCGCGCTTGATAGCGCCGTTGACGCGGTCGCCCGCAACGTGCTCAAGTGCCTCGAGGGCAAGATACGTCACCAACAAAAACGGCACCAGCGACAGCGTGTCCTTGCCGGCGTCGAGCAGAATATCAATCAGTAAATCCATGACAGATGGAACCTTTCGTGTCTTTCGGCAGCATTGTAAAAGTCCTAGCGGTCAACTAGGGTATTGTAGTTGTCCCGGGCGCGGTGCCAGTAGTTGCCCATGGTAAACTATCATCTCGCCACAACTCAGTACCCCCGAGCCGCGCGACGCGGCCCGTCAAAGGAGCAGCATATGAATGTTTCGCAAGCACTCGAATACGAGCGTCAGCCGTTTATCCCCATGTTTATCTACGGAGACCACGGCGCCATGGAGTCCGAGCGCCAGAAGGGCGAGGAGGCCCTCAAGGTGCTCGAGACCGAGTACTTTACCGCCGAGGGCGACCCAGGCTTCGACTTTGCCACCGTGCGCGACCTGGCCGACCGCAACCGCGACCTGTGCGACCAGATTGGCGAGGCGCGTCTACGCAACGTGACGCCCGCGACGCTCTCGCGCGGCCTGTCCGACGCCGACACCTGCGCGGCCATCGGTAAGATGCAAAAGCGTACCGCCGCGTCCGTTATGCGCGAGATCCGCGGTGACCGCGACGCACTCGGCGTGGCCTATGCCCGCAAGCCCATCCAAGGCACGGTGCTGGGCATCGACATCGAGACCACCGGTCGCGCGCCCGAGCGCGGCTACATCATCAACGTGGGCTGGGAGATCATGGATCTCACCAGCGACGCCGTGCCGCATGACGCCGAGGCACACTACTGCGGCCTGCCCGACATCTACCGCGGCGAGGATGTGCCGCTATCGAACATCCATCACATTACCTGGGACGACATCGACGGCAAAAAGCCGTTCCGCGAGAACAAGGAGCTGCAGAAGCAGCTGCTCAAGCTCATGAAGAAGTATCCCTATATGGCGCACAATGCCGCCTTCGAGGACAGCTGGTTCAAAATTCATCTGGACGGTTACGCGGAGGCACGCCGCGCAGGCAAGATCATCGTCATCGACTCGCGCCAGATCTGCCGCAGCCTGGACACCGACGTGCGCTCGCTCCCCCGCGAGTCCGCGCCCGCTGCGCTCGAGAACTGGGCGCGGCGCCGCGGCACCCTCGCCGTCGACGCCAACGAGCAGCATCTCGGCCTCGACGACACCGACCTCATGCTCCGTACCGTCCAGGCCGAGTTCAACCTCAAGAACCTGTTCGCGAAATAACCGATCCATCTGTGGGAGCGCATGCCAGGCACAGCGCAATCCGTCTGGGCGCACCAGCACGCAGTAAACTAGGGCGCAGCCTTATGGCTGCGCCCTAGTTTTCATCAAAACGAGCGAATACGCGTACTTCGCACAGTCGAGTGGTTGGCCCACCTACATTTTTCGAGTTGTTCGGCCAGCTGAATCACTAGTCAAGGCCCCTTGAACCGCAATCGAGCGCTGTAGTCGCCTTACTTTCGCAACAAAGCCTCATTAATCTACCTGAATCAATTCGAATAGGACGTTGCGATCGCGCCATTCGTATAGGATAAGGCCGAATAACTCAAATAATGTTGGTGAGGCATCTGGGCGGTCGGCAAAAACGCCTTGAAGCTACGAATTCGCAACTAAAGTTCACCAAAAAAGGCGCAGCTGGCAGAAACCTCCCCAGCCGAAGCTGCTCTCTCGATACGACAGCTCAAAAGCCCACCGTTCGCAGAAGATAAGCCGCACCCCAATACCGTTGCCCGAAGTTTCGAGCGTATGTGGCGTCCACTATGTCATCATGCGCATATGGGAATCGTTCTGTCACATACCACGGCACGCGCTGTATACCAAACAGCCAACTCGCTCGCAAGCTATGCGATCGATCCCATACCTATGGAAAAGATCAGGGGGTCTGCGCCGACCACGTCCGACCTGGAAGCGGCGCGAGCATGGCTCAACAGAAAGAATATCGATTCTGAAAGCATCCATGTGCTGACGTTTTCCAATAATGCCAAAAGGCACCTCAAGGGCTGCATCTGCCACTGCACGCGCTATACGTTTGATGCAAAAAGCTACCTAAAACTCGAGCCGAACGTCTACATCGTCGATATCAAGCTGTGCGCGTTAGAAGCAACAGCCGACCTCAACCTTTTGGAGCTCGTTGAGTATTACTTTGAAATCTGCGGCTCCTACGCGCTTGAAACGTCCGACGAAACTCAATATCGTGAGCGCCCAGCCCTAACCAGCATTGAAGAGCTCAGAGCCTTCTTTTCAGAGGCATCGGGGTATCGTGGATCCAATAAAGCCCTTAAGGCACTTTCTTATGTACGCGAAGGCTGTCGCTCCCCACTCGAAACGGCGTTTGTCATGATGCTGACGATGCCCAAGTCAATGGGTGGCTTAGCCATACGCGCTATCAAAACGGATTATCCGATCCCGGTCCCCAAAAGATATGCCGCCCTAACGCGACGGACGGTTTTCTACCTCGACGCGCTGCTCGAAAATTCGATGACCGATATCGAATACAACGGCTTTTACCACGACGAACCCGAGCAGCAATCAATTGACGAGGAGCGCCGAAACACGCTGCGAAACATGGGATATGCCGTTATCACCGTCAGTCGTCATTCGTTTTTCAAGCAGTCCGCTTTTAGACGGATCATGGAAGCGATTCGCATTCGCGAGAAGATCTGGCCCGGTCGGCTACCGGATAACTTCGCCATCCTGCAAGAAACTCTTCGTCAATTTGTCTTGCGGCGCTACTTCGAATACGGTCGCCGCGTCCTGGAGGCACTCAAAGAAGAAGAGGCCACCAAGTGCGAAATTGCAAGCCAATATCCGCAAGCCGATGACCCGAGCATCAACGATGTGCCCGAACCCGACGACATGCAACACGTCGGGGCTCTTGCTGAGGAAATCAATGGGCCTTGGGAATACGACATGTCCGCAAAAATCGATGAAAACCGCACGGAAGACGACACGATTATTGATTTAATTGAGAATTCGCTCTTCTAAAGATGGTCTATGCGGATGTCCACCTACTTTTTTCGACTTATTCGGCCACCAATGTGCCTGATTGACTGCAGCAATGCTCGATATAACTGTAGATAAAACTGATTCTGCAGGAACTCCCGTAGAGAAAGAACCGATTCTTACGGTATTTAACAAGATTAAGTACAAATATGAACAGTTCTAATGCTTTTCGAGGCGGCTTTCTTAGCATGCTGGCCGAACATCTCGAAATATGTTGGCGAGCATTGCGTCGATACATCCCAACCCACAGAAAATCGCAGAGGCGGCAAGCAGTCATCGAAATTATCGCCAATTGTATTGACATATGAACATGCGCTCATATAATCGCAAGTAAGTTATATGAGCGCATGTTCATATGAAAGGATATTGCAATGAGCATCCGCGTTGATGAAACGAAGCCCGACATCGAGGCCACCGAGCCCGTGATCCCCACCACCTGCTCGCCCGAGGACCTTCCCGACGAGGAACTTCTCTACGACCTCGCCGACCTGTTCAAGGTCTTCAGCGACACCACGCGCATCAAGATTCTCTATGCCCTCATGGGCCGCGAGCTCTGCGTGGCCGACATCGCCGAGGCGACCGCAACCTCACAGTCGGCAGTATCGCACCAGCTGCGCACGCTTAAGCAGTCTCACCTGGTCAAGTTCCGCCGAGACGGCCGCAACATCCTCTACTCACTTGCCGACGATCACGTCTACACCATGCTCAACCAGGGCATGAGCCATATCTGCGAATAGCAACCAACCACGGTATCAACGCGGCCGGCACCCAGGTCGCCAACACAGGGAAAGGAACCCACCATGAAAAAGCAATTCAAGCTCGACGAGATCGACTGCGCCAACTGTGCGCGCGAGCTTCAGGACGAGCTGGCCAAACTCGAGGGCGTCAAATCCGTGTCCGTCAACTATATGACCCAGAAGTTGACGCTCGAGGCCGATGACGCCGAGTTCGACGAGGTGCTCAACCGCGTTGTAGGGTTTACGGCCGACGCCGAGCCGGACTGCGAGATCATTCTCTAGTTAAGGTTTACGCCAACCTGCAAGGCCGCGCTTGCCGCGGCCTTTGCTCGCGAAATTATATGAGCGAGTGTTCATACATTCAAATGGGAGGATACGAGTCATGGCCACCGCCGACCCCAAGAAGAAAAAGAAGAAGCGCAAGAAAAAAGAGTCACTCGAGCATAAGCGCAACCGCATCCTGGTAGCGCTGGGCATTTTTGCCGTGGTGTACGCCCTCGATGAGCTCGGCACCCTCGCCGCCGCATTCGGCACCCCGGGCGACATCTACGCCAGCTTCGTGCTGTTCCTCGTACCGTTTCTGATTGCCGGCTACGACGTGCTGCAAAAGGCATTCAATAACATCCGCCGCGGCAAGGCCTTCGACGAGAGCTTCCTCATGGCCGTCGCGACTATCGGCGCGTTTACCATGGTGCTCTTCCCCGATACCGACCCGCACATGGCCGAAGGTGCCGCCGTCATGCTGTTCTACCAGGTCGGCGAGCTGTTCCAGGCATACGCCGTGGGCAAGAGCCGCAAGTCAATCAGTGCCATGATGGACATCGCGCCCGACTACGCCAACGTCGAGCTAGCCGACGGCACACTCGAACAGGTCTTTCCCGATGACATCGCCGTCGGCACCGTGATCGTGGTCAAGCCCGGCGAGCGCGTGCCTATCGACGGCGTCATCGTCGAGGGCGAAACCCAGCTCGACACCGCCGCGCTCACGGGCGAGTCAGTCCCCCGCCCCGCCAAGTCCGGCGACGATATCATCAGCGGCTGCATCAACATGACGGGCCTCATCCACGTGCGCACCACCAGGCCGTTTGGCGAGTCAACCGTCGCGCGCGTCCTGGAGCTCGTGGAGAATGCCAGCGAAAAGAAGGCGCGCACCGAGAACTTCATCACGCGCTTTGCCCGCGTCTACACGCCCGCCGTCACCGGCGCGGCCGCGGTGCTCGCGCTTGGCGGCGGCCTGATCACCGGCGCCTGGTCCGACTGGATTCTGCGCGGCTTGACCTTCCTGGTCGTCAGCTGCCCGTGCGCACTCGTGATCAGCGTGCCGCTGAGCTTCTTTGGCGGCATCGGCGGCGCGTCCAAGTTGGGCGTTCTCATCAAGGGTTCTAACTACCTCGAGACGCTCGCCGACGTGGACACCGTCGTCTTCGACAAAACCGGCACCCTCACCAACGGCACGTTCTCGGTGGTCGCGGTGCACCCCGAGGCTGGCTATACCGAGCAGTCGCTGCTCGAGGTCGCAGCCCTTGCGGAGTCATTCTCCGACCACCCCATCGCGCAGTCCGTACGCGTCGCCTACCAAGGCGAGGTCGACCCCAAGCGCGTAAGCGACTCCGCCAACGATGCGGGCCACGGCGTGACGGCAACCATCGACGGCAAGCACGTCGTCGTTGGTAACGCAAAGATGCTCGCCGCGGCCGGAGTCGAAGCGCCCGACTGCGAGGTCGTCGGAACGATTCTGCATGTGCTCGTTGACGGCGTGTACGCCGGCCACATCGTGATTGCAGACACCGTTAAGGCCGATGCCGAGCAGACGATCCGCGACCTGCACGCCGCCGGCGTCAAGCGCACCGTTATGCTCACGGGCGACCGCGAGGAAGTGGCTGCTGCAGTGGCCAAGCAGCTCGGCCTCGACGAGTTCCATGCGCAGCTGCTGCCGGGCGATAAGGTCGAGCGTGTTGAAGCGCTGCTCGCGGCCGAAAGCGGCAAGGGCAAGCTCGCCTTTGTCGGCGACGGCATCAACGATGCGCCCGTGCTCACCCGTGCCGATGTGGGCATTGCCATGGGCGCCATGGGGTCCGACGCCGCGATCGAGGCCGCCGACGTCGTGCTCATGGATGACAAGCCGTCCAACATCGCCCGCGCTATTCGCGTGGCGCGCAAGACCATGTCGATTGTTTGGCAGAACATCATCTTTGCGCTGGGTATTAAGCTGCTGATTTTGGTGCTTGCGGCGCTCGGCATCGCCAACATGTGGCTTGCCGTGTTCGGCGACGTAGGCGTGGCGATTATCGCCATCCTGAACGCCATGCGCGCGATGGGGGTCAAGAACCTGTAGCGTTCGTGGGCTGTCCGGCCGGGACCGGGCTTGGTTTTGAAAACGTCCTCGACCAATGAAGTGTCCCCGTTCTGCTCCTTCGGAGCTACGAACGGGGACACTTCTGGTCTGCGGAATGTTTTCAAAACCAAGCCCGGTCCCGGCCTGCGGTGACGTTGCTGGTGGTTCTTGGGCATCGCTTGCTGGCGGGGTTCCTTGTCTGAATTGGACTTAGTTGATGGGGTTACTGGTCCCGATTGCTGTCCCGCCCCAGCATCGTTCTTAGCTTCTCGAAGCTCTCCTCGCTCAGGCAGTGCTCCATGTGGCAGCCCTCTTGCGAGGCAACCTCCGCCGAAACACCAGCTTCCTCGAGCAGCCCCACAAAAAAGCAATGGCGCTCCCACATTTGACGGGCGACCCCAAGACCGCGTTCCGTCAGATGCACATCGCGTTTGCCCATCTCCACGTAGCCGTTGCTCTCCAAGGCCGCCATGGCTTTAGAGACGCTCGCCTTGGTTACGCCCAAGTATTCGGCGACGTCAATTGAGCGCACCGTGCCTTGGCGCTGCGACAGAACGTAGATCGATTCGAGATAGTCTTCTCCGGATTCACGCAGGGCCATGGGCCGCCTTTCGCGATGGCTTCTAGTTAGCCTTTGGATACTTTTGCTTGATTTACTTTACCGCAAAAGTTGCCCATGTCTTACTACGTTGTCTAAAAAGTTAACCGCGTTTCACAAAATGTGCAGCACAGGAGCGGGGCGGTGACACGCTCGCAAGGAGTGTCCCCAAGTGCCGGCAGAAAAGGAACGTCCCCAAGTGCCAAGCCGCAGCTATAGCAGGCCAAAGTGCTTGGCGGCGTTGTAGATGCCGTCGTCGTCTACGGCGGTCGTAACGTAGGTCGCTGCGGCCTTCACGGTCTCCTGCGCGTTGCCCATGGCCACACTTGTGCCCACGGCCGAGAACATCGACAGGTCGTTCTCGCCGTCGCCAAAGGCGATCGCCTCGCTCGCGTCGATATACAGCCGCTCGAGCGTCGCCGCCACGCCCAGGTCCTTGCCGCCGTTGGCCGGAATAATATCGCAGAACAGATCGCACCAACGCGTGGTGAGCGAATGCGACACGGCATCGGTCACGATATGCTCGTCGGACGGATCCACAAAGGCGCAAAACTGGTAGACCGGCGCGTCAAAGGCGTGTTCAAACGGCTCCTCGTGGTAGACGATTCCCGCGTTGTTGCCGGCCGTCACCACGCGCTCGGACAGGCGGTTCACAAACGAGTTCTCGCCCTGCATGCACAGCGAGTCATAGCGCCCCTGCGCCACCTGGTCCACAATTACCGCAACGTCATCCGTATCGATCGGGCAGCTACGGTAGACGCCCTTGGCATCAAAGCAATGCTGGCCCGAAAGCGTAATGTACGCATCCCAACCCAAGTTGAACAGCCAATCGGGCATCTGGTAGGTCGGACGGCCCGTGGCGATCACGCATGCGATTCCCTGCTCGTGAAAGCTGTCGAGTACCTGCTGCGCCGACGCCGGAATCCGGTGCGTCTTAAAGCTCAGCAGCGTGCCGTCAACATCGAAAAATGCGGCCTTGATCATCCTCGCCTACTCCTCGCCCTCGAGCTTTTCGCTCACCTCGAGCCACGCCATCTCCAGCTCGTCCATGGCGGCGTGAGCCTCGTCGATCTTTGCCTGCTGCTCGCCCAGTGCCGTGTAGTTGGTGGGATCGACCTGAGCCATCGCGGCCTCGGCCTCCTCCACGCGGGCACGCTGCGTCTCCATCTTGCGCTCGAGCGAGCTCACCTCGCGACGGAGCTTCTGGCGTTCGGCGTTGGAAAGACCGTTGGGCTGCCCGCTCGTCTTGGGCTTTTCAGCCGCAACCGCTGCAGCGCCGGTGTCGAACGTGCCGGTCTTGGCGCTCGGCGCGCCCACGGGCTCGCCCTCGGCCGTGGCGTTGCACAGGCGCAGGTACTGGTCGACGCCGCCGGGCATATGCGTCAGATGACCGTCAAGCAGCGCCCACTGCTGGTCGGTCACGCGCTCCATCAAAAAGCGGTCGTGCGTCACCAGGATCAGCGTGCCCGGCCAGCCGTCGAGCAGGTCCTCGACAATCGCCAACATGTCGGTATCCAGGTCGTTGCCCGGCTCGTCCAGGATAAGCACGTTAGGCTCGTCCAGGATCGTCAGCAGCAGCGACAGGCGACGGCGCTGCCCACCCGAAAGGTCGCCGATGCGGCTCCAGAGCTGCTGCGTCGTAAAGCCCAGGCGCTCGCAAAGCTTCTCGGGCGAGGTCTCCTTGCCGTCGATGACGTAATACTTCTTATAGTTGCTCAGCACCTCGCGGATCGTGTCGCCCATGTAGGGCTCGAGCTCCTCGAGCTGCTGCGATAGCACGCCAAAACGCACTGTCTGGCCGATCTTCACGCGGCCACGCAGGGGCTCAATCTTGCCCCTGATCACATCAAGCAGTGTGGACTTGCCGGCACCGTTCTCGCCCAAAAGACCGTAGCGGTCGCCCGCACCAATGAGCCAGGTCACATCAGTCAGCACCTGCTTGGGCGCGCCGCCGGCATCCGCATAGCCGGCGTCAACGTCGATCACGTCGATGACCTGCTTGCCCAGGCGGCTCACGGCGAGGCGCTTGAGCTCCAGCTCGTCGCGCACGGGCGGCACGTCGGCGATCAGCTCGCGGGCGGCCTCCACGCGAAACTTGGGCTTGGTGGAACGGGCCTGGGCGCCACGGCTCAGCCACGCGAGCTCCTTGCGCGCCATGTTGCGACGGCGCTCCTCGGTAACGGCGGCCATGCGGTCGCGCTCCACACGCTGCAGGATGTATGCCGAGTAGCCGCCCTCGAAGGGATCGACCTGGCCGTCGTGGACCTTCCACATGCTGGTGCAGACCTCGTCCAAGAACCAGCGATCGTGCGTGACCACGAGCATGGCGCCCTGACCGCGCTGCCAGCGGGCCTTTAAGTGACGCGCGAGCCAGTTGATGGTGCGCATGTCCAGGTGGTTAGTGGGCTCGTCGAGCATGAGCACGTCGTAGTCACCGATCAGCAGGCGCGCGAGGTCCACACGGCGGCGCTGGCCACCCGAAAGCTCGCCCACCTTGCCCTCCCAGGGCACATCGCTCATGAGGCCGGCCAGAATCTGGCGCGTACGCGGGCTCGAGGCCCACTCGTACTCGGGCGTGTCGCCCACAACGGCATGATGCACGGTATCGGTGTCGACAAGCTGGTCTTTTTGACCGAGCAATCCGATCGTGGTGCCGCGGCGATGCGTCACGCGGCCGTCGTCGGGCTCCAGCGTGCCCGCGAGCACACTCAGCAGCGTCGACTTGCCGTCGCCGTTTTTACCGACGATGCCAATACGGTCGCCCTCGGCCACGCCGAGCGTTACGCTATCGAAAATATGCTTGGTGGGAAACTCTAGGCTGACGGAATCGCATCCCAAAAGAATCGCCATATGCCCTGCTCCTTCGTAGAAATTCAACGTTGTCCATGATAGCAGCGAGCCCCACCCG